>Ga0075421_100000573_pt1 | contig 39046 bp, 25 predicted proteins | sample SoiMetdeltSBSDD5_FD_75292 | JGI IMG/M metagenome (GOLD analysis project Ga0075421, IMG submission 75292) | Bulk soil microbial communities from a Populus tree surrounding site in Tennessee, USA - Soil MetaG P. deltoides SBSDD5 | ecosystem: Environmental > Terrestrial > Soil > Tree plantation... | reverse complement strand
TGATGTTCTGCTCTGTATTGGCACAGGAAATCTTCTATCTGATAAGAAGCGCCTGCGATTTAGTGATGATAGCTATTATTTGCGGTCTCCAGTAGAGATGGCGGAAACCTTTGCCGAAGTCCCAGAGGCACTGAGCAACACGCTGAAGATAGCAGAGATGTGTGATGTAAACCTTGATCACAAGGAATATCACATCCCCGTTTTTCCTGTCCCTGATGGATATGACGCTAAGAGCTTTCTGCGTGCAAAATGCGAGGAGGGACTCGTCCGGCGCTATGGAGCTGCTGCCACCTCCGAGTCGCTTCGATCTCGGCTTGAATATGAACTGTCGGTGATTCACAATATGGGGTTCGATAACTACTTCCTGATTGTGGCTGATTTGTGCGAAGCCGCCCAGGAACGAGATATTTGGTGGAATGTTCGAGGCTCAGGCGCTGGCTCGATGGTGGCTTACTGTCTCGGTATTACCATGATCGACCCTCTCGAAAACAGTCTTATCTTCGAACGTTTCCTGAATCCTGGGCGTGTCAGTATGCCCGATATTGACATCGACTACCCGGATGACTGCCGCGCTGAGATGATTCAGTATTGTGTCGAGCGATACGGTGAAGATAAGGTCGCTCAGATTATTACGTTTGGAACATTAGGTGCTCGTGCAGCAGTACGGGATGTTGCCCGTGCAATGGATGTACCGTTGAACGAGGTAGATCAGCTTGCCCGCCTGATCCCCGCGATTCCTGGCAAACCTGTAACTCTTGAAGAAGCAATGGAGCAAGTTCCTGAGCTTAAGCAGGCTTATGAAGATACCAGCCGACCTTATCTACGTACGATGATGGATACCGCCATTCGGCTTGAGGGAATTGCCCGCCACGCGAGTACCCATGCGGCGGGAGTCATCATTGCCGACAAGCCTCTCGTTGAATATACACCACTCAACCGTCCTACAAAAGGAGGTGGCGAGAAATCCTCAGAGAACGCCGATAGTGCTGGCGGCCTGAATGTTGTTTCCCAATGGCCTATGTCAATTGTTGAGGCGATTGGACTGCTCAAAGTAGACTTCCTCGGTCTTCGGACTCTCACAATTATGCGTACTGCCTGTGAGCTGATCGAGCGAAATTACGGCATTAAGTATGATCTAAATAATATCCCTTATCGGCATCGTCCGGGGGACGATGAGTATAACCTTCAGTTAGATCCGGCTTTTGCACTAATGTCACATGGAGAAACAAGCGGTGTGTTCCAGGTTGAAGGCGGTGGTATGACCCGCGTTCTCACTGAAATGCGCCCGACTCGCTTTGAGCACATTATCGCCGCGATCTCGTTATTCCGCCCTGGCCCAATAGAATACATTCCTGCCTATATTCGCAGAATGCACGGCGATGAACCAGTCACTTATCACCATCCTGCATTAGAGCCAATTCTCGGCGAGACATTCGGCATTATTGTTTATCAGGAACAGATCATGCAGGTTGCATCGAATCTGTTCGGTTACAGTCTCGGCGACGCCGATCTCATGCGGCGGGCTGTATCAAAGAAAAAACAGAAAGATCTCCTTAAGCATCGCTCAATTTTCCAGAAGCATGGCCCTGAGCATGGTGTAGATGAAGAAACAGCCGGGAAGATTTTTGATGATATTGAATTCTTCGCACGGTATGGCTTCAACAAGTCTCATGCGGCAGATTATGCAGTTCTTACAGTGCAGACCGCGTTTTTGAAAGCTCATTATCCACATGAGTATATGGCTGCTCTACTCACTATTGAGCGTGCTGACACAGCAAAAGTTGGCGGTTACATCAACGACTGCCGCCGGATGAGTATTCGAGTCCTTCCTCCAGAAATCAACAGCAGTGGGCATGATTTCATTATTGAAAAGCAATCCGATGGCGCTCGCGTCATACGTTATGGTTTAAGCGCAATCAAGAATGTCGGCGAAGGAGCAGTAGAGGAGATTATCAAGGCGCGTACCAAAGGCGGTCCCTTCAAAGACATCATCGATCTTGCCCAACGAGTTGATCTTCGTACTGTAGGCAAGCGTGCGCTGGAATGTCTGATTAAAGTGGGGGCGCTGGATGATCTTGCCGCGCGTGCAAATCTCCTTGAGTCGCTTGATCGCATCGTAAACTTCTCCGCTAGCCAACACAAAGCGGCAGAAGTTGGTCAGATGAGCCTCTTTGGTGAAGCTACTGGCATAATGCTAAATACGGGATCAGCAGGTGTTTTAGTTGCTGAGGTAGCACAGGATATTTCCCGAAAGGAAATCCTCCAATGGGAGCGAGAGCTAGTCGGCGTTTATGTCTCCGAACATCCTCTCCAAAGTCTTGTAGATCGTATTGCCAATATCATCAATGCCAATACAAGTGAGATTACTGAAGCAGATCATGATCGGTTTGTTACTATGGCGGGTATGGTCACTTATGTGCGTCGCCATATGACTAAGTCTGGAAAGCCAATGGCATTTGCTGGACTAGAAGACCTATATGGTCAAATCGAAGTCATCATTTGGCCGAGCACATGGGACGAGACTTCCGACCTTTGGGAGCAAGATAGGGTTCTGCTGGTTCGTGGAAAACTTGACTGCTCTCGGGGGGAACCCAAACTCCTATGCGAAGAAGCAAGCACAAACTTCGAGCTATTTGAGGCAATTAAAGATGAGCGCTTGCCTGAGAGGGCATGGCAACCCCTCTATACCCCCGAAGTTTATAGTGATGAGGCACCAAGCCCAGATATAGTTGATGCATGGGCAACTCCCGGTTACTTCGATGCCGAACCGGAATTTGCGCCACATCCTGTGCTTGACGTGGAGATGACACGCTCTAATGGTTCTGCGCTTGTGGAGAGTAACGATCCGATAAAGACTCCAGCGGTTGTTGAGGACATTAACGACGATCAACCTGTCTATGAGCCACATCCTCATGATACTCCCGCACAGCCTGAAATGGTTGTTCCATCAGCCGAGCCTGATCCTTATGAAAAGCTGCTTCCCCATTTCGGTATGGAACCTGTTCATTTATATGTATACGTGGAGCGCACCGGCGATCCAGATCGGGATAAACGGAAACTTGAACGAGTGTATGGAACACTGATTCAATTTCCCGGCAAGGATACATTTACCCTTGTTCTTTCTGGTGAAGATGGCGGATTCATTGAAATTGACTTCCCAAACGAGACAACAAACTATGGCCCCGAACTGGCGACTCGGCTATCCCAGATTGTAGGGGAAGATGCGATTCGCACCGAGGATATGCAGGCTTAGTTATTGGGAGTGGATACGTAGTAACGGAGTTGTATTGGAGTCTAAATGGTAGCTGCTGGCAAGTTATAGTTAAAGCAGCATTGGATCACTGTGCGCTAGTAGGGTCGGATTCGTATGTCAGTGATCGCTATGATGCTGCCTCCAAAAGAGAGCTATGATTCCTGTAAAACTAGAATTATATAACTTCCTTGCTTACCGCAAGCCAGAACCCCTTGATCTGACAGGTCTCCATCTTGCCTGCCTAGCAGGTGCAAATGGCGCTGGTAAATCGTCGTTGCTGGATGCTATGACGTGGGTACTCTGGGGACGCGCACGCTCTCAGCGTGATGACGAATTGATTCACGGCGACGAAATGGAGATGAGCGTCAAGCTCATCTTCTCGCTGGAGGGCAATCTGTATCAAGTCATGCGCTACCGCTCACGTGGTACGCGGGGCCAGACTCGGCTGATCTTGGATATTCAGGATGGTGATCTCTGGCGGAATATTAGTGAGAATACAATCCGTGCCACACAGGAAAAGATCATCCGGGTGCTTCGCCTCGATTACCAGACATTCATCAACTCGGCATTTCTCATGCAGGGTCACGCTGATGAATTCACTACTAAATCTCCCGGTGAACGGAAGGCTATTCTCGGTGAAATCTTGGGGTTGGATGCTTGGGGTGAGTATGAGGAACGGGCGAAGCGCCGTCTCAAGCAGATCGATGAGCAGTGTATCCAAATCGACTCTCGCTTGGAGGCTATACAAGCGGAACTGCTGCGGGAAGACGAATATCAAGGTGAACTTATCGAAGCGCAGCAGGAATTAGAGACTATCTCAGAACAGGTTCATCAGGCTGATCTACGTTACCGAGAACTTGAGACAGCTCGTCATGAGCGGGAAATGCTCAAAACTGCCCAAGACGAAGCGCAACGTTTTGTCCAGCATGCAGAAATCGAACTTGGACGTATTAGCTCCGAGCGAAGCCGTCAGCTTGAACGGCTAGCCACATTCGAAACAGTATTAGCTACCCGTCAGGAAATTGAATCAGGATATACAGCTCTAAAGGAAGCACGACTGATCGAGCGTGGCCTGAGCGACAAGCTCATCGAACAAGCTGATCTTTTCCGGCAGCGTTCTCAACTTCATGAAGCAATCATGTCAGCCAGGCTCCAACTCGAAGCTGAACAAACTAGCTTACGCAGTCGCAAATCGGATTTCGAACGGGTCATAGCAGAGGGTACAAATGGTCATTCGGTTCCAGAGGTTCAATCCCAAATAAATGACCTTGAGGCACAGGAAGCAGAACGGGAGAATATCCGCTTACAGCTTGAGAAATTTAGAGAAGACCGTGCCGGGTTAGAAGGTCAGAATCGCAGTTTGAAGGCTGAGATGGAGGCGATTGTTGCGCAGCGCGATCAGATTACGAATACCACTGAGCCTAATTGCCCTCTCTGCGGCCAAGACCTTAATGGGGCTCATCGGCTTGATTTAATTGCACGGCTAGAGTCAGAGGGCAAGCAGCGTGGCGATGCCTATCGAGCGAACCAGCAGCAGATTGAAGGGCTGAGATCGGAAGAAGCACGTCTAACGAGAACCTTGCAGGCGTTCGAACAGGAGCTTCGAAAGCTGCCCCCACTCCGCGATCATCTGTCCAAACTCTCTGAACGTGCCCGTCGCGCTGATGAAGCGTCGGCTGAGTTAGAGACGGTTAGTCTGCGTCTTGTGGAGTTAGAAAATCTGCTGTGGTCACAAAGCTATGCGGCAGATGATCAGGTGATGCTTGCCGAAGTTGATGCTGATCTCGCAGAGTTGGGCTATGATGATGCTGCCCATCAGCAAGCGCGCGCCACTATTTCTGAGTATGAACCGTACGAAGCATCAAAAGCTGAGTTGGAGCGTGCGCTGGCGGGCGCGCCTGAGGCGGAAATGGCGATCACGAGCCTGGACGAGCAAGCAGCGATGTGGGCTGAGCGCCATACCGAGGCGTGTTCAAGGCTTAATGTGTTAAGCTCGCAAATCGAAAAGTTAGATGTGCAGGTAGCAGACCTAAATCACTGGGCACAGGAACTTTCCCGGCTGCGCGATCTTGAAGGCCAGTCGCGCTCTAGAGTCGGCGCTGCTGAACAGAGGTTAAAAACACTAGACCAACAGCGTATCCGCCGCTCCTCATTGCTGACCGAGCGAAGTAACTTGGACGAGGAGAGAGCTATCTTTGATGAGTTGCGCGGTGCGTTTGGGAAGGATGGCGTTCCCGCTATGATTATCGAGGCTGCTATCCCGGAAATTGAGATGGAAGCAAATGAGATTCTGGTCCGCATGACCGACGGTCGGATGCATGTGCGCTTCGATACTCAGCGTGAGAAGGTTACTGGTGGCATCAAGGAAACCCTTGACATTAAGATTGCAGATGAGCTTGGAACCCGCGACTATGCGACATTTAGCGGCGGTGAGGCATTCCGTGTTAACTTCGCAATTCGGCTGGCGCTTTCCCGCTTGCTGGCCCGCCGCGCCGGAGCGCAGCTTCGTACGTTGATTATCGATGAGGGTTTTGGCACGCAGGATACCCAGGGCCGAGAACGCCTCGTATTTGCGATCAACGCGATTCAGGATGAGTTTGATCTTATTCTCGTAATCACACACATCGACGAGTTAAAGGATGCCTTCCCCGCGCGGATTGAAATCACGAAGACTCTTGATGGTTCTATGATAGAGCTGATTTAAGGTCAGCTACCTTGCAGTCAACATGGATGTTTAGATGATAGCACCCGATAATTCATCTGCTCCTCTAGTTGCGGTGATCCCGTTTGTTGGTAACGAGCAAAACGATGATTCCCTGTGGGTTGGTGCGCTTTTAGCTCGCATGTTGATCCAGATGCTTCAGGCTGCCGAACTATCTGTTCTTGACTACAACGTAATTGCCAAACAGCTTACAACCAACAAGTTTGTGCTTCCTCTTGATAGGCAAGGTGTTGCATCGCTGCGCCAATCACTCAAGCTCCATGCTCTGCTGCATGGTCGATATGTATTAGATGAAGTCGGCAAATTGCTGGGGTTTCGGCTGATGTTGGAAGCACCTGATGTTGTTCCCGTACCGCTTGAAGTTTCTGCGCCACTACCTGAATTCAGCCGCTTTATGGAACGGGTAGCACTCTCAATAGTTGAACCACTTGGCCGCCCTATCGATGATGACTTACGGCAAAAGATCAGCCGTGTGCCTCGCCCCGTGTCCTTCGAGGCTCTCCGTCAGTTGGCTCGCGCTTACGGCGCATGGGCACGTCGTCAGAATGAGCTAGCTCTTGCGGCAGTAAGCTCGACGCAGGCTCTCGATCCAAATTTTGAAGAGGCAGCAGCCCTCGAAGTTGGCATCGCTAGAAGTGCCGCCGATACGGTCACAACCAAAAATGCATTTCGAAGATGGGCTTCCATAGCCGAGAAACAGGGCCAATCAGAGCTTGCGACTGAACGGCTGCTGATGTTAGGGCATTGGCTGACAGAGCGTGGCGAATGGGATGAGGCGCGGCGCGCCTATGACGAGACCCGCAACCAATTTCAGCGCCAGAAGAATGAAGAAGGTGAGGCGCGAGCAATTAACGATCTTGCGAATCTTGAATTGATGCGGGGTAAATACCAACACGCTATTCAAGCTTATCGCCGTAATCTTCGCATCTTCGAGGCTGATCTGGAATTTGAGCCTGATAGGGCGCGAACTCTGTACAACCTCTCAATTGCTCACAAGAATCTTGGGCAGCATGTTGAAGCGGAACGTGCTATTGAAGAAGCACTTGCTCAAGCACGGGACATGAAGGATACAGCCTTAGAGGCTCACTGTCTTATCCAGCGCGGAGCGCTCCACCATGATGCAGGTCGTTGGGCGCAAGCTAATATTGATTACGCCCATGCTGCGCGACTTTTTGAAGCGCTCAAGGATCAAAAAAGGCTGGCGATTGTCAAAACCCACCAGTCAATTGTCCTCAAGCACCAAGGTGATTATGACCGCGCAGAGGCGTTACTCCTTCAAGCAGTCGAGGCATTTGAGAAGCTAGATGATCCTCATGAAGAAGCGGTTTGCTGGGTCAACCTTGCTGATCTGTATCTTTCGATGGGCTTGTACGATCAGGCTTGGGATTATGCAGAGAAAGCACTCGACGCGCTAACCCAACTCAAATCAGGGTGGCAGGATCGAGCACAGGAGATCATTAGCACTCTGGAGAGTATCCCAGAGCAAGTGCCAGCCGTAGAAGATGAAACTGTAGAAAATGGAGATGATCAACCGGATGATCTCTCTGACATCTCAGAAACAGTCAAGTTATTCTCCCGCTCAATGAATCCAACCGATCCAAAGCCGCCTACCCAGATGGGTTCGGATGAACCTCCGTCAAATCTGACAGCAAATCGCCCATCGTCTGAGCAAAGTTCTGATGAGCGTGACGGCACTTCTTAAATTTACCTTTGAATTCGTTCCTCTCCTTAAAACCTCTTGACATCACTCCTCTACGCGGTATACTACGTTTGGAATTAGCACTCAGGCGCTGAGAGTGCTAATTCTGGCCTCAGCGCTAATCAAACTAAACTGTAACTATCATCACTCTTTTTTCCGGTAGGAGGATGTAACAAATGACGCCCAATTTGCGACCATTGGGAGATCGTGTGGTTGTAGAGCCGCAGGAGCGCGAAGAGCGCACCGATAGTGGTCTCTACATTCCAGAAACCGCGAAGGAAAAGCCTCAGCAGGGAACAGTCTTAGCCGTTGGTCAGGGTCGGCGGGATGACTCTGGCAATCGTGTTGCGATGGATGTCCAGCAGGGTCAGACCGTTCTATATGCCAAATATGCAGGAACTGAAGTCAAAATGGATGGCAAGAAACTGTTGATTCTCAAAGAGACTGACATCCTTGCAGTTGTTGAACAGTAACTCGTTAACCACCATTTCTGAAATTAACATTAGCAGGAGGAAGTAGAATCATGCCTAAGCAGCTCGCATTTTCTGAAGAGGCCCGCCGCCGCCTCAAGCGCGGTGTCGATCAGTTAGCTGATGCAGTTACAACCACACTAGGGCCAAAGGGCCGCAATGTTGCACTCGACAAGAAGTTCGGTGCGCCTACCGTCACACATGATGGTGTGACTGTTGCTAAAGATATTGAACTGGAAGACCCATATGAGAATATGGGGGCGCAGCTTCTGAAAGAAGCTGCCACTAAGACTGATGACATTGCTGGTGACGGAACGACCACCAGCATCGTACTGGCACAAGCCATTGTCAACAATGGTCTGAAGAATGTGGCCGCTGGGGCGAACCCCATGCTGGTGAAGCGCGGCATTGAGGCTGCTGTCCAAAAGGTGTCGCAGAGCCTGCGGGACATGGCTGTTGAAATCGATACGCAGGAAGAAATTGCCAGCGTCGCATCAATTTCAGCACAAGATCGCGAGATCGGTGATCTTATCGCCGAAGTCATGTGGAAGGTTGGTAAGGACGGTGTAATCACTGTTGAAGAAGGTCGCGGCCTAGAGTTCGAGACAGAATTCGTTGAGGGTATGCAGTTTGATCGTGGCTATATCAGCGCCTACTTCATCACCAGCCCTGAGAAGATGGAAGCAGCAATCGAGGAGCCGTATATCCTGATCTACGATAAGAAGATCAGTGCTGCGGCTGACCTGATGCCAGTTCTGGAGAAGATCCTGAATCGCGGCAAGCGTGACTTGGTGATTATTGCCGAGGACGTTGACGGAGAAGCCCTGGCTACATTGGTGCTCAATAAGCTGCGTGGTATGCTGAACGTGCTTGCGATTAAAGCCCCCGGCTTCGGAGATCGCCGTAAGGCTATGCTGGAAGATATTGCCATCCTGACTGGCGGCACAGTGATCACCGAAGAGCTTGGTCGTAAGCTGGATAGCGCGACGCTAGAAGATCTTGGCCGCGCTGCTAAGATTGTCTCTACCAAAGATGAGACTGTGATTATTGATGGCGCTGGCGACGAGGCCCGCATCAAAGGTCGTATTGAAGAAATCCGTGTTGCTATTGAGAACAGTACGTCCGACTATGATAAAGAGAAGCTGCAAGAGCGTCAGGCGAAGCTCGCCGGTGGCGTTGCAGTGATCAAGGTCGGCGCAGCAACCGAAGTCGAACTAAAGGAAAAAAAGCATCGCGTTGAGGACGCACTTCGTGCGGCTCGTGCTTCAGTGGAAGAAGGTATCCTGCCCGGCGGTGGCGTGGCACTGGTAAATGCACTCTCCGTGCTAGATGATCTCAAGATGGACAACGAAGACGCACAGACTGGTGTTACTATTGTCCGCCAGGCACTTGAAGCCCCAATCCGCAAGATCGCCTCGAACGCTGGTCAGGACGGCGCGGTGATTATCGATAGCGTGCGGCGTATGGCTAAGGAAAAGAAAAACACGAACATCGGCTATAACGTCATGACGGGCGAGTTCGTGGATATGATCAGTGCCGGTATTCTTGACCCTGCGAAGGTGACTCGTGGTGCGCTGGAGAATGCTTCCAGCATCGCCTCGATGATCCTCACGACAGAGGCCCTAATCACAGACATGCCAGAGGAAGAAAAGGCTGCTCCTCCGATGCCTGAATACTAAATTCGGGTAAGGTTAGATACCAGGAGACCCCGACGTTTTGGCGTCGGGGTCTTTTTGTTTTCCTGACAAACCATTGGCGGCAGGATGTCACCTGTCTGACTGTCCTATGTCAGGGAACAAGTGTTCGTAAGAGAGTAGAATAAAGTTAGCGAACGGTTTGTCGGTAGATGGTATAAGGAATCCGACTGTGGCAGGTAAATTACGTCGGAGACTCTATGAGATGGGCTACCGGAATTATCGGGAGATGTTCATGCAAGACTATATTCAGCCTTCACTAAGACATCGCAAGCTGATAGCTAATCCTTATCCAAGACGGCAATCGATAGAGGACAAGCCTGAGTCCTACCTATGGGTTCTTGTTGCGTTCACATTGATCGTATTTTGCATGGTTGGGACGATTATTGTCCTAATTCCTATCGGGTTAATCTTTCACTGATGAACCTTCGGGTTTCTTAGAATGCGAGCATCGCCAATCCGCTTGGTGATGCCTTTTTCGTCAAGATGCTCTAGGAAAGCCACTATATACTTTCGAGAACTCCCTAATAAATCCCGTGCCTGCGCGACGGTTATAGCTTCCTGCTTGCCGAGATATGTTTCTATCTCATACACCCATTCTTGGTAAGTTACATCATCAAGCAAGACTTCCTCATTAAGCTGAATTAGATCGCCTCGCTCGATCAGCACCCGTAGAACTTCGTCACCGACAATTGTTTGTGCTTCCTTCACAGTTGGAGGTGTGGATGGATTTCCGACCATCTTCCTTTTTAGAGCCTCAACAGCTTGTTGTTGCCGTTCCGTAAAACGGATCGTATAAGTTGGGAGGCGAACCGAAACCCCTTCGTTGATCAAAACCCCCTCCCCCGATGCAAAGTCAATAATTCGGTTGAATACTTTGGCATCCAATCCTAGTTGGCTGCGGAGAGCCTGACGTGGCTGCCCGGCTTGAAGTGGATGTTCGATGTGATAGGCGGTCAGTGATTTTTCCAGCATGGCCTTCAGTCGATTCCACGTAGCAGTCGTCATTAGGGAGTTGCTATTCAGGTATAGGATCGCACCGCGCGACTCGAGCAGCGTGAGTGCTTCCTTGAAATCATCAGCACTTAACCCTGATCCCTCATTAGCTTGCTCCCTTGAGATCAGGATATGTTCTTCAATTTGTTGAAGCAGTGAATCCTCAACTCGGCCCGCCGCTAGAGTCTCCATACGTGAGATTACGTCAGGCTTGAAGCGCCGCCAACGGTGTCGAGGATTCGGGTCTAGCACCCTACCCCCTCCAATAGTTTCCGCAGGCGATGGATAGCGTAGGATAAAGCGATCATTCCTATCAACGGCGGTAGGATGTTCGAGCCGAAGTTGAAGCCACCCTGTTTCACCGGGCGAAATCTCGCGTGCGCCAATTACCCGAACTGTTGCGGTTGTCTCGAAAGCCCCAGTAAACAGCTTGACGCTGCTGTTATGCATCAAAGGGCGTGATGCATTGGGAAGATATTCAAATTGAACGTCAATTAAAGTTGAAGGTTGCAGCAATCCCGGTAAGGTGATGACATCTCCACGCTTAATGTCGTGGGTGGTGATCCCGCCCAAATTCAGAGCAGCCCGATTTCCAGGATTTACTTCACTTACCCCTTGCTTCTGGTTTTGAAGACCCCGGATTCGTGCCCGCTTACCAGATGGTAAGACTTCGACTTCATCTCCTACGTTTAGAGAGCCATCTATCAGTGTTCCCGTTACCACAGTCCCAAAACCACTGATAGTAAATACTCGATCTACAGGTAGGCGCGGCCTGCCATAATCGGAACGCGGCTCTGCATTCATGACTGCTGCTTGGAGGCTGGCTACAATATCCTCTAAACCTTCGCCAGTGCGTGCAGACACAGGAATAATCGGGGCATTCTCAAGAACCGAGCCAACGGTCGCTTCGGCAATATCCAACATGATCAGATCGATCCAATCCGGATCACTGATCATATCTATCTTTGTCAGTGCAATAATACCGCCGGGGATTTTTAATAGGTCGATGATAGCCAGATGCTCACGGGTCTGTGGCATGATCCCTTCGTCAGCAGCAATCACGAACAGCGCCAGATCAATACCACCTACACCTGCGAGCATATTTTCGATGAAATCTCGGTGGCCCGGCACATCAATAATCCCCACCGATTCACCATTCGGGAGTGTCAGCCAAGCAAATCCTAAATCGATAGTCATCTCGCGGGCTTTCTCTTCCGCGAGGCGGTCGGGATCGATTCCAGTTAGTGCCCTGACCAGCGTTGACTTACCATGATCAACGTGGCCTGCTGTGCCGATCACAAAGGGCATTGTTATCTCACGAAAGCGGAGGCAGCGATCCGTCCTCCATCTGCTCTTTCAGTGTTTGCGCCAGAGTAGATAAGTTACGCATCGCATCCTGCTGGTTTGCGCGTAGCCTCTTCATATGCTCGGTGATGGTTTGCATTTGCTCATTCACCTTGGCCATTTGGGCGGCGACGTTTTCCATATCTCGCTGTGTTTCCCGTCGAGCCTCTTCATTAGTAAGGGTGAACTGCCGCCAGCGCTTTTGATCATCTTGGAGCCATTCTTCCCATTCCTGCCGGAAGCGCTCCTCGGAGAGGCGCTGAACTTCTGCGACTTCGTTAAGACGACGATCAACTCGATCCGCGAGACGGTCGAAATCATCAACCTGTTTCTTCATCGAACGATGGGTATCCGCCCAGCTAGCTACCTGCTTGCCGAAGGAGTCCATCGTCTCGGAAAAACCGTCCATCCGTCGTAACATATCAGCCATAATTTGTTCGCGTTGCTGCGCGGCCAGAGCCTCCTGTTCGATCCATGCTTGTCGCTGCTGCTTGAAGTCTGCGACATCATTGGTAAGTTGTGTATTATTTCGCTCGTTTCGGCGGCTTAAATCCTCCAGCAGCTCAATCTTAGATTTATGTCCTTCTGTGCGCTTTGCAAGCTCAATAGTCTCACCGTTCATATCAGATATACGGCGGCTGTCTTGGCGGCGCTGCTCCTCAAGGAAAGTCAGGTTGCGCTCAAAGTCCTCTAAACCTTTAGAGAGATTACTCGCATAACTCTGTAACTCAGTAGCAACGCGGGAAAGCCGCTCTTCCTCAACCCGCCGAATCTGAAGCTCCCGTTCCAACCGGGTGCTGAATTCAGTGCGAATCTCCTCAAGCGCCTTTAGAAACGCTTCCCGATCCAGGTCACGAAGTCGCTTCAATTCCTGATCGTTATTATCACGGCGGGCAGTAAGTTGTTCGGTCGTCGCAACAAGTTCCATGCGGATGCGCGCAATCGCGTCGTCAATCAATGTAGTAGATGGAAGACTATTCCGCAGTCCAGAAAGCTCCCCCTCCAGTTTCTGGATACGTCGTGCTTGATCTTCGACCAGGGCAGACTGAGAAGCTGAACGTTCTTCTAGTTTTGAGATCAGTGCTTTGTCTTTACGGCGCTCCTCATCTAGCCACGTAACCATCTGCACTGTTTGTTTTGATTCCATCCCGGAAACTCCTGTCCGTCTCTCAAATTCACTTTAGAGCTAGTTGCTCTGATAATGTCCGTCAACAAATATAACAGACCACGATTGACTTGTCAGTGGGGATCGTTATACTAACCTCAAGCAGAGTACATTCTGGTTTAACACCTTGTTATACAAGGTAGGGATATAAGGAGAAATCCATGGTGAGTTACGCAGATCGACCGTGGGTTCAGCACTATGATGAGGGAGTCCCCCGCTCCCTGATGCCTTATCCAGATATACCAGTCTTCCAGCTTCTCGACGATACAGCCAATACTTATCCCAATAATGTTGCCTGCATTACAGCTGCCAAAATTCCTGTGGCTGGTGTTCAGCATACCGAGATGACTTATCGGGAGCTAAAAGACGCTACGGATAGGCTAGCTGCGGCACTAGCGCAGCTAGGTGTCAAAAAAGGAGATCGGGTTGCCATCGTCTCACCAAATTGCAACCAGTTCATTATCACCTTTTTCGGCATCTTAAGAGCAGGAGGGGTTGTTGTCGCCCTCAACCCAACCTTCCCGCCCGCCAAATGGGTAGATCAATTTAATGATAGCGGTGCAGAAGTTGTTGTCGCCCTTACTCCATTCTACAAAGGACTTAACTCAATTCGTACACAGACCCCTATTCGACACATTATTCTGACTAATATCAAGGAATATCTCCCTCCACTCGCAAAAATCCTCTTTACAGTAGCTAAAGAAAAGAAAGATGGTCATCGAGTAGATAGCCTTCAACAAGGAGACTACTGGTTTCAGGATTTGCTGGAGAAATATACCTCCGATCAGCGTCCAAAAATCCAAGTAGATACGCGTGATACGGCAATCTTCCAGTATACAGGTGGCACAACGGGCGTTCCAAAGGCGGCTCGTGGCCCGCATCGCGCCTTAGTTGCCAATGCGCTTCAAATGCAGAAATGGATGGTGAATTCGGACGACCCGAGTCAAGAGCGTTCACTGGCAGCTATTCCATTATTCCATGTTTATGGGATGGTCGCAGTGATGATCTTCAGCGTGTCACAGGGAATCACCATGATAATGGTTCCCAATGCCCGCGACATCGACAATTTACTCTTAAACATCCATCACTTTCGACCGACGTTCTTTATGGGTGTTCCTGCTCTCTATAATGCGATTAACTTCCACCCGGATGTCGTTGCTGGTAAGTACGATCTAAGCAGCGTCCGCGCTTGCATTAGTGGCTCAGCACCGTTAGCGCCAGAGACCAAGCGTCGTTTCGAAGAGTTAACAGGCGGAACGGTTATGGAAGGCTTTGGTATGAGCGAGGCCCCCACTGCAACGCATTGTAATCCGTTGAAAGGGCCTAACAAGGTGGGGTCTATAGGGATGCCCTTGCCTGACGTTGAATGCCGTATTGTCAGTTTAGATGATGGAGTTACAGATGTCCCTCCCGGCGAGGTTGGTGAGCTTGTCATTCATGGCCCGGTGATGATGACAGGTTATCATAATATGCCTACCGAGACAGCGAATACAATTCGTGACGGCTGGCTGTATACGGGTGATATTGCTCGTATGGATGAGGATGGCTACTTCTTCATCGTAGATCGCAAGAAAGATATGGTTCTAATCGGTGGATTTAATGTTTATCCAACCAACATCGAAAAGACCTTGATGGATCACGATGCAGTAGCGGAGGCCGCAGTAGCTGGTGTGCCGCACCCTGAGAGGCCGGGACAGGAAGCACTCAAAGCCTGGATTGTTAAAGCGCCAGGCCAGGAGATCACTGAAAAGGAACTTCTGGAGTACGCCAGTTCCAAACTGGCTCCTTATGAAGTTCCCCGGCGCATGGAGTTTGTCGAAGCACTCCCTAAGACTGCCGTTGGCAAGATACTCCGTCGGGAGTTAGTGAGGATGGAGACCGAATCACCAGAAGCACAGACTCCAGCCTAAGGAATTTCTAAAGAAAACCAGGTTCCAATTGGAACCTGGTTTCGATTCACTTGAAGTCAGACATCGGCTGTGTACTAAGCGGGAGCCGGTGCGGTTGGGAAGTCTAGGGATGGCCCTGTATCATCGGCCTCATTGCTAGCCGGACGGCGGGTACGTCGTGCAGGAGCGGGAGGCGGTGTTGTTCCGTGTTCAGGAGTATCGCTGATACCGCTTATCAGCCGCTCAAAGGCTTCTCGATCTAGCGTCTCATGCTCAAGTAGTGCCTCGGCAATGATCTCCAGCTTATCTCGATTTTCGCCAAGCACCGTGCGGGCCTTGTCATATGCAGTGCCTACAATGCGGCGTACTTCCCCATCAATCTCTTGAGCAATGGCCTCGCTGTAATCGCGCTGTTCACCAATCTCGCGTCCGAGGAACACAAGTTCTTCCTTCTGACCATATACCATCGGGCCAAGACGTTCACTCATGCCATAGCGTGTGACCATGTTGCGTGCCGTCTTAGTCACACGCTCAAGATCGCTGCTGGCTCCTGTCGTAATTTCGTCGAGGAACAATTCCTCGGCCACACGGCCACCCAGCGCCATCGCGAGATCATCATTGAACTTCGAGCGCGGCATGTACACAATATCTTCTGATAGCGGAAGCATGTAACCTCCCGCCATGCCGCGTGGAATGATTGTGACTTTCAGAACAGGATCGCAGTGAGGGAGCAGATGCGCCAGAACTGCGTGGCCTGCCTCATGATAGGCCGTGATCTTGCGTTCCTCCGCGCTGATTAGCCTGCTGCGACGTTCCGGCCCCATCACAACTCTTTCGATTGCCTCTTGGAACTCCGGCATCGAAATAGTCTTCTTGTTGCGTCGTGCGGCCAGAATAGCGGCCTCATTCACCATGTTCTCTAAATCAGCGCCGACAAAGCCGGGTGTTACCTTTGCCAAGACGGCGAGATCAATATCACTGGCAAGAGGTTTGCCGCGGACATGTACTTTTAGGATACCCTCTCGTCCGCGCACATCTGGGCGATCAAGCACAACACGGCGGTCAAAGCGGCCTGGACGAAGCAGCGCTGGATCAAGAATATCGGGTCGATTCGTTGCTGCGATGATAATCACGTTGGTATCTGTATCAAATCCATCCATTTCGACCAGGATTTGATTCAGGGTTTGTTCGCGCTCATCATGCGAGCCTCCCAAGCCCGCCCCACGATGGCGGCCCACTGCATCAATTTCATCTACAAAGACGATGCACGGGCTGTGCCGCTTTGCCTGATCGAATAGATCGCGGACGCGGCTTGCGCCTACGCCGACGAACATCTCAACAAATTCTGACCCGGAGATGGAGAAGAACGGAACGCCAGCCTCACCGGAGACGGCTTTTGCCAATAAAGTCTTTCCGGTTCCAGGAGGGCCAACTAGCAAAACCCCCTTTGGAATCCGAGCGCCAAGTTGGATGAATTTATCTGGCTCCCGAAGAAATTCGACAACTTCCGCCAGTTCTTCTTTTGCTTCATCCGCACCGGCTACGTCGTCAAAGGTTACCGTTGGCTGGTCGCCAGTAAACATTCTTGCTCGGCTCTTACCGAACGACAGTGCCTGATTATTTGTGCCCTGGGCCTGCCTGAGCATCATATAGATCACGCCGACCACAATCAGCAAAGGCAGCAAGTACATCAACGCTGTGATAATACTCTGCCAGTTCGTAGTCTTCTGGTTGATCCATTTAATCTTTGCAAGTTCCGTTGGACTCACATCTAGTGTGGCAAGCTGTTCTGGAGCGGTACTCGTAGCATCCTTCCAGGCTGTCTTGGTCTGGCCGTTCGTTAAGGTAATATCCATCTGATTGGTGTCTCTGACCACAATCTTCTGGACTTCACCCTTCTTGGCAGCGTCTGCTACGTCTGTGATAGTCCATTCATCAGGCGTTTCGTTCCGCGCGAGAGCGGCCATAATGATCACGCCGACAGCCAGCACAAATAGCAAATACACGAACCCATGTCTAAATCGTGTTGAATTCACTCTTTTACTCCTATAAGACAAACGGCGCTTGACGCGCCGAAAGGCAAATACCTCATTTTTCTATCTTCGCCTAATCAGACACATAGTTGAATTCTACTACAAATATGTACCAATTATACCAGAAGAAAGTTTAGGATTCACCGGGATTACCGTACCAAAGTAAAGTACACGGTTAGCCATAATGGAATCAAGCCTAGAACGGCTACGCCTGCCAACACGCCGAGCACCAGTCCATAGATGTCAAGTCCCGGCACAATGTCATTTTCATATTCATCATATGGTTCTTCATAATTATCATATTGATCAATGGGTGGCGACGTGTAAGCCGGTTGCGAATACGTAGGTTCGAAGGATGGGCGGCTGATGTAATCATTTACATCGACCGATGGCAGCGCCGGAATCGTCTCATCGCCCACTGGATGAGATGCTGGAATTGTCTGATCACCGCTCGGTGGCGGAGGCAGTGTTACACGCGAAGGGTTAATGTGAAAAGATGATGTAGGCTGGCGGCCTTGCTCTCGATATTTTTCCAGAATCCGACCAAGCTGATCGGCTGTGCGGTATCGCGCGGAAGGTTCCTTCGAAAGAACCTTGCGGATAATCCGATCCAATTCCTGTGGAAGTGCCGGGTTAATATCCGTAATTGGCGGAGGTGGTTCTTTGATATGCGCCATCGCCAGATCACGATAATCTGTGCCTGTAAACGGTAAGCGCCCGGTCAGCAGTTCAAAAAGAACGACCCCAATAGAGTATACGTCTGATGCTGGGGTACATCCCTGCCCCATTGCCTGTTCCGGCGAAAAATAATGCGGGCTGCCCCAGACCGTATCATCGGCGGCTTGCTCCTGCTCGGCAGTCGTAAGCGCACGGGCAATTCCGAAGTCTGTCACCTTGACTGTGTTCTCAGGCGTTATCAAAATGTTTTGTGGCTTGATGTCGCAGTGAACTAATCCCGCCCGATGTGCAAACCCTACGCCCTTACATACTTCGATAATGATGCTCAACGCTGCATCTACGTCGAAGCCCCCACGTGCTCGAATCAGCTTCTTTAGGTCCTGACCCGGCACAAATTCCATGACAATATAGTGTGTCTTCGGGCCATCCTGTCCAACATCGTACACGGCGACGATGTTGGGATGATTCAGATTTGCCGCCGCCTGTGCTTCGCGCTTGAAGCGGATCAGAAATTCAGGATCATCGACAAGGCTGGGTCGCAGAATCTTCACCGAGACGGTTCGTCCCAGTTCCATATCCTGCGCTCGGTAAATCACGGCCATCCCACCCGAACCAATTTGCTCGATCAGGCGGTAGCGATCATTGAGGATTGGATTATCGGACATAAGCCTATTGTACTCTCATCTAAAGGCATCACAAGCCTAATCAAGATACATCTTTGCTTTGATTCCTTCCAGCCACTCATGCGGAATACGGCGTACCTGACCAGATTCATCAAGACAAATGTGCCTGCTCATTCCGGTAACTAAAAGTAATTGGTTGTCTTCGTTAACGACTTCATAATTGTAGGTCATGCTTCGGCTTTGAATTTGCTCGATCCATGTTCTTACGGTGATGCGGTTATCATATCGTGCGGCTGCGATGTAGCGTAGCGAAAGCTCTGTGACTGCCAGTGCATATCCCGTCCTTTCAAATTCAGCGTACGATGCACCGAACTGGCGGCTAAGTTCGCTGCGACCTTCTTCTAAATACACCACATAAGCAGCATGGTGAACAATACCCATTTGATCGGTTTCGGCAAACCGGACTCGGAATGTTGTCTCAGCAACTCTAGGCTTCCGCTCATTTTGATCCAATGCAACCGGCCCCTATGAGATACGATCAGAAATCATCTTTTATCTGACAGTCATGTTAGCATGTGCTTGAGTCTCTGTCATATTGAATATGAATATGCTGTTGTTTTGCATCTCTCCCCGGGCCTGTTGTAGACTAGCAACAAATTGTTTCATGAGGTGACTATGAGCGAAGAGCACCGCGCGCAAGCGATCCTGTACGGGCTGGCCCTCGGAGATGCGCTTGGCAAACCCATTGAATTCCTGCCGATGCAGAAGATCAGCATTATTTATGGCGACTCCGGCATATTTGAACCTCCTGATCCTGCTCTCGTAACAGATGAAACGCAGATCAATGTAGCGGTAGCGGAAGCACTCATTCAGGCTGGAGATGCTGATATTGATGCCCTCATGAGTGCTGTGACGCAACAGCTTATTGATTGGAGCAACTCACCAGAAAACACCCGCGCACCGGGCCATACTGTAACCGAGGCAATTCGTACGCTGGAGGCTGGCGTCTCATGGCGCGAGGCAGGCGTTGCTACAGCCAAAGGCAACGGATCGGCTGTGCGCATGGCCCCAGTTGGATATATGTACCAAAATGATCCAGATCGCCTTCGTGAAGTCGCTCATGCAAGCGGCATCGCAACACATGCCCATCTCGCGGCGGATGCGGCAGCGATTGCGGCTGCCTATCTGATTAAACTAGCCCTCGACAGCGTTCATCCTAACGATTTTGTCGGAGAAACGCTTTCCTTCGTTAGTGGTGTTTCAGATGAATTCGACGAAATCATGATGCGAGTTGGGCATGTGAGTGAATGGACAGATGAGTTCGCTGCGATTAATCATATTGGAAGCGGATGGGAAGGCCCCGACGCCGTAGCGATGGCAATCTACTGTGCCATGCGCTACCCCAATGATTATGCCAGTGCTGTCCGCCGCGCAGTCAATATCCCTGGTGATTCAGACTCGGTAGGTTGTATTGTCGGGGGAATAATGGGCGCGCGGCTTGGTCTGGTAGCAATTCCCTCGGATTGGATTGACCGTTTGGAAGGGTTGGATCAACTAACTGGCACCGCAAATCGCCTTGCCGCTCGAAAGCTGGCCCTTGAACAACAAGTATGAAGATCGTGTCCCAGTTTTTAATATCCTCTGTTGCGCTCAACCTGATTGAGTAAGGGTTCGCCAGAGATGAACCGCCTCAAGTTTTCCGCGAACAGATTGGCGGCGCGCTCGTAATACAAAGGTGAAGTCCCCGATATATGTGGGCTAATAATCACGTTGGGCAGAGTCCACAGCGCGCTTTCTTTCGGAAGTGGCTCCTCAGCAAATACGTCCAATGCAGCCCCTCCAATCTTATCAGCCCGTAAAACCTCAATAAGGGCCGCCTCATCAATAATATCTCCCCTTGAGATATTGATTAGTACTGCATTTGGCTTCATTGCCTTTAATGCTGCTGTGTTGATTATGTGCTGCGTTTCGCCAGTGAGCGGAACAGTCAGCACAACAAAATCACATTCGCCTAGAAATGAATGCAGTGCCTCTGGCGGATACAGCCTATTGGGAATCTCACCTTCAGGGTCACCTACATCGATAACGGTATAGGTGTTGATTTGTTGTAAATGGCGTAAATCTCGCTTGATTGCAAGGACTTTCATTCCAAATGCCTGCGCCAGCCGAGCAATCTGCCGTCCGATATTTCCATAGCCAACGATGCCTAATGTCGCGCCGTAAAGTTCGGTTGGCATGAATCGATTCCACCGTTCCTCAGCCCATTGTGTATTAAGCTGATCTTCCATGATTTTCGGGAGCCGATGCGCAAAGGCCAGAATCATTGCCATCGTGTATTCAGCCATTGGAATTGCGTGTATTCCACTGGTTGTCGTGAAGACGACATCACTATTCGTATATAGAGGCTGGTCAAGAATTCTGTCTGCGCCAGCTTGGTGAAGTTGTACCCAGCGCAGACGAGGTGCTGCTGCTGGGGTCGGGAATAATCCAAATGTGTAGAGGACATCTATGGTGCTAAGTACGTCTGCCAGGTCGTCAACGCTTTTGGTTTCACGTTGAGTAATCGAAATTCGCGGGGAGACTGACTGAAATTTCTCGATTTGTGAGGCTGTAAAAGGCAGTGTTATTAAAACATTGACGGCATCCTGCATGAACTCGATCCTATTCCTGTGGAATTTAAGAGGCGCGCAAACCTCGCATCAGTACAAGTATACCTATAACAATTGTAATGATCCCGGCGATTAACAGCCCAGCGAAAATTCTTCGTAATGACTGCTCATTCGGTGCGGCTTCAGGCACAATTCCAATTTCGGGCGTGGCCTGGATCGAGGGAATCCCAGTCGCAAGAATGGTCGGTATTGTTGTTGCAATGATGGTTGGCCCTACAGTTGCCGTTGGTGTGGTTGTCGATGTAGAAGTCTCGGTAGAGGTAGGCAAAGGTGTATCAGTGATTGGTAATGTTGGGGAGATCGCAGGCTGAGTCCATGTGCCTGTGGGCAGGCTCGTCATTGTGGGGCCGGGTGTAGCGCTCGGCAAAACATTTGCACGCGGATCATAAAGAATACTATCCTGCGAATCGGCAGTTGTGCCTAGTGCATCGATATAACGGACATACACCGTTTTCAGCCCGACTCCATTACTTGTATCTAGAGTCCAGTTGATATACTGTGCCCAGGGCTGAACCTGAGCGTTCTTGAAATCAAAACTGTTGCTAACCATGACTTGCACAGCAGAGCCAACCCGACCTCCTCCTCCAAACCACATGGTTTCATTTGTCAGTGTGATTACGACTGTTGGATACTTTGTTACATCATCAGCGCTGTTGATAGACACAGGGAGCACATTTGGCTGCGCGGCAATATCGAGTGTGTAATAGGTCACTCCGTTGAAAGCTGTTGCTGCTCCGATCCCTGCTTCGCGCATATCCGGGTGCAGAACATTATGGCGATGTGCTTCATCGTTTGTAAGCCACCAGTGCACCGCATCGTCCGGACCGCGTATACCCGCAAAGATATTTTCCCCCACCCGGATGTATGGATATCCGGTTGCTGCTACCCGATCCACTGGGGCTAAGTCGCCGGGGCCAGTGTGTACAACCTGACCTGTATCTCGCATATACTCGCTGTGGGCTTGTGCAGATTGTGCCAGCATGGGATTATACGCATAGGGAGGCAAACCATTAGCCACACGCGCAGCGTTGATTGCCTTCAGTACGGCAAGTGCACGCTCCGTGTCAGACGGAATTGGTGTGGGAGTTGGCGTTGCAAATTGTGACGTGGCAAATACGCCAAACATCAAGATTACTACAGCTAATGCTCTCATATTCAGATTCTAGCGCAATTAAGGCTGCATCATGTCAATTCCCCCACAGCGATTTATATTCTCCTAAATATCAGATTACAATGAGGGCACTTAGGGAACTCCCTGCCAATATCGTTCGTCTTATCTTCGAAATCAATTACGAAGCACTATCTATTTCATTGAAAACTCTTATTGAGGAGAGTGGAACGTGATCTCGAGGCGAAGCAAGGTTCTGGCGTTAGTCGGAAGTTTAGCTCTAATTTCTCTCTTAGCAGCGTGTTCTAGCAGCCCCTTGAGCGGAGCCAGCAATACGCGGGTACAAACCGAGGAAGGATACGGCGGTACGGCAGGTGGTGGCGACTATGCTCGAAACAGCGATGCGGTAGCTGGCGCTGGTGAGTCTGCAAACTTACCTGCCGCCCAGGAAGCTGCGCCTCCGGCTCCTGCCGATGGTTCGGTCGCAGTCGATCAGGCTGCACAGCAGCAGGATATTCAGCACTTGATTATCCGCACCGGGCAAATCGCCGTTGCCGTTGACAACACCCGTGATGCTCAGAAAAACATTGAGCAGATGGTCAATTCAATGGCGGCGCAGGGGGCATTCGTTGTGAGCAGCAATGTCTACGGCGGCTCTACCGATGTTTCGCCTTCCATCGATATGGTGATCCGTGTTCCAGCAGATCGCTTTGACGATGTGATGAATCATATTACAGGTCTTGCAGCGAAGGGAACTGTTCCAACTTCCAGCCAGTCCGGACAAGACGTGACCGAAGAATACGTTGATCTCCAGTCTCGTTTGAAGAGTTTGGAGGCTGCGCGCGACCGTTTGCAGCAAATCATGGAAAATGCTCAAACAACCGAGGAACTGCTCCAAGCTGAACAGCAGTTAACCGCGCGTGAGGCTGAAATCGAATCGATCAAGGGGCGGATGCAGTATCTTGAGAAGTCTGCCGCGCTGTCCAGTATCACGATCAGCTTGCAGCCCTACATCCTGAGCCAGCCAGTCGATGATCGCTGGCGTCCCGCCGAGACGGTGCGCCGCGCGTTCGAAGCACTGCTGGAAAGCCTCCGCGATGTAGGCGACTTCCTGATCACTGTAACAATATTCTGTGGGCCGTACTTGCTGGTGATTGTCCCATTGATTTGGTTCTCGGTCAGGTTTGTCCGCAACCAGCTTCGCAAACGTCGTGAGCGTCGGGCGGCAGCCGCAGCCTCAACCACCAATCCGTAGTTTCCCGTGTAGAAACAAGAAGGAGCCGCAAGTCAAACGGCTCCTTTTTCTATCAGCCATTCGCTATCAGCTATCTGCCGCTAATCGAATCCCTTGAAATCATCATCGCCATAGAGCGCTTTGCTGCTGGCTTTCGCCGCTTTCTTGAGAGTGGTTCCAGTCAGCGGCGCGCCCATCGATTGGTAAAACGCCTCGTCGTATGCACGGGTCTTGATCACGACAGGCATCGGGACAGCATGTCCAAGTACAATCGCTTGCTGCTTGGTATCTAACCGAGCTAACACCTCACGTAACCCCTGCGATCCATTAACTCCCATCAGCACGGCAGCGATATCCCTGTCGTTGTCCAGCAGTGCCGTAACACGCGTTCCGATCTGCGACATCACTTCTTCGTCAATTGCGCTGGGCCGCTGATCAACTACCAGCAGAGTCACTTTGTATTTACGAAGTTCCCTTGCAATCACCCCGAAGATCGTCTGCCGTGCAATCATCGGATCAAGGAACTTGTGCGCCTCTTCGATGGTAATCATCAACTGCGGCGGCTGTTTGTTCTCATCCCCCAGCGATTCCTCAACCCGCTTCACGTAGCGATCACGGATGCGGCGGGTCAGATAGTTTGCCACGAGAATATAGGCTTCGAGTGCATTTCCGTACCGTCCGAACTCCAACACCACGCTGATCCCGTTCTCGATGTAGTTCAGAATTTCCTGCACCGAGTCGCCCATCGGCTTTGGCACGAGGAACTTGAACCGCTCAAAGCGCTGCAAACGCCGGATCAATGCAGATAGCGACGGCCCGTTGATCGTCGTGGTGTTCAGCAGTTCTTCTATGATGTGGGCTTCTGCTGTAAGAAGCTGCTGAATCCAATCTTTGCCCCATATCCGGCGAAGGGTGTGTGCCGCATCGAGCATTGTATCGGTGAGATCCATTGTTTGCTTGAGCGCGGCAAGATCTTCCGGCTCGATATCACTGTAAGCAAGGGTCACGACGAAATCAGGCCGCACACCGCGCCGAATAGAAGACTCATCATCCAGCGTGAAGATCGCAACCTTCTCCGGGAATAATTGCTTTAGACCCTTGTCCCTTGCTCCCTGCTCGTTGAAAATCTCCCAACCATAATCATTATGCATATCAAAGATGAGGTTCACCGCAGCGTTGCGGGAGATCGTTCCAGCGAGCAGTACACGTGTTAGATAGCTCTTACCTGTACCACTCTTTCCAAACACCCCCACCGACCGCTCGGTCAGTCGCTTGAGATCGATATTGATCTGAGTATTCAGCAGTTCAAGTGGTGAGCCGATGTTGAAGTGCGTCTCATCCTCGCCCCCGAACACATCGTTAATATCCGCTTCGGTGGCCGTCCATACTTCTTGAAAATGTGGCGGAATGGTACGTACAGGTTCGATCTGTCGGTCTTGATTGATCACCAGCATCGGGGCGATGTGTACTGTGCCATAGGCCATCGACCCCTGATAGACCGCAGCTAGATACGGATTACTCATATCAGGCGGTGTGCTGGCGATCAGGGCGTTGGTGCTGGCTAATCCGATATCCGTGATCATGCTGAAGAAGCGTCGCTGATGGCCGTGAACCACCACATAGCGTCCTGCTGCCAGGTCTTCGACTTCCGTACCGGGGTCTAACTTGACATCCAACCCCCTACTCAGTGATCCTCCGACGACCAGTCCTAATCGGGGCGACCGGACACCGAGGAAATCATCCAGTTCGCTGCGTTTTTTCGCCATAAAGTAGCCTCAGGAATTATTCCACTACAACATTGTGAGGATAGATCAGCCGCAGCAGATTATCGAGCCGTGCCATATCCCCACTGAGTAAGCGGGCAGCCTCGCGCCCTGCTTCTATCAGAAAATCGTACTGCTCGTCAGCTGGACGCGTTTGTGCTGCCCGGACAAGATTCGCTGCAAGAAGCTGCTCGCTCGGCACGCCCGGAGCGCTCAATACCAGCCGAAAATAATCAAAGAATCGCGTTACCTCGCGGGATTCAGAGTCGCTGCACAGAAAGACAGGAGCAAGGCTGATCGGTGGGCGTGGCGGTAGAGCCTGCCGGACTCGTCCATCCAGATCGCGATAGCCAATTGAAATAACGCTCATCTCTACAGGAGCAATCCGGTGCTGTCGCTGATCGCGAATAGTCTCTTCACTTACCGCCTCAGCCAGCACAAGCTGTCTTACCAACGGATCATCGTCAATATGAATATCGTATAGCAGCCCATAGACAACTTCGCGCGGATCAGATCCCGGCTGTGCCTTCACAATCATCCCAAAAGCCAGTGCGTCAATCTGATTCAGTCCTGCCCCTGCCGAGAAACCCGACGTACTGGAGCGCAGCACATAAGCTATAGGCTCATCCCATATTTTCGTCATCCGCAGCTTCTTCCCTCGTTTTAGCTGAAATGCTGACTAGCTGACGCGCTGATTTGCTTCCTGCTATTTCGCTTGTTGCACTTCAAAGCGTGTCTTCCTGGAGCGCGCCGAGTTCTTATTGATCTGCTTGCCGCTTTCTGTGCTATCCAGACCATAGCGAGTCAACGCTACCTGTATTAATACGTTAAGCTGTTTTGTCTCATCACCTTTGACAACGGCAAGCTCATCAGCACGAGTCAATACGTAAGGATAGCGCGACATCAATTGCTGGCATTGGTGATAAATCAATGCCTGTAGCTCTCCGACGAACTGGCGATCATTGGCAACCCACATCGGAATCTCGATACGTGCCAGTTGGGCACGCTCATCCGGCGCGGCGACATTCATATAAAAGAAGACAATCTCATGCGTCTGTCCACCGCTTCGACGGAAATCTTTATTCTGCGGCGACATCTGTACGAAAAGCGGTGTGCGCTCGCCCGGTTGCAAAATGGTTTCAAACACATGAAGATCGTGCAGCCCTTCGATGCGCCCATTGGTTGCCAACGTCGCGCGGGAAACCAAGTCTTCTGGGAGATCAAGCAGGTGAAGCAGCCCTACAATGAAGCTGCTCCGAGGACGATCAATATACCCACATAAGCCAGCGTTCACTTCCAATAGCCGGGTCATGGCGCTGAAGTAAATCCCGTAAAGCTGATCGCGGTCGGGCACATCTGCGCCGATGCCGAGAATCAGTAAAGAGCCATCAAACAAGGCCAGCATCGGGCGAACTTCATCACGCTTGTACCACGCGTGTTCTGCCAGCGCCGCCATCTCGTTGACGGTGCGCCGCGCCGAAACCGTACCTGCCGTAATCAGTCCTTTATCCTGCGTGTAAATATATTCCGGTTCATAGAAGAGATAAGGCTGGCTGATGATTTCAGGAGTCTCGCCGCTGCCATGATTGACGACGATTGTCCCAATATTCAGTAAATAATACAGCGCCGCGCCATGCGTATTTGGGGCAATCTGGGATCCGTCTGTTGCGATAATAGTGGCTGTTTCAGGGAGGGGTGCTGGCGGAATCATATTCATGATCGGTTCGTCGAGAGGACGCGCTCCTCGGTAACCCGCATCTTTCGAAACTGCGTCCGCAACGCGATCTTGAATGTAAGGGAGAAATGCTGGATCGGCGTGGGCTTCCAGAATTTGGATGGCAATCTCAACCTTGCCGTCCAGTTCTTCTTTTTGGCTAGCAAGGTCCTGACCCATCTTCTCGACCTGATCGGTCAGCTTGTGAAATTCCAGTGCCATCTATCCCGCCCCCTACCCCAGCTCTAACGATCCAATAACCTGATCGATCTATTCATCACTAAGATAGCACTGACGTTCTAACCCGTCAAGCGAGGCCATGTCTGCGCCATTACAGCTTCATTAGAAACATGGGTTGCACGGAAGAATCAGACGAGCCAGCCTGAAAAGCTGGCTCGTTCTTTGTTGATCAAAGCTCATATGTAGGTGCTTGTAGGGGCGGGTCGTGGATGCGGAAACAGCAGATTGACCCACATCCACGACCCGCCCTAGAGCAATACAACGGATTTAGAGATCAGCCAGACGCTTCTGTAGTTCTGACTGCTCAAGCCGCAGACTTTCCAGCTTATCGCGCTCTCTCTGAATGACGTTCGCCGGGGCACGGCCTGTGAAGTTCTCATCGTTGAGCAGTTTCTCGGAACGTTCGATCTGCTGGGTTAACCCAGCAAGTTCCTTCTGAAGTCGCTCTCTTTCCGCAGCCAGATCAACTAACCCTACTAGAGGGAGATACACAGTGATTCCGCCAGAAGTCACGGTCGCAGCCTGCTGTGGCGGCTTTGCGATACTATTGGCAATTGTTAAGCTAGCGCCATCCATATTGGTTAGCCGGATGAGCGCTTCACGCTGATTCTCTAGGGTTGCCATCCATTCACCCGCACTGATCAACGCTTCGATCTTGCGGCTTGGCGGCACGTTGTATTCCGAGCGGATGTTTCGAATGGCGCGAATCACGTCGATCAGCATCGCCATCTGTTCTTCGGCCTCGTCGTCGAAGTACGCTTCGTTGAGTTCCGGCCAGCGTGCCACAATTAATGCCTCACCCTGATGCGGAATGTGCTGCCAGATTTCTTCCGTCACGAACGGGATAAACGGATGCAGCAGCCGCAGACATTGATCGAGCACGTAGGTTAAGATATGCAGAGTGCGCTTCTTGGCTTCGGGATCGCTGCCATACAGTGCTGTCTTGGCGATCTCGATATACCAGTCCGCATATTCCCCCCACAGAAAATCGTACACCTGCCGACCCGCTTCGCCGTATAGATAGTTCTCAAACAGCCGATCCACTGACTGAATCAAATGGTGCAGACGGCTCAATATCCAGCGATCCGGCAGCGAGAGACCTTCTGTCGAGGGAGCGGTAGTCGGAACTGCCTCGCCTTCGAGGTTGCTCACAAGGAAACGTGCCGCATTCCAGATTTTGTTGGCAAAGTTCCGATTTCCCTCCACACGGCTCTCGGAGAGATTCATATCGTTGCCGGGTGTAGTGCTGCTCAGAAGCGTAAACCGGAAGGCATCTGTGCCGTACTTATCCATCATTTCGATTGGGTCGATGACATTCCCAGCAGTCTTACTCATCTTCTTGCCATGTTCATCTCTGACAAGACCGTGCAAATAGATTGTCTTAAATGGCGGCTCCTCTGTGAAGGAAACCCCCATCATCACCATCCGCGCCACCCAGAAGAACAGAATATCGTACCCTGTCTCCATGATGGTTGTTGGGTAGAAGCGCTGGAGATCAGGTGTTTCATCTGGCCAGCCAAGCGTGCTGAAAGGCCATAACCCCGAACTGAACCATGTATCCAGCACATCCGGGTCTTGTTCGATGTCGGTCGAGCCGCAGTTCTCGCACTTGTCTGGGTCTTCTCGCGCTACTGTGATGTGCCCGCAGTTGGCGCAATACCACGCCGGGATTCGATGACCCCACCACAGTTGGCGGCTGATGCACCAATCCTTGATATTGGTCAGCCAATGCTCCCAAGTTTTGTTGAAGCGCTCCGGCACAATCTCGACTTCGCCGTCACGAACCACCTGTAGCGCGGCGTTCGCTGGCCCTTGCATCCGCACGAACCATTGTGTGCTGATCATTGGCTCGATGATTTCACTGCCTCGCTGCGAGCGCGGCACAGTTGTCGTATATGTCTCAGTTTTGATTGTCAGCCCAGCCGCTTCCATATCGCGCCACATATTCTTTCGCGCTTCGAAGCGATCCTGACCCGCATACGGCCCGCCGTCTTCATTGACCGTCGCATCTTTATTCAGGATGTTGATAATCAGCAGCTTGTGCTTCAACCCGATTTCGTAGTCATTCGGATCGTGTGCAGGTGTGATCTTTAGCGCTCCGGTTCCGAATTCGCGATCCACGTATTCATCCGCGATCACCGGAATCTCTCGATCCAGAATCGGAATAAGCACCGTTTTGCCGATGTACTTTCGATACTGCTCATCCTCTGGATGCACCGCTACCGCCGTATCGCCAAGAATCGTTTCCGGTCTCACAGTCGCCACAGGAATGAATTCGTTGCTGTCCTTCAGCCGATACTTGAAAGTGTAGAGCGTGATCGTTTCTTCTTCGCGCTCCACTTCCAAATCGCTGACGGCGGTTTGCAGGTTGGGCGACCAGTTGATCATGTATGTGCCTCGGTAGATCAATCCCTTTTCGTACCAGCGCACAAACGCCTCGCGCACTGCACGGCTCAGCCCTTCGTCAAGAGTGAACCGTTCACGATCCCAATCGCAGCTTGCGCCAAGCCGCCGAAGCTGTTGAGTGATCTGGCTGCCATACTTTTCTTTCCATTCCCACGTGCGGCGCAGAAATTCCTCGCGGCCAATTTCCTGCCGCGATGTTTCTTCATCGAGCAGCATCTTCTCGATTTGAAGCTGTGTAGCGATTCCAGCATGATCCGTTCCCGGAACCCAGAGCGCCGCATATCCGTTCATGCGCGCATGACGGATCATCAGGTCTTCAATCGCCACAAACAGCGCATGTCCTTGGTGGAGCGCGCCCGTTACATTCGGCGGTGGAATGCTGATCACAAACGGCTCGGCATCTGGCGGTGCAATCTCCGGTTTGAACCAACCATTTTCTTCCCACCATTGGTAAAGGCGCTGCTCGGTAGACTTAAAATCGTAAGTCTTGGGCATTTCCTTGAGTTTCGTATCTTCCATAGTTATCTCATTTCCTGTTATTTGATCTTTGTCCATTTTGAATCTGGGTGATGCCCCAGTGATTGTGAATTCCTACGCCATCTTCGTCATTGCCAGCAACTCCTGACACTTGCATCACCCCCTTTTGAGTTATTTGCCATAAAACAAAAATCCCCTTCCGTCTAAGGACGAAAGAGGTTCTTCCGTGGTACCACCTTAATTCTGGATGATTCAATCATCCAGCACTCTGCACACGCAGTAACGGGCGCACCCGATTCCACGCTTACTTAAAATTCAGCGCGGTGGCTCATGAGCGACTTTCAGCAGATTAATCAGTGGCGGGCTTCCAGACTTCGGCCCATCCTTCTCTATCTGATGCCTTCTGCTTACTTCCTCTCAATCAACGCCGTTGACCGTTTGAAATTGTGCAAAGTGTAGCATGTTCACTTGGGCCATGTCAATGATTCTGATCCGGCAAATCCAAACTATTTCTGAATTTTTGATGCTATTCCTCACAGATGCGATCTTCTGGCGTCACGAAAATCGGCGACTTTGAGCCACTTTCGACTCTTGTACGCGTGTCAGTTTGATTTGCGGCGTAAATTCCCGCCGGAACCTGACATTCTCCGCACGCATCACCTTCGAGTCCCATCATAAAATTCTTCCCTGAGGCGAAATTTGGCCTTGACGGATACGACCGGTTATAATCTTGTGCGCTGTAATGCAGTCTTGGATATGTATATTTATTAAGCCAGCCACAAGCGCTGGTTTTCTTCATGATTAGTAAAGAGAGGAGGATGCGGCGTTTATCCTTAATGGGATAGATGACCGCACAAAACTCATGAGCCAGGATTTAATTAAGAGTTTAGAAGCTGTCGATAATCCCAACATTCCTACGCTTAGCCCCGGTGATAGCGTCAAAGTCCATGTCCGTATTATCGAAGGAGATCGGGAGCGTATTCAGGTATTCCCCGGCACAATTATCCGCATGCGCAAAGGCGGCAACGATGCCAGCATCACCGTTCGCCGCACCGCATCGGGCGTTGGCGTTGAGCGTACGTTCTTGCTTCGCTCACCCCGCATTGAGCGTATTGAAGTTGTGCGTAATGCTCGTGTTCGCCGCGCGCAGTTGTTCTTCCTACGGAAGCGCACAGGCCGCAGTGCAACCCTTCGCGAAAGACGCTAAATTCTGCGACAAGTCGAGTTAGTTTGTACTTAGGGCGCGGCAATCATTAGCTGCGCCCTGATGCTTAATAGGAATTTCTATAATGCTTACCTCTCCTCTTATTGGGATTTCGATTGGTGCATACCAAAGCCGCACTTCTGATGCAGCTAGGATGGGAGTGCGGGCAACTTATCCGCATGCAGTCGAAGTTGGAGGCGGAGTTCCGACCTTAATCCCCCTTTATACTGAATTCGATATACTCCGTAGCTTATTTGATCGCCTTAATGGAATTGTGCTTACAGGCGGCGGAGATATCGATCCCAAACACTATGACGCTGCCTGCTCTCCCTATACAACTGAGATCGTTGAAGATCGAGATCGCATTGAGCTTCAATTGGTGCGCTGGGCGGTTGAGGAAAACAAGCCACTCTTGGCAATCTGTCGGGGAATTCAAGTTCTCAACGTTGCGCTTGGCGGAACACTCATTCAAGATATTCGGGACGAAGTGCCTAACTCGATTCGGCATGATGCTGAAGCAGATATTTGGTTTGAGCGGTTCACTCATCAAGTGAAAATCGACCCCGGCACGAAGCTTCATGACTCGCTTGGAGAACAAACACAACTTTCCGTAAACAGCCTTCACCATCAGGCTCTTGCCCAGGTAGCTGATTCTCTCAAGGTTGTTGCCTGCGCACCTGATGGAATTATCGAAGGGGTCGAAATCCCGGATCGGCGGTTTGTAGTTGGCGTTCAGTGGCATCCCGAAGCGCTCGTCGATAAATCCCAGCCGATGCGCCAGTTATTTCAGGCATTTGTTCAGGCGTCCAGTCAACACTAATCTCTAGCCCATGTCCGTTGATACACGCCCAATTGCCATAATGGATTCTGGAATTGGCGGTCTTTCGATTTTGCGGGAAGTACGTCGCCAGCTTCCTAACGAAGATATTGTTTACTTTGCAGATCAGGGGCATGTTCCTTATGGCCCCCGCTCAGCGAATGAGATCACAGAGTTCCTCGTTGGAATTACCCGTTTCTTTCTCGAACATCACGCAAAAGTAATTGTTATTGCTTGCAATACAGCCTCAGCAGCAGGATTGCATCGCATTCGGGCTGCATTTCCAGATATTCGTTTTGTTGGCATGGAACCTGCTGTGAAACCTGCTGCGCAGAACACGCAGAAGGGTAAGATCGGCGTTATTGCCACCAAGACAACCAGTCAGAGTGCATTATTTGCGAGTGTAGTAGATCGGTTTGCCAGTGATGTAGAAGTGGTTACACAGGTTTGCCCCGAATTTGTAACTCTTGTCGAAGCAGGGGAAATGGAAGGCTCCCGCGTTGAACAGGTTGCAGAACAATACTTGCAACCTCTCAAGGATGCAGGAATCGATCAACTTGTATTAGGATGCACACACTTCCCATTCTTGATTCCTGTTATTGAGCGAGTGCTCGGCCCTGAGGTTAGCATCATTGATCCAAGTCCAGCTATCGCGCGACAAGTCGGACGTGTGATCAATGACATGCGCAATTCTGACCATCATACTGGTCAGGCTAAATATTATACTAGTGGCGATCCGGGGAAATTTTTAGCACTCGCGAGGCGGTTAATCGATGAGCCGATTGACACATCCCAGGTAAATGCCGCTCACTGGGACAATGGAACCGTTGTTACTAGCTAAACGGGAGCGCTCCTCTTTGGGTTTTTATCTGAATCGAGCGAGCTTACCTAGTGTTGACCTTGGTTGGCACTTCATCAACCGCCTTCTCTAGTTCCTTCATCCTCTCACGTGCTTCCATTGCAGGTGGGCGGATCGGCAGGACGACATGGAAAGCGCTGCCAGGCAAGGTTTCTTCGTTACTGCCATCGCTTTCGGCCCATATTCGGCCCCCATGCCCATCAATTATTCCCTTTGCAATGGGTAGCCCAAGACCTGGGCCTGCACCTTTGAACTTAGTCGTTCCTGTGGAATGCAGTTGAGTAGAACCAATTCGATAGAACTTCTCGAAGATCAATTCTTGATGCTCTGGATCGATGCCAATCCCAGAGTCTTCAACCGTGATCCGGACGCTGCGCGCGTCTCCATTCACATCCTTTTCAAATACTTCTCCTGTGACATCAATCTTCCCGCTGTCTGGCGTATATTTGATGGCGTTTGTGATGAGATTCTCAAATGCTTGCACAAGACGTTTATAATCGGCATGGACTGGCGGGAGATTACGTAATCCACGCGCAACAAGCGTCAAGTTACGTTGGTGGATCGCGTCACTGTATGGCTCAATTGCCAGCTTGATGATGCTGGCAAGACTGGTTTCGACGAAGTTGAGATCCATGTTCTCAACATCGATTTGCGAAACATCCAACATAGATGAAATCACTTCCCCCATGCGCTGACTGGCCCGGCGGAGACTCGTCATGATCTCAATCGTTTGATCTGGCGATAGCAGATTGCGCTCCGACATTTCGATCAGCAAGTCAGCATAGCCCTGCATTTGAGTGAGTGGAGTGCGTAGCTCGTGTGACGCAATTGAGATGAAATCGCTCTTTACAGCGTCGAGCCGCTCCAAGCGGATATTTGATGATTTGAGGTCTTGGTTGAGAATGCTAATTTCGCGGTTGAGGTTACGCAAATCGGTTACAAGTCGAGCGTTCTCAAGCGCTGCAACCGTCTGATTCGCCAGGGCAGCTAGTAAGTCCATTTCAGAGGGCAGATAAGGATCATCGTTCCCTTTTGGCCCAAGCGCTAGCATTCCAATTAACTTACCATCCTCTACAATGGGAGCATAAATATCCATCTCCAGATTGCTAAAGTAGCTGCGTTCGCCAGAAGGTACAGTAGCGTAGTCCTTATGATAATCAATATCGAATTGGAGCAATGGGCGGCTTGTTTGTACAAAATGGCGGTAAATTGGGCTACTGGCTGATAAATGTCCTGAACCCAGCTTGTTATCCGGGCCTACTACATCGAGTTTGTGAGATCCATTCTCCTCTGTGGACAAAATCAGGCTGCTGCGCCGCACACCCAATAGCTCATTGATAGTCTTGTTAGCGGTATTGGCAAGGTCCCGAAGATCAATTTGACCGCCGATTCGCTCGCTATACAGCCGCACTGCTTCTGCTGCATCAGTCTTGTCGCGTTCAATCAGGTGGCGCAGCATCCAACGGAATAATTGCACTACAGGTTGGAGGATCAACGCGGCTACCAGTGATAACCCCGCTGTGATCAACCATCGCTCACTTAGGCCCAATCGCAAATTTGGAATCTTGAAGGCAGTAAGAATCGTGCCGAGAATAAGCGCCCCAGTGATTAGGGTAAGAATTGAACGGCTAATGATCCAACGAACTGTTCCGCGCAGATCAAGGACTCGATGCGTGATGACACCATATGCGGCGCCAGCAGCACCCAAAAGCCGGACAATATACCCAACATAATTCCAGGGAGGAGTTAACCATGCAGAAAGGGCATCACCGAGGAGCATCACCGGAATAACTGCGGCCCAGAATAAGATGCGATTCGCATAGAGTGGCAATGGTTCCGATATAAAAGCCCGTGTCACTAGACCGAACAAACCTAGTGCCAACAACAGCCACCCGATAATCAGAATTTCGAGACTAAGTGTGATATTGGGAGTAAGAATGCTAAGTGGCCCACCGTTACCGCTAGTCAGAGATGGGGCTTGTATGATCTGAGCCACGATAGTCGCCGCAACCCAAAGTCCAATCAATCCCGCCCAAATGAAAAATGCTCTTCGAGGCAGCGCTAGATACACAAGAGTAAGCGCTCCGGTCAAGCCAACACTGATTACAAATCCTGTAATGGCGAGAAACTCAGGTGAAAATGCAAGCTGCACGGGATTCTGCCCTATGAGAACGGCATGCAGCCCCATTAATAGAGCAGAATATCCGCAGTATGCCATCAGCCACTCTTCGGCTGGATCACGCCGCTTGCGACTTCGGAGCACTAAGCCCAGCAGAACGAGGTAGGCTGCCGCAATACCGAGAGCAATTATCATTAGTCTTCTAACCCTTGATCGTCCATAAACTCATCGGGGTACTCTGGCTCATCCTCGTCATCATCGATCTCGATTTGTGCCGCACGATCCGCTTCGAGCCGGGCATAGTAAGCGGTTGCCTGCGCTTCAAGATCATGGGTCTCCGCAGCTAGCGCTTCTTCACGTTCGACGCGCCGCGCTTCATCATGGAGTGCAATAGAAGCGATGAAATCATCTTTGGGAATTCTCATGATTCGAACTCCCTGGGTGTTCCGTCCAATTAGCGAGATGTTCTCAACCGCAGTGCGAAGGGCTTTACCGCCCGCAGTAATCAGCGTGAGATGATCAGTTGGCCTAACTACCCGTGCATCAATCACTGGGCCGGTCTTTTCGTTGCGCGCCAGTGTTCTTACACCTAACCCATAGCGACCTTGCTGTGGATACTCTCTAAGAGGGGTTCGCTTACCATAGGCTTTGCGTGTTACGACGAGCAGCTCAAGCTCCGGATCGCTGACTACATCCACTCCTGCTACTGCATCGCCTTGTTGAAGGCGGATTGCATTCACACCTGCCGCCTGACGGCCCATTGATCGGACTTGTTCCTCATTGAAGCGAATGGATTGGCCGTTTTCAGTAACGAGAATTAAATCCTGATCTCCGTTAGTCAGCTTGACCCAGTTTAGCACATCTCCTTCTTCAAGGTTGATAGCAATCAAACCACTAGGACGCACGGATGAAAACTCTGAGACCTCGACGCGCTTGATCCTCCCATATTTAGTTACAAGAGTTAGATATTCAACTTCATCAAAATCAGGTACGGGAACCGTCGCAGTAATATGCTCATCCATGTCCAGAGCGAGAATACTTTGTAGAGGAACGCCCTTACCCGTCCGACCATGATCGTAGATTTGATATGCCTTCTCTTGATAGACCTTACCTCGATCTGAGAAGAACAAGATGCTATCAAGGGAGTTAGCTGCAAAGAGGTGAGCGACATCGTCTGTCTCTTTAGTGGTCATCCCCAGCATGCCCTTGCCACCACGACCCTGAATTCGATATTCATTCACTGCAACGCGCTTGATATAGCCTGCCTTTGTGATAAAGACAAAGATATCTTCATCTTCTACAAGGTCGGCTTCGTTAAGACTGTCACTGACTCCCGGAATGATCTGCGTGCGGCGATTATCTCCGTACTTCTCTGATAGCTCATTGAGATCATCCCGGATCAAACGAAGAATGCGCTTAGGGTGCGCAAGCAAGTCTTCGAGATCGGCAATAGTCTCCAGCAAAGATTGGTATTCTTGCTCAATGTTGTGACGCTCTAAAGCGGCGAGCCGCTTTAGCTGCATATCTAGAATAGCCTGCGCTTGCGCTTCACTTAGACTAAAATTGCCCATTAGTTGTGCGCGAGCATCTTCCGTGTCCTGACTCTGGCGGATCGTATGGATCACTGCGTCAAGATTAGCAATCGCAACCAGAAGCCCTTCGAGAACATGCGCGCGGCGGCGTGCCCGTTCAAGATCAAACTGAGCGCGGCGCTCGATTACAACCTGCCGATGCTGAATAAAGTGTTTGAGTGCGCCCTTCAAGGAGAGGAGGCGCGGCTCACCATTAACCAAAGCAAGCATCTGGACACCAAACGTGCTTTGCAAAGGTGTGTACTTGAGGAGGCGGTTCATCACCGTCTTCGGCTGAGCACCGCGTTTTAGCTCAATGACGATGGACATGCCGTGTCGATCTGATTCGTCACGAAGATCGGAAACGGCGTCCAGTTTACCTTCACGGGCCAGTTGAGCAATACGCTCGATAATCCCGGTTTTGTTGATCTGATAGGGGATTTCCGTCACGACGATGCGGAAGCGGCCTTCAGACATTTGCTCAGTGTGCATCGCTGCACGCATCACAATGCGCCCACGCCCAGTAGCGTACGCACTAATAATGCCTTCGTTGCCCACAATCAATCCGCCAGTTGGGAAGTCTGGACCTTGAACGTAATGCATCAATATCTCAGGTGAAACATGATTGAGGTCTTCATCAATCACATTGCCTTCGGGTCGGATCATCTCATTGATGAGATAATCGACTGCTGCTGCAATTTCTTTCAAGTTATGCGGCGGGATGTTCGTTGCCATACCCACCGCAATTCCGGCTACACCATTCAGCAGGAGATTCGGAATCTTGGCAGGTAGAATCTCAGGCTCTTGCAGAGAGCCATCGAAGTTATCGAGAAAATCAACGGTATTCTTGTCTATATCTTCGAGGAGGATTTCCGCGATGTGGGAAAGGCGGGCCTCGGTATAGCGCATGGCAGCAGGACTATCGCCATCGATAGAGCCGAAGTTGCCCTGTCCATCAATCAAGGGATAGCGCATGGAGAAATTCTGCGCCATACGTGCCATCGCATCGTACACGGCACTATCGCCATGTGGATGGTACTTACCTAGAACTTCACCAACAATACGAGCACTCTTCTTATATGGTGTATTTGCCCGTATGCCCATATCGTGCATCGCGTACAGAATACGGCGGTGTACGGGCTTTAGACCATCACGTGCGTCAGGTAGTGCGCGGGCCACAATCACGCTCATGGCGTAATCGAGGTATGAGTCCCGCATTTCTTCGTTAATATCGACGGGACGTACGGTACCAATTTCCATTAAAAGTTGTCTCCCATGGGAACTCGAACTGCGCCCTTAATTATACCCCACCAGGGGGGTAAACACCATTTTCAATAACCTTCAATTTGAGTACAAAACCCCCCTGATTCTGATGGGTCTCTTACGGGTTTGATTGAATTTTCACAGGTGGTATCAATGGAGTTGTCAGACGCTCCACATCAAAGGTCTTGAAGTAATGAAATTCCAGCATCGATTCCGGGTAAAAACACCACTTCAAAAGGTAATGGAGTTTCATCGGCGGCCCATAGCATTGAAGTCGCTGACTCCGCCTCCTGCGTTCATGAAGCTAGAAAATGTGCCTAACCCTACTCGTCAAGGTGATTCGTTTACCTTCAGAATGTGGCTTGGCCCTATTCCCGTTAGATGGGAGTCTAAGTTTCCAGAGTTTACGGATCACAGTTTTGTAGATACGCAGGGATATGGACCCTTTGAGACATGGGAGCATCGCCATGAATTTGTTGCGATCAATCCTAATACGACGGAGATTTTGGATCGGATTGAGGCCTATCTTAGCCAGAATCCTTGGAGGCGGTTTGTTGGGTTGCTGATATGGCTTACACTGCCAGGCTTATTCTGGTATCGTCAGATTCAGACGCGACGAATTTTAGAGAAAAACTCTAGCTAATCTCCTGTGTAGGCGACCAACTTGATAGTCTTTGAAGAATTCAATCCGCTATAATCAGCCTGAATTGTGATAAGTTGCACAGATTGGCGGGAGTATGAGTGTTCCTACTCAACCTGAGCAGGTGACGACAAAAAATATCCCAACTGATCAGGAGAATAGGCAAGAGGCATTTATTCGATTTGAGTCACTCACCAAGAGTTATCAAGAAGCAAGTCGCACTCGCGTCGTGCTTAAGGACGCTAATGCTAGATTCGCCAAAGGTGAATTTGTTGCGATTCTCGGCAAGAGTGGTACAGGTAAAAGTACCCTACTTAATATATTAGCCGGGATCGACCAAGCGGATAGCGGCAGCATATGGCTCAATGAGAGAGAGCTAACCGCAATGAATGAGCG
>Ga0075421_100000571_pt1 | contig 39072 bp, 29 predicted proteins | sample SoiMetdeltSBSDD5_FD_75292 | JGI IMG/M metagenome (GOLD analysis project Ga0075421, IMG submission 75292) | Bulk soil microbial communities from a Populus tree surrounding site in Tennessee, USA - Soil MetaG P. deltoides SBSDD5 | ecosystem: Environmental > Terrestrial > Soil > Tree plantation... | reverse complement strand
GCGCGCGGGTTTAGGAGGTCGCATTCAGGCGCGAAATTGCGATTCGCGTCGGTCCAGGACCGGTTCGTGCTCGTGACGAGATTGGCGGCGGGGTTGACAAGGGCAAGCAGCGTCCCCCCTGCGCTCTCCGGATACTTGCCGAAGTTCGCCTTGATGGCGGTCTTTCCCGTGCCAAACACGTCGTAGGCGACCCCTAGCCGCGGCGAGATGTCGTGATACCTTGCCACCTGCCGGTTCTCAGGGAACGTGAGGTTCCGTGTGGGCGCAAGCAGAGCAGGCCCGACCTGCTGCTCGGGGAAGCCACCCAGGAAATAGTCGTACCGCCCGCCATAGGTCAGCGTCATGCGTTGGAGGGTCCACTGATGCTGGGCGAACACGCCCATCTCATGGTGGATATTGAACCCCGTCTCGATCGGCAGCGCCCGCTGCGTGAGTCGGTTGGGCACGCCGTTGTCAAACCGGAAGCTCAGTGGGTTGAGGTCGAACGTGCGCTCACGAAGCTCGCCGCCCCTGTGCGTGATACCGGCCTTGAACGCGTGGGCCCCGAGGATGTACGACGCGACGCTCCGTAAGCCGATAGATTGTTGCGGCCGAGAAGCATACGTGCCACCCGCGCGGTAGGCCAACCCGGTCGACTGTTCCACGACGCCAATCATGTCTGGCCTCAGCCCGGCCCGGGGTACAACCCGCCGTTCCTGCTTGTTGAGGGACGCGGTTGCCTGGATCAGGAGGCGACTCGTAACCGGGACTGTCCAATCGGCTACCGCGACTCGCTGGGCGGGCCAGGTTCTCAGGTTTGCGGCTTCGAGGGTGATTTCCGTGCTGGCGTTGCGCGGGTTGTGGGCAGCGACCATCTCCATCCACGTCAGCCCGAGCTTGTGCCGCGGCGTGGCCTGCCATGTGAGCCGGAGCTGTCCATCCTTTTGCCACTGGGTATTGGTGACTGGCCGGCTGGGGTCGGGGTCGTATGTCCAGGCGTCAGGATTGTTGAAGTTGCGGTCCTCGAACACTCCGCCCGCAAACATGGACCCCAACCTGTTCTGATACGCGCCAAAGAACCAGAGCCGGTCGCGCATAATCGGGCCGCCGAACCCCGCATTGACGTTCCAGTTGCTGTCAATGGCATCGGGTGTGGGCAGGCCACGATCCCGCAGATCCTGCGTCAGATTGTTGCCCTGCATCGCGCTCGTGGCGCCGGTGGCGAAGAACGTGCCGTTCAAGGTGTTGCCGCCCTCCCGCGGAATGCGATGAAGCCGCACGCCACCCACAACGCTTTCGGCATCGCCCGCGGCGACGTCAACGACAACTTCCTCAGTGGCAGCCGCATTCAGCATGATGCCAAAAGCGGCGCCGGAGTCGTTAATCAGGGTGACCTCCGCACCGCTTACGGTGTGGCGCGACTCCGTCGATCTGCCCTCATGGACCCGCAAAGAGGGGACTCCCGTCCTTCCCCCAGCGCCGCCGATATCGGTCCCGCCAGCGTTGACGGCCCCGGGGATGAGTGCGGCCAGGTCGTATTCGGACCGACCGGTCGGAATGGCATCAATCACCTCCCGGTTCATCACCTGCTGCCGCGTCGCGCTCTGCACGTCGACGACCGGCGATTCGCCCGTCACGGTCACCGTTTCCTCGAGCGATCCCACGCGCAGGTCGGCGTTCACCGTCGCGACGAACGAGCCCGTCAACTGCAGCCCTTCCCGACGTACGACGGCGAACCCCGGCAGTGTGAAAGTCACCTCGTAGACACCGGGTCGTAGATCCACGATGCGGTACTGGCCACTCCCGTCGGTCACGACCGCCCGGGCTCCCTCAATCAGCGCCGGACTGGACGCCTCGACCGAAACGCCAGGCAACACCCCGCCGGAGGTGTCCCTGACGACACCCGTAATGGATGCCTGGGCGTATGCGCCCGCGGGGACGACAGCCAGCCAGGTGAGCACGACCGATGCGACCCGTAGATATCGATTCACGGTAACCTCCTCCGCTTCTCGCATCCCGTTAAACGCGGACCTAGGACAGTGGACGCCGCCGATCTCGCGCAGGAGCGCCGTGAGCGTCAGATCTGCTTACGGTTTGTTCTCGAACCCAAAACCAGACGGGGCGGCCAGTCGACCGTTGTACTCGAGGGCTTCCGATGGCAGACAGAGCTCCTCTTGTACGTTCTGATCCTTCTTCCAGTAATAAGCCGTCTTCATCAACTGGAACGGCTGCGTGAAGTACTCCGGGTCATTCACGGTGACGGTCGCCTCCAGGTGGTACTGGTCAACCCGCGTCCAGCGCTCCTGGAGTTTCGCCGCATTCGTATGCGGAAGGCCGGCCTCGTCGAGCCAGCTTCGAGGATCGAGGCCTACGGTATCGATGACGAAGACGTTGTCTGCTTCCCAACGACCCACGGAATATCCATAAAACCTGGAATCAGGCGCTCCCCGCGCATCCACCTTGGCGGGGAGTTGTCTGCCGTCCATCCAGATTTCCCGCCACACGCGCTGGTGCTCGAACAGCATCACCATGCGATTGGCCGCCGGCACGAACTCGATTCCTCCGCGGCTGCTCAGCCAGTGGCTCAGAAGGACGCGCGGAAATCCGAGAGGATCACAGATGGCGAACGGGTCATTGTTCGGCTCCATCTTGGTCACGTTGTCGGATGCGCGCGGGATTTTGTTATTGAGCGCGCGTGCCGCCTGGCCTGCAGGAGTCATCGGAGGGTACGGACCCATCACAACGCTGGTAGGCCCGACCCAGGTGCCAGTCAAATCCTGCTTGGGAGCGGGGCCCGGCGGATTAGGCATCTCGGGAACACCGGCGGCGACAAAACCGGGTTGTCGACCTCGGCCGCCCCGCCCCTGCGCCTGGGCCACCATCGGCCAGAGGGTCAGCACCGCCAACGACGCAACGAGTACCTTTGCCAGATGGTCGCGCATTGGAAGCACCTCGCTGATTTCGATCGTCAAAGCCGACTAGTTCGCTGACGGCAGTGGCTTCAGCGTCGTCATGCTCTTACCCGGCTGGTCAGGCACCACCACCCAACTCGGTACCATCGGCGAGCACGATCTTGGTAAGACGCCCTGCGGGTGCGCCCGACTTGGCCGTCCGTGCGTAGACTGTGATGATGTCGCCCGGCTGGAGGGAGGTCTTTTCCCAGCCAGTGAGCCGAAGCGCCTGGGGAGCGGACGTTTCGGCAGCCCAATTCACGACGTTGCCCTTGGCATCCTTCACGTCGAAGTAGACGAGGCAGTGAGGATTGGCCCAGGTAAATTTCGTTACTGTTACGTTCTTGAATTCAACCGCCTCGTCCGACATTGCCGCGCCTCCATGATGCGCAGACGCCGGCAGGCAAACCACCAGAACGGCTCCGAGCAAGAAAGTCGCTGCTAGCCCCGTTCTCATATGTAACTCCTCGTGCGGGCCCGTATCAGTTCGATGAGCCTCTCACATGGTCGTACTGGCCCGGATTGATATACGCGGTCCGTCCGAATGTCAAATGGTTTTCTGGCAGGCGCTGGCTTTTCTGGTGTCCTGAGTCTATTGCCCGTGGACTTCCGAGAGAGCCGGAGTCGTTTTCGGTGGGATGCGGTGATGCGTTGCCTGCTCGTAGGCGTACGCCAGCGAGATCACCTTCGCGTCATCATAGGGTCTGCCCAGGAACGTCACTCCGGTAGGAAGCTGGTCGGGCGTGAAGGCGGACGGCACGGTGATCGCCGGCACATACACGAGAAAGGTATTCAATATCGGCGTTCCACCACCACCACCACCACCACCCTCGCCACGATCAGCAGGCGTAGTGCCCATGAGCCGAGACGGCGAGCGCTCCATCGTGCGGTAGACGATCGCGTCCAGGCCGTGGTCCGCCATCACCTTCAGTATGTTGATCAGCAGCTGCTGCCGGGCGAACATGTACCGTCCATATTCCGCCTGGTCGAACGGGGGCCAGGGGCTCTTCCACCTTTCCGCTTTGCTTGTAGGAAAAATCTTGTCTACCTCGGGCGACTTTGCGACATCAGCAAGCGTACGAAACTGGGAATTGGGATTGCGCGCCAGCCACACTTCCAGCGCCTCCTCTTCCGGACGCCGGGAAATCGTCTGCTGTAACTCAATCAGGTCGGGAATAATGATGGGATCAACCACAGCCGCGCCCGCAGACCTTAACTCGCCGACGGCTTGGTTGAATGCCGCCATCACGTTCTTGTAATCCTGCGAGTCGGGGCTGGAGTTCCCGCCCAGATCGGTGCGCAAAACGCCGATGCGAGCGCCCTTTAGGGCATCTCGATTTAGGAGATCAATGTAACTCGCAGGCTTGTGTCCGACGCCGAGAGCGGTCAACGGATCCTCGGCATCGTAGCCCACTATCACATCCATCAGACGGGCGATGTCAGCGACGGTACGCGCCATGGGCCCTACGGAAGCGTGCTCTGTGGGCCAACCAGCGTACATTCCGGTACGGCTAATCAAGCCGGCGGTCGGACGCATGGCGACCACGGCGTTGAAACTTCCCGGGCGGCGAATTGAAGCTCGGGTCTCCTCGCCCAAAGCCACCGTTGAGAAATTCGCGGCGAGACATGAACCGGAACCGCCCGAAGAGCCGCCTACCGTCCGCGCAAGATCATAGGGGTTGCGCGAAGCGCCAAAGGCTTCGCCAGGCCGCGCAAATCCTGAACCGTACGTATCGCCGGCGGCAAACTCGCCCAAGGTCGTCTTACCAAAGATGATCGCGCCGTGCTTGCGCAGCTCCGCAATGACAAAAGCATCCAGCGTAGGACGATAATCCTTGAACACAGCGGAGCCGAGCGTCGTCGGCATTCCAACGGTATCGATCTCGTCTTTCACTAGCACAGGGATACCATGGAGGGAACCGACGAATTGACCGGTCCTCTTGAATTCGGCGTCCAGCCTATCTGCCTCCGCCAGGGCGTCGGGGTCGAGGCTGATGATGCAGTTGAGGTCCGGACCTTGCTGGTCATAAGCGGCGATGCGGTCGAGGTAGCGCTGAACCAGTTGACGCGCGGTCAGCTGGCCAGACCGATACGCCGCATGCACATCGTCGATCGCCGCTTCCATGAGCTGAAACGATCCACTGCTAGTGCTAGACGCGCTGTCTCGACCGCAGGATGACATCACGAACATGGCCAGCAAGGGAAGAGTCACAAGGATAGTTGTCTTTGCCATGGAGTCTATTGCAGCGACGGAATCGTAGAAACGTCCGGCGGCTTGAGCCCCTCCCGAATAATCTGATGTCGCGCGCGCCGGAAGCCCGCTTCACACGAGGCGGGCTTCTCCCACATCCGCGCGCGCCGCTATTTTCTCAGACTACTATTCCTGTCGTACGCGGATATCCGTTTGATTCTTTGATTGAGAAATCAATATGGCACGTGGTGGACACCGGCGAGGGGCGGGACGGCGAGGGCAAGGCACTCATTGGCCCTGCCCGCCGCCGGCACATTCGATCAGAAATCGATCTGGACGCTGAACTTGAAGAACCGCCCCAGCAGGACCTCGGTGGGTGCCAGCCAGTTGTCGTACGCGAAATTGTGATTCAGCACCGCCGCCGAGTTGAGGGCGTTGTAGATGTCGACGTTCGTTCGGAACCGGGTCCCGGCGAAGCGGAGGAGCTTCGAAATCCGCACGTCGACCTGGTGGAGACGATCCGAGCGCTCCCCTGCCCCAATGCCCATGTCCCCGCGGCTGAACTGGCCCGGCGCCATGAGGTGCACCGGGACGTTAGCCGTGCCCCCTGCCAGATCCCGGCCGAGGCTCGGTCGCACGTCCGCATTGGTCGCCGTGTACAGGGCCAGGATCAGCGGACCCGGTTTGCTCTGGTAGGTCGCGCTGAACTGGACGTCGATCGGCCGGGGAATCGTATACGCACCGAATGCCTTGTATTGCGTCTGCAGTGGCTCCCTGCGGTCGCAGTAGAGCTGGCTGGGGCTGTCCCACGCGTAACGGTAGTTTGGCGATTCACCTCTCGCCGTCGCCGCGACGACGCCGCAGATGTTCTCCAGCCGCCGCCCCGTGCTCACGCCCGCCCGCAAGAATATGTCCGCACCCGGTCTGGCGTTCACCGAGGCGGTGACGCCGTCCCACTGGTCCTTCATCTTTGCAAACCGGCGATCGAGCGTGATCAGCGGATTCGCCGACACGCCGAATTTCTCCGGCTTGATGTCGTAGAGTCCGTCGATCACGTAGCCGCCGCCGCCGGGGAGTCCCGGATTCAGCGGCGCGGTGATGCTGTACCGATCGAAATCCTCCGGCCCTACCGCGAGATCGTCTGTGACCACGTGATTGCCGTACCAGCGGCGGAAGTAGGTGACGTCCGCCGAGACGGTCGGTAGGAACTCATGCTGCACACCGGCGGAGATCTCCCAGTTGTAAGTCCGTTTGCCGAACCCTGTCAGCGTCTCCTCGTCGAAGGTCACCCTCGAGACGGTGGTGCCGAAGTTCAGGTCCGACAGCGCGCCGCATTCCCCGTTCCCCCGCGGATTGGTGAGATCGCAATTGGGCACGTAGTCCCGGTTGGCGTCAGTCCACGACCGGGTGGCCTGTGTCACAAGATTGCGCGCCGGGTTGGCCAGCTGGACGAAGCCCACGTCCGGCCCCATCGCGAGCAGGTAGCGATTCAGACTGGCCTTCAGCGCGGTTTTCCCACCGCCGCCCAGGTCGTACACCGCCCCGAATCGCGGCGACAGGTCCTGCAGGCTCCAGCCGTCCATCCTGGGAAATGTGATGTCGCGATTCGGCGCGAGCACCGCCGGACCAATGTGCTGTTCAGGGTAGTGGAAGGTGAAGTAGTCGTACCGCAGCCCATAGGTCAGGCTCAGGTTGCTGAACGCCCAGCGATCCTGCACGAAGAGCCCCAGATCGGCATCGACGGTGGCCTTCCACTCGCCGAGGGCGCGCTGTGTGATCCGGTTGGGTACCGCGTTTCTCAACCGATAGCTCACCGGCTGGAGGTCATAGTCGATGAAGTGGAGGGTGCCCAACTTCCAATTGAATCCGGTCTTGAACGCATGGGCACCGGTCACGTACGACGTCGACCCCGCGATATTGCCCATATCCTGGAACTGGTACCGGTACCCGTTGCCTGCGCGGTACGACATGCCCGTCGCCTGCTCTTGCACGTTGATCATCGACGGATCCAGGCCGGTCGCGGGCGAACGGTTGCTTTGCGCTCCGTAGTACTGCCCCTTCAGGTCGAACAGCAGCCGGTCCGTGGCCGGCATCGTCCAGTCGCCCGCGATCAGACGCTGCTCCGGGTAGTCCGCATGCGAAGAGGCCTCCCTGGCCGTCGTGGACGAGGCGCTGCTCGGGCAGAAGCAATAGGTGGTGTTGTACGACGTGAATCCGATCTTGTTCCGGGGCGTCGCCTGCCACGTGAGGCGGAGCTGCGCATCCGGCTGCCTCTGCTCGTTCGCCACCGGCCGCGTGGTGTCGGGTTCGAACGTCCAGGCATTGGGATTGTTGATGTTCTTGTTCTCGTAGAGTCCCGCCGCGTACTCGGAATTCACGTTGTACCGCGCGGCGAAATAAAACCAGATGCGGTCCTGCAGAATCGGGCCGCCGAACCCGGGATTGACGTCCCAGTTCGCCTTGATACTGTTCGGCGTGGGCAGGCCGCGGGCTCTCAGGGCGTCGGTCAGGTTGTCGCTCTGCATTCCGCCCGGGGCGTACGCGCCGAACATGACCCCGTGGAACGTATTGCCCCCTTCCTTGAGGATGTAGTTGGTGCGGACCCCGCCCGCGTGCAGCTCGGCGTTGTTCGACCCCGTGTCAATCTGGAGCTCCTCGACGCCCATCGGATTCATGGAGAGGACCGAGGTCGCGGCACCGACGCCGAAACTGGCGATCGAAATGCCATTCAGCGTCGTCGCTGCGTCTTCAGAGTAGGAGCCATGGGCGGTCATGTTGCCGGTGGGGGCGGCCGTTCCCGCGCCGCCGACGTCCTGCCGCCGGAAGTCGACCCCCGCAATCAGCGCGCCCAACGCGGTCCGGGATCCGCTCGACGGGAGGATATCGAGGACGTCGCGATCCAGCACCTCCTGCCGGGTGGCGCTCTGCAGGTCAACCATCGGCGTCTCTCCGGTGACCGTGATCGTTTCTTCAATCCCGCCGACGCGGAGGTCGGCGTTGATCCGGGCGTTGAAGGTGCCTTGCAGCGCGACGCCTTCACGCCGCACGACCGCGAAACCTGGCAGCGTGAACGTCACCGCGTACTCGCCGGGCCGCAGGTTCTCGATTACGTACTGACCGGTGCCGTCCGTCACGGTCGACCGGACCTTCTCGATCAGCGCCGGGCTCGTCGCCTCGACCGTCACGCCCGGCAGTACCCCTCCCGACGCGTCCCGCACCACGCCGCTGATCGCAGCCTGTGCGAACGCCGCAGCCGGAAGCAGCAGCGCGATCACGAACATCGCTCCGATTCTGTTCATTTTTTGCACGCCCATCTCCGCTCTCTTGTATTCCTATTCCGCTTCCGGGTCAGGCGACCCACGTCATGGCCGGCCGCCCGCGCCAGCCTCGGTATCATCAATGTTGGACGGAGTCTATCGGGCCCCCGGGGCCTGGCGCAACCGGGTACCGATTCGGGTACACTCCGCGTCGATTAAAAGGGGAGCGCCATGTCCGGGAAACCTGCCGTCGATCGCCGGAGCTTTCTGAAAGGTGCCGCCGTGACCGGCGCCGCGGCGCTGGTGCCGGACGCGGCTGCGAACGCCGCACCCGCCGCGGTACCTCAGGCCGCGCCAGCCCAGGGGGCCGGGCCCACCACACCGCCGGTGGGGGTCCGCGAGGTCGACCCGGTGGTCGAGGTCGAGGCGCGTCCGACCGGCCGGCCGGGCAGCGACTTCATGCTGGACGTCCTCAAGGCGCTCGACATCGAATACGTTGCGTCGAACGCCGGCTCGAGCTTCCGCGGCATCCACGAATCGATCATCAACTACGGTCACAACCAGTCGCCCGAGTTCCTGACCTGCTGCCACGAGGAATCGTCCGTCGCGATGGCCCATGGCTACTACAAGGTCGAAGGCAAGCCGATGGCCGCGCTGTGTCATGGGACGGTCGGGCTCCAGCACGCGGCGATGGCCGTCTACAACGCGTACTGTGACCGCGTCCCGGTGTTCATCCTTGCGGGCAACCACCTGGATGCGTCGGAGCGGGGAGGGAGCGTGGAGTGGCAGCATAGCGTGCAGGACGCAGCTGCCCTGGTCCGCGACTTCGTCAAGTGGGACGATACGCCGGCCTCGTTGGGGCACTTCGCCGAGTCGGCCGTGCGCGCCTACAAGATCGCGATGACGCCCCCGATGGGGCCGGTCGTGATCGTCATCGACGCCCATCTCCAGGAAGATCCGATTGCACCGGAGGTTGCCTCGCGGCTGCGTGTGCCACGCCTGACGGTGGCGACTCCGCCCCAAGGCGATTCAGGGGCGGTTGCCGAAGCCGCGCGGTTGCTCGTCAACGCTCAGAACCCCGTCATCGTGGCCGATCGCGCCGCGCGGACGCCAGCCGGGATGTCCCTGCTGATCGAGCTGGCCGAGACGCTACAAGCGTCGGTCATCGATCAGCGCGGGCGGATGAACTTTCCTTCGCGCCATCCGCTCAACCAGAGCGCAAGCCGTCAGCCGATGGCCGATGCCGATGTCATTCTGGGCCTTGAGTTGACGTCCTTCCCCCGCGCCAGGCCGGGCGTCCGGCTGATCAGCATCGAGTCGACCGCCCTCTACATGAAGAGCAACTACCAGGACTTCCAGCGCTACGCGGAGGTGGACGTGGCGATGGCCGCCGACGCAGAGGCGACGCTCCCGGCGCTGATCGACGCGTGTCGACGTCTGGTCACCGACGACCGGCGCCGCGCCTTTGGAGAACGCCGGCAGCGGCTGGAGCAGGCGCACGTTCGAGGCCTGGAGGCGGCGCGCGCGGAGGCCGCATACGCCTGGGACGCGTCGCCGATCAGCACGGCGCGCCTGGCCGCCGAGGTCTGGGCGCAGATCCGGAACGAGGACTGGGCGTATGTGTCCGAAAGCGGCAACACCAGCGACTGGGTGTTCCGCCTGTGGAACTTCACCCAGCCGTACCACAACCCGGGCAACTCATCGGGCGCCACGGGCGTCGGCTACGGCGCACCGGCGGGGGTGGGCGGCGCGCTCGCCAACAAGAAACGCGGGCGCATCTCGGTGAACATTCAGAGCGACGGTGACTTTCTCTACGCGCCCGGCGTCTGGTGGACGGCCGCGCATCATCGAATTCCCTTGCTGTCGGTGATGCACAACAACCGCGCCTACCACCAGGAAATCATGCACATCCAGCGCATGGCCAGTTGGCGTAATCGCGACATCACACGTGCGCACATCGGAACGACGATCGAGAACCCGAACGTCGACTTCGCGAGGATCGCGCAGGGGATGGGTGTCCACGCGCAGGGGCCGATTACCAACCCGAACGAGCTCGGACCGGCGATCCGCCGCGCGCTCGAGGTCGTGAAGAGCGGCGAGCCGTCGCTCATCGACGTGGTGACGCAACCCCGGTAGGAGGTCACGGCATGAAGACCTGGATGTTGATGTTGCTCGCGGTGCTCGTGCTCGCGGCGGCAGGCGCCGCGGCCCAGACGCCAGCGCAAACGCCAGCGCAAACGACGCCGGCCGGCGACGCCGACGCCGGCAAGAAGCTGTTCGTCAGCCTGGGCTGCTGGACGTGCCATGGCTACGAAGGCCAGGGGGGCGCCGGGCCGAGAATCGCCCCGCGACCGCTTCCCCGCGCGGCGTTCACGACATACGTTCGGCGACCGTCGGAGCGGATGCCGAACTATCCGGAGAGGGTCGTCTCAGACGAGCAGCTCGGGCACATTCACGCATATCTACAGTCGCGTCCCATGCCGCGGCCGATCGCGAGCATCCCGCTGCTCCAGCCGTAGGCTCGCGGCATGCCCGCGACGGTCCCCGGCCTTTCCCACCGTTCGATTTGCGTTACTGCGCCGCGGCGCCGCGGCCGCGGCCCTCTCCGCCAAGCTTCGAGCCATCCGCCAGCACGACGCTCGCGATTCTGCCGTACGGCCGGCCATTCGTGACGGGGTTCACGGTGACGGTGACCTCGTCCCCGGGCTTGAAGGAATTGGGTCGATAACCGGCGGGATAGATGCTGTTGGGAGCTTGAGCTTCCGCCACCCATTGCACGACCTGGCCGTCTGCCCCTTTGACTTCGAGCGTCAGCAAACAATGGGGATTGGACCAGAGCCACGTCTTCACCACACCCTTCAGCGTCACGGTCGTTTCCGACAAAAGCGTGGAGCCGGTGTGGTGTGCGATGACTGGCACCGGAGCCAGGAGTCCGACAATCACACTGAAGACGATGACCAGCCTGTTTCTCATACTTCTCCGGCTACTTGCCGCTCGCGGAATCGCCATAGGCCTTGTTGTAGGCGTCGGTTTCATAGGGTGAGCAGTACCGCGACAGGACGTCGGTCCGGGGATCCTGCAGCGTCATCGGGATCTTCATCGTCTGCCACGGTCGCGTATAGATTTCGGGGTCGTCAATCGTCTCTGACCACTCCAGGGTGTCGTGGTCCAATCGCCGGAATGTCTCTGTGATGCGCGCCTTGTCGCTGATGGGCCGGCCGGTGTTGTCGAGCCACACCCGGTCTTCCGGCAATGTCCCGACTGTCTGGACTTCCAGTGTGAAATCGTCTACCCATCTGCCGACGGAGTAGCCGAAAAACCGTTGCTCTCGATACTGGTCGTCGATTTCCACCCCGCCGTCCACCAGCTTGGGGAATGACCGGCCGTCAGTCCAGATGAAGCGCCACCGATTGTCGTAGTGGTACAGGATCGCCACCTTGTACTCGTCCTGAAAGATCTGCACCCCGAGATCGTAGTGGTTAACACGGGGGAACCCGAGCGGTTCGCAGGAAAGCCTGGGATCATTGGTCCGGGCCGGAGGAACGGCATCGAGGCCTTCAACGGGCCTGTGGGCTTGGTACAGTTGCCGTCCATAGGGCGTGTACGGCAGTTCGTTTTCCGGACTGCCGTCGTTGGGCCGCAACTGCACGCCCTTGGCCTGGTTCCCCAGCCTCGAGCCCCACATGCCGACCAGGGTGCGCCGCGGCGCCGGCTTCTTGTCCTTCTCGGCGACTGGCGGTCGATTGGGAACCGGATCGGGCCAGGTCTGCGTCGAAGTGTTCTGCGCGGCGGCGTGAAGCGGAACGATCAACGCGGCGCCGACGAGGCCGGCTATCACTACCCGGAAGCGAACCACCATGCTGGAACCTCTATTTTGAAGACCGCGTTCGCGGCACCGGCTTCCCGTACACTTCAATCCAGTCGAGGCGCGAACCGCCGCCGGATCCGTGACCGGCGCCCCTCATCAGATCGGTGAACCCTATTTCTTCCACCCTGCTGAGGTCCGGGAAATCCACCCAGTACCCGTCACGGGCCTCGACGACCTCGTCGATGTTGAGATTTCGCCACCGCACGTCAACCAATTGAATCTCCTGGTCCGCCCAGCTCGTTTGCGGACCCTGGGCACACTTGTCGCCAACGAGCCACTGGCCGCTGGCGAGCTTCAGAACGGGACGAAGGCAGTGAAACCCGCTCACCCTGGTGCGCCATTTGATGGTGGCCACTCCAGACAGATCCACGTCGTTGTTCCTGTGCCTGAGCGTGATCAAGCAGTTCGCATGCGTCGAGGGACCGAGGACGACCTTTCCGGCCTGGTCGTCGCGATCGAGGTTGGTTCCGCACAGCAGCGACATCACATAGACCAATCCCTTGCCACCGCCGGGGCGCGTGTCGTTGTTCTCCGGCTGCAGGATAGTCCGGGTGCCAACCGCGTCGCCGTAGACGCGCACTTCCAGGTTCGGGTTCGAGACGTCCCCTTGCGCGACTTTATGCTCAGGCTCGCGATCGGAATTGACGTTCGGCTGGCTGTGATCGAACTGCCAGTCTTCCCGGAAGAAGACAGGCACCTCGTCGATTTCGATCGACCTCTGCGGCTCCTGCCTCGGCGGCGGCGGCCCGGCCGGTCCGCCAGGTCCACCGCGGCGTTCCTGGCCAGCAATCCAGTCAGACCCGGCGAGACACAACACCGACAGTCCCAATACGAATACAGCTGGCAGGCGTCGCGGCATATACACCTTCTCTTTTCGCATAATGGAACCGTCGGAGTTTTGTGGCAGAGGCACCCGGCGACGATGGGTGATTGTAGAGGATTCCGGATATCGAAGGAAGGAGCGGCTCCGAGACAATCCGCACCGCGGGACGTCTTCCGCTGAGTGTCCAGATCTCATGGAACTCGACCACTGTGTCGCCGACCGGCGAGAAGAACGACGGCGATTTTTCTGCTCATGGCGGGCTCCGCCGTAAAGTCTGCACGCGACTTGACACTGCTGGACATCTGTATCAGGGTGTTGGCGGCTCGGCGGTTTGATCAGAGCGGAACTACGTGGAACGGAGGGAGACCGTGCGGAGGATTCGCCAGATAGGAGCGGTTTTTGGGTTCGCGGTATTGCTGCCGGTAATCGCGTCCGCGCAGGCTGTGATCAGCGGCGTGGTCAGGGACGCGTCCGGCGCTGTGCTTCCGGGTGTGACGGTCGAAGCAGCCAGCCCGGCGCTGATTGAAAAGGTCCGGACGGCCGTGACCGACGGCACCGGTCAGTACGCCATTGAAAACCTTCGCCCCGGCCTTTATACCGTAACGTTCACGCTGCCGGGGTTTGCCACCGTGCAGCGCGAAGGCGTCGAGCTGTCCGGCACCTTCACCGCCCGCATCAATGCCGATCTCCGCGTCGGGGCGATCGAGGAAACGATCACGGTCACCGGCGAAACACCCGTGGTGGACGTACAGAGCGCGCGCACGCAACATGTCCTCGATCGGGAGATCCTCGACACGCTGCCGAACTCCGGGCTCAGAACCGGGTTGGGGGTGCTGATTCCAGCTGTTGACTTTCGGCGTCAGGATGTCGGCGGCGCGGGGGTCAGGGCGGTCACCGGCAACATGGTCGCCCACGGCGCCAGGTCGGAAGATGCGGGAACCACTCTGAACGGCATGACGATCGCCACGTTCGGGACTGGCGCGGCGACGGCGACGATCTTCCTGAACCCGATGGGCCTGCAGGAAATGTCGGTCACCACCGGCTCCAACGATGCCGATCTGCACGCGGGCGGCGTGCGCACCAATTACGTGCTGCGCGAAGGCGGCAACTCCTTCGCGGGCGTCGTGTTCGGAGCCTACGCGCCGGGCAAGTGGCAGGCCGACAATCTGACCGACGACCTGGTTGCCCGCGGCCTCGCTGCGCCGAACAAGATCAAGGCGAACTGGGACATCAATCCCGCGTTCGGCGGCCCGATCCTGCGGGATCGGATCTGGTTTTTTGGTGCCGCCCGGTACAACGTGAATGAAGACTACGTGGCCGGACTCTTCTGGAATAAGAACACCAACAATCCCAACGCGTGGGTCTACGAACCCGACACCACCCGCCGCGTCTGGAACGAACAGCGACAGCCGGACACGCAGCTCCGCGTCAGCTGGCAGGCGACGCCCCGCAACAAGATAGGGGGCACCTATTACAACACCAGCTATTGCTTCTGCCCGACGGACGCATCGCTGACGCTTTCATGGGAAGCCGGCCAGCGCGCAGAGTACCCGTTCCAGCGGTTGATTGCGGGCGACTGGACGGCGCCTCTCACCAACCGGTTGCTGCTGGATGTGAGCGGCCAGGTGTACAAGTCGGAGAGCAACCGCATTCCCTGGGACGGTCTTGCCAACGGCATGATCCCCGTGCAGGAGCAGAACACGGGCATGCGCTACCGCGCCGCCGAAATGTTCCGCACCCAGGATCAGAGCGTCTACATATTACGGGGCAACTTCTCGTACGTGACCGGGGCTCACTCGCTCAGAGTCGGCGGCTCCAATCGAATGGGCGACCTCGGACAGCTGGAGTACGACCAGTCGCCCGTCAGCTATCGCCTGCGCGGCGGCGTGCCCAATCGGATTACCCAGCGGGCCCTCGGCGCCTGGCGCGCGAACGTCGACGCCGATCTCGGACTTTTCGTCCAGGATCGGTGGACGCGGAGCAACCTGACGCTGAATTACGGGCTGAGGTACGACTACTTCAGCAGCAGCTACCCCGAGCAGCGTATCGGTCCGACGACGCTGGCGCCAACCCGGAACATCACCTTCCCGGCGCAGCCAGGACTGGGAGCGCTGCACGATCTGTCGCCAAGACTGGGCGCCGTCTACGATCTGACGCACGATGGGAAAACCGCCCTCAAGGCGAGCGTCAACCGGTACGTGCTGGCGATGGGGCCGGATGTCACCTTCATCCAGCTGGCCAATCCGTCCCGCAACCTGGTGACGAACGCGACGCGCACCTGGAACGACGCCAACCGCAACTACGTCCCGGAGTGCGACCTGTTGAACGTGCGGTCGAATGGTGAATGCGGAGCGCTCTCGAACGAAAATTTCGGCACCGTGGTCACCAACCTCAGCTACGACACGGAGATGTTGACGGGTTGGGGAAAACGGAATTTCAACTGGGAGGTCTCCGGCGGCATTCAGCGTGAAGTGGCGCCGGGCATGTCGGCGGAGCTGATGTACTACCGCCGCTGGTACGGCAACTTCGTCCTCGTGGACGATCTCGCCATCGGCCCGGCGGACTTCGATCGCTACACCATCACCGCGCCGCTGGACGCACGTCTGCCGGGCGGCGGCGGCTATGAGATCGAGGGCTACGACATCAAGCCGGCCAAGTTCGGTGTCGCGGCGCAGCCGTTCGTGACGCTCTCACGCAAGTACGGCAAACAGGAGGACTACTGGAACGGCGTCGACGCGACCGTGAACGCGCGGCCGCGGCCCGGCATGTTCTTCCAGGGTGGGCTGAGCACTGGAAAACGGGTCGAAGACAACTGCGACGTGATCGTGAAGGTCGACAATCCCAGCCCGACGTTTTGCCATCGCGACGAACCGTGGATCACGTTCGTCAAGGGATACGGCTCCTACACGATTCCGCGGATCGACGTGCAGTTCAGCGGAACCTACCAGTCCAAGCCGGGGCCGCTCATCCTGGCCCTCTATACAGCGACAAACGCCCAGGTGGCGCCGAGCCTCGGCCGCAACCTGGCAGGCGCCGCGCCGAGCGTAGACGTGCATCTCGTCTCGCCGGGGCCGTACACCACCACGAACGGCGGGTCAGGACACCTGCACGCCGAACGACTGCACCAGGTTGACTTCCGGATCTCGAAACTGCTGCAGTTCGGCGGGACCCGTTCGCGGCTGAACATGGATATCTACAACGCACTCAACTCGAGCGCGGTGCTGATACAAAATGACACGTTTGCGGACTGGCAGCGGCCCACCGAGATCATTGTGGCCCGCTTCTTCAAGTTCAGCGTGCAGTTCGACTTCTAGGATGTTGCTGATCTGCAAATATGTCCGGCGCAGAATGTCCCGATGAAAGGAACGCTGCCATGAGCACAACGCCCCGCCGTCTGGCGCTCGTCACGATTGTTGCGACGTCGATCCTCCTCTCTGGAATGCTGGTTCTGGGTCAGGAAGGCCGCGGCGGCCGTGGTGGCGGCGGTGAAGGCCGGCAGGGGGGCCGGGGGGCCCAGCAGAGCTTCCCCGAAGCGCCCCCCATCGGATTCATCGGCAGTTACCGCGTCGCGCCGGACAAGATGGATCCGTCCAAGCTGCCGATCATCGGCGCGTGGCGGATCAACTTCGACAAGTCCGACCCCAGCATGCGGGCACAGAAACGCTTCACCGACACCGGCACGAACATCTACAGCGTCGTTGACGGCGGCATCAAGACCGAGACGTTTCTCTTCTATCCACCGAAGAGAAACGATTACAAGACCGTCTTCGGCGACGACGCCCGCGAATACTGGTTCAAGCTGGATGGCAAGAACATCTACAAGGATCCCCAGGGGCCGAACGGCCTTGGCCAGACGGTCGCCATGTGGCTGGTCGATCGCAACACGCTGTACCGCGAGCGGGCGACCAAAGGGGTGATCGACGAGCGGGTGATGTACCGCACCTCACCGGATGGCAACACGCTGGTCTGGACCAACTTCAATGCCGATGGAGCCAGCGGCCACGTGGTGTGGGACCGGATCGACATCAACTCGGTCCGCCAGCACGGGCCGGCGCACTGAGGACATCCGAGGAGGAGCGATACGGATGAATCGAAAGGTTCTCGCGCTCGCCGCGGTCCTGTTGCTCCCCTCGTCGGCCGCGGTCGGCGCACATCACGGCTTCTCGTCGGAATACGACGAGAAGAAACCGGTCACGTTGACGGGCGCGGTGTCGAAGATCGAATGGACGAATCCTCACGCCCGCTTCTATATCGACGTCAAGGACGCCAGCGGCAAAGTGACGAACTGGAACTTCGAGCTGGCCAGCCTCAACTCGCTCCGCCGGAACGGATGGACGCAATTCACGCTGAAGGTCGGCGACGTGGTGACGGCTTCCGGGTACGCGGCCCTCTCGGGCGTGCCGATGGCCAACGCCAGCTCCGTCCGGCTGGCTGACGGTACTCGGCTATTTGCCGAAACCAACGCGCCGTCTGTCCAGCAGACGCCGCAGCCATGACATCAAGAAAGGCACAAGGCACAAGGCTCAAGGTCCAAGTCACAACGCTTGCCGTATGCCTTGTCGCGGCGGCGATCCCAATCGCCGCCCAGCAGGGCCAGGCGCCAGGCGGCGGCGGGTCGGAGTTATCGACCAATGTGAATCTGGGCGGAGGTTCAGGCTGGCGTGGCACCGTGCCGTCGGGACCTGTCCCCCGCTTGCCCGACGGCACCGTCGACCTTGCGGGCGTCTGGCAGGGCGGCGGCCCCGGCGGTTCGAACGGGGGACTCGAGCGCGGGCTCGCGAAGGGTGAAACGATCCCGATCCTGCCCGCGGCGAAGGCCGCGATGGCCGCCCGGGGACCGCTCGACAACACCGAAGCCCTCTGTCTGCCCGCGGGAGTCCCCCGGGTGCCGAGCGCCTATCCGTGGCGCATGGTGCAGACGCCCACGCATCGCAAGGCCACGCACATCTTCATCCTCTTCGAGGCCAACATCCACACCTTCCGCCAGATTTTCATGGACGGCCGGAAGCACCCCGCCGATCTGGATCCGTCATGGTACGGTCATTCGATCGGGTGGTTCGAGGGCGACACGCTCGTCATCGACACAGTCGGCTTCAACGACCGCCATACGCTGGACGGCAACTATCCAGGGACGACACAGAAGCACATCATCGAGCGCTGGACGCGGAAGGATCTCGGCCACATGGTCAACGAGATCACGATCGATGACCCGGGCGCGTACTCCAGGCCCTTCAAAGTGACCTACCCGGCCACGCTGAGGGTCGGCGACGAAATCATGGAGTACATCTGCAACGAGAATAATCAGATCGGAATCGCCGGCGGGTATATCAAGCCGCAGTAACACTGTAGGGGGAAGGGGTTAGGGGGGAGGGCTGTCTTAGGATTCAGGCCTGAGGCATTAGTGAGCCCTTATCGAGACAGCGATCCGACTAACCCGTGTAACATCCGGCCGACTTCTGAAACACGAAGGGCACGAAGATCGCGAAGGGCACGAAGACGTACGACAAAAATCCCTGAGGAGCACGCGAGATGTATTCCCGTCGATCCTTTCTGAAAGCCGCCGGGGCGGGGACCATGACGTTGACAACGGGCGCGGGGTGTCTCTCCGCAGGCACGCCTGCCCCGCAGACGACGCCGCCGGCGCCCGCGCTGGCGATACCCGCGGCGATGACGAAGGAAAAGACGACGCTGCGCGTCAACGGACGCAGCTATCCTGTTGAATACGAGGCCCGGACGACGCTGTGGGAGGTCCTGGCAGTCAGGCTCGGACTGACCGGGACGAACCGCAGCTGTAATCGAGCGACGTGCGGGGCCTGCGGCGTCTTGATCGAGGGGATTCCGGTGTATTCCTGTCACACGCTGGCAACGGAGGCGGTTGGAAAAGAGATTTCGACCGTGGAGGGTCTTGGCAGCGAAGAGCGCCTGCATCCCCTGCAGCTGGTCGCCTACAAGTACGTCGCGATGGACTGCGGCTTCTGCACGCCCGGATGGTTGATGCCGGCCAAAGCGCTGCTCGAAAGGAATCCCAACTGCACCGAAGCAGATGTCAAGGAAGCGCTCGCCGGTCATATCTGTCGATGCGCCGCCTACGACGCCATCGTCCACACCGTCGTCGACACCGCGAAGCTGCTGCGAGGCGAGGCTGAAATCGTATGAGTCAGCAAGGGCCCAAGTACAAGATCGAGGCCAAACCCCACAATTCAGTCGTGATCACTCAGCCGATGGTGCGGACGTTCTCCACCGGGGGCGGCCATGGGCCGGAAGACACGCTGGTCGAGGGCGACGAGCGAATCGTCACGAAGAAGTGGCAGGGCTATCCGCCAGTCGATCTCAATCTCGTCGGTCACCCGAGGCCGCCGCTACCGGAGGTCGCACTGCCGCGACTGACCGGGAAGGCGCTGTACGCGAGCCGCGTCTGGTTCGCGGACATGCTCCACGCCAAGGTGCTGGCCAGCCCGCATCCTCGAGCGCGGATACGGAAACTGGACGTGTCGAAGGCTTCCCAGATCCCCGGTGTGGCGTACATCCTCACTTACCAGAACACGCCGAAAACGTGTCCGCTGCCACAGGAGCTCAACTTCCAGGGGCAGGTCGTCGCTATCGTGGCCGCGGAGACGGAGGACATCGCCGAGGATGCGATCGAGCTAATCGACGTCGACTATGAGGTGCTGCCCTTCGCCACGACGCTTCAGCAGGTGATGGCGCCGAATGCGCCGGACCTGCGGGGAGGGAGAGGCAACCTCGCCCGCCTGCGCCCTGATGACCCTCTCTACGATCCGAACGCGTCATTCACTGCCTCCCATGGCGATGTCGAAAAGGGATTCGCCGAAGCCGACCTCGTCCGGGAATTCACGTACACCTACGCCGGCGGCGTCATCCTTCCGATGCAGCCCAGCAGCTGCGCCGCGAAGTGGGAGGGCGATCACCTGACGTTCTGGGCGATGTGCCAGGGCATCTATCCGGAACGCGAGGCACTGGCCCGCGGGCTCGGTATCGACCCGGAGCGGATTCGATTCATCGACAAGTGGAACGGCGGCACGTTCGGTGCGGCCCAGCGAAACGCGGTGTTCTATCCATGGATTGCGACCATCGCGAAGATGGTGCAGCCGCGTCCCGTCAGGCTGCTGCTGCCGAAGGATCAGGAGCTCGCGCACCTGCAGGTGAAGCCTGAAAACATCGTCAAGTTCAAGGTGGGCGCGATGCGCGACGGGCGCATCACCGCATGCCACCGCACGTTCTACCAGGCGTTCGGAGACGGCAGTTCGGCGCAGGGGGGCGGCAGATCGGAGCTCTATCTGCACGTCGTCCCGAACTGGAAAGAGACGGGCTACAACTACACGACCAACTCTCCGCGGCAGGGCGCCTGTCGAAGCAATATGCAGCAGGAGTTCAAGTGGTCGTGGGAACAGATGATGGACGAGATGGCGGAAGCGATTGGGATGGATCCCGTCAAGTTCCGTCTGATCAACGTCCAGCACCCGGGCACGCGCGTCTCGCATGCACAGGGCGGCCCGACCGTGACCCCGATGCCCGAGAGTCTGAACCAGAGCCTCACCTACGACTCCTACGCGGTGGAGGAAGTCTGCGCCGAAGGCCAGAAGACGATTGGCTGGGAGCAGCGAAACGCCGTGCCGGGCAGCAGCCCCGGGCGATTCAAGCGCGGCCTCGGCATGGCGCTGTCACAGCACCACGCGGGCCGCGTAGGGTATCGCGAAGGCGAGGTGGGTTTTGAGAAACGCATGGCGGAAATGGCCGGCGGCGACGGCGGCGGGGCCGGCGGCGGCGAGGAGGGGGTCTTCCAGACTGACCTCGAGCTCGATGCGAACGGGCTGATCACGCTGCGCAGCGCGATGCCGGACAGCGGCACCAATCATGACACCGGCATGACGACGCTGGTGGCCGAGATCCTCGGGTACACGACCCTGGATCACATGCGCGTGCTGTGGGGCGATTCGGACCAGGCGCCGCCGAGCGTGAAATGGAACAGCGGGTTGACGACCCAGCTCCAGGGCGGGGCCCACTGCAGCGCCGCGGACAAGATGCGCCAGGAACTGCTCCAGCGCGCGTCATCCGCGCTGGGGGTGGAGACGGCCCAGCTCCAGATCAGGGATGGCGTGATCTCGTCGAAGACCGACCCCCGGAAACGGACGACTTTCGCGGCGCTGGCCAGGGCGAATGGCGGGATGCTGCGCCAGCGAGGGCGCTGTGTGCATCCGGGATCCATCGGCCGCGCCATGAACCGTGGCATCGGCGGGTGCTTCGTCGAAGTCGAAGTGGATACGTGGACCGGCGACTGGCGCTTCCTGCGAGCCGCCTACTGTCATGACTCCGGGTTCATCATCAATCCGCTGCTCGGGGAAGCCGATATGGCCGGATCGCTGAACCAGGCCGCGCAGGTGGCAACCGAGGCGATCCCGTGGGACAAGGAATTTCCGGGCACGCGTCACTACAGCGTCGGGTTCCTCTCCTACCGGCTCCCGACGATCAAGGACATTCCTGAGCTGAAGAACGTCTTCATCAACAGCCTGGAGCCCCGGTGGTTCTTCGGCTACAAGGGCTTTGCCGAGACGGCGATCGGATCCCCGCCGGGTGCGCTGGCCAACGCCATCTACAACGCCTGCGGCGTCCGGATCCGCGAGCACCCGATTACGCGCGAAAAGATTCTGGCGGGACTCAAGACGAAGCGGACAGCTTAGACCTCCTCCGCGAACGCGTCCATGCGATCCAGCGGAATCATCTCGCTGACTTTCTTCGCGCTTGCCTTGACCTCGTTGTACTCGATCGTCGCCTCGCGAACTGCGTTGGCGTTGTAGTCGGGTGTCAGCGTGCCATTCCACTCCGCGTACCACCGGACCGTGTCCATGATGAGCCGCTCCGGGCCAATCCAGTTGTCGAACCGGCCCAGCCGGATGTCGGCGGAGGCGGCGCCGGCGGTCATCTTCGCGTCGTAGCGCTTCCGCGCCTCGACGCCAAGCACCTTGAAATACTCGGCCATCTCAGCCAGCTCCTTCTTGCCGGCAATCGGCCCGTGGCCAGGGACGAGCACGTCCACATCCCACCCGAGGATGGCGTTGCAGACATCAATCCACTTGGTGATGTAGCTGTTGTTGGCGTACGGCGCGACCCAGAAGAAGCCGACGTCGCCGAGAAAGACGATCTTGTGCTGCGGAAGGTAGGCGACAACGTCGCCCCATGTGTGGGCGGGACCGACGCATTTGAACTGCACTTCAGTGCCGCCAATCGTGTAGACCAGGTCGTCCTTGAACGTGACCGTCGGCGGGACCAGCCTGCGCTCCTCGGCGGCGTCGGCGACGCCGGGCGTCGGGTTCCACGTCTTCGGCGTGTTGGGAATCGCTTTCAGGACTTCCGACCGGCAGTACGGATGGCTGAGGATCTCGGTGCGCGCAAAGAACTGGTTCCCGTTGACGTGATCGCCGTGATGATGCGTCAGGATCAGGCGGCCGAAGTCCTTGCCGGTAGCCTGCTTCGCGGCGGCGATGAAGCTCCTGGTCGGGATGGGTCCCTGCAGGGCGTCGATCGCCAACAGGTAATCGGGACCGGCAATCATCCCGGCATTCGAGACCCCGGCGGCACTGATGCCCGGGCCGCCGCCCTGCGCGTAGGCGTAGACATTGGGCGCCAGCTGCCGCAGCTCCCGCTTCCAGCTGGGCGGCATTGGAAAGCGCGGGTCCGTTGCCGGAGGAGGCGTCGGCGCGACCGGCGCGCCGCCTTGTGCGGCGAGCTTCGATCGTCCCGCAAGCATCACCGCAGCACCGACGAAGGCTCCCGCACCGTGATGAATCGCTTGACGCCGGTTCATAGTCGTCCTCCTTGTACGCCGGATGAGGCGCATCATCGGCGTCTTGCGTCCGTCTGTCAACAGAGCCAAAGAAAGCGTTATAGTCTTCGCCAACCTGGGAACCACAGACTTTCGAGGAGGTGTGACGTGAGAGTACGAGCGCTGATACTCATCGTGGCACTGGCGGCCGCCGCGGCAGGGGCGCCGTCCGTCTACACCACGTCGGCGCCGTCGCTCTTCGAGCGCGCCGGGCTCCCGGCCGAAGAGATGGCCAAGCGGCTGCTGAGCGACGCGCTGGCCTATCGCCACCCGCAGTACATCGACGTGCGAGCCGGCCAAACCAGGGCCCGCTCCTTCGTCGTCTTCCCCGATCGCGCCGACAACTCTCCCGTCCTGGTGATCACGGCGAACAATCAGGGAATGAGCGACTGGCTGCGCGCGGTCGGCGACAATGCAGCCGCGCAGGGTTTCATCGCGGTGGTACCCGACCTGGCGATCGGCGACCTGCGTGCCGCCGAGGCGGTCACCCGGGAAGCGATTGCGATGCCGGCGTCGAATGGCAATGGCGCCCTGGTGCGCTTCAATTTCACCAACGGCACCGGACGCATCGACGTCACCATCACCTCCCCCGCGCTCAGCACGCGATCGTTCGAGTTGAGCGACCACGCGTGGCATAACGCGCTCGCCTACCTCGGGCAGATCGACCGTCCGGTCGCGCAGCAGGCGGGCCGCGGCCAGGCTGGCGGCAGGGTGGAGCCGCCGCCCACGACTGGCGGGATGCGTGGCAAGCGTCCGGACCTGCCGGCGAACTTCCTCGTCGCAGCTCGCACCGTCGCCAGCTCACCGCGCAAGGGCGAGTGGGTGGACATTCCGATGGCGAGCGGCACGAAGCTCCACACCTGGATTTCGTATCCGCAGACGACCGGCCGGGCGCCGGTCGTGCTCGTGTTCCAGCCCGGCCCGGGCATGGACATGGGCGAGCCGATCACCCGCGGCGGCGGCGCCAACTGGCTCCGCGCCATCGCCGATCAGCTGGCGTCGGAAGGATTCATCGCCGTGCTGCCGGACCTGACGTCGGGCCTCGGCCCGAATGGCGGCAACTACGATTCGTTCCTGCTGCCCGACGAGTCCGGCGCGGCGATCAACCGCATTCCGCACTCGGAAGTGCTGAATCGCATCCGGGTCGCAAAGGACTACGCGCTCAAGCTGCCGATGTCGAACGGCCGCGTCGGCGCAACCGGCTTCTGCATGGGCGGCGGGCTGGCGTGGGAAGTGGCGGCGGAAGTCGAAGGCATGAACGCGTCGGTGGTGTTCTACGGCGGACCGCCTGAAGAACCGGTGATGGCCCGGATCAAGGCGCCGGTGATCGCGTTCTTCGGCAGGAACGATCTCGGACTCGCGCCGCGGATCGCGCCGGCGACGGCTGACATGAAGCGGCTCGGCAAGGACTTCGAGGTCCACGTCTACGAAGAGGCGACCCACGTGTTCCTCTACCGTCAGGATCTCGGAAAAAACCAGGCTGCCACCGAGGATGCGTGGCCGAAGGCGATGGCATTCTTCAAACGACATCTCATGACCGCGGGCGCGACGGCGTCGCGTTGATCACGAGTCCGTCCGGCTAAAGCCGGACACTACGTAGAATCGTAGTGTCCGCTCGATCGTAGCGTCCGCGCCATCGTAGTGTCCGCACCATCGTAGTGTCCGCACCATCGTAGTGTCCGCACCATCGTAGTGTCCGCCTTCAGGCGGACCTGGAGGAAACGAGCACATGCAGATTCATAAACGCACGATCGTCATCTCCCTCGTTGTTCTCGGCAGTGCGATGATCCCGGCCACCTCGGTGGCGCAGCGCAGTGCCAACACGAAAGGGGTGATGCCGGCGTACGACGACGCCGCGACCGTGGCTTCCCTGCCGATGCTGGGCCGGTGGCGCATCAACCTCGAAAAGTCGACCAACAACGGCAGCCGCGCGGGCTCCGATACGTTCACGTGGATCTTCAAAGCCGAAGGCGACAAGGTGAGGCACGACATCTACGACGTCTACCCCGCCGACAAGCCGAGCCGATCCTATGCGGTGAAGCTGAATGGATCCGAGGCCGCCGATCCGCACGAGGTCGGCATCGGCGAAACCATCTCGTGGTGGCCGATCAACAAGTCGATGTTCTTCCGGGAAGTGAAACTGAAGGGACAGGTCTCGCAGCGGACGATCTACTCAGTGTCAGCCGACGGCCAGGTGTTCACGTCGCAGTCGTGGTCGCCGACCAAGCCGAACGAACGCGGGGTGAGCAACCTGATGTACTTCGACAGGCAGCCGTAACAACACCAAACACGAAGCATACGAAGGTTTCGAAGATCACGAATTCTTTTCGTACGAGATATTCGTGGCCTTCGTATCCTTCGTGCCCTTCGTGTTTGCTATTTCGCCCCCACCTGCACTTTTAACCTCTGCTCGTTGAAGGCTTCTGACTCAGAGGTCACGCAGAGATATTCCCAGAGCTCGGTTCCCGGGCTCAACTGAATCGTCCCCTTCGTCGTCCAGGGCTTGGTGTAGACCACGGGGTCGATGATCGTCAGCTCGGCGTCCAGGGTGGTGAAGCTCGTACGCCGGTAGCGCTCGACCAGGCGCAGCTGATCGCTGTGCGGGAATCCCCATCGACGGTCGCGACGATCCTCCTGCAGCCAGGCACGGTCGTCGTAGCCGGTGGATTCGACCACGAACGTGTCGCCGTCCCATCGTCCGACGGCGTAGCCGAGCCATCGCGGCTGCGGCGGATTCTCGGGCAGCGTCCGGCCGTCGGTCCAGATGTCGCGCCACGTGTGGCCAAGCTCGAAGAACTGCAGCACCCGATCGGGCAGCACGACGAACTGCATCCCGTAGTTGTAGGCGAACCACCGCGGATAGCCGAGCGGATCGCAGATCAGCATGCCGTCCTTGGAATTGGAGACGGCGACGCCGTCCGGCGTCTCCTCGGCCCTGGTCGCGTCGTACAGCTCCTTGCCTTTCGCGGTGAAGGGCGGCACGACGATATTGAGCTCGACGCCGTTATTGCCCCAGATGCCGGAGATGTCGCGCGGGTTGAACTGGCGGCCCTCGACGGGTTTGCGTGATGCGGCTCTCTCCGGTCCCGTCTGGCAACGGGGACACGGCAGCCAGCCCGGAGGATACACGCTGCCGGACTGTGCCAGCACCGCGGGCGAGAGCATGAGGAGCGCAAGCAGTGCCGGTATCGATATCCGCATGTCCTACTCCGTGGCGCCTCCGATGACGGTGCCATCGGCCTTGACGATCCGGCGCAGCTGGATCGCCGGCGTGCCCGCAGTTGCTGGAACGCCGTTGACCGTCACTTCTTCCCCGACCTTGAACGTGTCCTTGGTCATGCCGCGCGCGATGCTCGACGGCACCGACCCGAACTCGCCGACCCAGCGCACGGCCGTGCCCTTGTCGTCCTTCACGTCGAAGAAGAACAGCACATGGGGATTGCGCCACCTGTATTCCGCGACGGTGCCCTTCAGGTCGATCGGCTTGGTGTTCGGACTGAAACCCGGCTGGCTGTGATGCGCGGCAACGGCCCCGCCAAGCAGGACGACGCTCGCAAGCGCGAAGGTCGCGCGACGTACCCACTGACCCCTCATTGAGACCTCCCTAATCAATCGCGAAGCAGTAGAACTGCCCCGCTCCACCGGTGCTCGCCAGATTGTCCTGGCTGCAGCCCTTGCTGGGATGCGCGGAAATCAACGACGAGCTGCTGCTCCGATCCGAGTGGCCAAGCTGCACCGAGCCGGTGGCGCGGTTGCTCGTATAGCCGTTGCACGTGTGATCCATGCCGTCAGTGTACGCCGTGCCGTCCGGTTGCGAGCCGGTGATGATGTCGTGCCGCTGGACCAGCTCTCCTTTTTCGGTCAGCGCCGACTCCTTGTTGAACCCGCCGGCGGCGCCGTGCAGGTCGGCCACGTCCTTGGCGATCATCACGCCCTTCGAGTTGTAAAACGGACCCTTGCCGATCCGATCCTTCCCGTGCAGCGTCGTGGTCCCGTTGGCCGGCCGTGTACTCAGATACGCGTAAAAGGTCCGCTGGCTGCCGGCGGCCGCCGCGAGCTGCTGGCAATGATAGTCGGCTCCGGCGATCCCACCGAGGTTGGCGCCGTCGCCAAGCCCCTTGCTCGTCACGAAGAAATTCATCGAGGGCGCGGCCTTGAACCCGGCCCCCTGTCCCGCCAGGGCACCGCCGCCCGCCACGACCGCCAACGCCACAACCAGGACTCGCTTCAACGTATCCTCCGGTCCGGCTGAAGCCGGACACTACGTACTGCGAAATTGAACCACGACGCCACGACGGTCACGACTGAAAGAAATGTCGTGTTCGTCGTGCCGTCGTGGTTAAGACGTCTTCGTGCCCTTCGTATCCTTCGTGCCCTTCGTATCCTTCGTGCCCTTCGTATCCTTCGTGCCCTTCGTGTTCTAAAAATCGTACTGCAGAACGATCTTCGCCCAGCGCGGGTTCGGGATGCTCTCGGGCCGCTGCCACGTGGCAAATGCCGGGCTGACGAGCAGCACCGTATCCGAGTTGAGCACGTTATACACATCGACGCTGGCGGTCGCGCGCCTGCCGCCGAACCGCAGGATCTTGGCGAGCCGCAGCTGCAGCTGGTTCGAGCGATCGCCGTACATCGTGCCGGGCTCGACGATGTTGACCTGGATGTTGGCGGCGCTGCCCGACAGCGGACGGCCGAGCGACGGCTGCACCACAGCGTTGGTCGCGACGTAGTTGCCGACGATGTGCGGTCCGGGGACGCTCTGGACGGTTGCCGCCACCTGGACGTCGATGCGCGGCACGGTATAGGTGCCAAGCATCTTGAACTCGGTCAGGACCTTCGACTGCTGACGACAAAACGACTCAGGCAGCCACACGTTGGCGTTCACGTCCGCCAGGTTCCTTGCACCAAACAGGATTTCGGGAAGATCGTCGACGATGTCGCAGACGTCGGTGGTCGTCCAGCCGCTGCTGGTGCCGCCCTGGAACGTCAGTCCCGGACGGGGCCGCGCAGTCACGGTCACGTCGAGACCGTCCCACTGGCGGACCTGTTTGCCGTAGTTCTTGGCAAACGTGATGTAGTTGTCCGCCGGCACGCTGAACTTGTCCGGCCTGACGTTGACAAGACCCGAAACGGCGTACCCGCCGCCGCCAGGCAGACGTGAATCCGACGGCGCGGTGATGCTGAACCGGTCGAAATCGGCAGCCGTCCATCCCAGGTTGTCGGTCACGAACATGTTCCCGTACCACGTCCGGTAGTAGCCGAGGTCGACGGAGACGCGCGGCAGCAGCTCGTGCTGTACGCCGGCGGAAAACTGCCAGTTGTTCTCGCGCTTGTTCCACCCGCTGATGATGTCCGGATCGTAGGTCGACGTCGACCGCGTCGAGCCGAAGTTCGACGGCGTCATCGCGCCGCACTCGCCGTTGGCGACGGGGTTAATCAGATCGCAGTCGGGAACATAGTTGCTATTGGCGTCGTTCCATGCGCGAGTGGCGCTCGTGACCAGCCGCGCGACCGGCGCCATATTCGTCGAGAACGTCCCCGCTTCGGTGCCGACGTTGAGCTGCAGGCCGTAGAACGGCAGGTACTTGTTGATGCTGGCCTTCAGCGCCGTCTTGCCGTTGCCAAAGAGATCATAGGCGACGCCCAGCCGCGGTTCGATGTCGTGCCACCGCACGCCGTCGGCCTCCGGGAACGAGAGATTGCGATTCGGCAGGAACTCGCCCGGTCCAATCGTCGTCGCGGGGAAGGTCACGTAAAAGAAGTCGTACCGCAGTCCGCCCGTCGCCGTCAGACGGCCGACGGTCCAGCGGTCCTGGATGAAGGCGCCGTGGTCGTCGCTGTTCGCCAGGCGGCCCCAGGGTGTGGAATCGAGCGTCAGCTGATTCGGGATCCCGTTGTTGAAGCGGAAGCTCATCGCCGAATCGGTGCTGAAGATTTTCTGGTTCTGACCATTCCAATTCAGGTTGAACCCGACCTTCAGCGAATGCGACCCCGTGATGTACGACATGTTCATACGCACCCAGTTCGAGTACAGCCACGTGTCCCGGTTATCGCCCACGGCGCCGCGATAGGTCAGGCCGGTGGACTGTTCGACCACTCCGTTGATGCGGACGCCGCCCGGATTGTTCGTGAAGTAGAGATTGTCGACTGGCCGATAGGCATGCTCGCGATGCCGGTAGCCCCGGGCCTCGAGCAGCAGCCGGTTTGTCAGAGGCGACGTCCAGTCGCCGAACCACATATCCTTCGGCACGAGGATCGCGTGGTTGCGCACGTTCGCCTCTGGCGCGATCTGCGCCGTCAGCGAGCGCGGGCAATTGCAGATGTCCTGGTAATCGTAGGCGACGGCGAACTTGTGCTTCGGGTTGGCCTGCCAGGTGATGCGGCCGTTAAACCCCTTGAAGTTGCTGTCGTTGAACGCCTGCTCCCGGCTGGTATCGGGCTCGTAGGTCCAGGCATTCGGGTTGCCCGCGTTCTTGTTGAAATACATTGGCGCGTAGGTGCCGACGCGGTTGTAGCGCGCGGTGGCGTGGAACCACAGTGAATCGCGCTTGATCGGTCCGCCGAACGACGGGTTGATGTCGCGGTACTGCTTGAGCGTGTTCGGCGCCCGCAGCCCCCTGGCGCGCAGTTCCTCGCTGAAGTTGTCCCCTTCCATCGCCTTGTTCGCGTAGCCGAAATACATGAGCCCGGCGAAGTTGTTGCCCCCTTCCTTCGGGATCAGGTTCATCCGGACGCCGCCTTCCTTCTGTTCGGCGGAGATGCCGCTGACGTCCACGGCCATTTCCTGATAGGCGGCAATGTTGCTGGCGCCGGTGTTACCCGATCCGGACCCCGACGCCACCGACACGCCGTTGACGAGCGTACGCACCTCGGAGTTGCCGTGGGTGGTGATGGCGCCGGAGGTGCCCGAGCCCTCACCCAGGAGTCCGCCGGGATCCGACACAGAAATCGAGACGCCCGGCAGGAAACCGGCAAGCGTCGCGGCATTCCGTCCCGACGGCAGCGCATTGATGATTTCGGCGTCGAGCACCTGCTGGCGCGCGGTGTTCTGCACGTCAACGATCGGCGATTCGCCGGTCACGGTAATGGTCTCTTCAACCGCGCCAACGCGCATTTCGGCGTTTACGAGCGCGGTAAACGTTCCGGTCAGTTCGACGCCGTCGCGTCGTACCGTGCTGAACCCGGGCAGTGTGATGGTGACCGTATACGTGCCGGGCCGCAGGTTCTCAACCCGGTACTGCCCCGCGTCGTCGGTGACGACGGAGCGCACCTTTTCAATCAGCGCCGGACTGGCTACCTCGACGGTGACACCGGGCAGCACAGCGCCGGACGTGTCGCGGACGACGCCGGTGATGGACGCCTGGGCATACGATACGGCCGGCAATACAGCCAACCAGGCAACGGCAATCAAGGCGACTCGGACACTGCGAGGCATGGGACCTCCTGGAGGTTCGACTTCTGTGACGTCGAGCGCTTATACCACCAATTTGGTGATATATAACGCCTGCGATACGGGGGTCACTTCACACTCTGGAGAAATACACATGCGCAAAGTACTCGTGCCGGTGGTTATGTTCGCTCTGGGGGCGGCCGTCGCGGTCTGGCTCGTCCGCGCGCGGCCCGTCGAAGGGCAGGCCACGGCGCCGCAACCGGGATTCTCTGCCGTCCCGGGCGCGATCGGCAGCCAGGACCTGACGGGGCCGTATGAAGTCGTGCGGGGCTGGCCGAAGGACATCAGCACGCTGCCAGGCAACGAGAAGTGGACGCATGGCGCCGGCCAGGGCGTGTTTGCTGAAAGCCCGAACCGCGTCTTCATGTTGTTCCGCGGCGAGCTGCCGAAGCTCCCGACCCCGCAGGCGCGCCTGCTGCCAGAGGTGGGGCCGAGCATCAGCTTTCCCGTCGCCGGGTTAGTCCGCGACGCCACCACCGCATCGCTGCCGGGCGTCGGAGGCACCGACCAAGACACACGTAAGTGGCTGACAGCGTGGGAAGGCAAAGACGACGAGCTCGGCATCAAGGGGCCGCCCTACCGCGTGCTCGGCGTCGACGCGAAGTGGGAGCACTGCATCGTCATCGCCAACGCCAACGGCGACATCGTCGAGACGTGGGACCAGTGGGACAAGCTGCTGCGCCGTCCGCATTCGGTGTACATCAGCCCGTACGACCCGGAGAAGCACGTCTGGATCGTCGACGACAACATGCAGGTGATTTATAAGTTCACCAACGACGGCAAGCAGCTGGTGCAGACGATCGGCACACCGGAGCAGGAAGGCGCCGACGCGACCCATTTCAACCGGCCCACGTTCATCGACTGGCTGCCGGACGGGACGTTCTTCGTCTCGGACGGCTACACGGGCACGCGGGTCGCGAAATTCGACAAGGACGGCAAGTTCCTGATGGACTGGGGCATCAAGGGCATGCCGCCGAATGAAAGCCGTCCCGGCTACATGAACAACGTGCACGGCGTGGCCGTCGATCCGCAGAGCCGTCGCGTGTTCGTGAACGATCGCAACAACCATCGCATCCAGGTCTTCGACGAGAACGGCAAGTACATCAGCTCGTGGCGCATCGACGCTGATCCGTCGAGCCTGCACCTGCTCTACATCGGCCAGGATCGCAACGTGTGGACGTTCGATCGCAGCACGCACAAGATGGTCAAGTACGATCAGGAGGGGCGTCTCCAGTACGCGTGGGGCACGCTTGGCAGCTTCCCCGGCGCGCTCTGGGGCGTGCACGGGATCAGCGTGGATCAGGAAGGCAACCTATACGTCGCCGAAGTCGACAACGGCCGCGTGCAGAAATTCAAGCCGCGCGCGGGCGCAAACCCGGATTACCTTGTGGCAAAGCCGGTTGTTCCGGTTTGGAACAGTGGGACATAAATCATGAAACGTACAGCCATCGCCATTGCAGTTTTTGCAGCGGGTCTGACCCTCGGTCTGACCCCAGGTCTGACCCCGGGTCTGACCCCAGGTCTGACCCTCGGTCTGACCCTCTCCGCCCAGGGGGCGTGGAAAACGATTCTGGACGGGAAAAGCATGGACCAGTGGACGCCGATCGGGATGGCCAACTGGCGCGCGGTCGACGGCGCCATCCAGGCTGACAACGGCATGGCCGGGTTCCTGGTCTCGAAGGTGCCGTACGGCGACTTCGAGCTGCGAGCGGAAGTCTGGGTATCACCCGACGCCAACAGCGGCATCTTCATCCGAGGGGAGGACCCGAAGCAGGTCACCGCGATGAACGCCTACGAGGTCAACATCTTCGACATGCGCCCCGATCAGGCCTATCGGACCGGCGCCATCGTCGACGTGGCTAAGCCGGCGAGCATCGAGAACGCGGGGAACAAGTGGAACACGCTCGAGATCACGGCAAAAGGGCCGCGACTCACGGTGCGCCTCAACGACAAGCCGATGGTGGACGTCCAGGATATGAAGCACGCCCGGGGCGTCATTGCGCTCCAGGCGGGCGCCGGCACCGTGAAATTTAGGAAGGTCGAGATCAGATAATCGACGCGGGCGTCAAACGGACGAGCTTCGCCGGCGTAAACGCCGACTAAAATGAGACGGCGTTTACGCCGGAGGAACAAATGATTCGACGTGCATTGATCGCAGTTGCTGCGTGCGCCTTCCTCGTCGGGTGCGGAGATGATGACGCAACGACGTCCCCATCGGCTGCGCCGATGGTCTTTACCGCAATCCTGAGCCCAGCCAACGAGGTGCCCCCGATCGGCAATGCCGAGTCGAGTGGCCGGGGCGCAGTACAGATCACTGTCATTGGTTCGTCTGCCGACGTCTATTTCCAGTTGAGCGGGTTCCCCGGCGATACCCGAGTCCAGGGCGCCCACATCCACCCGGCTCCGGCGGGTGTCAACGGGCCCGTGATCGTCGGTACGCCGCTTACCGCCGCGGCGCCGCTGCCCCTGCAGAACGGAATCGTGGAATATCACATCGCCGGGCTCCCGGTTGATGCGGTGACACTGGCGGGACTTACCAACAACGCGGCCGCCTACTACTTCAACGTGCACTCGCCGCTCAACCCGGGCGGGTTTGCGCGAGGGCAACTGACGCGAATCCAGTAGCATTTCCTGCGTAGATCGGCATCGCCGGGGATTGACAAGTCCCCGGCGCAGCTATACAAGTCCCATCACGTACGAGCACCCGTCCAGGGGGTTCGGCCGCGCCTTACCCACCGAGGAGGACGTGATGAAGGGATTTCCCCGTCGTTCCTTCGCTGCGGCGCTCGCCATTCTGCTGTTTACAACATCGGCATGGGCACAGGCGACCGCTGAGCTCAGTGGCACGGTCCGCGACGAAAGCGGCGCCGTGCTGCCCGGTGTCACCGTCGTCGCCACTCAGGTCGACACTGGCTTCAGCCGGACCGCCGTCACCGACGGCGGCGGCGTCTATGCCATGCCCAATCTGCCGACCGGGCCGTATCGGCTCGAGGTCTCGCTGCAGGGATTCCGCACCTACGTCCAGACGGGCATCGTGCTCCAGGTCGCGGCGGCGCCGACGATTAACGCCGTTCTTGCCGTCGGCAATCTCGAGGAGACGGTAGCGGTCGAAGCGGCCGCGCCGCTCGTCGACGTGCGGAGCGCCGGCATCAGCGAGGTCGTCGAACAGGAGCGCATCCTGGAGCTTCCGCTGCAGGGGCGCAACGTCACCGATCTGATCGTGCTGGCCGGGGCCGCGGTGGCGATGGGCAACGCCGGGCCGAAGAGCATTCCCGGATCGGTGGGAACCGCGGTCGCTGGCGGCCTGCCCGTCGGCGTGGCCTACACGCTCGACGGCGCGATGCACAACAACCCCTACGACAACTACAACATGCCGCTCCCCTTCCCCGACGCGCTGCAGGAATTCAGCGTGGCGACGAGCGGCTTGTCGGCGCAGAGCGGCACGCACGCGGGAGGTTCGGTCAACGCGGTGACGAAGTCGGGCACCAACGCCATGCATGGCAACCTGTTCGAATTCGTCCGCGACAAAAAGTTCAACGCCTCTGCGGCATTTGCGCCGATCGGACCGGATGGAACGAAACTGGGTGACGGCCTCGTTCGTCATCAGCCCGGCGGCACTCTCGGCGGACCGATCGTGCGGGACCGGCTGTTCTTTTTCGGCGGCTACCAGGGCACGTTCGTGAGGGTGAACCCCCCGGACGTCCAGAGCCGCGTGCCGACGGCCGCCATGCTGGCGGGCGACTTCACCGCGGCCGCGTCGCCCGCGTGCAACGCGGGGCGCCAGATTACGCTCCGCGCGCCGTTCGTGAACAATCGCGTCAGTCCCGCGATCTTCAGCCCGGCGGCGATGAACGTGGCGAAATTCCTCCCCTCGTCCACCGACCCGTGCGGCGAGATCAGGTTTTCAGCCCCTGAGAAGTACGACCAGGGACAGGTGGTCGGAAAAGTCGACTACCAGGCGGGCGCCAATCATTCGATCTTCGGCCGCTACGTCATCACGTTCAGCGACAAGCAGCCCGGGTGGCCCGGCTCGGGCAACGTGCTCACGACCCGGCCGGCGGACACGGCGCAGAAACACCGCGCGCACTCCCTGACGTTCGGCGATACCCGGGTCTTCGGCGCCAACACGGTGAACTCGTTCCGCGTCGGGTGGAACCGCAGCCAGGCGGGGTATCACCTCGAGCCCTTCTTCGGCCCCGAGCAAATCGGCGTGAAGAATTACCACAACTACGTTCCTGGGGTCATGAGCGTCACGGTCACGGGCGGGTTCATGACCGCCAATGGCGGATCCGTCCTCGGCCAGTTCGATACCGACGCCTACCAGGTGGGCGACAACCTCACACTGGTGCGGGGCAGCCACCAGATGACGCTGGGCGGCGACGTGGCGTACTGGAAGTCGGACTCGCTCGACGGCCAGCGCGGTGGCGGAGTGTGGCAGTTCAACGGCTCCGCGACCGGGCTGGGACTCGCGGACTTTCTCACCGGCAGCGTGTTTTCCATGGGCCAGGCCCGGCCGGGCCTCCTGCTGATGTCGCAGTGGCACCTTGGACTGTACGGACAGGACACGTGGCGGGTGTCGGACCGTGTCACGCTCAACGCGGGGCTCCGCTGGGAACCGTTCCTCGGGCAAACGCTGCGCAACGGTGCGATCTACAACTTCAGCATGGAGAACTATCGCCAGCGCGTTCCGAGTACTGTGTTTCCGAACGCGCCGCTGGGCCTGATCTATCCCGGCGACGCCGGCTTCCCCTCGGGCAAGTCCGGCTTGAGGAGGCAGTGGGGCAACCTGGCGCCGCGTATTGGCGTCGCCTGGGATGTGACGGGCGACGGCCGCACCGCCGTGCGTTCATCGTATGCGCTCGCCTACGACTTCATGCAGGCGGCGTATCTCTGGTACAGCGGCACCTCCGCCCCCTTCTCCAACCGGATCGAGATTCGGTCGCCGGCCGGCGGCTTTGACGACCCCTACCGCGGCTGGCCCGGCCGGCTGCCGCACCCGATGCCTGACGTCCTCACTGCCGCGGATGCGTACTTCCCGGACTTCGGCGCGTACGGCGCTATCGACCCGGATATCAACTCCGCGCGCGTGCAGCAGTGGAACATCATCGTCGAGCGGCAGCTCGGAACAGCCTGGCAGGCCTCGGTCAGCTACATGGGCAGCTACACCGATCGCCTGTGGGGCCAGGTGCAGTTGAACCCCGGAGTGTTCCGCGGGCTCGGGCCCTGCACGATCGCGGGCGTCGCCTATCCCTCTTGTACTGTGGCCGGCAATCTCGAGCAGCGCCGCGCTCTGTTCCTCGCGAACCCGATCACGTCGAACCTCGGGCCGATCGATCTTCATGACGACGTGGGCAAGCAGGACTACCGGGCGCTGAAACTCTCGGTTCAGCGCCGGGCGTCAAGCGGACTCAGGCTCGGCGGCAACTACACCTTGTCGCGATGCATGGGTAACACGGTGACGTCGACGTTCCAGCAGATCGGCGCCGGCTACCTCAAGCCCGACGATCCGGCGTTCGACATCGGCCACTGCCTGCAGGACCGCACGCACATCGGCAACATCACGGTCGGCGCCGAAACGCCGCAGTTCCAGAACGCGGCGCTGCGTGCGCTGGCGTCCGACTGGCGGGTTTCAGGCATTCTCAACGCACGGTCTGGGAGCTGGCTCACCGTCACGACCGGACGAGATATCGCGGGCACGGGGATTCAGAACCAGCGCCCCAATGAGGTCAAGGACAGCCCGTACGGCGACAGGACGCTCCTGAATTATTTGACACCGACGGCGTTTGCCTACCCCGATGCGGGCACGTTGGGCGACCATAAGAGGGGCAGCGTTGAAGGCCCGGGCTTCTGGACCATCGACATGGCGCTCTCGAGGATCGTCGGTTTCGCCTCGCAGCAGAACGTCGAGCTGCGGTTCGAGGTGTTCAATCTGTTGAACAACTTCAACTGGGGCGATCCGGTCACGAACCTCGACGCCGGCAATTTCGGCCAGATCGTCTCCCAGGCCGGGGATCCGCGCATCATGCAGTTCGGGATCAAGTACGGCTTCTGATGTGTATGATGTGAGACACACGAACGGAGAACTATGGGTCTCGTGGACCGTTTCCACTGAAGGCGTACCGCCCACCACGAGCCTCGGACCGGGAATTTCCGGCCGCGACAACGGAGCGGCCGGGCGTAAGTTGGGAAAAACGTGACCATGAAACGCCTCCTGATTCTGGCGCTGCTGGCCGTTGCCTCGGGATCCCTGACGCTGGCGCAGACGATTGCGCCCGGCGCTGGCGCGGGCGACCTCAGCGGCATGTGGCGTCCACTGGCCCGCAACGAGGATGGCAGCGGGATGGACGGAGACTACGCCGGCCTGCCGTTGAATGCGGCGGGCCGATGGCGCGCACAGAGCTGGGTGCCGGAAAACTTCGAAGTGCCCGAGCTGGTGTGCCGACCGCACGCCTGGGATTTTTCACTCGAAGCGGGCGCCGCGCGCATGCGATGGGTACCTGAGGTGTTCGACCCGACACAGCAGGTCGTGGCGTACCACGGACGCCTGTCGATGCGCGAACAGGAAACGACGATCTGGATGGATGGGCGTCCTCGTCCGCCCGACTACGAACGCCACTCCTGGAGCGGATTTACCACCGGCGTCTGGGAGGGGAGTACGCTGGTACAGACCGCCACCCACCTCAAGGAAGCGTATGCCCGGCGGTGGGGACCGATGCGCAGCGACCAGGCCACGGTACGAACCCGCTGGAAACGCATCGGAAATTACCTCCGCGCAACCGTGATCAGCTATGACCCGGTCTACATGGCGGAGCCGTATATCCGGACGAACCTGATCTGGGTGCTTGATCCCGAGCTCCAGCTCCCGCCCTACCCGTGCGAAGAGGCAACCGAAACCGTCGTCGAGCGAGGCACCGTCCCGCACGCGTTGCCGGGCAAAAGCTTTCTGCCAGGGCAGAACCCTGACGTGACGGACGCCTTCGGTACTCCGTACGAGCCGAGGCTCGGTGGGCCCGAAACCATGTACCCCGAGTACATCGCCAAGATGAAGACTTTTCCACATCCAAAGACCGTTGACGGTGGCGGGGAGCGCGGTCAGTGAAATCAAGATTGCTGCTCGTTCTCATTGGCAGCGCCCTTCTCCTGGCGTCGGCTGAGCACGTGTCCACGCAGCAGGCGCCCGCGTGGGCCTGGAAGCCGCCCATCCACAGCGTCAACACGGGCACCATCGAGATCCTCCACGTGCGCGGCAACGTGCACATGCTGGTGGGTGCCGGCGGGAACATTACCGTGCACGCCGGCAACGACGGGATCCTGCTGGTCGATTCCGGACTCGAGTCGATGAGCGCCAAAGTCATTGACGCGATGCGCTCGATCTCGAAGGGGCCGCTGCGATACATCGTCAACACGACCGATCGCCCGGAACACGTTGGCGGGAATGCCGCCATCGCCGTGGTTGGCAGCACGATTCCGTTCCGTCCACCCGAGGACGTGCGGGTGTCCGACGGCATGCGCGACAAGCCAAAGGCGTCGGTCATCTCCTTCCTGACGACGTCCGATCGAATGTCGGCACCGACCGGAAAGGTGGCGCCATGGCCCGAAGTCGCGTGGCCCGACAACACCTACTCGACACCGCAGAAGAAGCTCTATTTCAACGACGAACCCGTCGTCATCATGCACGTGCCCGGACCGACCGACGGCAACAGCATCGTCCACTTCCGCGGCGCGGACGTGATCACCGTCGGCGATCTCGTGGACCTGACGGCGTATCCGGTTATCGATGTAAAGGCGGGCGGTTCGATCGATCAGCTGTTTGACGGACTGTACCGCGTCATCGATTTGACCGTCCCGAACCGGAAGTCCGAGGCGGGCACACTGGTCATACCGGGTCATGGGCGCCTGGCCGACCAGCCGGACGTCGTCTACTACAACCAGATGGTCGGCATCGTCCGCGACCGCATCAAAGACATGATCGGCAGAGGCCTGACGCTGCAGCAGGTCAAGGCGGAGCGCCCGACCCGCGACTACGACACGCGCTATGGATCGCCCGACGCGTTCGTCGAGGGAGCCTACGAGAGCCTGAAGAATCCGAGTACGAACTAACGGAGAATGTTCATGAAACGCACGTTCCTGATGCTTGTCTGCGGCGCGGCCCTGCTTGGCAGCGCCGGTGCGGCATACGCGCATCATTCCTTTACCGCCGCTTACGACAACAGCAAGCGCGTCGAGGTCGAAGGGGTCGTCAAGGAATTCATCTGGCGCAACCCCCACTCGTTCGTGCGGATTGAGGTCACGGACAAGTCCGGTAAGGTTGAAACCTGGAGCCTCGAGTGGGGGTCCAGCAACCAGCTGTCGGCCGCGAAGTATCCAGTGACGCGCACGTCGATCAAGGCGGGCGATCGGATCATCGCGGGCGGCGAACCGCGACGCGACCCGGCCGTCAAAGGCCTGCGTGTGTACAGTATCAAGCGGCCGCTGGACGGCTGGATGTGGGAAGGGACTGTCGACTAGATCAAGGCACAAGTCACAAGACTCAAGTCACAAGTCACAAATGCACAAAGCCGGTTTTCTCGTTTCCGCGCTGCTCGTCATCGTTTCACTGTCTGCAGGTATTCAGGCCCAGCGTGGCGGCGGCGCTGGCGGGGCTGCCCAGTCGGGCCGCGCCGCGGCGGCTGACGACTTGACCGGGACGTGGGTATCGGTCGTCGCCGAACACTGGCA
>Ga0075421_100000570_pt1 | contig 39090 bp, 36 predicted proteins | sample SoiMetdeltSBSDD5_FD_75292 | JGI IMG/M metagenome (GOLD analysis project Ga0075421, IMG submission 75292) | Bulk soil microbial communities from a Populus tree surrounding site in Tennessee, USA - Soil MetaG P. deltoides SBSDD5 | ecosystem: Environmental > Terrestrial > Soil > Tree plantation... | reverse complement strand
GATCGTGGATGTGCCGTGGAACGGCGCCTGGCAGTCGATGAAGATCGCCGCCGCAGCCGAGGCGCACGAGGTCAACGTCGCCCCGCACAACTTCTACGGCCACCTGTGCACCATGATGGCCGCCCACTTCTGCGCGGCCGTGCCCAACTTCCGCATCATGGAGACTGACATCGACCGCCTCGCCTGGGACGACGAGCTCGTCACGCACCCGCCGGTATACGAGAACGGCCATCTCGTGGTGCCGGACCGACCCGGCTGGGGCACCGAGCCCAATGAGGAGGCGCTGCGGGCTCACCCGCCGAAGGGCGGCGCGGGCCTGCTCGACTACGGCGCGAAGCGGTAAGCTGCATCGCACCCGTCATCCCGGTCGGAGCGGCGCGAGCCGCAGGCGAGCAACGCTCCGAACCGGGATCTCGTGAGGTTCGATTCATCGCCCGAGGTCCCGGATAGCCTCGCCTTCGGCTCGGCTTCCGGGATGACGGGTGTCATGCAACGGAGCATCGCGCATGGACTTCTCGCTCACCGAGGCCCAGCAGGAGATCCGCGAGGCGATCCTGAAGGTCTGCGCCGGCTTCGGCGAGGAGTACTGGCTGGCGCGCGACAGGGACGGCGAATTCCCGCACGCGTTCCACCGCGCCGTCGCCGATGGCGGCTGGCTCGGCATCGCCATGCCGGAGGCCTACGGCGGGTCGGGGGTCGGCATTGCGGAAGCGGCGGTCATGATGCAGGCCATTGCCGAATCCGGCGCAGCGTTCTCGGGCGCCTCGGCGCTGCACATGAACATCTTCGGTCTCAACCCGGTGGTGGTGTTCGGCACCGAGGAGCAGAAGGCGCGCTTCCTGCCGCCACTGATCCGAGGCGAGGAGAAGGCCTGCTTTGCCGTCACCGAGCCCGATGCCGGCCTCGATACCACCAGGCTCAAGACCCGCGCCGTTCGCCAGGGCAACGGCTATGCGATCCACGGCCAGAAGATCTGGATCTCCACCGCCCAGGTCGCCGACCGCGTGCTGCTGCTCGCCCGCACCACGCCGCTGGAGGACGTGCGAAAGCCCACCGAGGGGCTGTCGCTGTTCTACACCGCGCTCGACCGCAAGCATGTGGAGGCGCGCGTCATCGACAAGATGGGCCGCAAGGCGGTCGACTCCAACCAGCTGTTCTTCGACGGCCTGCCGGTGCCGCTGGAGGACCGCATCGGCGAGGAGGGCATGGGCTTCCGGTACATCCTCCACGGTATGAATCCTGAGCGCATCTTGATCGCGGCGGAGGCAATCGGCACCGGCCGCGCGGCCCTGGCGCGGGCGTCGCGCTACGCCAGGGAACGCATTGTTTTCGGCCGGCCGATCGGCCAGAACCAGGCGATCCAGCACCCGCTGGCAAAGTGCTGGGCGGAGCTGGAAGCCGCCAATTTGATGATGCTGAAGGCCGCCGCTCTCTACGACGCCGGCAAGCCATGCGGCGTGGAGGCCAATGCCGCGAAGTATCTCGCCGCCGAAGCCGGCTTCTCCGCGTGCGAGACCGCGGTGATGACGCACGGCGGCATGGGCTACGCCAAGGAGTTCCACGTCGAGCGGTACCTGCGAGAGGTCATGATTGCGCGCATCGCGCCCGTGTCGCGCGAGCTGATCCTCTCGCATATCGCCGAGAAGGCGCTCGGCCTGCCCAAGTCGTATTGACGCGGACCGCTGGCCTGATGTGTGGCACGTCCCGTGCCCGCCTATTGCTCATCGAATGCCCGCTGAATTCTCAGCGCACACCGGACTCAGGCGTGGCATTGCACGCCATCATCTGATTTATTGATGCCCCGCTTTGCCTCACACGAGTGCGCGCGCTCATTCCTACGCTGCCATCATCGTCCTTTGAGATTCCGACGATGAGACTGTGCATCTCAAGGCGCACAGGGCAACCAAGGTCACTTTGGCAAGGAGGAGATCGGCTTGGCCATGGTCGCCGAGCTGTCTTGGCTATGATGTAGAACGGGGCAAGCAGAGCCCAGAAGGAAGATATGGCGGGCGCAATCGGCAACATTGACGCTTACAGCGACGCTCTCGTCGTGCTCGGGACGGCCGGGATCGTCGTGCCGCTGGTGCGCCGTTTCGGGCTTTCCCCGGTGCTGGGCTACCTGGGCGCTGGCGCCGTCCTGGGTCCTCTCGGCCTCGGCACGTTCAAGGAGGAGATCCCCGCGCTCTACTGGCTCACGGTGGTCGACGCCAAGAACGTCTCGGCTATCGCCGATCTCGGAGTGGTATTCCTGTTGTTCCTGATCGGCCTGGAGCTCTCCTTCCAGCGCCTGCTCACGATGCGCCGCCTGGTGTTCGGCCTCGGTGGGCTGCAGGTCGTCCTGTCCACCGCGGTGATCGCCGGCGTCGCCGCGCTCGCCGGCAACACGGGGGCCGCCTCGATCATCATCGGCTCGTGCCTGGCGTTGTCGTCGACGGCCATCGTACTCGATGTGCTGTCGCATCAGCGGCGCCTTGCCACCGCGGCCGGCCGCACCTGCTTCTCCGTCCTGCTCGCCCAGGATCTCGCGGTGGCGCCCATCCTGCTGCTCGTCTCCATTCTAGCCAACGGAGTCGGCCGCTCGGCCCTCACCGGATTGGTGCTGGCCGTCGCCAACGCCACCCTGGCTCTCGGCATCATTGTCATCGTCGGCCGCCTCCTGTTGCGGCCCCTGTTCCGGCTCGTGGCCGCAGCGGGCACCAGCGAGCTGTTCGTGGCGGCGACGCTCTTTGTCATTGTTGCCAGCGCGGTGGTCGCAGGCTTGGCCGGCATGTCGATGGCCCTCGGCGCCTTCGTCGCCGGCCTGCTCCTGTCCGAGTCGGAGTTCCGCAAGGCGATCGAGACCACCATCGAGCCGTTCAAGGGCATCCTGCTCGGCCTGTTCTTCTTCACCGTCGGCATGAACATCGACCTTCGCGAACTGGCGCATGCGCCGCTGCTGCTCTTGGCGTGCGTGATCGGCCTGATCGGCTTCAAGGCGGCGCTGATCTTCGGGCTGGGCCGCTTGCTTCGCGTGCCGCGGCTTGCCGCTATCGAAACCGGCCTGCTGCTTGGACCGGGCGGAGAGTTCGCCTTTGTTGTCATCGGCGTGGCCGCGGCCGCCCAGCTCGTCGCCCCGTCAGCGGCCAGCTTCACGCTTGCCGTCACATCGATCACCATGGCGCTGATCCCCCTGCTCGCCATGGCCGCCCGGCGCTTCGCGCCGCGCCTGGAGGAGCGCAAGCTGGTCGATCCGGACCTCCTCGTGCCGCCGCCGGCGAGCGGCCAGGCCCGCGCCATTGTCGTCGGTCACGGTCGGGTCGGGCAGGTCGTGTGCGACGTGCTCGACGTGCACCGCTATCCCTACCTGGCGACCGACCGCGACCCGGAGGTGGTGGCGAGCCATCGCAGGCGCGGACGCGAGGTCTACTATGGCGACGCCACCAACCCGGCCTACCTGAAGAGCTGCGGCCTGATGACGGCACCGGCCCTCATCGTGACCATCCACGACCATGCGGCGATCGACGAAATCGTGCGCATCGCCCGCGAGCTGCGCCCGGACCTGGTCATCGTCTCCCGCGCCCGCGACGCAACGCACGCGCGCCATCTCTACGGCATCGGCGTCACCGACGCGGTGCCCGAGACCATCGAGGCGAGCCTGCAGCTCTCCGAGGCGGCCCTGGTCGGCCTCGGCCTGCCGACGGGGCCGGTGATCGCCTCCATCCACGAGAAGCGCGACGAGTTCCGCCACGAGCTGCAGGAGGCCGCCGGCGGCAACGACACCCACGCTATCCGTCCGAAGGAGCGGTAACGAGGCAATAGGCAGTAGGCAGTAGGCAGTAGGCAATAGGCAATAGTTGGTCCCACTTGTTCCTGCCGACTATTGCCTATTGCCTATTGCCTATTGCCCCGGGGGCAGACCCGCAGGGTCTGACCCCTTACAGCGACCGCGCCACCAGCTCCTTCATAATCTCCGTGGTGCCGGCGTAGATGCGGTGCACGCGGGCGTCGGCGAAGGCGCGGGCGATGGGGTACTCCAGCATGTAGCCGTAGCCGCCGAACAGCTGCAGACAGGTGTCGAGCACCTTGTTGTCGAGCTCAGAGAGCCACCACTTGCTCATGGCGGCCGTGGTGGCATCGAGCTTGCCCTCCAGGAACAGCTCCAGGCAGCGGTCGAGGAACACGCGCGCCACCGTCACCTCGGTCTTCACCTCCGCCAGCTTGAAGCGGGTGTTCTGGAACTCGGCGATGGCCTTGCCGAAGGCCTTGCGCTCGCGCGTGTAGTCCACCGTCCAGGCCAGTGCCGCCTCCATGATGGCGACGGCGCCGATGGCGACCAGCAAGCGCTCGCGCGGCAGCTGGCTCATGAGACAGGCGAAGCCGCGTCCCTCCTGCCCTAAGATGTTGGAGGGCGGCACGCGCACGTCCTCGAAGAACAGCTCAGCGGTGTCCTGCGCGTTCTGGCCGATCTTCTTGAGGTTGCGCCCGCGCTTGAAGCCGGACCGGTCGGTCTCCACCAGCACCAGCGTCACGCCTTTGGCGCCGGCCGCCGTGTCGGTCTTGGCGGCGACGATGACGAGGTCGGCGATGCCGCCGTTGGTGATGAACGTCTTCTGCCCGTTGAGCACCAGCTCGTTGCCCTGGCGCAGGGCCGTGGTGCGGATCGCCTGCAGGTCGCTGCCCGTGCCGGGCTCGGTCATGGCGATGGCGGTGATGACCTCGCCTTTCGCCATCCTCGGCAGCCAGGTGCGCTTCTGCTCCTCGCTGCCGTAGTTCAGGATGTACGGGGCGACGATGTCGGAGTGCAGGCGGAAGCCCGGCGCGGCGTAGACCCGCTTGGCCATCTCCTCGATCATCACGGCGCTGAACAGGAAGTCAGCGCCGGCGCCGCCGTACTCCACGGGGATGTCGGTGAGCAGCAGCCCCGCCTCGCCGGCCCTGCGCCACACCTCGCGGCTGACCTGGCCCTCCTTCTCCCAGCGCTCATAGTGGGGCGCGATCTCGGCGTCGATGAACGCAGCGACGGTCTTGCGGAAGAGCTCGTGCTCCTCGCGGTAGATTTTGCTCGGTATGGTCATGCGTATCCTCCCGGGCTTCCCTATACACCCGTCATCCCGGAAGCCGAGCCAGAGGCGAGGCTATCCGGGACCTTGTGAAGTGAGTCGGAGTCAACCTCACAAGGTCCCGGATCGGAGCGCGGCTCGCCGTTGGCTCGCATCGCTCCGTCCGGGATGACAGGCGGACTATTTGCGCTCCAGCCCCGCCATCCGCTCCAGCGTCGCGCAGACGGCGGCGCTGTCCTCCTCACGAAAGCCCATGGCGAGGGTGGCCTCGTGCAGCGTGGTGGCGAGGCCGAACAGGGGCGCCGGGCAGCCGAGATCGGAGGCGAACTCGCCGATCACCGTGAGGTCCTTCTTCCAGGTGGTGGAACGCATGGTGGCCGGCAGGTAGGTGTTGGCGGCCATCATGGGCGCGCGCAGCTCGAACACGCGCGAGGTGCCGGCGCCGGAGGCCACCACCTCCACCGTTTGCTGCGGGTCGAGCCCGGCCCTCATCGCCAGCACCATGGCCTCGGCCGCTGCCACGTTGTGGATCGCCACCAGGTGGTTGGCGACGAATTTCATCTTGCTGCCGTTGCCGTAGGCGCCGAGGTCGAAGACCTTGCGGGCGAAGCCGAGGAACGCCGGCTCCAGCCGTCGGATGGCGGCGCTGTCGCCGCTGGCATAGACCACCAAGTCCTTCACCGCAGCCTGCGCGCCGGTGCCGGACATGGGGCAGTCGAGCGCCGTGTTTCCGGCCTTCTCGAGGATGTCCTTGAAGGCCATCTTGTCGCGCAGTGCCAGAGTGCTGGCCTCCACCACGGTGAGACCCTGGACGTTGGCGCGGGCGATCACCTCGGCGGTATCGAGCACCGCGCGCGGCGTCGGCAGGCTGGTGATGATGTCGGCCGCCGCCTCCGCCACGGCCTCGACGCTGTGCGCGATCTCCACGCCCGCGGCCTTGGCCTCGGCATTTCGCCGCGGCTCGGTGTCGTAGCCGATGACGCTCCACCCGCCCGCTGCAAGACTGCGGGCGAACGCGCCACCCATGATGCCGAGACCGATGATGCCGATGCGCTTGCTCATGGTGGTGTCCTGTGGGCGGATTGGGGCGAAGCTCGTAATCCGCCGTTTGTCTCCGCGGATCGGCGGGTTACGGCCTTCAGCCTAACCCGCCCTACCTTCCGGTGCCTCGACGATGCGGGTGGGGAAGCTCGCCGGGGAGACAATCTCCAGCACCTCGAAGTCGTCCGAGCATGCGATCTCGCGGTGTTTGATTCCTGGCGTCTGCAGAATGCAGTCGCCCTTGCGGATCGTGCGCTGTCCCTGGCCCTCGTACTCGAAGGTGGCCCAGCCGTTGAGGACGTAGACGAGCTGGAAGGTGCAGTCGTGCACATGCCACTGCTGCACCTCATCCTTGGCCTTCCTGCCGTTGTGGCGGATGAGGTGGGCAACGTAGTCGCCCTTGGTTCCGGCTTTGATCCCGAGATCGCGATACTCGAAGATCTCGCGCAGGCCCGGCGTCCACCTGGCCTCGCTCGCGAGGCTATGAACGAAGTCCCATGGCTTGTCGGTCACCGTCTCCTCCTTCGCGCCCTCACCCGCTGCCCGCGTGTATTGGTGCAATACGGCCTTCGGCCTATTGCACCCTACGCCTTCCTATACCAATCCAGAATCTGCTCCCCCGTCCAAGCGACCACGCCCTCATGGGCAAGGATGTCGGAGAAGGCGCGCTCGACGTGGCCGATGCGGTGCGGGACGCCGGAGAGATACGGGTGGCAGGAGACTGCCATGATCTTCGCCCGCTCCGCCGATTCCGCGTAGAGGCAGCGAAAGTGATCCATGGCACGGGTATGGAACTCCTCGGAGTCGTGGTGCTGCAGGTTCATCATGACGATGTCGTGCACCTCGAAGGTGTAGGGCAGCGCCACGATCTCCCCGTGCTTGGTTTTCAACGTGACGGGGTCATCGTCGAGCACGTAGTCGCCGATGTACTCGACGCCGGCCTCGGCCAGGTGGTCGAGCGTGTCGAAGGTCTGCGTCAGCCCCGGCCCGAACCAGCCGCGCGGGCGCTTGCCGGAGAACCTCTCGATGACCTCCATGGTCTTGAAGATGGTCCCGCGCTGGTCCTCCAGCTTGTGCATGGGGATCTGCTCGTAGCTATGGGCGTTGAGCTCCCAGCCGCTGTCGAGGCATGCCTGCACCACGGGCGCGTAGGTTTCGCAGACCTTGGCGTTGATGGCGACGGTGGGCTTGGCCCCGACGCGCTCGAACATTTTGCGCAGCCTCCAGAAGGCGACGCGCATGCCGTACTCGTGCCAGCTCCAGTTGGGCAGGTCGGGCAGCTGCGGCGCCCCCTGTGGCGGCGTGATCACCGTGCGCGCCATGGGCCGCGACAGATCCCAGTCCTCCAGCGAGAACACCGGCCAGACGACGAGGCGGATGCCGTCAGGAAAGCGCAGCGGGGGGCGGCCTTCGATCGGTGAGAAGGCGAGACGTTCGCGAGGGTGCACGAGATCTTTCTCCAGGGGGAAGCTCGAAGCCAACGCAGCCGATTGTTCCCCTGCAGTTGGAGACTGTCAACGCGCCTAGGACTCGACCGCAGGCGTGCTGCTCAGGGGACCTTGCCTTCCGTGTCCCTCAGGAACCCATCCACGACCCGGTTCCAGTCCTGCCAGTGCCGGCGGTAGGAGTAATGGCCGCCTTCCTCCAGGATGACGAGGCGCGAGCCTGCAATGCCCTGGTGGAGGTCCTCCGACTGGTAGGAGGGCACCGTGGCGTCGTCACGCGTGCCGACGATCAGCGACGGGCTTGCGATCTTGGAGAGCTCCGCCGAGCGGTCGTGGGCCAGCGTCATGTCGAGGCGCTGGGTCAGGATGTCCACCGGCGCGACCGTCTGCAATGCGCGCTGCTCCAGGGCCATCACCTTGCTCAGGTCGTAGCGGAACTGCATGGGACCGTTGGTGAACAGCGACGACAGCTTGACGTACTCGTCCGGCCCATAGGAGAGGGCGACCTGCTTACGCACCATTTGCACGCGCGTGATGTATTCGTCCGCTTTCACCCAGGTGTTGGAGAAGATCGCGCAGCGCACGCGCTCCGGATGGTCGATGGCGAGATTCTGCAGCACGCAGCCGCCTGTCGACGTGCCGGCTATATGGGCCCGGTCGATGCCGAGCTTGTCCATGAGGCCGACCACGTCGGCCGCCAGCAACTCGGTGGAATAGCCGGACGCCGGCTTGTCGCTGTCGCCGGCGCCACGGTGGTCGAAGGTGATGCAACGGTAGCGCTGCGAGAACGCGGCGATCTGGTACTCCCAGGCGTTCAGGAGACCCTGAAGACCCGGGATGAAGATGAAAGCCGGACCGGCGCCGCGCTCCTCCACGTTGAGCGTCAGCGGCCCGATATTGACTCTTGGCAAAGCTCTCTCCCCGCACCTTTCCGTCGTCTCGCTATTCGCCGCTTGCCAGCACCTCGGCCACCTGGACCGTGCGCCCCTCGCGGGCACTCCTCGCGCCGGCCTTGATCACCGCGAGGTTGCGGGCCGCCCAATGGCCGTCCGTCTCCGGCCTGGTGCCGGTGCGCACACAATGGGCAAACTCCTCCAGCTCCTCGCGGATGGTGTCGCTCGTCTCTGTTGCGACCGGCCGCGCGACCGTCTCTCCCCGCTTCAGGTGCCGCAGGCCGGAGAACAGATCGTAGTAGGCGCTGGCCTCCTTCCCGTAGATGTTCATCATGTAGTACTCGGACGCCGAGGCATACGACGCCGTGAGGTTGGAGAGCGCGCCGTTCTCGTGCTCCAGGATCATGTTGGCCACGTCCGGGTTGTCCCCGGGAAGCACGAGCTGTGTCAGCCGCGCCGATACGGCCTTCACCGGCCCCATCAGGAACTCCAGCACGTCGACGTAGTGGATGCCGATCTGCAGCATCACGCCGCCTGGCATGCCGGCGGCCGTGTAGCGCCAGGACGAGAGATCGAAGCGGCCGAGCCGGTCGCGGCTGATGTTGCACTCCGCCTGCACCAGCCTGCCGAAGCGGCCGGCTTCGATCTCGGACCTGATCCAGCGGAAGTGGGTCTCGCGCCGGCGCTGATAGCCGAGCGCCAGCACCACGCCGGCCTTGCCGCAGGCATCGGCGATGGCCTGGCCCTCGCGAACCGTGTTGGCGATCGGCTTGTCAAGAAACACGTGCTTGCCGGCCTGCGCCGCCGCCTCTGTCGTTTCCAGATGAACGTTGTTGGGGGTCGTGTTGATCACCGCCTCGATCGAAGGGTCCCTCAGGACCTCCTCGTAGCTGGCGGCAGCGCGGCAATCGTATTTGGCGGCGAACGCCTTGCGCTTCTCCTCGGAGCGCGTGAAGCAGGCGACGATCTGGAGCCTGTCGGAGCGCATGATTGCGTCTGCCAACACATCCGACCACCAACCCATTCCAAGTGCGGCAACGCGCAACGGCGCCTCAGTCATACTGCGATTCTCCAGGTCGTTCCGGTCGTCCCGTCTCTCCTCGGGCGACGTTGAAGGCTGCGCTCACTCGGGGCTCACTGGCGGCTCACGTGCGTTCCGCCTGGTCGGCGATCACCTTGCTGTAGCCGAACGCCCACGCGAAGCCCTGCAGGAGGAGCAGGAGGCCGGCCACTGTGGCGATAACGATGAGGGCAGAATAGTCGGCGAAGGTGGCGTAGGAGCCGCCCGACATGGTCAGGGCCGTACGGAACTGCTCCTCCAGCCGGTCGCCGAGCACCAGCGCCAGAAGCAGCGGCGCCATCTCGTAGCCGAGCTTGCGCAACAGGTAGCCGATGCCGCCCGAGATCGTCATGATCCAGATGTCGGCAGTGTTGAAGTTGATGCTGTAGACGCCGATGACCGAGATCACCAGGATGGCCGGCACCAGCCATCCGTAGGGGATGCGCAACAGGTTCACGAACAGGCTGACGAAGGGCAGGTTGAGAACCAGCAGCACAGCGTTGCCGACATACATGCTCGCAACCAGGCCCCAGAACACCTGCGGATTCTCGGTGAAGAGCAGCGGGCCCGGCGACACGCCGTGGATGGTGAGCGCCGACAGCAGGATGGCGGTGGCGGGGATGGACGGGATGCCGAGCCCCAGGAGCGGGATCATGGCGGTGCCGGTGGTGGCGTTATTGGCGGTCTCCGGCCCCGCCACGCCGGCGATGGCGCCCTTGCCGAACTGCTCGGGGTGCTTGGAGAAGCGCTTCTCGATGGCATAGGCCACGAACGTCGAGACCACGTGGCTGACTCCCGGCACGATGCCGAAAAGGAAGCCGACGACCGTGCCGCGTCCAATGGCCGGCGCCGATTCCTTCAAGTCGTTCCAGCGGGGGATGAGGTCCCTGAGCCTGGGGCGGATGGCCTTGATGGCCTCGCTCTTCTCCAGGTTGAGAAGGATCTCGGAGATGCCGAACAGGCCGATGGCGAGCGCGGTGAAGGAGAGCCCGTCGGCGAGCCCGAGGTTGCCGAAGGTGAAGCGCGGCACGCCGGTGAGCTTGTCGAGGCCGATGGTGCCGACCATGAGCCCCAGCACGATCATGGCCGCCGTCTTGAGGCGCGACCCGCCCGAGATGAAGGCGATGACGCAAAGCGCCATCAGCATCAGCACCACCTCCACGGGCGGCCCGATCTGCAGCATCACGCGCGCCAGCGGCGGCGCCACCAGCATCAGGCCGAGGACCGAGGCGGTGCCGCCGATGAAGCTGCCGACGGCCGCGATCATGAGCGCCGGCCCGGCCCGGCCCCGGCGCGCCATCTCGTAGCCGTCGAGGCAGGTGACGACCGAGGCCGCCTCGCCGGGAATGCGCACCAGGATCGAGGTGGTGGAGCCGCCGTACATGGCGCCGTAGAAGATGCCCGTCAGCATGATGATGCCGGTGGCCGGGTCCAGGCCGTAGGTGAGCGGCAGGAGCAGCACCATGCCGGCGAGCGGGCCGAGGCCCGGCAGCACGCCGACGATCGTGCCCCAGAAGCAGCCAAGAAAGCAGTAGAACAGGCCCTTCCACGTCAGCGCGACGGCGAAGCCTGACATCAGGTGGTCGAAGGCTGACATGGCGGGACGCCTACTGCTGGCCGGAAGGCTGGTCTGACGACGGCTCGGAGGGGAGCTCGGCGGTCGGCTCCAGGAGCTGCGGCCACAGCTCGCCGGCAGGCAGCCTGACCCCGAGCATCAGCCCGAAGAACAGCCAGACGGCAACCATGCCCAGGCTCGCCCCCAGCAGCACGCGCCAGGGCGCAGACCGGGCGACCAGCAGGAGCAGGAACGCGGCGAATGTTCCGAGCGCCACGTAGGCGCCGAGCCGCTCGAATGCGAGTGCCACGCCGGCCAGCGCCAGAAGCGTGAGCAGCACGTCGCGATGGCCTAGGAAGACCACCTCGCCGATCCCCGGTCCGCTCCGCCAGATGCCGTAGAGGATCGCCAGGGCGAGCAGCCCCAGCGCGATACCGAGCGCGAACGGGAAGAAGCCGGGGCCGGGCAGGCCAACCCGTCCGAAGGGAAGGAGCGCGGCCTGCCATACGACGAACAGAGCGGAGGCGAGCAGCGCGAGCGCCACGATCGCCTCCCCGAGCCGGACGGGGAACGGCCGCGCCCACGCACCCTGCCCGTCGGCTTCCTGCGGCGTGCTCTGGTCAGGCAACAAGGCTGCCGCTCTCCGCGTATGCGCCTGGCTTCACGAGACCCCGGGAGCCTCCCCTGGGGGTGGCTCCCGGAATGACGGTGACGACCGCTTATTTCTTGGCCTCGGCCTCGGAGGCCTTGATCTCCTTGATGACTGCGGCCGTGCGCTTGTCGTCCTCGGCGATCGTCCGGGTGAAAGCGTCGGAGGGCTGGTAGGCCGGCGTGAAGCCGATCTTGTTCCCTGCCTCCTTGAACTCGGGCGCCTCCACCGCCTTCTTGATGGCGTCCTGCAGCTTGGTGATCACCGCCTTGGGCGTGCCCTTGGGCACGGAGATGCCGCGCCACAGAGGCATGTCGATGTTGTAGCCCTGCGCCTTGGCCGACTTCACGTCGGGGAACACCGGATCGGGGATGCTGCTGAGCAGGGCGAGCGCACGCAGATCGCCGCTCTTCACGTGCGGGATGACGGCCTGCGGGAACTGCACCACCACCTCGATGCGGCCGGCCAGAAGATCGGCCGTGGCCTGACCGCCGGTGCGGTGCACCGGGATGACCTTGGCACCAACGGAGGTGAACAGCGCCACGCTGGCGATGTGGGTCTGGCTGCCTTGGCCGGAGTTGCCCACGCGGACCTTGTCGGGGTTCGCCTTGGCGTACTCGACGAGCTCCTTCAGCGTCTTCCAGGGCGAGTCCGCCTTCACGGCGAGCGCGGGGTTCTCGACGGTGACGCGCGCGACATGCTCGAAGTTCTTGTAGTCGAACGGCAGCTGGCCGTTATGGAAGGTGGTGGAGATCGAGTTGGAGCTCCACACGATGGAGTGGCCGTCGGGCTTCTGCTGCGAAAGGTACATGTAGCCCACGGCACCGCCGGCGCCGGGCTTGTCGAGGATCGGTACCGGGGCGCCGAGCACCTTGGCCATGCCATCGGCCAGCACGCGGGCTGTCTGTGTCGAGGCGCTGGCGGCGCCGAACAGTGCCGCCATCTCGATGGGCTTGCCGCCCGGGAAGGCCGTGGACGCAGCGGCAGGCTTGGCCTTCTCCTTCTTCTCGGCCTTCTCGGCGTTCTGGGAGAGGCCGGGCATCGCCATAAGCGCGAGAGCTGCGCCTGCCAGACCGATGCGTCGAATAGAAATGCGCATGTGTCAGTCCTCCACTCCGTCTGTTGTGCCACCCGTAAACGTCGATTTTCCCGCGTGTCCCTGCACGGGCCGATCTGGAGCCGCGTTCTCTCTCGCCCCCAACGTCCCCGAGACCCGGTAGCACGGCGACCCCCGACGGCACGCCGACCGCATCGCTGCTCAAGGTCATGACCGAGGCAGCGCCGGGAATCAAGGTAAACACACGAATTTCTTCATGCTCGAGGGCAATTGGCCGCGCGCAGCACGCTTTCGCGCCACGCGCGGCAAAGCACCTATTCCGCCGCCACGCGCCGCACGGCCACGCCGCGTGCCTTCACCACCACCTTGATGGCGTCCTCGACGCGATCTTTCGCATAGCGCAAGGCGGTGGGAAGGTCCTCCAGGGCGAACGTATGAGTATGGATTTTGGTGGCGTCGAAGCGCTTCTGGCGCATGAACGCCTCGGCCCGGTGGGTGGCGCTCTTGCCCTCGCCGCGGATGCCGTAGAGGTAGATGTTGTTGCGCACGATGTGGGCGATGTCGACCGGCACCGGCTCGTGCGGGAACGCGGCGAGGCAGATCTTGCCGCCGCGGTTGACCATGCGGGCTGCCTCGTTGAGCGCATTGGGCGCGCCCGAGCACTCCAGCACGTAGTCGACGCCCTTGCCGCCGTTGAGCCGGCGCACGGCCTCTACCGGGTCCTCGCGGGTGATATTGACCACGTGGTCGGCGCCCAGCTCCCGGCCGGTCGTCAGGCGATTGTCGCGTGTCCCCGTCAGGATGACCGGCTGGGCGCCGAGCGCCTTGGCGACGCCGACGCCGAGCAGGCCGATGGGGCCGGGCCCAACCACCACCACGCTCTCGCCGGCCACCAGCCCGCCGAGCTCGGTGAGGCCATACATGGCCGTGCCGGCGGTGACGACGAGCGTCGCCTCCTCATCCGACATATCGTCTGGAATCGGGATCAGGGTGTTGATGTGGTTGACCTGGTACTCGCAGAAGCCGCCGTCGGTGGTGAAGCCGTTGGCGCGGTGGCCCTTATCCACGGCGCCGTAGTTGAGGCCGTAGTTGTGGCAGGAGGTGTACATGCCTTCGCGGCAGCGCTTGCACTGGCCGCAGCCGGCGTGGATCTCGACCGTCACCCGCTGACCGATGCGGAACTCGTCCACGCCGGGGCCGAGCGCCACCACCGTGCCCATGTACTCGTGGCCCGGCGTGAAGTCCTTGTCGAAGGGCAGGCCGCCCTTGATCATGGCTGGCGGCCCGTGGGCGATCACGTCGAGGTCGGTGGCGCAGATGGCCACCGCGTCGATGCGCACGAGCACCTCGGCCCTGCCGGGCTTCGGCACCGGCTTGTCCTGCAGGACCAGCTCGCCCGGCCCCTTCAGCACCCAGGCCTTCATGGTGGTCGGCACGGCCAGCGCCTGGCCCGCGCTCGCGGGCGCACGCGCCACGTTGTCGTTCGTCATGGGCGGCTCGATCCCTCTGCCGAGGCCGCGTGCTGCGGGCCCTGATCGCCAAACTCCGCAGACAGCGTGCGCACCGCGGCCATCACACTGTCGCGCATTCGCGCCAGATGCCCGTCCTGGCTCGCCCGCACCGTGGGCGCCGAGGCGCTGATGGCACCCACGACCGCGCCCAGATGGTCGCGGATGGCGGCACCGAGGCAGGTGACGCCGGGCTGATATTCCTCGCGGTCCATCGCGTGGCCGTTGCGGCGCACGAGCCGCAACTCCTCGATGAAGGCGTCCACCTCGGTGATGGTGCTGGGCGTAAAGCGCGCCATGCCCCTGATCTCGAGGATGCGGCGCAGCTCGTGCTCGGGCAGCCAGGCCAGCATGGACTTGCCGAGGGCGGTGGCGTGCGCCGCCTCGCCGGAGCCGACCGCGCCGGAATCCACCCGCACGGCATGGCGGCCCTCGCGCTTGAGCAAGGTGACGACGGCGTCGCCCTGCAGGACGGCGAGCTGCACCGTCTCGCCCGTCTCCTCGCTGATGCGGTCCACATGCGGCTGGGCGCGCCGCGGCAGGTCGACCTGCTTGAGGAACGCCTGCGCCAGATGCAGGCCGCGCGCGCCCAGGGCGTAACGGCGGCCCGGCGTTCGCGCCACGTAGCCCCACTTCACCAGTGTCGCCAGCAGGTGGTGACCGGTGGAGACGTTGAGCTGGGTCTGCTGCGCGAGCTCGGTGAGCTGCAGGCTGCCGGCCGACCTTGCCAGGGCATCGACCAGGGCCAGCGCGCGATCGACCGATTGGACGCTGTCGCGGCGCCGCGCGCTGCCGGCATGGATTGCAGCGCCGTTTGCGCCGTCCAGGGGCGGGTGCCCGGATGCTGGCGCCTCCCCTCCGCGAGCCGTCGCCGAAGGCGCGCGACCGCGCGCGTACTCACTCACATCTGACATGGGACCGCAGGTAAGACCGCGGCGCCCGGGGCGTCAACGACTTTTGCAGAGACGAATGCATATTTCATATCGCGAAATCTAATCCGCCGGGCGCCGCTTGGCCTCGTTCTCGGGCTCAACGTGGATGAGCACCTCCGCACCGGGCACGGCGTCGGCCAGTGCGGCCTCCAGCCGGTCGCAGATGGCGTGCGAGGTGGAGACCGTCATCCCGCCTGGGACGACCAGGTGGAACTCGATGAACGAGACCCGCCCCGCGGTGCGGGTGCGCACATCGTGGGCCTCGATGGCGCCGTGCGCGTTGTCGGCGATCACGTCGCGGATGCGGCGTCCAACCTCGGCCTCCACCGCCTCGTCCATGAGGCCGCTCACCGAGTCGCGAACGAGGCGCCATCCCGCCCACAGGATGTGGAGCGCGACCAGAGCCGCGAGCGCGGGGTCAATGACGTGCCAGCCCGTCAGCGCAGCCAGAACCAGCCCCGCCAGCACGCCAACCGATGTCGCCACGTCAGTCAGGAGGTGCCAGCCGTCGGCGACGAGGGCCGGGGACCGCTGCCTGCGGCCCCACCCGATCAGGAACGCGCACCAGCCGGCATTGACAGCGGCCGCCACAGCGTTGAGCCCGAGGCCCGCGCCGAGGTGGGTGAGCGAGCGCGGCTTAGCGAACGCATCGTAGGCCTCGTGCAGGATCAAGAGCGCAGCCACTACGATCAGAACGCCCTCGGCCACCGCTGAGAAGTACTCAGCCTTGTGGTGGCCGAACTGATGGCGCCGATCGGCGGGTCGGGACGCAACCTGGATCGCATAGAGCGCGACGACGGCCGTCACGAGGTTGACGATACTCTCAAGCGCGTCCGAGTAGAGCGCGGCGCTCCCGGTCTGCCGCCACGCGGCAAACTTGAGGGCCGTGACGCCCAAGGCCACCACAATCGATCCCAGCGCGGCGAGCTTGAGCTTGCGGGCAGCCTGGTGCGCGTGGCCGGTCTTGGTGCCGGTCATGGCTGCGAGCCCGTCCGCCGGCGGATGCGTCTCGCCACATCGGCGAAGCCGGCGGCTTTTCCACATCCCCGCCCTATCGGTGCGCCGGCGAATCTGTGCAGGCTTGGCGTGGCCTCTGGCCCGGCCAGACCATCGGTGTCGTCGCGTTCGGCTGATGCGCCCTTTGCGCGAGGAGATCCCACCGCATGGCCAATTTTCCAACGCACATCGCTGTCGGCACCGTCGTGAGCGGCGCGCTGGCCACCGTGACCGTCGCCGCCGACATGGTGGCCCCGGAGAACATCGTGGCGGTGACGCTCGCCGGCGTGCTGGGCTCGGTGCTGCCCGACATCGACCTGGAGGAGTCGCGCCCGGCCCGCGCCATGTTCTCCGGCCTCGCGGTGTTCTTCTCCTTCGCCGTGCTGTTCGGCCTGGAGCGCAAGTATTCCATTGTCGAGATGCTGGTTCTCTGGCTCGGCACGCTCGTTTTCGTCCGCTACGTCGTCAAGGAGCTGTTCTTCCGGTTCAGCTATCATCGTGGCGTCTGGCACTCGCTGCTCGCTCTGGTGTTTTGCGCATTCGTGACGGCCTGGGTGTTCCATCGGCTGCTTGGGCGGGATGCCGCGGTGGCCTGGCTGGCCGCGGGCTTCATGGGGATCGGCTTCCTCACGCATCTCATCCTCGACGAGATCTACTCCGTCGATGTGATGGATACCCGCATCAAGGCCTCGTTCGGCACAGCGCTCAAGCTGTTCGATCACCGCCGCCCCAGCCATTCCGTGGCCGTGGCCGCCGCGACCGCGCTGATGTTCCTGGCCACGCCGCCGGCGGGGAGCTTCCTGGAGAGTATCACCTCGCGGACACTGTGGGTGGGCCTCAACCAGAGATTGCTACCCGAGAACAATAAGTGGTTCAGCGGCATGGCTTGGCTCCGTGAAGCCCATCCCAGCCGGAAGACCAACACCATTCCCGCCGGCACCAGCCCCATGGCCACCGGATCACTCCCGCCAAAGCCGGCCAAACCGTAGGTTGGGTTGGACCCGCAGGGCCCTAACCCAGCACCTCAGAGGGTGCCATGTAGGGTTACGCCGCTTCGCGGCTAACCCAACCTACGTTTGGCGAGCGCAAGCGCGGCGTTCGCTCTCGCCTTGACGGCGCCGCGGCTTTGCTCTTAGAAGCCAAGCCGTTGGAAAGCATCGGCGGGCTTTCTGTCCGCCGATAAATCCCGCGCAAGCATTACGAAACCGTAGGCTTTGCGAACTGCTGGGACCCAAAGCCCGACAAGTCCGACTTTCGCGGACGGCCAGGAGGTCGCGGTGCCCCAGGCTTGGCCAGGAGATGGGCCCGGAGATGAGCGCAGCACCGATCGTCTGGCGTTGACGTAAGCGTTGGGGCGCCGAGGCCGCAGCCGTCCCGCAGCGGGGCGCCCCGTCCGCACCAAGGGGAAGGTTGAAGGGAATGACCGACAATAGCATCGGCAAGACCGCCGCCGGAGGAGTGCCGGCGTTCCTGGTTGAGATGGCCAAGAACGCGCCGGCAATGATGTGGACGTTCACGTCCACCATTTTTCTCTCCGCGCTCCTGCTGTTCGCCATCCAGCCGATGTTCGCCAAGATGGCGCTTCCCGTGCTCGGTGGATCGCCGTCGGTCTGGTCGGTGTCGGTGTTCTTCTTCCAGGGGGCGCTGCTGGTCGGCTACCTCTACGCCCACCTGCTGATCAACAAGGTACCCGCGCATCTCACCGGCATCATCCACCTGGGCGTGTGCGCGCTGGCGCTGCTGTGCCTGCCGATCGGCATCGCCACCTGGGTAGGCGAGCCCCCGCAGGGTGAGCCCTACCTCTGGCAGCTCGGCATGTTCACCGCCTCCATCGGCCTGCCGTTCATGGCCGTGTCGGCCAACGCACCGCTGCTGCAGGCGTGGTTTGCCAGGAGCGGCCATCCCGACGCGCGCGACCCGTACTTTCTCTACGCTGCGAGCAACCTCGGCAGCCTGATTGCGCTGCTCAGCTACCCCATCATCCTGGAGCCCACATTCGGCGTGAGCCAGCTCAGCCACCTGTGGGCCTACGCCTATGGGCTGCTCGTGCTGGCCATCGGCGGCTCGTTCTTCCTGATGCGCGGAGCGCAGGCCGGAGGCGTGCCGGAGGCGGCGGCGTCACCCGCCAGCGCAGCTGATGCGGCGGTGTCGGCACCAACCCTCGGCAAGCGGCTGAGCTGGATCGGGCTGGCGTTCGTGCCCGCCGCCCTGATGACCGCCTTCACTGTGCAGACCACCACCGACGTGGCCTCGGCGCCGCTACTGTGGGTGATCCCGCTGGCGCTCTATCTGCTCACCTTCGTGCTGGTGTTCCGCGACCGACCGCTGATCTCGCAGGAGGCCCTGCTGTTCCTGCACCTCATCGCGCTTGCCGTGGTGCTGTTCTCGCTTTCCCAGCCGCGCAACAACAGCTGGTTCGTGACCAGCGCCACCGGCCTCGCGGTGTTCTTCACCACGGCGATGCTCGCGCACCGCACGCTTTACGAGGCACGCCCCGCTCCGGTCTACCTTACCGAGTTCTATCTGTGGATGTCGTTCGGCGGCGCGCTGGGCGGCATGTTCACGGCACTGGTGGCGCCCAAGCTGTTCAGCGAGGTGTACGAGTATCCGCTGCTGCTCGCCCTCTCCATGGCCTGCCGGCCGGGCTCGCTCAGCCTGCCCAAGGACAAGGAGAAGCTGAAGGACGAGCTGATCATGCTGTGGCTGATCGCGGCGGCCGGCCTCCTGGCCATCCGGGAGCTGCCCGCATTCGCCTATAAGTACCTCAACGTCTCGCCGCAGTGGGGCTCGGCGTCGGTGGTGGTCATCGCGCTGGCCGTGGTGCTGCTCATCAACGTCAAGCACGGCGCGCGCCAGGTGCTGACGGCGCTGCTCATGTGCCTGGCGCTGGTGTGGCTGCCCTCCAACGTCCGGCAGGGCGACGCGCAGAGGAGCTTCTTCGGCGTCTACCGCGTGCAGGAGGCGGGCGACCCCACCGGCATGTTCCGCGTCCTGATGCACGGCACCACCCTGCACGGCTCGCAGCGTTTCCTCGACGAGGACGGCCAGCCGGTCGACGACACCACCCCCACCACCTACTACTATCCGGGCAGCCCGATGGGGCAGATGATCGCCAAGCGGCGCGAGCTCCTGGCGGCCAGGGGTGAGAAGGGCCGCTATGGCATCGTCGGCCTCGGCACGGGATCGAGCTCCTGCCACAAGCGCGAGGGCGAGATCTGGAGGTTCTTCGAGATCGACCCGGCGGTCATCAACATCTCCAAGAACCCGAAGAACTTCTCGTTCATCAGCAAGTGCCAGCCCGACATCGACATAGCCATCGGCGACGCCAGGCTGACGATGGCAAAGGAGGCCGATGCCAGCTTCGACCTTCTCATCATCGACGCGTTCTCGTCCGATGCCATCCCTGTGCACATGCTGACCAAGGAGGCGGTGGAGCTGTTCCTCTCCAAGCTGAAGCCTGATGGGGTGGTGCTGCTGCATACCTCCAACCGCTATCTCGACCTCAACTCGGTTCTGGCCGCCATTCACAAGGAGCTGCCGGAGGGAACCGCGGCGATCTCCGTGACGGATCGGTCGGCCAGTGGCGGCTACGGCCAGTCGATCTCCTCCAACGTGATCTTCGCCAAGAGCGAGGCGGCACTACAGCCCTTCCGTTCCATGGCTGGCGTGAGCGACCTGGAGGACAACGGAGTGCGGGCCTGGACCGACGACTTCTCCGACATCTGGGGCGCCTTCCGCGGCGCGTGGGGAGGATAGGAGCGCCTCGCGGGCGCCTCCTTTTCCCCCGTACCCCCGCTCTCCCCTCCGGCGGCGATCCGCGTACCGCCGCCGGACGTGAGTGGGCTGCGAGCGCCAGCTCACCCAGGAAGGCCGGATAATGAGCCCCTTCCGACGCCGCCGTGCGGCCGACTGCGGGGCCGGCCGCGTCCCTGTCAAGCCCACAAATGCATGGCAGCAGCCCGCGGAAGAAGGTTCGGCCGGGCCCGATACCTTTTTCAAGGCACTTGTGCTTACGTCGCAACTAGGGAAACCTTGTATGGGGAAGCTTGTGGGCTCAAGGGGGGTGTGGGCAAGGAAACGTACGCATGATGCACCCGCGGCAGCGTGAGTGGTTGCTGTTCGACGATCGCGGTCACACCTGGGCCGCCCATTCCCCCGAGTTGCGGCGGCAGCTGCATTGCCACCGCTACGATCCCGATTTCACCTCCGGCCTCGTCCGCAACCTGGGCTTTGTGGCCGGCCGGGCCTCGGGCAGCAATGCGGCCGTGCGGCTGCATCTCGACGTGGTCTCCGACGTAGCCCTTGCGGCAACCTTCTACTGGCTCTCCGACGCCAATCCGGCGCGCGTGCTGATCGACTTCGTGGGCGCGCCCAGGCCCGCCGAGGTGTGCTCATCGGCCGGAGCCGCCATCGCCCGCCTCGTGGACCTCACGCGCGGGCGCGACTTCGGCCGACATGTGTCCGAGAAGGCCTGCGCCGTGGACCAGTTGCCCGCCAAGTCGCCTCTGCGCGGGCTGGTGGAGCTGTGGGCCGGCACCGGCGGCCGCTTCGACCGCCAGGCCTTCTTCGACTATGCCGCGCGCCGGCTCCTCAAGCGATACCTGGTGGTGCGTCAGAGCGCGGCCAAGGGGCTGGTCATCGACGCCATCGGCGAGGGGCTGCACGTGCCCGACAGGACCTGGTTCAAGTCGGCCGTGGGACGGCCGATCGAGGAGCAGCCCGATACGTCGTACTGGCGCTGGGTCGCCCGCATCCAGCGGGCCGCGCTGCACTCCAACAGCCCGGTGGTGTCCGACATCGATGCCAGCATCTACTGGCCATCGCTGGGGCGGGTGCGGCGGCGCTACCGGCGCCTGCTGCTACCCTGCACGACCAGCGACGGTACGCGATTGCTATTCTCCGCCAACAGCTCTGAGCGCCGCGTCGCGCTCCGTGGCCAGGTTGCCTAGGAACTGCTCCAGGTCCTCGATCATCTCGTCTGACTTGGTCCAAAGGAACGCGTAGCGCAGCGTGCCCATGCGGCCGTTGATGGCCTCCACCGCCCACTCCCCGTTGCGGTAGCCGTTGCGGGGGAAGACGCCCCTCTTCACGTTGCTCTCGGCCATGACGGTGACCGTCAAGTCGGTGTCCCACAGCCCCTTGGCGAGGGCGCGCGAGAGGCGCGGCAGCCATTCCACCAGCCCTACGCCGCGATAGTCGCGGCGGTACCAGGCCGCCCCCGAGAAGGCGACGCGGCCCGAGGCGCCCCTGGCGGCCAGGGCTGTGACCGTCCATTCCTCCCCGGGCAGCTTCCCGGCATCGGGGTCGCGGTAGAACATGCGCAGGCTCTCGCACTCCTCTTTGAAGTTGGTGCTCTCCCACTCGTAGAGCCGGCCGGCCTGACAGGCCACCACCTCGCCCGCCGCGTCGCGCCCGAGGATGAAGAAGGCGTTGCGGTCGTCGAGGTCGTTGAAGCGGATGTCGAACACGCTGATCAGCGGCAGCCACGTGGCGCGGTTCGCCTCGTTGGCCGCCAGCAACTCGTGGCCGGTGGCAAACGACAGGCTGACACCCTTGGAGAGGGCCAGCTGCTCGGCCGCGAGGATGGCGCGCCCGAGCACGCCTACTGGGCCATGCTTCAGTGTGATCTGGGAGAAGAGGGTTGTCTCATTCTGTTGACGTAGCATGTAACCTCCGTGAGATTCTGTCAGATGTCCGACGGTGGGCGAGTCGCAACGAGGCGGGCAATTCGCCTGCCTTGCTTGTCCAGAAGTTCCACGGAGAAGGTCTCTTGGATCTCCGGAGGCGGCCGTTACGGGCCGCGCCGACGCCGGCTCACCAAATCGCCGCTGCGGGTAGCGCGCCCAAGGCAATAGGGATCGCGCCGCTACTGCGGGTTGCTCTATCCATCAGCGGTGCTCAGGAGGTTGCTTGCAAATGTTGTCACCAGAAAGGAAATCGGCCCCGAGCTCGGCCTGAGCCCCAGCTGCGGGTGGCACGCGGAAAATAGGGCCACGTCTCTGCCATGTGGCGTGAATGCGGTAACCTGCAGGCAAAGCTGCGGCGAGCGCGACAGACCGAGGTGTGCGCCGTCAGGCTTCCTGATCCGGCCGGACGCCATCGAGCGCCGACAGCTCCAGCACGTCGCGCCCGGCGCTGGCTGCGAGCACGCGGCTGAGATCGCCGAGGCTCGCCTCCAGTCCGCTCTCCAAGCTCCGGCCGTTGAGCGAATGGCCGAGATAGAGGCCGGCGAAGAGATCGCCGGCGCCGTTGGGAATGCCGTCGTAGCGTGATGACTGACGGTCGACGACATTACGCGCCGTGACCAGGAGAGTTGAGACCGTCCCCTCAGTCTCCGCGGCCGACGTGACCACAATAGCCTGCGGGCCGAGGCTGCGCGCGGCGCCGACGATGTCGTCCACGCCGCCGGCCGTCGCGCCCGCAAGCCAGGTGAGCTCGAACAGGTTGGGGGTGGCGATGGTGGCGAGCGGCAGGAGCTCGTCGCGGATGGCGGCGGCCGTGGCTTCCGCCACGTAGAGACGGCCCGCATCGCCGAGAATGGGATCGACCAGCACGGGAATCGCGGGCGTGGCAGTCTTGATCTGCCGGACAGCCGCGGCAGCGGCGGCCACGGACTGGGGCGAGGGGAAGTAGCCGGTCAGCACCGCGTCCAGGACGGCCCAGCAGCCATCGGCCGCGAGCGCCGCGAGCATGGCGGCAAGATCGACCGGCGGCACCTCGTGGCGCACGAGCCGGCCCAGCCCCGGGCGGCTCGCCAGCAGCACCGTCGGCAAGGCCCACACCTCGTGGCCGAGGCGCTGCAAGGCGGGCACCGAGGCCGCAAGGCCGACGTGCCCGCGCGCCACGTGGGAGGAGATCGCCAGGATTTTCGCCATGCTCCTTACTACGCCCTGACCGCCTCTGCCGGAAGGGCGCTTACCCAGGCGGCTCGGGACATTCGATCGGCAAATCAGGGTTTGGCCGGAGTGCGCCGCGCAGACGCACATGCAACCAAACACAAACAAGGGGACTTGGCCCGTTGATTGTGGAGGAGGCCTCCAATGCGCCGGATCGCTCTTTTGGCTGCCAGTCTCATCGCCAGCGCTGCTCTGGTCATCTTCCTGGTACCGGCCCGCGCGGCGGCCCCGACGGCGGCCGGCCTGCACAAGGGGGCCGCCAACGGCGCCGCCCAGAACGACGGCGTGCAGCTCGTGAGGCGTGGCGGCGGCGGATTCCATGGGGGATTCCGCGGGGGCCGCGCCTTCCATGGCGGGGTCCGGGGTGGGCGTGCCTATGCCTACCGCGGGGGTCGCGCCTACGGCTGGCGCGGGCGCGGCTGGCGCCCCGGCTGGGGCGTGGCCGTGGGCGCAGGAGCCCTGGCAGCCGCTCCCTACTACTACGGGGGCTACCGCTGCCCGCTGGTGCGCCAGGTCGTGCGCACTCGCTACGGCCTCCAGGAGCGCTGGGTGAGGCGCTGCTACTGACGAGGCGCCGCTTGCCGCTCTCGCCACGTCAACAGCCCGCTGAAAGCCTGGAACGCTGCAGAGAGCCAGCCATGCTGGATGCCCGGCACGACAAGGCCGCGCGGCGCATCAAATCGACGTTGGGATGACGGGAGTGCTGAAGCAGGCCGTCGGGCCAGCCCTCCGTCCGGGCACGAGCTTTCGTCACCCGCTAGAAGACATTTCTTTCCGGCAAGGGTGCATTGTTGGCGACACGGACATATCCCAGGCGGGTGACATCGATCGTCCGATAGGCGCCGTGCACGATGAGATCGGCAACGGCCCGGCCGGCCGCTGCCCCCTGCTGGACGCCGTGGCCGGAGAACCCGGTGGCGAAATAAAGGTTGGCAATCTTGGGGTGCGCGCCGATCAGCGCGTTCTGGTCCAGTGTGTTGTAGTCGTAGTATCCTGCCCAGGCGTTGACGACCTTCAGGCTCTCGAACGCCGGCACGCACGCCGCGAGCGAGGGCCACACGTCCTGCTCGAAGACCGCATGGTCGATGTCGTCGAGATCGCCGATGGGCGGCTCGCCGCCCTCCTCCGGGGACTTGCCGCACAGGAAGAAGCGCCCTTCCGGCCGGAACCACACGCCACCCGGGTCGGTCGTGAGCGGCGCCAGTCGCAGCGTCTGTGGCGGCTCGCGGCAGTCGACGACATAGATAAAGCGCTTGCGGGGCTCGACGGGGAGCGGCACGCCGGCCAGAGCCGCCAGCTCTCCGGACCATGCCCCCGCGGCGATGACGAGGCTGCCGCATGCGATCCTGCCGCCGCCCGCCAGTGAAACGGCTGTGAGGCGCTCGCCACCGTCGATGCCGACAACTCTGTCGTGGACGACCACGGCGCCTGCGGCCACGGCGGCCTTGCGGAACAGGTCGGCGAGGCTCGGAGGGTCGAACCAACCCTCGCCAGATTGCCCGAAGCTGCCCGCGGCAATGCCCTCGACTGCGAGCCAGGGAAACCGTACCGCCAGCTCGGCCGCGCTCAGGTGGACGACGTCTGCGCCCATCGACCTTTGGAGGGCGACATTCTCGGCGAGCATGGCTTCGCCGCTGGCGCCCGCCAGGATCAGGTACCCCCGCTCGCGGAAGGCCACGTCGGCATCGGGGCCGAACCGCGCCTTGAGCTCCCGGATGATGGCCAGGGTGAACCGCGACAGGACGATATTCTCGGGCGTGGAGAACTGCTGGCGCAGCCCGCCGGCGGAGCGCGCGGTGCTGCAGTCGCGATAGCTCGTGTCGCGCTCGACGATGGCAATGCGGCCTCGAAAGCCCGGGTCGGTGGCCAGGAAATAGGCGACGGCACTGCCGACCATGCCGCCGCCCACGATCACCACGTCTGCTCGGTCCACAGCCGTGCTTTCCCTCCGGATGGGCCTGGACCTCATGTCCGGCCGATATCTTTGACTCTTGCGCAAGCCGCCGTCGCTGCCAAGCTGCGGGGCGGAGGTGGCACGGCTTTGCTTAAATCGGGCCATTTGCCTAACTTGCCCCGGAATACCGCGAAAGGAGCCCCGAGCCCATGACCATCCGGCCGCGCCGCAGCGTCCTTTACATGCCGGGCTCCAATGCCCGCGCCCTGGAGAAGGCGAGGACGCTCTTGGCCGACGCGCTGATCCTCGACCTGGAGGATGCCGTGGCGCCCGAGGCGAAGGAGACCGCGCGCGCCCAGGTCTGCGCCGCCGTTGCGGCCGGCGGCTATGGGGGGCGCGAGGTTGTCATCCGCATCAACGGCCTGGAGACGCCCTGGGGTTACGCCGACATGGAGGCCGCAGCAGCGGCCGGCCCCGATGCGGTGCTGGTGCCCAAGGTTGGCAGCGGTACTGACATCGTGCGCGTCTCAGAGCGCCTCGCCGCCGCCGGCGCGCCGGCGAGGACCCGGCTCTGGGCCATGATCGAGACGCCGCTGGCGATCCTCAACATCGCGGAGATCGCGGCGGCGGCCAAGGCGCCCGGCGCGCGGCTCGCCTCTTTCGTCATGGGCACCAACGACCTGGTGAAGGAGACCCGCGCCGACCTCACCAGGAGCCGCCGCCCGGCGCTCTTCTGGCTCTCGGCCGCCATCACGGCTGCGCGCGCCTACGGCCTCGACGCCCTCGACGGGGTCTACAACAACTTCAGGGATGCCGAGGGCTTCCGCCGCGAGTGCGTGCACGGCCGCACGCTGGGCTTCGACGGCAAGACGCTGATCCATCCCGACCAGATCGCCGTCGCCAACGAGGTGTTCGCCCCGCCGGAGGCCGAGGTGGCGTGGGCGCGCAAGATCATCGCCGCCTTCGATGAGCCCGAGCACAAGGGCAAGGGCGTCATCACCGTGGAGGGGCGGATGGTGGAGCTGATGCACGCCGAGATGGCGCGCCGCACGGTAGCCATCGCCGAGGCGATCTCGGGGAGGACGCCGTGAGGCTCTACCGCTATCTGACTGGTCCAGACGACGCCAGCTTCTGCCACCGCGTCACCGCCGAGCTCAACAAGGGCTGGCAGCTCTACGGCCAGCCGACGCTCACGTACGACCCCGAGCGCAAGCGCGTGATCTGCGGCCAGGCCATCGTCAAGGATGCACCGGGAGACTACGCGCCCGACATCAAGCTGTCCGAGCTGTAGGCGCGGAATCGGCCAGAGCGGGCGCAGCCCCCTGGCCCATGCGGTGGCGTTGAATCGCAGCGGCCGAGGCCAGGGGTCTGCCCCCCGAAGGCCGGCAGCCAGAGGATGGGCATGAGCGAGAGCAAGGCACGGGCCGGCAACTTCTTCGAGGATTTCGCCGTCGGCCAAATCCTGACGCACGCCACCCCCCGCACCCTCACGGCGGGCGATGTGGCGCTCTACAACGGGCTCTACGGGCCGCGCTTCGCGGTGCAGTCGTCCGACGCCTTTGCCGGGGCGATCGGCTATCCCCATGCGCCGGTGGACGATCTGCTCGTGTTCCACACGGTGTTCGGCAAGACCGTGCCGGACATCTCACTCAATGCCGTCGCCAACCTGGGCTATGCCGAGGGGCGCTTCGTTGCGCCCGTCTATCCCGGCGACACCCTGAGCGCCGCCTCCGAGGTGATCGGCGTGCGCGAGAACTCCAACCGCACCTCCGGCGTGGTCTACGTCCGCACCACCGGGCGCAACCAGCATGGGCAGACGGTGCTGGCGTACGTGCGCTGGGTGATGGTGCGCAAGCGCGATGCGGCGAGCCCGACGCCCACAGCGGTGGTGCCCCAGCTGGCCGAGAGGGTGGATCCGGCGCGGCTGGGCGAGGCTGTGCCGGCGCTCGACGTGGGCCGCTACGATCTCGCGCTGGCCGGCGCACCGCACCGCTGGGGCGACTACGCGGTGGGCGAGAGGATTGACCACATCGACGGCATGACGCTGGAGGAGGCCGAGCACCAGATCGCCACCCGCCTCTACCAGAACACCGCCAAGGTGCACTTCAACCTGCATGAGCAGGCCCAGGGGCAATTCAAGCGGCGGCTGGTCTACGGCGGCGTGGTGATCTCAGTGGCTCGTGCCCTCTCCTTCAACGGCCTCGCCAACGCCTTCCATGTGGCCGGCATCAACGCCGGCCGCCACGTGGCGCCGTGCTTTGCCGGCGACACCATCTATGCGTGGTCGGAGGTGCTGGAGAAGGCGGAGCTGCCGGGCCGCACCGATATCGGCGCGCTGCGCGTGCGCCTGGTGGCGGTGAAGAACCGCACCTGCGCGGACTTCCCCCTGCGCAGCGCCGCCGGCGAGTACGCCGACGGCGTGATTCTCGAGCTCGACCTGTGGCTCGTGCTGCCGCGGTGAGCGGGCGCGTGTCAGCCGATCACCGGCCGGCGCCGGCCCGTGATGTCATGCGGTGCGGAATGGGTTCGCTGCCGCGCCATTGCCGGCGGTGGTCATTCGGTCGGACAATGTATCCGCCATTTCATACTCAATAGAAATCCATTGGAAATCCTTCGCCTTTTGGCGAAGCGTGGTTGATTTGCACGCTGACGACAATCTTTTCGCCGACGCGTGGCAATCGACTTGGGAATCATGTTTGCACTGACAAATCCTGCGCGGCGTGACGATGGTCAGTGATGTCACGGCAGACATCGCGCAACCGCGCTCACAGCCCTGGAGGATTCCCATGGAAGCCGTTGCGATGCCCTGTCTGCCGACTCCATCGCCGAAATTGGGACCACCGAAATCGGCGCACCCAGGCCTGAGCCGCCTTGCGGCTTACCGGGCGAGCCTCCTGATGAGCTGCGCTCTGGTGGTGCCTATCGCTGCGATGACATTCAAACCCGATACGGCATACGCTGTGATCTGCGCCAACGCCGGCGCGGGCGGCGCCACGGGCGACGATGCCGGTGTCGCCGACAACACGGCCTGCGGCCAGAACGCCACTGCAAATGGGGGCGGCAGCTCCGCCTATGGCGTGGGCAGCCAGGCGACGGGCCTGAACAGCACCGCCACCGGTAACTCGACCCAGGCGACGGGTGTCTCCAGCTCTGCCTATGGCGTCGCCAGCCAGGCGACGGGTGCCTCCAGCTCCGCGTACGGCAACTCCAGCCAAGCGACCGGTGGCCTCAGCTCCGCTTTCGGCATCCTCAGCGTGGCATCAGGCGACCAAAGCTCCGCCTTTGGCGGAGCCAGCCAGGCAACGGCCGTGAACAGCTCCGCCTTTGGCGCAAACAGCAAGGCGACGGCCGATTCCGCCACCGCCTCTGGCGCGGCCAGCCAAGCAACGGGCGTGAGCAGCTCCGCCTATGGCGACACGAGCCTGGCGTCGGGCAACTCCAGCTCCGCGTATGGCGTGGGCAGCACGGCGAGCGGAGTCGGCAGCTCGGCGTATGGCAGGCTCAGCACGGCGAGCGGAGCCGGCAGCTCGGCTTATGGCTTGCAGAGCACGGCGAGCGGAGACGCCAGCTCGGCATACGGCAACCTTAGCACGGCGAGCGGTATAGACGGCTCGGCCTATGGCGCCCTGAGCACGGCGAGCGGTACCGACAGCTCGGCGTTTGGCATCGCAAGCACGGCGAGCGGCGAGAGCAGCACGGCGGTTGGCGTCGCAAGCACGGCGAGCGGAGGCGGCAGCTCGGCCTTTGGCCTCGCAAGCACGGCGAGCGGCGTCTCCTCGGTCGCGGTCGGCGACAGCGCCCAGGCGCTCGGCGCCTCCTCGGTCGCGATCGGCGACAGCGCCCAGGCGCTCGGCGACGGCTCGATCGCCATCGGCAAGGGCGCGGTGGCCAGCGGCTCGATCGCCATCGGCGTCGGCGCGCAAGCCGCAGCCAGCGGCACCGCCGTCGGCGACGGGGCCAGCGCCACGCTCGCCAATTCGGCAGCCTTCGGCACCGGCGCGACGGCGACGCGCGCCAACCAGCAGGTGTTCGGCACTGCCGCCAACACCTACACGATGCCCGGCGTCACCTCGGGAGCCAGCAAGGCGGCCCAGGGAGCGCCCACGCATATCGTCACGAGCAATCCGACGGGAGATCTCGCAGCGCATACGCCCGCCGAGCTTGGTCTTTCGACACAGGGCGACGTCGCGAACCTGCAGGGCCAGATCAACAGGCTGGGCCGGCGCGACGAGGAGCTGGCGGACGGCATCGCCATCGCCCTGGCGCTGGCGCAGCCGATCTTCCAGCCGGGCCAGACCTTCGCCATCCGCGCGGGCTGGGGCAACTTCGACGGCAACGACGCCCTTGGCGTCACGGCCGCAGGCGTAATCGGGCGCGGCTATTGGGGTCCCACCAGCGCCATCGTTCTCGACGGCGGCATCGGTACCGGCACGAGCGAGGGCGTGGTCGCTGGTCGCGCCGGCATCACCTTCGGATGGTGATACCGGCGAACCCGTCGGTCCACAACATTCCGCGCCCGTCCTGGAGCCATCCAAGGACGGGCGGCGGCGCTTTGAGTACCACTGGTGCCATGCATCCATCCGACGTGCTTCCGCCGCCCTGCTCACAGTGCCAGCACCACCCGGGAGGCTCCATGCACCGCCGCATTCCCCGCCTCGGCTTCACGACACTCGTCGTCGTGCTCCCGATAGCCGCTACCTTCGTCCTCATATCGAACGGCGACGCGCAGGAGGCGGGCAAGAAGCAGCAGCCCGCCAAGGAGGCCCCGGCCACGCCGGCCAAGAAGGCGGAGCCCGCGGCCCCCGCACCCGCCCCGCAGGTGGCGATGCCCGAGGCCGAGACCATCGTCCTGCTGACGCGCACGACGCTGCTCACCCTCAACGACGCACTCCACACCGGCAACTACACGGTCCTGCGCGACATGGCCGCGCCGAGTTTCCGCGACGCCAACTCCGCCGCCCGCCTCTCCGCCACCTTCGGCAGCCTGGCGGCGCAGGGCATCGACCTGACAGCGGTGGGAATCCTCGCGCCGCAGCTCACCGACGCGCCGGTCCTCGACCAGAAGAACGGCATGGTGCGCATCAAGGGCTACTTCCCCACCCGGCCTATGCGCACGAACTTCGAGGTGATCTACCAGGCCGTGGGCGGTCACTGGCGCCTGTTCGGCCTCTCCGTGCAGCCGACCGTCCCGCCGCCGGTCGCAGCTGTCGCCCCGGCCGCAGCCGACAACCCGGCCGAAGCGCAGAAGAAGGCCGCCAAGAAATAGTATGCCCTGGGGTCAATCAGACTCGCAGGGTCCGAACCCCCTATAGCCGCTGACTTGACTTTAATACGTTCGTACGTATTGTGCCACTCATGCCCAAGCCTTCCCATCGTGAGAACATCATCGCTGCCGGCCTCAGGGTCATGTTCAGAGCGGGCTACAACGGCTCCAGTGTGCGGGACATCGTGGCCGAGGCGGGCGTACCGCAGGGGTCGTTCACCAACCACTTCCGGTCCAAGGAGGGCTTTGCCCAGGCTGTCCTCGACCACTACTTCGCCAACGTCCGAGGTCTCGTACGCGAGGCCCTGGACGACGCCGCGCTGACCCCGCGCCAGCGGCTCAGGCGCTATCTCGACATCATCACGACCAGACTGGAGGCCGACCACTGGGCCAGAGGCTGCCTGATCGGCGACCTGAGCCTTGAGGCATCCGGCCAGAGCGAGGCGCTGCGCGCGCAGCTCGGCGCGATCTTTGAGGAATGGCGAGCGCCGTTCACCACCTGCATTGCCGAGGCGCAGGCTGCGGGTGAGATCGCCGCCACGTTCGAGGCAACCGACCTCGCCGAGTTCCTGCTGGCCTCGTGGCAGGGCGCCATCCTGCGCATGAAGGTGGAGCGCAGGCCGGCGCCGCTGGAGCGGTTCAAACGCATCGCATTCGACACCGTCTTCAAGGAGGCACCACGATGACGATGACGACCACCATGACGGGCGCAGGTGAGGCCGGGATGAGGGAGATTCCCGTGCTCGGCTCCACCATGGCGTATCGGGAGGCCGGGGCGGCACGTGAGCCCATTGCACTGCTCCTGCACGGCAACCCCACCTCCTCCTTCATCTGGCGCAACATCATCCCGCACGTCGCACCGGTCGCGCGCACCATCGCGCCAGACCTGATCGGGTTCGGCCAATCCGGCAAGCCGCCGATCGACTATCGCTTCGCCGATCACGTGCGCTATCTCGATGCCTTTCTCGACGGTCTCGGCATCGACAGCGCCTACCTGGTAGCGCAGGACTGGGGCACGGCGCTCGCCTTCGAGCTGGCGGCGCGGCGACCGGGCTTCGTGAAGGGCCTCGCCTTCATGGAGTTTATCCGACCGATGCCGACCTGGGACGACTTCCATCGGACGCCGACAGACTCCCCCCACGCGCAGGCGGCGCGCGCCACATTCCAGAAGTTCAGGACGCCCGGTGTGGGCGAGGAGATGGTGCTCGCGGGCAATGCCTTCGTCGAGCGGCTTCTGCCCGGCTCCGTCGTGCGCAAGCTCACCGACGCCGAGATGGATGTCTATCGCGCACCGTTTCCGACGCCGGACAGTCGCGGGCCGGTGCTGGCGTTCCCGAGGGAGCTGCCCATCGCCGGGGAGCCGGCCGACGTGTATGCCGCGCTCGAGGCGGCACACGCGGTGCTGCGGCAGGCGGACTTCCCCAAGCTGCTGTTCGTGGGCAATCCCGGCGCGCTGGTGTCGCCGGATTTCGCCCAGGGTTTCGCTGCGTCGCTCCGGCATTGCCACGTCGTGCAACTGCCATCAGGCCTGCACTATTTGCAGGAGGACCATCCCGACGCCATCGGCCACGCCGTCGCCGGTTGGATCGCCGGCATCGAAGCAGTGACGGCGCGTGCCGGCTTGCCGCGTGCGGCTTGAGACACCCGAAGCCGAGGCGCATGCAGCTGCGGCAGACGAACCATAGCTGGAACGGAGGCCCCGAATGTCCCACGCGATGTCGCAAGTCACGATTGTCTACTGCCGTCCCTGCGGGTACGAGAGGCGAGCGCGCGAGGCTGCGGCCGCCTTGCAGGCGGCATGCAACGTGGAGGCGAGGCTCGTACCCGGCACCGGCGGCATCTTCGAGATCAGCGTAGGCGACAGGATAGTCGCCAAGCGGGCGAAGGGGCACTTCCCGAGCAGCGAGGAGATCGTTGCAGCGGTCGGCGCCGCCCTCCGTGCGCCGCGAGGTGCGCCCATGTCGATCCATTGGACTGAGAAGATCGATAACCTGGACTGGGACGAACTGGCGGCGCTCTACCGGGCAGCGCCCCTCGGCAACAAGGCGCCGGCCGACCTGCGGCTCGTCTTTTCCAACAGCATGTTCCGGTGCCTCGCGCTTGAGGATGGGAGGCTGGTGGCGGCAGGGCGGGCGCTCGCCGACGGGCACGACTGCGCCTATCTGTGCGACATCGCCGTGCTGCCGAGCCATCAGGGCCGCGGCCTCGGGAAAGAGGTGGTGACGCGGCTGATCGAGCGCTGCAAGTCGCACAGGAAGATCATTCTGTACGCGGTGCCCGGGCGGGAGGGCCTCTATCGCAGCCTCGGCTTCCGCCGCATGAGCACGGCGATGGCGATCTTCGCGGACCAGGCGGACGCCCACGCGCGAGGCTACTTGGACGAGCTGTGACGCTGCTCCAGGGCGAGATGCGGTGGGCGGGCCCTCGTGCCAAAGCCAGCTCTCGACCAGCTGCGCTTTTCCTCGGATGAAACTTGGGCGTCGCCGGGCAACTGGTATACAATACGCCTCGGTTGCGATCACTCCGCGCCCGCTCTGTGCTTGAGACAAACGGCCGATTGCCCGCCCTGCTGCAGCGCGTTACAAGCCCTGCCGATGTACTCGTGGGGAGGCAAGGCTGGCTCATGGCCGAGATCAAGCACACGATCGAGCGCCCGCTCTCGCCGCACCTGACCATCTATCGGCCCCTGATCAACATGGTGATGTCGATCGTGCATCGCCTCACCGGGGGCGCGAACTACGTGGGCACCGTGCTGATCGCGGCCTGGCTGGTGGCGGCGGCCATGGGGCCCGAGGCCTACGGCACGCTGAACGCGCTCTTCGGGCACCCGCTCGGCAAGCTGGTGCTGCTCGGCTACTCCTGGTCGGTGATCCACCATATGCTGGGCGGCATGCGCCACCTCATCTGGGACACCGGCCGCGGCCTCGAAATCGGCACCGTCAATGTGCTGAGCTGGCTCACCATCCTAGGCTCGCTCGCCCTGACGGCGGCCTTGTGGTTCGCCGGCATCGCCGCGCGCGGAGGGCTGTAGCCCATGTCCATGCGCACCCCGCTTGCCAAGGTCCGCGGCCTCGGATCGGCCAAGTCTGGCACCGGGCATTTCTGGCTGCAGCGGCTGACGGCGATTGCCAACATCGTGCTCGTGTCATTCCTTATCGGTCTGCTGTTCACGCTGGTCGGCGCCGACTACGAGACCGTGCGGCGCACCTTGGCCAAGCCCTACATCGCCGTGCCGCTCCTCCTGCTCGTGCTCTCGGCGGTCACGCATATGCGGCTCGGCATGCAGACCATCATCGAGGACTACGTGCATTCGGAAGGGCGCAAGGTGGCGGCCCTGATGCTGAATACGTTCTTTGCCATCCTGATCGGCATCACCTGCGTGTTCGCCGTGCTGAAATTGAGCTTCGGAGCTTGACAGGCATGCCCGCACAAGACGCCCACGCGTCCGCTAACGGAGTAGCCAGGCCCGCCGTCAACGGCCGGGCCTATCCGCTGACCGACCACACCTATGACGTGGTGGTGGTGGGGGCCGGCGGCGCCGGCCTGCGTGCCACGCTCGGCTGCGCCGAGGCGGGCTTGCGCACGGCATGCATCACCAAGGTGTTCCCCACCCGCTCGCACACGGTGGCGGCCCAGGGCGGCATCGCCGCGGCCATCGGCAACATGGGGCCGGACGACTGGCGCTGGCACATGTACGACACGGTAAAGGGCGCCGACTGGCTGGGCGACCAGGATGCCATCGAGTACCTGTGCCGCAACGCGCCCGATGCGGTGTACGAGCTCGATCACTACGGCATGCCGTTCTCGCGCACCGAGGACGGCCGCATCTACCAGCGCCCGTTCGGCGGCATGACCACCGAGTACGGCGAAGGTCCGCCGGCGATGCGCACCTGCGCGGTCGCCGACCGCACCGGCCACGCCATGCTGCACACGCTGTACGGCCAGTCGCTGCGGCACTCGGCGGAGTTCTTCATCGAGTACTTCGCCATCGACCTGATCATGGACCAGGACGGCGCCTGCCGCGGCGTGGTGGCGCTGAAGCTCGACGACGGCTCCCTACACCGTTTCCGCGCCAAGCGCACCATCGTCGCCACCGGCGGCTACGGCCGCGCCTATTTCTCCTGCACGGGCGCCCATACGCAGACCGGCGACGGCACCGCCATGGTGCTGCGCGCCGGGTTGCCGCTGCAGGACATGGAGTTCGTGCAGTTCCACCCCACCGGCATCTACGGCGCCGGCGTGCTGGTGACGGAGGGCGCCCGCGGCGAGGGCGCCTATCTCACCAACGGCAACGGCGAGCGCTTCATGGAGCGCTACGCCCCGCACGCCAAGGATCTGGCCTCGCGAGACGTGGTCTCGCGCTCCATGACCATCGAGATCCGCGAGGGGCGCGGCTGCGGCCCCAACAAGGACCACATCCACCTCAACTTCTCGCACCTGGACCCCAGGATGCTGAAGGAGCGCCTGCCCGCGGCGATCGAGAACGGGCAGGTGTTCGCGGGCGTCGACATCCTCAAGGAGCCGATGCCGATCGTGCCGACCTGCCACTACAACATGGGCGGCGTGGCCACCAACTACCACGGCGAGGCGCTGACCAAGAAGGGCGGCGATCCTGAATCCATCATCCCCGGCCTGATGGCGCTGGGCGAGGCGGCGAGCGTGTCGGTGCACGGCGCCAACCGGCTCGGCTCCAACTCGCTCATCGACCTCGTGGTATTCGGCCGCGCCGCGGCGGCCAAGTGCGCGCAGAGCCTGGAGCGGGGCACGACCCCGCCCGACCTGCCGCGAGATGCCGGCGAGTACGCCCTCGCCCGCCTGGACCGATTCCGCAACGCCAAGGGCGGCACACCCACGGCCGAGCTGCGGCTGCGCATGCAGAAGGTGATGCAGTCGAACTGCGCCGTCTTCCGCACCGCCGCCTCGCTCAAGGAGGGCGTAGCCAAGATCAGCGAGATCTGGCGCGCCACCGACGACATCGCCGTGTTCGACCGGTCGCTGGTCTGGAACTCGGACCTCGTAGAGACGCTGGAGTACGACAACCTGATCGTGCAGGCCGCCGTCACCGTGGTCGGCGCCGAGGCCCGCCACGAGAGCCGCGGCGCCCACGCCCGCGAGGACTATCCCAACCGCGACGATGTCCACTGGATGAAGCACACGCTCGCCTGGGCCGACGACCACGCCAGGAAGGTGCACCTCGACTACCGCCCGGTGCACACCTACACGCTGACCAACGAGGTCAGCTACATCCAGCCCAAGGCGCGGGTGTACTGAGGCGGTTTCCAGTCGATATACGTCGGGGGAGTCTGGATACTGCCTTCCGAGTTGGCGACCAATGATGCGCTCTCCCGTTTCGTCATCCCGGCGCCGCTTGTGAGCGAAGCGAGCAAGCGGGACTCGGCCGGGACCCAGACACATGGCAGCATGCTCTCCATGCGGAAACAAGCACAACTGTTCCGCGGCTCCCGTGAGCCGCATAGATATGAACACTGAGCTTGTGTTGACGCGCATGGGTCCCGGCCTAGTCCCGCTCGTGCCCTTCGGGCACTCACGACGCCGGGATGCCGTAGATGGGCGGCATGCGAAGCGACGCACCGACCCGCACGAAGTGGAACCATCTCAGGCAGTGACAGCCGTATTTCTGTTTCGTGGCTGCTCCGCAGCGCCGCGCCGCTACCGCCCGCAACCACGCCTCAACTCACCCCACACCGGCCCCGCCGATCCCCCGCGGCCCTGTTCAGCCCCGCCACCGCCGGCTCCTTCGCGCACATCGCCTTCAACCCCTCGACAACCCCGCGCGCAATCCGCTCGCGGTACGCGGCGCTTCGCAGTCTGCGCATGTCGTTCCGGCTCGATATGAATCCGGCCTCGAGCAGGATGGCCGGAATCGGCGAGGTCTGGGACACCTTCAGCCGCTGATAGTCGAAGACGTTGAGGTCGGTGCTCACCGGCTTGCGAAGAGCATCGGCGATGACATCCTGATGCGGCGTGGCCGGCACCGCCCCGCTGGCGCGCAGCCCCTCGGCCACGCTCAGGCCCAGCAATCTCGACAGATCGGCGTATCTGTTTTCCGACGAGAAATAGACCGTGTAGCCCTCGATCCGGTCGTTGTACCGGAGCGTCCGGCCGTCATCCCCAACGGCGCTCTGCTTGAGACGGTCATCGACGTTGTCATGATGGACCGAGATGAAGACGTCCGCGCCGGCGCAGAACGCCCGTTGCGGGCGCTCGGGCAGCGAGGCCATATCGAGATTGCGGTTGACCACAACGACACGTCCGATGCCGGCGCGCGCCAGCTGCTCCTCGATCGTCGCGGCGAGCTCGACATTGTAGGTGAGCTCATCACGGCCGAGGACATCCTTGGCGCCGGGGCTGGAGCGGGAATGGCCGATATCGACGGCGGCCACGAGCTGCGCGAAGCACGAGCCCGCGTCGGCGACGGCGCTGGCGGGAACGCACGCGAGCGCCACGGACGGAACGAGCGCGAGCCATGCACGCCGCCCGTATCGACGAAAGCTAACCGACATCGCACTGACCCGGGAGCCCCTTGTTGGTCGGCCGACAGCCTGGCCTTTTACGTGGGACCGCCGTTTTCGGATCGGTGGGGAAGCGCTGTAGGTTGGGTTAGGCCCGAAGGGCCGTAACCCAACATGGCCGACTCTGTTGCCTCCCTAAAGCCCCGACGGCATGGTCTCGTCGGGGGTTGGGCGCGTGGCCAGAAAGGCCGGCAGGTCCTCGCAGGTGTCGCAGAGGCGCTCCAGGCCGGGATAGCGGCCGGCCGGCAGGGCGTCCGCAACCCGAAGCCGCAGATATCCGAGCATGACGGCCACCGTGATATCGGGTTGCATCAGCCGCCCGCCCATGAGCCAGGGCGAGCGCGCCAGTGCCTCCAGGGCGTCGAGCGCACCGGCGAGCTGCCCCCCGCACCGCTCGATCCATGCGGGATAGATCTTGTCCGCCGGCCGCAGCGTGCGCTCGTAGACGATGGCCCCAGCCTTGTCGATGGCACCGGTCGCCAGCGCAACGATGCGCAGCGCACGGCGCCGCTCCGCCCCGCGCGCCGGCATGAGGGCCAGCTCCGACCCCACCGTCTCGTCGATGTGGTCAAGGATGGCCGCGGAGTCCAACAGCACCTCGCCGTCGTCCAGGATCAGGGATGGGATGCGCCCCAGTGGGTTGATGCGCCGCATCTCGTCCGCATCGGCGAACACGGAGATGGTGTTGCGCTCGAAGGGCAGCCCCAGCAGCGTGAGCGAGATCGCCACGCGCCGCACGTAGGGGCTGTCGTACTGTCCAACGAGCTGCATGCGTCGTCTCCGTCGTAGGTTGGGTCTGCCGCCGGCTTTCGCCCGGGCTTGCCCCAATTCAACCCAGCCCCAGCAGCTTCAGCGCGTTGTCCTTCATGATCAGCGGGCGCACCTCCGGCTTGATGGCGATCTTCTCGAAGTCGGCGATCCAGCGGTCGGGCGTCAGCACCGGGAAGTCGGAGCCGAACAGCATGCGGTTGCGCAGGATGCTGTTGGCGTACTGGATCAGGTTGGCAGGGAAGTACTTGGGCGACCAGCCCGACAGGTCGATATAGACGTTGGGCTTATGGGTGGCCACCGAGAGCGCCTCGTCCTGCCACGGGAACGACGGGTGCGCGGCGATGATCGGCATGTCCGGGAAGTCCACCGCCACGTCGTCGAGATGCATGGGGTTGGAATACTTGAGCCGCACCCCGCCACCGCCCTTCATCTGCGCCCCGAAGCCGGTCTGGCCGGTGTGGAACAACGCCGGCAACTTGTGCCCGGCGATCACCTCGTAGAGCCCGTACGCCTTGCGGTCGTTGGGGTAGAAGCCCTGGGTGGAGGGGTGGAACTTGAATCCGCGCACGCCGTAGTCCTCGATCAGGCGCCGCGCCTCGCGCACGCCCATCTTGCCGCGCGCCGGGTCGATGGAGGCGAACGGGATCAGCACGTCGGCGTGCTCGGCGGCCAGTTCCGCCACCTCCTCGTTGGCGATGCGCCACACCCCGATCTCGGCCTCGCTGTCCACCGTGAAGATGACGGCCGCCATCTTGCGCTCGCGGTAGTACTGCGCCACCTGCGGGATGGTGGGTCGGCCGGCCTCCTTGAAGTACTTGGCCATGGCCTCGTCATAGATCAGGGAGCAGGGATCGCGCGGGGCTCGCGCCGAGGTCTCCGCATGCGTATGCACGTCGATGGCGACGACCTGGGCGGGATCGATCCTGGGAATGTATTTGCTCATCGCAAGGCCTCTTGACTGCCGGCCGGCCATCGTGGTCCGCGCGTGCGCCAGCGCGGATAGAATGGCCGGCCGGAATGCTGCGGGCCGGAGTGACGCACAGAAACAGGCGAACGACAAGGCGCACCATCGGCGCACGATGGGCGCACGATGGCCATACCGGAAACACATGCCGGCGTGACCATGCCGCTGGCTGCGATCCACGAGGCGTGAGGAGGAAAACCATGGTCACAGCAAGACTGGCCCTGACGGGAGCTGTCCTGCTCGCCGGCGCACTGCAGGGCGCCGACGGCGTCCGCGCCGACGCGGCCCTGGCCGTGAGCCAGATCGGCGACGTGCCCAGACAGGGCCTCGCGGTGGGCTGGGCGGTGGACTACGAGAGCAAGGACGCGGCCGAGAAGGAGGCCCTCGCGCGCTGCCGCGCCTTCCCCGACGCGCCGCAGGCCACGCGCGACGCGTGCCGCATCGTCGAGACCTTCAGCGACAGGTGCATTGCCATTGCTCTCGATCCCGAGCCGGGCACCACCGGCGTCGGCTGGGACGTGCACAAGCGCCGCGACTGGGCGGAGGAAGCGGCAATGGAGAAGTGCGCCGAGGCCTCCACACCCAAGCGCCGCG
>Ga0075421_100000569_pt1 | contig 39148 bp, 29 predicted proteins | sample SoiMetdeltSBSDD5_FD_75292 | JGI IMG/M metagenome (GOLD analysis project Ga0075421, IMG submission 75292) | Bulk soil microbial communities from a Populus tree surrounding site in Tennessee, USA - Soil MetaG P. deltoides SBSDD5 | ecosystem: Environmental > Terrestrial > Soil > Tree plantation... | reverse complement strand
CCGCGCGAAGCGGCGGAGAAATGGCAGGTCATGCGGACCGACGACCTGCAGGGAGCGCTCTGGTTTCCGCATGATGGAAAAGCGAATCCGGCGGATCTGACGCAGTCGCTTGCGAAGGGCGCGCGCAATCTCGGAGTGAAAATCGTTCAGGGCGTGAAGGCCACCGGCGTCAGTCTCGCGGACGGCGCGGTGCGGGGTCTCGCCACGGATAAAGGAGACGTGCGCTGCGAGGTACTGGTGAACTGCGCCGGCCAATGGGCGCGTTCTTTCGGTGCGCTCGCGGGCGTCAGCGTGCCGCTGCACTCCGCGGAGCACTTCTACATCGTCACCGAGCGGATCGCAGGCGTGCACCCGATGCTGCCGGTGATGCGTGATCCGGACGGTTTCATCTATTTCAAGGAGGAGGTCGGCGGACTTTTGATGGGAGGCTTCGAGCCGCAGGCGAAGCCCTGGGGCATGGCCGGTATCCCGGAGAAGTTCGAGTTCCAGCTGCTGCCCGAGGACTGGGAGCAGTTCGAGATCCTGATGCAGAACGCGATCCACCGCGTGCCGGCGCTCGAGACGAGCGGGGTGAAGACGATGGTGAACGGTCCGGAGAGCTTCACGCCGGACGGCAACTTCATCCTCGGCGAAGCGCCGGAAGCGCGGAACTACTTCGTCGCCGCAGGATTCAACTCCGCGGGAATCGCGAACGGCGGCGGCGCGGGAAAGCTGCTCGCCGAATGGATCGTCGCGGGTGAGGCGCCGATGGATCTGTTCGAAGTCGACATCCGGCGCTTCGGCCCTTACGCGGCCGCAGCCGATTGGTTGCGGGCGCGAACGGTCGAGACGCTCGGCCTGCACTATGCAATGCGCTGGCCGCGCCAGGAGCTGGAATCCGGCCGCCCGATGCTCAAATCCCCTCTCTATGAGCGCCTCGAGGCAAAGGGCGCCTGCTTTGGCTCGAAGATGGGCTGGGAGCGGCCCAACTGGTTTGCCCGCCCGGGCGAAGCACCCTCGATGCGCTACACGCTCGGCCGGCCCGACTGGCTGGACGCGGTGATCGAGGAACAGCATGCGGTGCGAAACGCGGCCGGCGTCTTCGACCAGACTTCGTTCGGCAAGCTCGCGGTGCGGGGGCGCGACGCGCTCGCGGTGCTCGAGCGGCTCTGCGCGAACCGGATCGACGTGCCGGTCGGACGCGCCGTCTACACTGCGATGCTCAACGCGCGCGGCGGGTTCGAATCCGACCTGACCGTGCAACGACTGGCGGCGGATGAGTTCCTCATCGTCACCGGAACCGCCCAACCGGTGCGCGACGCGGCATGGATCCGGCGCCACATGCGAACCGCCGAGCAGGTACGCATCGAGGACGTGACCGCCGCGTGGTCCGTCCTCTCGGTGATGGGCCCGCGGGCACAAGCGCTCGTCGCTCGACTCGATGCGGCGCGGCTCGGCTTCCGGACGGTGCCGGCTTCCTACGTCGGCGGACCAGGCTTCGAACTCTACGTGCCGGTCGAGAAAACCGTTGCTCTGTACGACGCATTGCACGGCGCCGGACGTGACGTGGGCCTGCGCGACTGCGGCTACTACGCGCTCGATGCGCTGCGCCTCGAAGCCGGGCGGCGCGGATTTCCATCCGAGCTGTCGCCGGACGTCACGCCCTGGGAGGCGGGTCTCGGCTTTGCGGTAAAGCTCGACAAGGGCGATTTTCTCGGGCGCGAAGCGCTCCTGCGCGCGCCGCGCGATGCGCTGTCGATGCGTCTCGTGATCTTTGTCTTTCCGCAGACGCGGCTTTTTGCATGGGGCGGCGAGCCGATCCTGCGAGACGGCGCGCCGGTGGGCGAGATCTACTCGGCGGGCTACAGCGCATCGCTCTCCGCGATGGTCGGCATGGGCTACGTGCACAGCACGAAGCCGGAGACTCGCGACGAGATCCTTCGAGGACGCTATGAAATCGAAATCTCGGGCGAACAGACGCCTGCGCGCGCGATGCTGAAGGCGCCATGGCCAGGATAGTGCGCACCGATCGGGAGCTGGAAATGCAGCGCGTGGACGCGGCGTTGCGCGCTGCCGGGCACGAGGTCGTGTTGCTCGCGGACGGCGTGCCGGAAGTCGAGCTCCTTCGAGCGGTGCGCGATGCCGAGCTGCTTCTGATGTGCTACACGCCAATCACCGCGCGTGTGATCGACGCGGCGAAGCAGTTGAAGGGGATCGTCAAGTACGGCGTCGGCATCGATGCGATCGACATCGAAGCCGCAAAGGCGCGCGGTATTCCGGTCGTCAATGTCCCGGAGTACGCGGAGGAGACTGTTGCCGAGGGCGCAATGACCCTGATGCTCGCGCTCGCGAAGAAGATGAAGCCGATCCAGAGTGCGATGGATGGCGAAGGCTGGGCCTGGCCGGAGTCGAGATGGATAGGACTCGATCTTTCTTCGAAGACGCTCGGCCTCGTCGGCGTAGGGCGGATCGGCACGAAAGTGGCGCGCATCGCAGGCAACGGCTTCGGCATGCGCGTGCTCGGCTTCGATCCGCATGTTGCTGATTCGCACCTCGCGCAAGCGGCCGTCGAGCGCCGCAGCGATCTGCGCTCGCTCGCCGCCGAGAGCGATTTTCTTTCAGTGCATTGCGTGCTGAACGACGAGACGCGCGGGCTCGTCGGCGAGCGCGAGCTGGCGGCGATGAAACACTCGGCGTTCCTCGTCAACGTCTCTCGCGGCGCGATCGTCGACGAGGTAGCGCTGCTGCGCGCGCTGCAGGAGAAGCGGATCGCCGGCGCTGCGCTAGATGTCTACTCGCGCGAGCCGCTCGCCAAGTCAGGGCATCCGTTGAGCGCGCTGTATTCGATGGACAACGTCATCGTCTTTCCTCATCTCACGTTCTTCACGCGCGAGGCGATGCAGCGGCTCGAGGACGAAACGCTCGAGCGCAGCTTCGAGATCCTCGAAGGACGGCCGGTGCTGGTGAAGTCGGACGATCCGCGGTTGCGCGGGCAGCGCAGAGGAGTGCGCTTTGGCGACGGTTAATTCGTAGCCGAGGGTCGCTTACCGACCAGGAGTGGTCATTCGTCGTGGCGAATCGGTAGCGTGAAGCTGAAGGTCGAGCCCTTACCGGGCGTGCTGGCGAGGGAAATCGTACCGCCGTGCAGCTCGACGAAGCGCTTGCTGAGAGCAAGCCCCAGGCCCGTGCCCTCGGCTTTGCGGGTGTGGTCGCGACCGACCTGCTTGAACTCCTCGAACACGGCCTGCTGGTCCTCGGGTGCGATCCCCACCCCTGTGTCGGCGACCGCAATTTCGATCCCAGAGCCGTTCGGCTTCGCGGCCACGCTTACCCTGCCGCCCGCCGGCGTGAATTTCACGGCGTTGGAGAGGAGGTTGAGCATGATCTGCTTGAACTTCCGCTCGTCGGCGCGGAACGTCGCGAGCGTGGCATCCACTTCCAGGCCGAGCGCGATGCCGTTGCGCTGCGCCCGCTCCTTTACCAGAGTCAGCGCATTCTGCAGCGCTTCGGGCAGATCGAAATCGGACAACTCCAGCTCCATTCGCCCGGCCTCGATTTTGGAGAGGTCGAGGATGTCGTTGATCAGCGAAAGCAGGTGCTTGCCGGAGGCATGGATGTCCTTCACGTACTCGTCCTGCTTCTCGTTCAGCTCCCCGAAGTAGCGCTCGCCCAGCACCTCGGAGAAGCCGATGATCGCGTTCAGCGGCGTTCTCAGCTCGTGCGACATGTTCGCAAGGAACTCGGACTTGTGCTTGCTTGCAATCTCGAGTGCCGCGCTCGTCTCCGTTAACTGGTCCAGTTTCGCGCGGGCGCTCTGCTGCGCCATTTGATGCATGGCCGCGTCACGGTGCATGGCCGACTCCGTCGCCATCGCAAGTTCCAGGAATTCGAACGCGCGCCGGTAGTCGCCCCGGCCCTGGTAGAACCTCGAGAGCTCGCGTTCCATCTTGGACAGCTCGTTCTTGTTGCCGGTGGTTTGAAAAAGCAGGTAAGCCTCATGGAAGGATCGTTCTACGTCTCCAGGTTCACCAAGCGCCACCATCGCGAGGGATTTGCAGGAAATTGCTTGCGCTTTGATTCCCGCCCAATCGCGTGTCCCGACGATGCTGATCGCCTCGTCTGCCGCGTGCTTCGCTTGCTGCCATCGCCGAGCTCGGCACATCGCTCTGGCGAGATCGACGTGGATCATGCCCTCCCCGTAGGCTCTTGTTTCGAGATCTTCGATGCGGCCGGCCTCCGCAAGAGAATCCTGGAAGTGGCGCTGCGCTTCATCGTGACGGTCCAGCTCGGATTCGCTACACGCCACGGCATCGAGCGCGTACGAAAGCCTTCGGGCGTCGCCAAGTCGCCTCGCCGCATCCAGTCCGAGCCGGGAATACTCGAGCGCCTTTTCACGTTGCCCGGCGGCGGCGTATACGCCGCCGAGGGTCTCGTAGGTATCGGCCAGCGCTTCGAGATTTGCGGAGTGCCTGCAAAGCCGTTCCGCCTCGTGCAGGTGAGGCAGGGCATTCCCCAGGTCTGAATGCTGCATAGCATCCGTGCCGAGCTCGAGCCGGCTATCAATCTGGCCGCGCACATCGGAGAGTTGAATGCGCAGGTCGAGCGCACGAATCAGCTCGCCGAGCGCTTCTTCTCTCGCGGGGAGCTTGCGTCGCAACAGGCAACCGAGTTCATGTCGCGCCAGCGCCTCGAGCGATTCCATCCGCGCCGCGAGCGCCAGGTCGACGGCTCGACGCAGCAACGCGACGGCGGCGTCGCGGTCAGTGCGCCGCAGCGAAGCCGCCTGGTCGATGAGATTGCGTATCTCCGCCGCGCGTGCCGCGGTATCAGCTGCGTCGCTGGTCGAAGGCATAGCCGTTAGCCTACGCCTTGCGCAAATGCCAGGCCTTCGGACGGGTAAACGTCTGGATGCCGTAGGTCGAGAGCGTCAGCCCGATGCCCGAGTGCCCGACGCCTGACCAGGGCAGGCGCGGACTGACCCGATCGCAGCAGTTCCAGTAGGCAGAGCCCGAGCGAACCTGGGCGAGGATCGCTTTCGCGCGCCCCTCGTCCGGCGTGTAGACGCCCGCGGTGAGGCCGTACTCGGTATCGTTCATCAGGCGCACCGCTTCCTCGTCGCCGCCGACTTTCTGGATTCCGATCACGGGCCCGAAGGTTTCGTCGCGCATCAGCGCCATGGTGTGATTCACATTCGTGAGGACGCTCGCCTCGAACCAGTTGCCCGTCCGCGCGATGCGCTTTCCGCCGAGCATCACCTTCGCGCCCTTCGCCACCGCATCGGCGATCTGGCGCTCGAGCACTTCGAGCTGCGCCGCGCGTGCGAGCGGTCCGAGATAGGTGTGCTCGTCCAGCGGATCGCTGACCTTATAGCCCTTCACCGTCGCGACGAAGGCTTCTACGAAGCGGTCGTGGACTCGCTCGTGCACATAGAGCCGCTCGACCGCGCAGCAACTCTGCCCGGCGTTGTACATCGCGCCGTCGGCAAGCGACTCGGCCGCCGTCTTGACGTCGACATCGTCGCAGACGTAGACCGGATCCTTGCCGCCCAGCTCGAGCTGGCACTTCACCATGCGCGGCGCGCAGGCCGCGGCGATTTTCGCGCCGGTGGCATACGAGCCCGTAAAGAAAACGCCGTCTACCGGCTGCGAGACGAGGGTGGCGCCGGTCTCGCCCGCGCCGAGGATGACGCTGAAGACGTCCGCCGGCGCGCCCGCCGCATGCAGCATCTCGCCGATCGCCAGCCCCGTAAGGGAAGCGTGCTCGGACGGCTTGTAGAGCACCGCGTTACCGGCAAGGACCGCCGGCACGAATACGTTCGCGCCTACGAAATACGGATAGTTCCAGGCCGAGACATTCGCGACGACGCCGAGCGGCTCGTGGGTGATGCGCTCCGTGATTTTCTCATCCTGGAGCACGGTCTCGCTCGCGAGCGAGGCCGTGGTTTTATCGATGAAGAAATCCAGCCGCTCGGCGAGCGCAGCAAGCTCGTTCCGCGACTGCCGGATCGGCTTTCCCATCTCGCGCGTGAGCGTTCTAGCCAGTTCCTCGGTCCGTCGCGCAATCTCTTCCTTGAAGCGCCGCACGACGGGAATGCGCTCGGCGAGCGGCCGGGCCGCCCAGTGCTGCTGCGCCTCGCGCGCGCGGACGAATTTCTGGCCGATGGCACGCGCGTCGTCTTCCGCGAGTTCCTGGATGAGGGAGCCGTCCGCGGGATTGACGATTCTCACAGCGCCGCAGCGAACAGCTGCTCGAAATCCTGCTTCGAGCACGGACGGGGATTGGTCTGGTGGCAGATGTCCGCCAGCGCCACTTCGACGAGGCGCGGGATCTGGTCGCGCTGGACGCCGAGCAAGCCGAGCTTCGCCGGAATACCGATCTCGACCTTGAGCGAGGCGAGCCATCCGATCAGGTCCGGCACGCCGGCAACGCGCGCGAGCTCCGCCATTTTCGCCTCGGCGGCCGGGCGGTTGAAGCGCATCACGTGATCGATCATGACTCCGTTCGCGAGCCCGTGGTGCAGATCCGCGACCGTCGACAGCGCGTGCGCGCAGGAGTGCACCGCTCCGAGATCCTTCTGGAACGCGATCGCGCCCATCATCGACGCCATCAGCATGCCGCTGCGGGCATCGAGGTTGCCCGGCGCCCGGACCGCGACAGGCAAGGCGCGCGCGGCGATCCGGACGCCTTCCAGCGCGATGCCATCGCACAGCGGGTGATACGCAGGCGAAAGATACGACTCGATGTTGTGCGTCAGCGCATCCATGCCGGTCGCCGCGGTGATGGAAGCGGGAAGCGCAAGCGTCAGTTCGGGATCGGCAAATACCGCTTTTGCGAGGAGCGCGGGCGAAAAGAGGATGCGCTTCACGTGCGTCGCATCGTCCGAGATCACCGACGAGCGTCCTACCTCGCTTCCCGTGCCCGCGGTCGTCGGCAGCGCGACGAAATGCGGCAGCGGCTTCTCGATCGGCCGGACCTTGGGATGGTCCCACGCGTATTCGAGCACGTCGCCGGGATGCACTGCCATCAGCGCTACCGCCTTCGCGACATCGAGCGCGGCGCCGCCACCGAAACCGATCACCGAGTCGGCACGGTGCGCGCGGTACGCGTCGGCACCGGCGCGCACCTGCGACGCTACGGGGTTTCCTTGGACGCCCGAGTACACGCCAACTTCGAGCCCGGTGAGCGTGCCGCGGAACTCGGCGAGCACCGGCAGCGCGGCGACTCCCTTGTCGGTGACGATGAGAGGGCGCCGGCACGCGGCTTCTGCGAGGTGCACCGCAACGAGCTTTCGCGCCCCCGGACCGAAGTGGATCGTCGTCGGGAAAGCGAATTTGTGGATCGTCATCAGATGATTTCGAAGTACCGCTTCAGCTCCCAGTCGGTCACCGCGTCCTGGAACTGGCGCCACTCCCACTCGCGGGTGCGCACGAAATGATCGACGAACGTTTCGCCGAAGAGCTCGCGCGCCGCTTTCGAGCGGCTCAGGTTCTCGGTGGCCTGCATCAGGTTGCGCGGCAGGCGCGGAATCTTCGCCGCCTTGGCGGCATCGCCCGTGAGCGGCGCGTCCTTGAGCTTGAGTTTCTTCTCGATTCCCCACAGCCCGGCCCCGACGACTGCAGCGAGCGCGATGTACGGATTGACGTCGGCGCCCGGGCAGCGCGATTCGAGGCGCGTCGATTTCGCCGAGCCGGGAATGACGCGCAACGTCGAAGTGCGGTTATCCACGCCCCACGTGCGCTTGACCGGCGCCCACATGCCGTCGACGAGCCGCTTGTAGCTGTTGACGGTCGGTGCATACATCGCCTGCAGGTCTTCGAGCAGCGCGAGCTGGCCGGCGAGGTAGCTCTCGAAGAGCTTCGACATCCGGTACGGGTGGCGTGCGTCGTAAAAGAGGTTGCGCTTGCCGTCCGAGAGGCTCTGGTGGATGTGGCCGCTGCAGCCCGGATACTGGGTGCTCCACTTCGCCATGAAGCTCGGCATGATGCCGAAGCGCTGGCCGATCTCCTTTGCCGCCTGCTTGAAGAGGATGCCCCGGTCGCCCGCGTCGATCCCCGCCGTATAGAGAATGGCCGCTTCGAATACGCCGGGGCCGGTCTCGGTGTGCAGCCCTTCGACGGGCACGCCGAAGCCCGGCAGCTCCTCCATGATCGCGCGCAGAAACGGCTGGTTCTGCGCGGCGCGAATCAGCGAGTAGCCGAACATTCCGGGAGAGATCGGCTCAGGCCGGATGTAGCCCTTCTCGGCGAGCGATTTCGACGTCTCGCGGAAGTTGAACCATTCGTACTCCAGGCTGGCGAGCACCTGCAAGCCCATTTTCTCGGCGCGCGCGAGCACGCGCTTGTAGAGCTGGCGCGGGCAGACCGGCAGCGGGCTGCCGTCGGCCTCGACGAAGTCGCCGAGAAAGAACGGCACGTTGTCATCCCACGGCACGCGCCGGAAGCTCGAAAAATCCAGTTGCACCAGCGCGTCGGGGAACCCGGTGTGCCAGCCGGTCCAGGTGGTGTTGTCGTAGGTCTGATCGTTCGAGTCCCAGCCGAACACGACGTTGCAGAAGCCGAATCCCGACTCGACCGCGGAGAGGAATTTCTCCTTGTGCAGGTACTTGCCGCGCAGCACGCCGTCGGTGTCCGATACCGCGACCTTGACGCGCGTGGCGGGCGAGCTGCGCACCTCCTCGACGATGCGGCGCGTCGATGCTCGCGAAAGCGCTGCCATCTGCGTTTCCTTCCCGGAGAGAGTTGCCGCTAGACTATACCGCAGGCCTCCGATTGAATTCCTTCGACTACATCATCGTCGGCGCCGGGTCCGCCGGCTGCGTGCTGGCGAACCGCCTGACGGCGGATGGCCGGACCCGCGTGTTGCTGCTGGAAGCGGGGCCGCGCGACACGAACCCGTGGATCCACGTGCCGCTCGGCTACGGCAAGCTCTTCACCAACAAGACGGTCAACTGGAGCTACTGGTCGGAGCCGGAGCCGCACCTGAACGCGCGGCGCATCTTTACGCCTCGCGGCAAGGTGCTCGGCGGCAGCTCGTCGATCAACGGCCTCGTCTACATGCGCGGGCAGCGCGAGGATTTCGACGGCTGGGGTGTCGAAGGCTGGCGCTACGACGACCTGCTGCCGTACTTCAGGAAATCCGAGGACCAGCAACACGGCGCGAACGTCTGGCACGGCGCGGGCGGTCCGATCGGAGTCTGCGACCCGGTCGATACGCATCCGCTGTGCGATGCGTTCATCGCTGCAGGTCAGCAAGCGGGCTGGCCGCGGAACGACGATTTCAACGGCGAGGCGCAAGATGGCGTGGGTTACTTCCAGCTGACCGCGCGGCGAGGCCGGCGCAGCTCGACTGCGACCGCCTATCTGCGTCCCGCGCAGCGCCGCCCGAATCTCACGATCCTGACGGGCGCGCTCTCCTCGCGCGTGCTCTTCGAAGGAACCCGCGCCGTCGGCGTCGAGTATCTGCGCGGCGCGGATCGTCTCGAAGCGCGAGCGAATCGCGAAGTGCTGCTCGCCGGGGGCGCGATCAATACGCCGCAACTGCTGCAGCTCTCGGGGATCGGCCCGGCGGCGCTGTTGCGCGAGCACGGGATTCCGGTGGTCCTCGATTCGCCGGGCGTCGGCGAGCAACTCGAGGACCATTTCCAGGCGCGCATGGTGGTCCGCTGCACGCAGCCGATCACGCTCAACGACGACATGCGCACGCTATGGGGAAAGGCCGGCATCGGGCTGCGTTACGCACTCTTTCGCCGCGGGCCGCTGACGTTCTCTGCCGGCTACGCCTGCGGCTTCTACCGCACGCCGCTTTCTCCCGACCGCGCCGACGTGCAGACGCATTTCCTCACGTTCAGCCTGAACCGGATGGGCGAGAAGCTGCATCCGTTCTCCGGGTTCACCGCCTCGATCTGCCACCTGCAGCCGAAGTCGAGAGGCTGGGTGCGGATCCGGTCCGCCGACCCGCGCGAACCGCCGGCGATCCAGTACAACTATCTCGCCGAGGAGCACGACCGGCGCACGATGGTCGAGGGGATGAAGATCCTGCGCAACATCCTCAACCAGCCTGCGCTCAAGCCGTACCACGGCGGAGAGCATTTTCCGGGCGAGCAGGTGAAGAGCGACGCAGAGTGGCTCGACTACTGCCGCAACTTCGGGGTCACGATCTACCACCCGAGTTGCACGGCGAAGATGGGTACCGGCGCCGATGCGACGCTCGATCGGCAGCTGCGCGTGAACGGCATCGCGCAACTGCGTGTGGTCGACGCCTCGGCGATGCCGCACGTCGTCTCCGGAAACACCAATGCCGCGGTGATCGCGATCGCGGAAAAGGCGGCCGACCTGATACTATCCGAGCAGGGGAGGAACTCGTGATGAAACGTCTCGTTCTCGCCGCGGTTGTTGCGGCATTTGCACAGGTCGCCGGCGCACAGCAGAAGGAACTCAAGGTCGGCATCATCTACGACTACACCGGCGCATTTGCCGCCGGCGGCTCGGAGGCGGCGGGCCTCGGCACCAAGATCGCGATCGACATGCTGAACGAACGCGGCGGCGTCGAGGGCTACAAGATCGTGCCGATCTACGCCGACGCGCAGTCGAAGACCGAGGTCGCGATCAACGAGGCGACACGGCTGCTCGACCAGGAGAAGGTCAACCTGATCATGGGCGTCTACTCGAGCGCGCACTGCGTGCCGATGGCGCAGCGCGTCGATGCGGCGAAGAAATTCATGTGGGCGAACGTCTGCGTGGCATCGGCGGTGTTCAAGGACAAGAAGCTCTCGTACGTGTTCCGTCCGCAGGTGCATTCCGACCAGTTCGGCGAAGCGTCGTGCTCGTTCATTGCCGAGAACGCGAAGGACAAGCTCGGCATGGATCCGAAGAAGGTGAAGGTCGCGATCATCTACGAGGACGGCCCCTACGGAGCCGGCGTGGCGATGGGGAACGAGGCGAAGTGCAAGGCGCTCGGCATGGACGTCGCGCTCAAGGAGGGCTACGCCGCGACTTCGCCCGATCTTTCCAGCCTCGTGACGAAGCTCAAGCGGGCGCGCGCGGACATCCTGCTGCATACGGGCTACAACCCGGACATCACGCTCTTCCTGCGGCAGGCGCGCGAGCAGGGCTTGAAGTTCAAGGGCATCATTGGCCACGGCGCCGGCTACGGCCAGATCGGCAAGCTGACGGAAACGTTCAGCGCCGACGTGAACTATTTCTTCAATGTCGATCCGGTGGCGGCGCAGCTGCTCGATCCGAAGACGCTGAAAGGAGATCTCGGCAAGCTGACCGCGGAGATGGTGAAGCGCTACCAGGCGGTCAAGGGCCCGGCCGACGTTCCTCCGCACGCGTCGATGGGATTCAACCAGACCTGGATCTTCTTCACCGACGTGCTGCCGCGCGCGATCAAGAAGCACGGCGGCGTCGACCCGGAGGCGCTGAAGAAGGCCGCGCTCGAGACCGACATCCCGATGGGCGGCACGATCCAGGGCTACGGGGTGAAGTTCTTCCCGCCGGGCAGCCCGATGGCGGGCCAGAACGAGCGCTCGTCGCCGGTGGTGATGCAGTACGTGAACGGCCGCACCTACATCGCATGGCCGAAGGCGATCCGCACGACGGACCCGATCTTCCCGTTCCCGAAGGGGCACCCGTACGCGCAGTAATCGCCGCTCGAGGCGCAGCCGCTAAGTGCTCGAGGTCAGCGGTCTTACGAAGCGCTTCGGCGGCTTCGCGGCGGTCTCGAACATTTCTTTCCGGCTCGAGCCGAACGAGATCCTCGGGCTGATCGGCCCGAACGGCTCCGGCAAGAGCACCACGTTCAACGTGATCGCGGGTCTCTACGCGCCGAGCCAGGGCTCGGTGCGCTTCCAGGGCGCGGAGATCGCCGGCAAGACGCCGGCCGCGGTCTGCCATCTGGGGATCGCGCGCACCTTCCAGATCCCGCGCCCGTTCCGCAAGCTCTCGCTGCTCGACAACGTGGCGCTCGCGGCGTTCTACGGGCACGGCGCACATCCTCCGCGCGACAAGGCCTACGCACTGGCGCGCGAGGCGCTCGACCTCGTGCAACTGCCTTCGAGCCCGGCGGCGCGCGTCGATGGACTCGGCGCCGCGGGGCTGAAGAAGCTCGAGCTTGCGCGCGCGCTCGCGACGCAGCCGAAGGTGCTGCTCGCCGACGAATCGCTCGGCGGACTGGACGAGCACGAGATGGAGCAGGCGGCGGACCTGCTCGGCGCGATCCGCAGGGAGCGCGGCATCACGATCATCTGGGTCGAGCACATCATGGGCGTGCTGATGCGCATCGTCGACCGTTGCATCGTGCTCGATCATGGCGAGGTCATCGCCGCGGGCAGGCCCGAAGAGGTCGCGCACGATGCGCGGGTGATCGAGGTCTACCTCGGCACCGACGCGCACGAAGTGCAGCGGACCGTGGCGGCGAGGCCTTCCTGATGCTGACGCTCAGGAACGTCAGCGCGCGCTACGGCAGCTTCCAGGCGCTGTTCGATGTCAGCCTGGAAGTCAATGCCGGCGAATCGGTCGCGGTGATCGGCCCGAACGGCGCGGGAAAGACCACGCTGTTGCGCGCCATCTCGAAGCTGATCGACGTCAGCGGCGGGATCGCGATGAACGGTCGCTCGCTCGAAGACGTTCCGGCGCACGAGGTGATCGCGCACGGCATCTCGCACGTACCGGAGAACCGGCGGCTGTTTCCGCGGCTCACCGTCGAGGAGAACCTCAAGATGGGGGCGTTCCTGCCGCAATCGCGCGGGCGGTTCGCCGAGCGGCTCGAATTCGTCTATTCGCTGTTTCCGCGCATGCGCGAGCGGCGCTCGCAGCTCGCTGGAACCCTGTCGGGCGGCGAGCAGCAGATGTGCGCGATCGGCCGCGCGCTGATGTCCGGGCCGAAGCTGCTGCTGCTCGACGAGCCCTCGGCTGGACTTGCTCCTGTGGTCGTGCAGTCGATCATGGAGCTGGTCAAGCGGATCTGCCGCGAAGGCTACACCGTGCTGATCGTCGAGCAGAACGTGCGCCAGGTGCTGCAGGTCGTGCACCGCGCGTACCTGCTCGAGACCGGGCGCATCAAATCGAGCGGCACCGCCGCGGAGCTGCTCGACTCGGGCACGATCCGCAAGGCGTACCTGGGACTGTGATGGACGTCTTCGACATCTTCCTGCTGGAAGCAGTGCTGAACGGAATCCTGCTCGGCGGGCTGCTCGCGCTGCTGTCGCTCGGGCTCAACCTGATCTTCGGCGTGATCGACGTGGTGTGGATCTGCTACGCCGAGCTGATCATGATCGGCATGTACGCCGTCTACATGCTGCATGTGCAGCTCGGCTGGCCGCTGCTCGCGGCGATGGCCGCGGGGGTCGGCATCGTCGCGGTGCTCGGCGCATTGCTGCACCAGTTCATCATCCGTCCGGTGCTCGCGGCCGAGCCGATCAACCAGCTGCTGGTGACGGGAGGCGTGCTGTTCTTCCTCCAGGCAGCGGCGACGCTGGCGTTCGGCATCGAGTTCCGCAACCTCGGCGTGCGGATGGCGCCGGTCGCGATCGGCGAGATGTCGTTCTCGGCGCCGCGCATCATCGCGTTCGCGGTCGCAGTCGCCGGCGTCGCGGCGACGTACCTGTTCCTGACCCGGACCTATGTCGGCACCGCGATCCGCGCGATCAGCCAGGACCGCCAGATCATGCCGCTGATGGGAGCGGATCCCGATCGCCTGTTCGTCATCACGTCGGCGATCGGCGGTGCGCTCGCGGGGCTCGCCGCGTGCCTGCTCGTACTCCAATACGACATCCATCCGGCGATCGGACTCTCGTTCGGCCCGATCACGTTCCTCATCTGCGTGCTCGGCGGGTTGGGCAACCTCGTCGGCGGCCTGGTCGCCGCATTCATCTTCGCCCAGTTCATCTCGGTCGGCGGGTTCTTCTTCCATATCGAGTGGGGCTACGTGCTCGCGTTCGTGTTTTTCATCGCGGTCATGTTCTGGCGCCCGCAGGGCATCCTGGGAGGGAAGTAGCATGGCGCGCGCGCTGCCGTGGGCGGGCCTCGTGCTGCTCGCGCTCGTTCCCCTTTCGGGGATCGGCAACTATCCGCTGCACCTCGTGATCAGCTGCCTGCTGTGGGCCTACGTGTATACGAGCTGGTCGATCATGGGACGGCTCGGACTGGTCAGCTTCGGGCACGGTGCGTTCCTCGGCATCGGCGCGTATGCGGCCGTGATGCTTTGGAATCACTGGGGCGTCTCGCCGTGGCTCGGTGCGGTCGCGGCGATCGCAGTGAGCGCGCTCGTCGCGCTGGCGATCGGCTTTCCATGCTTCCGCTTCAAGATCGTCGGCCACTATTTCGCGCTCGTCACGCTCGCGCTCTCCGAAGTCACGCGGCTCGTGATCGTCGCGCTGCGCGACCAGACCGGCGGCTCGCTCGGAGCGACGCCGAACACCGCGCTCGCGCAGGGCAACACCTGGTCGCTCGGCGCGCTGCAATTCTCCGAGAAGGTCGTGTGGTTCTACATCATCCTCGTCGTCTGGCTGGGAGGCTTGTGGGTATGGGCGCGCATCGATCGCAGCATGACGCGGCTCGCGCTCGAAGCGATCAGCCAGGAGGAAGACGCCGCGGCCTCGGTCGGCATCAACGTCACGAAGACCAAGCTGTTCGTGACGGTCGTCTCCGCGGTCATGACCTCGCTCGGCGGCGTTCTCTACGCGCAGTACCAGCTCTACATCAACCCCGAGACCGTCTCGGGCATCGGCATCTCGCTGCAAATGGTGTTCGGCGTGATCGCGGGCGGCATGTACGTGATGCTCGGGCCCACGGTCGGTGCGGTGTTCACGCTGCTGCTGGCGGAGGGCTTGCGGCTCGCGCTCGGGGAGCACTTCAAGCAGTTCCCGGCGCTCGATCTCGCGATCTACGGGCTGCTATTGGTGCTTTTCATCATCTACTTGCCGAAGGGCATCCTCGGTGCGGCGCTCGACGCGTGGAAAAATAGGGACGTACCCCAGTTTTCAGAAAAATAGGGACGTACCCCATTTCTCACGCGCCCGCGCTTGCCGGGCATCCTTCGTTCGCCTACCCTCCAAGGTCGCTGCACTGTTAGCCCGCAATGGCAAGAACCACCAAGTCCCTAGGTCCGGCTGAGGTCACACGACTGCGGAAGGCGCTCGACCGTGAGAAGGCGAAGAGTGCAGCGCTTGCGAAGGAGAGGGCAGAAGCGCGGGAACAGCACGCGGCGGCCGCTGAGATCCTGAAAATCATCAGTCGCTCGCCGTCCGACACGCAGCCGGTATTCGACGCGATCGTCCAGCGCGCGTGCCGGCTGCTCGGCGGACATTCAGCGCTCGTTACCCGCTTGGCCGACGGCATGCTCCAGCTTGCGGCGCATACCTCCACCAGCAGGGCCGGCGACGCTGCGATTCGAAAGGCATACCCGCGATCCATCGCAGACGCGGGTGCTAACGGGCAAGCGATTCGCACCCGTGCCGCCAGCATTATTCGCGATACCGAGGGCGTACCCAAGCTTAGAGAGACTGCCCGGACGCGCGGCTATCGAAGCTTTGTTGCGGTCCCTTTGCTGTGCAGAGGTGCGGCGATCGGGTCGCTCGCCGTTTCCCGCAAGGAACCAGGCACGTTCAGCAGGCATGAGATCCATCTGCTGAATGCCTTCGCCGACCAGGCGGTGATCGCGATCGAGAACGTACGCCTCTTCAACGAGACCAAGGAGGCGCTCGAGCGGCAGACGGCAACGGCGGAAATCCTCAAGGTGATCGCGAGTTCGCCTTCGGACGTCCAGCCGGTGTTCGACGCCATCGCGGCGAGCGCGCGGCGACTGCTACGAGGCGTGGCGGCACACGTGAATCGCGTCGACGGCGACTCGCTGCACCTGGTTGCCCTGACTGCGAGCAATCCGGCGGCCGACAAGGCGGTGCGAGACAGCTATCCGCGCCCCCTCTCCGGCGAAAGCATGAGCGCTCGGGCGGTGCGCACGAGGAAGCCCGTCTGGCGCGCGGAATCGCAGTCCGATCCCCGCGTGTCCAGGCAGACCCGCGAACTTGCGCGAAAGAGGGGTTACGAAAGCAATCTGGTAGTGCCCATGCTGCGGGCCGGAACGGCGATCGGCACGATTGCCGTCGCGCGACGAGAGTCCGGAGCCTTCAGTAGTCACCACATCGAGCTGCTCAGGACGTTCGCCGACCAGGCGGTGATCGCGGTCGAAAACGTGCGCCTGTTCAACGAAACGAAGGACGCGCTGGAGCGGCAGACGGCGACCGCCGAAGTGCTGCAGGTGATCAGTCAATCGCCCACCGACGTGCAGCCGGTGCTCGACGTGATCGCCGAGCGCGCGGCGCGCCTCTGCGGTGCGACCGACGCGCTGATCCTCACTGTGGAAGGGGGAATGCTGCACCGACGCGCGCATTTCGGACCGATCAAGTCGGTCAGTAGCTTGCGTCCGCTGACGCATAACACGCCGTCCGGACGCGCGATTCTCGAGCATCGCACAATCCACGTCGAGGACATCCTCGTGGAGATCGAGCGCGGCGACTACCCCGAGGCGCGCGAGTTGCAGCGGGGTACCGGCTTCCGGACGATGCTCTCGGTGCCGCTCGTGCGTGAGGACTCCGTGATCGGCGTCATCGGCATCCGGCGGCTCGAAGTCCGGCCGTTCACCGAGAAGCAGATCGCATTGGTCAAGACTTTCGCTGACCAGGCCGTGATCGCGATCGAGAACGTACGCCTCTTCAACGAGACAAAGGAGGCGCTCGAGCGGCAGACCGCGACGGCAGAAATCCTCAAGGTCATCGCGAGCTCGCCAACCGACGTTCAGCCAGTGTTTGACGTCATCGTCGAGCGGGCGGTGAAGCTGTGTGGCGCACGATTCGGGCGCGTGTACCGCTACGACGGCGCGATCATCCAGATGGTCGCGGGTCACGGGTTGAGTTCAGCCGGCCTGCAGCAAGTGCAGCGCGTGTTTCCGCGGCCCGCCGCGGACGACACGATCGTTGGACGCGTCGTCGGCGCTCGGCAGCCGTACTTCGTCCGGGACATCCAGCACGATGCGGCGGTGCCGATGCTTTCGCGCCAGATGATGGAAGCGCTCAACACCCGCAGCCAAGTGACGATCCCGATGCAGCGCGCGGGCGAGCCGATCGGCGCGATCACGATGGGGTGGGACCAACCGGACGGCTTCGATGACCGGACGGTCGCGCTTCTTCAGACCTTCGCCGACCAGGCGGTGATCGCGATCCAGAACGTGCGTCTCTTCAACGAGACGCAGGAGGCCCTCGAGCAGCAGACCGCGACTGCCGGCATATTGCGCGTCATCAGCAGCTCGCCGACGACCGTTCAACCGGTATTCGAAGCGATTCTGGAACACGCGCTGCGGCTTTGTGAAGCGAGCTTCGGCTACGTTTCCACGAGTGACGGAGACGCGTTCGACCTCGCCGCTCAGCAGGGCCTGGCCGGCGAAGCGCTTGCCGAGGCGTTGAAGGCATTCCACGAGACACGGATTCCAGGGCCGCAGACAGCGCTCGGGCGCCTGCGTGCGAACAGGCAAGCGGTGCACATCCTCGACGTCAAGGCGGAGCCGGCCTACCGCGCCCGAGACCCGCGCCGAGTGGCGATCGTCGAACTTGCCGGAGCACGCACGATGCTGGCGATGCCGCTTCTTAAGGAGGGAGATGTAATCGGCGCGGTAGTGATCTACCGGCGGGAGGTCAGGGCATTCACCGAGAAGCAGATGAGCCTGCTGCGAACGTTCGCCGACCAAGCGGTCATCGCGATCCAGAACGTTCGTCTGTTCAATGAGACGAAGGAAGCGCTCGAGCGGCAGACGGCGACCGCCGAAATTCTGAAGGTTATCGCCAGTTCGCCCTCCGACGTGCAGCCGGTGTTCGACGCGATCGCCGCCAGTGCGATGCGGCTCATCGGGGGACTCTCGGCGGCGGTGGCGCGCCTCGACGGCGAAATGCTCCACCTCGCCGCGTTCACAACGACCAGCGAAGATGGCGACGAGGCGATCAGAAGTACGTTTCCTCGACCCCTCTCGGATCCGTCGAACTTCGTCACCGCGATGAGAAATCAGGCGCCGCGTTGGATCGAGGATACCGAGACGAGTCCCGACGTGCCGCCGGATATCAAGGCGCTGGCTCGTGCGCGCGGTTGGAGGTCGTCGCTGGCGACACCGATGATGCGCGGCACCGAAGCAATCGGCGTGATCAACGTTACCCGCATCGCGCCGGGAACGTTCAGCGACCATCAAGTCGGCTTGCTCAAGACCTTCGCCGACCAGGCGGTGATCGCGATCGAGAATGTGCGCCTCTTCAACGAGACGAAAGAAGCGCTCGAGCGGCAGACGGCGACGGCGGCGATACTTCACGTGCTCGGTGGATCGATGACGGACACGCAACCGGTGTTCGAGGCGATCGTCAAGAACTGTCACGATCTCTTCAAGAACAGCGGTGTCATGCTCCGCCTCGCCGCAGACGGTCAGCTGCACGTCAAGGCGCACGTGGACTATCCGACTCTGGGGTCGCTTCCAATCGACCGCACGAGTGCAGCGGGGGTCTGCATGGTCGAGGGGCGCATCATCCACCTTACCAATTTGGAGGAGGCAGCCAGGGAGTTTCCGCGAATCCGGCAATTGGGACTAAAGCACGGCTACCGGTCCGGGATCTTCGCCCCGCTGATGCGCGGCGGACAGGCCATAGGCATCATTTCGGTGATGCGGCGCGAATTGGGTGCATTCGGCGACAAGGACGTGCAGCTCCTCAAGACCTTCGCAGATCAGGCCGTCATCGCGATCGAGAACGTGCGGTTGTTCAACGAGACGAAAGAAGCGCTCGAGCGCCAGACGGCGACGGCGGAGATCCTCAGGGTCATCAGCAACTCGCCCACGAGCGTCCAACCGGTGTTCCAGGCGATCGTCGACTCGGCTTTGCGGGTGCTCGCGTGCACCGGCGCCGCGTTCCTGCGGCGGGAGGGCGACGCCTTCCGGCTGGTCGCGATGAGCTCGTCCGACCCGGCGTTCACGATGCCGGCCAACCCGCGGCCGATCCCGATCGACCCGTCGGGCAATTTCCCCTCCCGGGTGTTCGTCGACAAGGCGATGCTGCACATCCCCGACTGGTCGGCGATCGAGCTTCCGCCACACGAGCGCGGCGTCTACGAAAGCCTCGGCGTCCGCTCGTCGCTGATGCTGCCGCTGCTGCGCGAGGATGGATGCATCGGCGTGCTGACAGTGACGCGATCGATCGCGCGCGCATACACAGGCAAGGAAATCGCGCTCATGCAGACCTTCGCCGACCAGGCGGTCATCGCGATCGAGAACGTGCGCCTCTTCAACGAGACCCAGGAGGCGCTGGCGCGTCAGGAGGCGGCGTCCCAGGTCCTGCGTTCGATCAGCGAGTCGGTGTCGGACACGGCACCGGTCTTCACCGCGATCCTGGATTGCTGCAACCGGCTGATCCCCAGCATCGATTACGTGCAGGTGCAGCTGATCGAGGGTGCGGATCGGGTGAGCCTGGTCGATCACCGCTTCGGCCAGGTGCGCGGCGCGGCGCCGGGCAAGCAGGAAGAGCGCAAGGCCGAACTGATGGCGCGCGAGGCGGCGCATTTCCCGCGCCCGCTCGCCGGCAGCACGCTGGAGCGGGCACTGAACCAGGGGCGCGTGGTCATTCTGGCCGATACGCTGGACGGACCCGACACGCCGCCGGCGACGCTGGTTGAGGCGCGGCGCTGGGGCCACAGCTACTCACAGATCACCGTGCCGCTGATGCGCGAAGGCCGCTGCATCGGCGCCATCGAGGCCTTCCGGCGTCGACTTGGCGGTTTCGAGGCCAAGGAAAGCTCGCTGCTCGAGTCGTTCGCCGACCAGGCGGTCATCGCGATCGAGAACGTACGCCTGTTCAACGAGACGAAAGAGAGTCTCGAGCGTCAGACGGCTACGGCGGAGATCCTCAAGGTCATCGCGAGCTCGCCGTCGGACGTGCAGCCTGTGTTCGATGCGATAGCGGCCAGCGCGCGACGGTTGCTGGGCGGACACGCCGCGAACGTTGCGCGGCGCGCTGGCGATGTTCTCGAACTTGCCGCGTTCACGTCCACCGGAGAGGCCGGCGACTCAGAGATAAGCAGGCTATGGCCGGCGAAGATCACCGGCAAAGGACACATGGGCAAGGCCCTTCTGAGCAAGGCTCCCGCTTGGGTCGAGGACATCGAGACTGAGCCCGGCTACTCCGAAGAGTTCCGGGCCGGTGCTCGCGCGCGGGGCATGCGCAGCGCGGTGAGCGTGCCGATGTTGCGCGAAGGCGAAGCGATCGGCGTCATATCGGTCAATCGCTCCGTTCCCGGCAGATTCAGCGACCACCAGACGAACCTGCTGCAGACCTTCGCCGACCAGGCGGTAATCGCGATCGAGAACGTGCGGCTGTTCAACGAGACGAAGGAGAGTCTCGAGCGGCAGACGGCGACGGGCGAGATCCTCAAGGTCATCGCCAGCTCGCCCTCCGACGCGCAGCCCGTCTTCGACACGATCGTTCAGAGCGGCCTCAAGCTCTTCCCCGATGCCGCGATAGGAGTCGCGCTCCCCGAAGGCGGCGTGGTGCGGGCGGCGGCGGTCGGCACCACGGATCCCGCGATGAGCGCAGCCTGGAAGGCGCGCTTCCCCTTTCCGCTCAAGCGCGAGTACATGCACGGCCTCGCGATCCTCGATCGCCGGATGGTCGACATCCCGGACGCCGAGGCACAGCAGGAAGGTCGACTCGCGCCGGGTATCACGAACTTCCTTGCCTCAGGCTATCGCGCCATCACGATCATGCCGATGATGAAGTCCGGCGAGGCGATCGGCGCCATCAGCGTGCTGCGCCTGAAGCCTGGGGCGCTGAGCGACAAGCAGCTCGAGCTGCTGCGTACCTTCGCCGACCAGGCGGTGATCGCGATCGAGAACGTGCGGCTGTTCAAGGAACTCGAAGCGCGCACCGAGGCGCTGTCGAAATCGGTCGGGCAGCTGACGGCGCTCGGCGAAGTCGGACAAGCAGTCAGCTCGACGCTCGACTTGGAGATGGTGCTGAAGACGATCGCGACCCGCGCGGTGCAGCTCACCGGGCTCGATGGCGCGTCGATCTACGAATATGACGAAGCTAGCGAGGAGTTCCGCCTGCAGGCAGCGGACAACCTCGCGCACGAATTGGTGGAAGCAGTCCGCAGGGCGCCGATCCGCAAGGGCGACGGGACGGTCGGCATGACCGCGATCACGCTCGAGCCGACGCAGGTCCCGGACATCATGGACCCTCACTATCAGAGCAGCCGCAAGGAGCTCCTCATCAAGGCCGGGTACCGAGCCGTGCTTACGGTGCCGCTGCTGCGCGACGATCACATCATCGGCGCGCTGTCGGTGAGCCGCAAGACGCCGGGTGCGTTCGCGCCGGAAATCGTCGAGCTGCTGAAAACGTTCGCGACCCAATCCGCAATGGCCATCCAGAACGCGCGCCTGTTCCGCGAGATCGCGGAAAAAGGCAAGCAGCTCGAGGAGGCGAGCAAGCACAAGTCGCATTTCCTCGCCAGCATGAGCCACGAGCTGCGCACGCCGTTGAACGCGATCCTAGGCTTCAACGAGATGATCCTCGGCGATGTGTACGGAGAGGTGCCGGCCGACATGAAGGAGCCGCTCACCGATATCCAATCGAGCGGCAAGCACCTGCTGCGTCTGATCAACAATGTGCTCGACCTCGCCAAGATCGAGGCCGGGCGCATGGAGCTCGCGCTCGCGGACTACTCGGTGCAGGACACCGTCGAGAGCGTGCGCTCGACGCTGCGGCCCCTCGCGGCGGAGAAAGGCCTGGAATTCGTCGTGACCGTGCCGGCCGATATTCCGCTTGCGTATGGCGACTCGGGCCGGATCACGCAGTGCTTGATGAATCTCGCCGGCAATTCGCTCAAGTTCACGAAGACCGGCAAAGTCGAGATTTCGGTCGAACAGGACAACGGGCGCCTCACGTATCGCGTCGCGGACACCGGGATCGGCATCCCGCCGGAAAAGATCGCCAGTCTGTTCACCGAGTTCAAGCAGACCGACGCCACCATCGCGAGCGAATACGGCGGCACGGGCCTCGGGCTTTCGATCAGCAAGAAGTTCATCGAGATGCACGGCGGCCGGATCTGGGTCGAGAGCGAGGTCGGCAGCGGCTCGAGGTTCATCTTCGAAGTCCCGCTGCGCGCAGGGGAGGGGAAGACGGCATGAGCGAAAAGACGATCCTGTACGTCGAGGACAACGAGATGAACCGCAAGATCGTGCGCGACCTGCTGAAGCGCACGAAGTACACGCTCGTCGAAGCGCACGACGGCGAGGCGGGGGTCGCGAAGGCGCTGGAAATCCGCCCCGACCTGATCCTGATGGACATCCAGCTGCCGAAAATTTCGGGGCTCGACGCGACGCGCAAGCTGCGCGCGGAAGCTGCGACGGCGCAGACGCCGATCATCGCCATCACGTCGTTCGCTCTGAGCGGCGACGACCAGAAAGCGAAAGAGGCCGGGGCGACCGCGTACCTCGCGAAACCCTACAGCCCGTTCGACCTGCTCGGCCTGATCCGCAAGCTGCTGCCGGAATCCTGAATCAGGTGCGCAGCACCAGCTCGGTCGACAGGCCGCGCACGTCCATCTCGAAATCCAGTCCTTCGATCGGCGGCCTGCAGTAGTTCCACTGCAACCCCGATCCGGCGCGGCGCACGATGTCCTCGACCGGGAGCGCATAGGCGCTGTAGACCTGCACCGCGCTGGCGTTCTTCCATGTGAAACCGCCGAGGCCGCGCATGCGGCGCTCCATCGTGTCGAGCACCAGCGCGGCCTTCGCCCGCATGCCTGCCTCCGAGGGATCGCCGCGCGCGACGATGTCGTCCGGAAATTTTCCTCCCTCCGGCCACTCGCCGCTGCCGGCGACGACGAACGTCGAACTCGCGTCGGCGCGCGCGACCGTGTAGCTGAATGCGTGAAAACACGGCGCTTGCGGCGGGTCGATCACCGGCGCCACGTTCGAGCGCGCAACCGGGTTGACGCCGTCGCGGAAAAGCCCCCATTGCTCGAGCACCGCGACGTAGCCACGGTTGAAATCGGCAAATCCCTCGAAGGTGAAGGGTTTCGGCGAGCGCAGCTCGCACGCGCAAAACGCGGTTCTCGGCCGGCCGAGGCGCTCCAGATAAGCGGCGATGAAGCGGAATCCATCCGCCATGGATGGCGGCTCGGCGAAGCGCGCGCGCTCGATCGCGAAGCCAGGCAGCGCGGCAACGCCCTGCGAGTACGGAAACACTCCTTCCAGGAAGGAAAAACCGCCATCGGGGAACTCGGAACGCGCGCTCATGTCGAGACTTTACCCGTTAAATCGTGTTCAAATCCCCGCCCATGAAACGCAATCGTCTCGGCGCGAGCGGGATCGAAGTCTCGGACATCTGCCTCGGCACGATGACCTGGGGCGAGCAGAACAGCGAAAGCGAAGCGCATTCGCAGATCGCGTGGGCGCTCGAGCAGGGGATCAATTTCATAGATACCGCGGAGATGTACCCGGTGCCGCCGCGCAAGGAGACGCAGGGCGCTACCGAGCACATCCTCGGCACATGGCTCGGCAAGAACCGCGGCCGCAGAGACAAGCTCGTCATCGCGAGCAAGATCGCCGGGCCCGGCCGGCGCGAGTGGATCCGCGGCGGCGATAACCACGTCACCAAGAAAACGGTGCCGTGGGCGATCGACGACAGCCTGAAGCGCCTGCAGACCGACTGGATCGACCTCTACCAGATCCATTGGCCGGAGCGCTACGTGCCGGCGTTCGGCGCCTGGCAGTACGACCCGTCGAAGGAGCGCGACGCGGTGCCGATCCTGGAGCAGATCGAGGCGATGAGCGCGGCGATCCGCGCCGGAAAGATCCGCGCGTATGGTCTATCCAACGAAACGGCGTGGGGGCTTTGCGAATTCGTGCGCGTGGCGCGCGAGAACGGCCTGCCGCCGCCGGCCTCGGTGCAGAACGGCTACAGCCTCGTCAACCGGATGTTCGACGGCGACCTCGCGGAAGCGAGCCGGCGTCTCGACGTGCCGCTGCTCGCCTATTCGCCGCTCGCGATGGGCCTGCTGAGCGCGAAGTACCGCGGCACCGACTGGCCCGCGGATGCGCGCCTCAAGAAGTTCCCCGACTTCGGCGAGCGCTACAAGCGGGCGCGCGTGCTCGCGGCTGCGGAGGAATACCACAAGATCGCCGAGAAGCATCGCCTGCCGCTCGCCGGCATCGCGCTCGCATTCGCGCGCAGCCGGTTCTTCACCGCTTCGACGATCATCGGCGCAACCACGACCGCCCAGCTCGACGAGCTGGCGCAGTGGTTCGATGCCGCGCTTTCCCCGCAGGTTCTCTCCGACCTCGAAGCGGTGAATGGAGCCACGCCGAGTCCCGCGGCTCAGTAGCGATGGCGAAGTGGCTCGAGGGCAGGGTCGTCGAGAACCGGCACTGGACGCAGTCGCTCTATTCGCTGCGCGTGACCGGCCCGGCGCTCGATTTCCGCGCGGGGCAGTTCGTGCGGATCGCGCTCGATGTCGGCGGCGAGCGGATCGCGCGTCCCTTCTCGTTCGTCAATCCGCCGGACGATCCGCTGCTCGAGTTTTACGGCGTGATCGTACCCGATGGGCCGCTCTCGCCGAGCCTCGCGCTGCTGCGGCCGGGAGACGTGCTGTACTACGCGGACAACCCATCGGGTTTCCTGGTCCTCGCCGAGGTGCCGCCCGCCGAAACGCTGTGGCTCGTCGCCACGGGAACCGGCATCGCGCCGTTTCTCTCCATCCTGCGCACCGAGGCGCCGTGGCAGACCTACCGCCGCGTGATCCTCGTCCATGCCGCGCGCCACGCGAACGAGCTCGTCTATCGCGACGTGATCGACGCCGCCAGGCGTCAGCGCGACGATCGGTTTCGCTATGTCACGTTCGTCAGCCGTGAAGCGCATCCGGGTTCGCTCGCCGGACGGATTCCAGCGGCGATCCGCGACGGCCGGCTCGAGGCCGCGGCGGAGACCTTTGCGGCCGAGCGCTCGCAGTTCATGCTGTGCGGCAACCCGGACATGGTGAAGGACGTGACCGCCGCGCTCGTCGAGCGGGGATTGCGCAAGCATCGGCGGCGCGCCCCCGGGCAGATCACCGTAGAGACCTTCTGGTAGCGATGGCGCGCTTTTTCCTTGTCTGCGTCCTGGTCGTGTGCTCCGGCTGCAGCACGGTGCGTTTCGCCTACAACAACGCCGATCTGTATCTGCGCTGGCAAGTGGGCAAGTACCTGGACGTGGAGGGTGTCCAGAGCGACGAGCTCGACCGGCACATCGCGGTATTTCTTGCCTGGCACCGGGCAAACGCCCTGCCGCAGTACGTGCGGCTAGTGAACGAGGCGGCGACCCGGTTCGCACGCGGAGTCTCGCAGGACGACCTCGTTTGGGGTTACGATTCGATCCAGACGCAGGTGCTGCAGGCGGTACGCGCCGGCGCGGGGGAGATTGCCGATCTGCTCGATCGCCTGACCCCGGAGCAGATCGCGTATCTGGAGCGAAAGTTCGCCGAAGACAACCGGAAATACGCCCGGGATTTCCTCGCGGGGAGCGTGGAAGAGCGCCGTCGCCGGCGCGTCAAGCGAAACGTTGAGCGGCTGGAAGAATGGTTCGGGGATCTGAGCGAAGCACAAATCGAGAGGGTCAGGCGATACGCCGATCGAGCACCTTTCCCGGAGGGCATGCGCGACCGGGAGCGCAAGCGCCTGCAGACGGAGTTTCTCGCCATCGTGCGCGCGCGCGAGGCGAAGACGCGCTTTGCCGACTGGGCGGTCCATTGGGACCGCGGCCGTGAACCGGCGCACGCGGCGGCGGTACGCGCGCAACGGATGGAGTATTTCGCCATGCTGCTCGATCTGAACAGGACGCTGACCGCGAGCCAGCGTCAGGCGGCCGGCGCGCGCATGCACGAGCTGGCGTCCGACTTCGAGCGGCTTTCGCGCAAGTGAACGACGGCGAAAAGGTGAAGGCCGCGGCGGAGGCCGGCTATGCCGGGCGCACACGCTTCACGCAGCTCGAGTACGAAGCGGTCCTTGTCAACGCGTCGGTCGGGATCGCGTTCACGCGCGACCGCAAGTTTTTCCTCTGCAACCCGAAGTTCGCGGAAATGTTCGGCTGGGATCCGGATGAGCTGATCGGGGAGGAAGGCGAAGTCATCTACCCGTCGCGCGAGAGCTTCGACGAGCTCGGGCGGATCGCGGTACCGGTGCTCGCCGCGGGACGCCGCCTCGAGCTCGAGTGGGAGCTGCGGCGCAAGGACGGCAGCCTTTTTCCGTGCCACCTGATCGCCAAGGCGATCAACGAGCACAACCTGCAGCAGGGCACGGTGTGGATCGCGCAGGACATCACCGACCGGCAGCGCCAGCGCGACCAGCTCGAGCGCGCGCTGCGCGAGCAGGAGGCGATTCTCAACGCCACGTCGATCGGCATCGCGTTCGTCAAGGAACGCAGGTTCGCGCGCTGCAATCAGCGCTTCGAGGAGCTGTTCGGGTACGCGCCTGGGGAGCTGCTCGGCCAGAGCACGGCGATTCTTGCCGTGACCACGGAAGAGCTCGAGCAGTTTGCCGCCGAGACGCTGCCCCGGCTGGCAAGCGGCGAGACCGTCGTCAACGAGCGGCGCGCGCGCAGGAAGGACGGCACGGAGCTGTGGTGCAAGATCACCGGCCGGGCGGTCGATCCGCACATGGTCGAGCAGGGCGCGATCTGGATCTGCGAAGACATCGGCGAGCAGCGCGCCGCGCGCGAGTCGCTCGAGGCGGCGCGCGCCCAGCTCGAGCGTGCGGTGGTCGACCGCACGACGGCGCTGCAGAGCATGAACCACGTGCTGGAAGCGGAGATCGGCGAGCGCAAGCTCGCCGAGCTGCGCGCGCAGTATCTCGCCGACCACGACGTCCTCACCAACCTGCCGAACCGGCGGCTGCTCGAAGACCGGCTGACGCAGGCGCTTGCGCTCAGCGAGCGCAACCGCAAGCAGACCGCGGTGATGTTCATCGACCTCGACCGCTTCAAGGCGGTCAACGATACCGCGGGGCACGCCGCGGGCGACGCCGTGCTGAAGGAAGTGTCGCAGCGCCTCGCCAAGCAGCTGCGCACCGGCGACACGATCTGCCGCATCGGCGGCGACGAGTTCGTCGTCGTGCTGCCGCAGTTCACGCGCCTTTCCGATCTGGCGCACGTCTCGCAGAAGATCATCGAAACGGTGTCGCAGCCGGTGACGGTGGACGAGCGCGACCTGCAGGTCTCTCCGTCGATCGGCATCAGCATCTTCCCGGACGACGGACGCGACGCCGAAACGCTGATCCGCAACGCCGACGCGGCGATGTACCACGCCAAGGAAACCGGGCGCGCCAACTACCAGTTCTTCACCGAGCAGATGAATCTCGCCGCGACGCGCCGCGTGCAGCTCGAGAACGACCTGCGCAACTCGCTGCAGAACCAGGAGCTGCGGATGTTCTACCAGCCGGTCGTCGAGATCGCGACCGCGCGCATCGTCGGATACGAGGGGCTGCTGCGCTGGCAGCATCGCTCGCGCGGCCTGATCTCGCCCGGCGATTTCATCCAGCTCGCGGAAGACACCGGCCTGATCCTGCGCATCGGCGACTGGGTGCTCGGCGCGGTCTGCCGCTGGGGGGCGTTGAATCCAGCGGCCAGCGGCTTGACGGTCGGCGTGAATCTCTCGGCGCGCCAGTTCGCCGATCCCAAGCTCGTGGACATCGTGGCCCGGGCGCTGCAGGACTCCGGCCTGCCGCCGGGCCGGCTCGAGCTCGAAGTGTCCGAGGCGACGGTGATGCAGCACAGCGAGCCCGCGCTGCAGACGCTGCGCAAGCTGAAAGAGCTCGGGGTCACGCTCGTCATCGACGATTTCGGCACCAGCTATACGAGCCTCGTCAACCTGAAGCGCTATCCGGTCAACAAGCTGAAGATCGACAAGTCACTGATCGGATCGATCCCGGTGGATACGGACAGCGGCGAGATCGTGGTGGCGGTCGTCGACCTCGCGCACGCGCTCGGGCTGAAGGTGGTGGCCGAGGGCGTGGAAACCGAGGCGCAGGAGAAACTGCTGCGCGATGCGGGCTGCGACTACATGCAGGGCTTCCGCCCCGGCGAACCGATGGATCCGCAGGCTGCGGAGCAAAAATAGGGACGGACCCCATTTTTTCACTAGGTTGAAAAATGGGGTCCGTCCCTATTTTTAGCCGTAGTGCTCTGCGATCCAGGCGCCGAGCGCGACCGCGCAGGCCACCCACACGAGCACGATCACGAAGGCGGCGATGCGGCTCGTCGGCCTCTCGAGCGTCGCGTCGGCACGCCGCCGGGCGTCGGCGAGCACCGGCTCGGGCACCATCCGCAGCGCCAGCCAGATCGCCGCGGGCAGCAGCAGCAGCTCGTCGAGGTAGCCGAGCACCGGAATGAAGTCGGGGATCAGATCGATCGGCGAGAGCGCGTACGCGACGATCGCGCCGGCGAGCACCTTCGCATACCAGGGTGTGCGCGCGTCGCGCGCCGCGTAGTACAGCGCGAGCGATTCGCGCTTCAGGGCGTGCGCCCACTGGGAAAGGCGTCCCATCGGGCTCAGATGGCGCGGCCGCGCCTCTTCTTCACCAGCTCCTCGGTTTGCTTGATGTTGATCTCGACGCTGGTCATGTTCGGATTCACTTCGAGCGCGCGGCGCCACCATTGCAGCGCCTTTTCGTAGTCCTCCAGCCGGAAATAGACCTGCCCGTACCCCGACAGCGCGCCGAAGTGGGACGGATTGCGCTTCACCACCTCGGCGCAGTCGGCGAGCGATCTGGGATAGTCCCCGGCGAGGTAGTGCACGGTCGCGCGCTTGTTCCAGCCCTCGGTGAAGTCCGGCTTGCGGCGGATCACTTCGGTAAACGTCGCGACCGCCTCGGGATGCCGGCCGGCCTGCATCTGCTCTACGCCTGCGACCATCAGGCGGTCGATCTCGGCGTCTCCCGAGCGGGCCCACAGCAGCCACAGGCCCCGCTCGGCGAATTCACGCACGAACGGGCTTTCGTCTCGCAGGCGCTTGAGCAGCAGAGGCTGGTCGTGCATGCCGCCGTGATTCGCGACCCAGACCACACCCTCGGCGCGCCGCTCGGTCTGGGGATCATCCAGCGCGGCGAGCGCTTCCTCGCGCGTCGCCGGCGCAGGGAATGCATCCGCAGCGCCAACTGTTAAAGTAGCGGCGAGCACGATCAGAGGGAACCACCGATGAAACCCGCAGCCTGGCATGCCTTGATCATAGCTTTTTTCGCCGCCGTGCCGGTCCACGCGGCGCCCGGCGATGACGCCGCTCCCGCGGGCGCTGCGCCCGCCGATCCGGTGCTCGAGAAAGTCATGGCCGCCAACGCGCAGAAGGACTGGAAGCGCTCGGAAACGATCCTGCGCGATGCGCTCGCCAAGGATCCGCGCAACGCGGACTATCACAACCTGTACGCGTATGCGATCCGCAAGGGCGAGAAGCCGAACCTCGATGTCGTCTTCAAGCACTACAACGAGGCTTTGCGCATCGATCCGAAGCACAAGGGCGCGCACGAATATGTCGGCGAGGCGTACCTGATGGTCGGCAACGTCGCCAAGGCAAAGGAGCATCTGGCGGCGCTCGACCGGATCTGCTTCTTCGGGTGCGACGAATACTCGCTGCTGAAGAAGGCCGTCGCCGAGTTCGAAGCGAAGGGGAAATAGTCCTGCCGATCCACAGGCCGCTGCTGTGCGGCGTGGTGCTGGTCGCGCTCACCGCCGCGACTCCCGTTCGCGCGCAGGATGCGATTCGCATCCTCGTCGGCTTTCCGCCCGGCGGCGGCGCCGACCTGATCGCTCGTCTGGCGGCCGACAAGGCGCGCGATGCGCTCGGCGCGCAGGTGATCGTCGAGAACCGGCCGGGCGCCGGCGGCCAGATCGCGGCCGAAGCGCTCAAGAATGCGGCGCCCGACGGCAAGACGCTGATGGCGTCGCCGGTGGCGGTCACGGTGATCGCCCCGCTCACGCACAAGAAGCTCGCCTACGAGCCGGAGAAGGATTTTGCGCCGGTGTCGCTCGCCGTGAATTTCCAGCTTGCGTTCACTGCCGGCCCTGGAACGCCCGCGACTACGCTCGCCGAATACATCGCCTGGGTGAAGGGCGATGCGCGGCGTACCAGCTTCGGCGTGCCCGCGGCGGGCAGCCTGCCGCATTTCTTCGGCCTTCTGCTCGGTCGCGCGATCGGCACGGAGCTCGTGCACGTTGCATACAAGGGCGGCGCGCCGCTGCTCAACGATCTCGTTGGCGGCCAGATCCCGGCCGGCGTCGACGTGCTGTCGGAAGCGATTCCGCAGCATCGCGCGGGAAAGGTGCGCATCCTCGCGAGCTCCGGCGCCAAGCGGTCACCGATCGCGCCCGAGGTGCCGACGTTCACCGAGCTCGGCTACCCGCAGATTCAGGGCGACGGGTGGTTCGCGTTCCACGCTCCGGCAAGAACGCCGAAGGCGACGCTCGAGCGGCTCTCGAGAGCACTCGGCGCAGCCATTCGCGCGCCGGACGTGACCGAGCGGCTGCTGAAGATCGGATTCGAGCCGGTCGGCAGCAGCGCGGAAGAGCTTGCGCGGCGCATGGCCGAGGACCGCGCGCGCTGGGCGCCGATCGTCAAGGCGTCCGGGTTCAGCGTCGACCAGTAGGGTGGTGCGACCCAACTTCGTTTTCATCCTGGCCGACGATCTCGGCTACGCCGATCTCGGCTGCTACGGCGGAAGGAGCGGTTGCTCGCCCGAGCTCGATCGCATGGCCGCGGACGGCCTGCGCTTCACGCACGGCTATTCGAACTCCCCGGTCTGCTCCCCGACCCGCTTTGCCCTCCTAACCGGGCGCTGGCAGTACCGGTTACGCGGCGGCAACGACGAGCCGATCGCCAGCCGCCATCGCGGCGACCCGGTGCTCGGGTTGCCGCCGGCGCACCCGACGCTTGCCTCGCTGCTGCGCGATGCGGGCTATGCCACGGCCCTCGCCGGCAAGTGGCACATGGGTTTCCTGCCGCACTTCGGCCCGCTGAAGAGCGGCTACCAGGCGTTCTTCGGCCCGATGAGCGGCGGCGTGGATTACTTCACTCACAAGGATTCTTCCGGCGTCCACGACCTCTACGACGGCGAAACCGACGCGAATCGCACCGGCTATCTCACCGATCTGATCTCGGACCGTGCGGTGGAATTCATCGGGCGTCGCACAGGAAGCAGCGAGCCGTTCCTGCTCTCGGTGCATTACACGGCGCCGCACTGGCCGTGGGAGACGCGGGCCGACGAAGCCGAAGCGCGCCGCATCGAGAAGATCTTCCACTTCGACGGTGGGTCGGTCGCGACCTACCGGACGATGATCCGTGAGATGGACGAGGGCATCGGCCGCATTCTCTACGCATTGAAGAAGACCGGCGCGGACGAGAACACGCTCGTCGTCTTCACCAGTGACAACGGCGGCGAGCGCTTTTCCGATACCTGGCCGCTCGTCGGCAAGAAGATGGACCTGCTGGAAGGCGGCATTCGAGTGCCGTACATCGTGCGCTGGCCTGCTCGCGTCAAACCGGGTGGCGAGACCGCGCAACCCGTGCTCACGATGGATTGGACCGCGACCTTTCTCGATGCCGCGGGCGTCGCGCCACAGCGCGAGTATCCGCTCGACGGGGTCAGCCTGCTTCGGCTGCTCGAGAAGCCCGACGCGACTTTCGAGCGCGATCTTTTCTGGCGGATGAAATATCGCAACCAGAAAGCGATGCGGTCGGGCGAGTGGAAGTACCTCTCGATCGAAGGCGACGAGTTCCTGTTCAATCTCGCGAGCGACGAGCGCGAGCGCGCGAACCACGCGAAACGCGAGCCGCAGCGCCTCGCTGCTTTGCGCGCGCGCTATGCGGCGTGGCAGAGGACGCTTCCCGAATTTTCCGACTCGACGTTCTCGGTACCGGCGACGAAAGCCGATCTGGCCACGCCGTCCGGCTGAGCGCGTTCAAGCGCGCAGCGTAAAGAGCTCCTGCGGCTCCGTCACGCCGCGCAATGCGTGAAGCCCTAGAGGGCGCAGGCGCTCCGGCACATGGCGCGCGAAGGCCGCCGAGACGACCGGCGAGGTCTCGAGCGTCTTGCACATCGCCTCGATTCGCGCTGCCTCGTTGGCCGCCGCGCCGATCACGCTGAATTCGAGCCGCTCTGGCGTGCCGATATTGCCGTACATGACGTCGCCGACGTGCAGGCCGACACCCAGGTGGATGCTGGGCTCGCCGGCCTGCGTGCGGCGGACATTCGCTTCGCGCAGGCGGCGGTGGGCATCGAGCGCAGCCGCAAGCGCCGACTCGCAGGCGCGCACGGCCTGCGGCGCGATTTGCGCTTCCGGGGCCGCGGCGTCCGAGATCGGAAAGATCGCCAGCGACGCGTCGCCGATGAAGCGCAGCACCTCGCCGCCGTGCTCGAGCACGGCGCCGGCGGTGCAGTCGAAGAATTCGTCGAGCAAGCCGAGGAACTCGCGGCGCGGCATCGAATCGGCAAGGCGGGTCGAGTTGCGCAGGTCGGAGAACCAGATCACGGCATGCACGTCCTCGCCGTCGCCGCGCTTGAACAGTCCGTCGAGCACCTTCGCGCCGGACTGCTTGCCGAGATAGACGTCCAGCAGGTTCACCGCATTGAGGCGCATCGCATGCACCTCGAAGACGCGCGACAGCAGCGGCAGTACCTCGTAGACGTAGCCCAGGTCCGTCGTGCTGAAACCGCCCGGGCGCCGGGTCGACAGCGAAAACGCGTTGATCTGCCCGCCCGAGAACACGAACGGCATCACGACGTAGTCGGTGGCGTCCTGCGCCTTGAGGTCGTGCAGGATCGGGAAGTCGAGCTGCGCGCCCGGCGCGTCGAGCCTGCGGCGCAAGCCGCCCGCACCTTCGAGAATCGCCTTCACCGGGCTGTCGAGGAAGCGCTGGTCGAGCAGCATCTCGCGGGTGACCGCGCCCTGCTGTACCCCTTTGCCGTTGTCTTCCCAGATGAAGTTGGTGCTGACCAGCTGCGGATGCAACGTGCGGATCGACAGCCAGAGCCGCCACGCGGGGATCCCGCCCGCGAGCATCGCGCGCGCAAACTGCTCGACGAGGTCGCGCGCCGAGGGCGCAGCCGGCGCTTCGCGCAGCAGCCATCCGACGAGCGGGTTCGCCGCCTCGGGCGAAGCGAGCGCGGCCTGCGGCGCGGGCCTCTCGCTTTCGACGACGATCGCGTCCATGCGCTCGCGGTAGAACGCCACGTACCCCTTGATCGCCGTCGCGTTTTCGTACGGATCCTCGTAGCTCCATGCCGAGTTCTCGGCGCTGCGCCCGCCGACCGTCAGCGTCCAGTGCGACGCATTGCCGCGAAACGGGCAGTACGTGCGGAGCGAGGTCGCGCGCAACAGATCCATCCGCACGTCGGCGCGCGGAAAGTAGTACGCCGGCGCCAATCGTCCCTCGGTCAGGATCTTGGCGCGTGCACTATCGGCGACCGGAACGCCGTTGAAGATCACGCGCACGCGCTCGCGGCATTCCTCGATCCGGATCTCGTAACCGGGCTTGTTCATGCGCGTCCGCCGAGTGCGTTTTGCGAAACGAGTGCGGCGATCCTGCGAACTGCGATCCAATCAACCGCGGGCATTCGATTATTCTACGGTCCGTGAGCCGACGCGCCTACCGCATCCTGCCGACGGAAGGAACGACGTTCCATCCGCGGCTCTTCGGCACGCGCGGCGCGGTGGCGGCAAACAGCAACCTCTCGGTGGCGGCGGGCGTGGACATCCTCAGAAGCGGCGGCAACGCGATCGACGCCGCAGTTGCGGCGTGCTTCGTCGAAGGACTGGTGAACCCGCAGATGCACACGATCGGCGGCGAATGCCCGATCCTGGTGCGGCCGGCAGGCGAGCGGCGCGTCTATGCGGTGAACGGCAACATGGCGGCACCGGGGAACGCGACGCCCGAAGCGTTTCGCGCACGCGGCCTGGCCGATGTGCCCAGCGTAGGCATTCTCGCTGCAGGCGTGCCCGCGGCGTTCGGCGCGTTCGCCACCGCGCTCGAGCGCTGGGGGACGATGCCGCTGAAGGAAGTGATCGCGCCGGCGATTGCGCTTGCCCGCAATGGCTTTCCGGTCTCCGACGGCCTGCTGAAGCAGCACAAATACGGCATCGTGCCGATGGAGAAACGCTTTCGGGACGAGTGGCCGGCAAGCGCGCGGCTCTATCTTCCCGGCGGGCGAGTGCCCGAAGCAGGCGAGCTGCTGCGCAACGAGGCGCTTGCGCGCACGCTCGATTACCTCGCGAGCGCAAAGGATCCGCTGCAGGCGTTCTACAAGGGAGACGTCGCGGCCGAGATCGCGCGATTTTCGCGCGACCGCGAGGGCCTGCTCGCGCGCGAGGACCTGGCTGCATTCGAGACGAGGATCGAGGATCCGGTTTCGCTGCGGCTGGGCGACACCGAGCTCTTCAAGACCGGATTCTGGTCGCAAGGGCCGGCCGAGCTGCAGGCGCTCGCGATCCTGTGGCAGCACGATCTCGCGAAGATCGGCTTCGGCACCGCGGACTACTGCCACCTGTTGATCGAGGCGATGAAGCTCGCCTATGCCGACCGCGAGCAGTACTACGCCGATCCGCAGAAGACCGTGGTTCCGGGCGAGATCCTGCTGTCGGAGGAATACACGCGCCGGCGGGCCGGGCTCATCGACCTGCGGCGCGCGAATCGCGAGCTCCGCCCGGGTGATGCGCGCAGGAACGCGGCGCTTCTGCCTGAGGACGAGCGTTTCGTGCCGAAGGATTGGGGGGCGGGCACCGTCCACGTCGACGCCGTCGATGCGAAAGGCAACATGGCCTCTTTTACGCCGAGCGGCGCGTGGATCTCGTCCGCGGAAGTGATCGAGCCGCTCGGCTTCCCGCTCTCGGTGCGCATGATGACGTTTTACCTGGAGCCGGAGCACCATCCGAACGTCGTCGCGCCGTTCAAGCGGCCGCGCACCACGCTGACGCCGTCGATGGCGTTCCGCAACGGCAAGCCGTGGATGGCCTTCGGCACGATGGGTGGCGACAATCAGGGGCAGTGGCTGCTGCAGTATTACCTTTGCGTCGCGGCGTTCGGCATGTCGATCCCGGAGGCGATCGAAGCGCCGCGCCTTTCGAGCGAGCACACGCCCGGCTTCTTCGCTCCGCACGCGAGCGAACCGAACCGCGTGCGCATCGAGCCGCGGTTCGGCGTCAAGGTGCTGGACGAGCTGCGGCGCCGCGGCCACGAGCTCGATGTGGCACCCGATTGGACCGAAGGATTCGTCTCCGCAGCGACCTTCGACGAGGACACAGGGCTGATCGAAGCCGGCTGCGATCCACGTGGCTCGAAAGCCGAGTGCTTTCCGAGCTTCGCTTATTGCTGGTAGGAAAATGGGGACGGACCCCATTTTCCACATAATGAAAAATGGGGTCCGTCCCCATTTTTGGCCTCGGCGTAAAATAACCGCACCATGTCCATCCATCCGCTGCCATCCCGCATCACCGATCCCGTAACGCAGGCGAAAGTCCATCTCGCCGCCGCGCACCGCCTCGCGGTGCTCGATGAGCTCGAGGAGGGCATCGACAATCACTTCACGGTCACGGTGCCCGGGCGGGACGACCGCTACCTGATCCTGCCGTTCGGCCTGCACTGGTCGGAAGCGCGGGCAAGCGACATGATCGTGTTCGACGAGTCGGGCAAGACGCTGGAAGGCGAAGGCGTGGTCGAGCTCTCGGCACAGTGCATCCACGCGCCGATCCACCGCATGACCGGCGCGCGCGTGGTGCTGCACACGCATCAGACCTGGGCGCTCGCGCTCAACATGCTGCAGAACAACCGGCTCCTGCCGGCCAGCCAGACTGCCGCGTTCTTCCACGGCCGCGTTGCCTATGACGATACGTACCTCGGCACGGCCGATACCGTCGAGGAGGGCGAGCGTCTCGCGCGCGTGCTGGGGGACAGGCACATCCTGTTCATGAAGAACCACGGCGTGATCGCGGTGGGCGACACCGTCGGGCAGGCGTACCGCAGGCTCTACAAGCTGGAGCGCGTCTGCCGCACGCAAGTGCTCGCCATGGGAAGCGGGCAGCCGTTGCAGATCCTGTCCGAAGAAATCATCGCGCAGGTCCAAGCGCCTGCCGAGCACGACCGGCATCCGCGCACCGAGCGCGATCGCCTGTTCTTCGAGGCGATGATGCGGGTTCTCGATCGCGAGAATCCCGGCTACGACGCCTAGGCAAGAGCGCCCCGTGCCGGTCGTCCTGGGCAGCGGCGAGCACCGCTACCGAGTAGTGGAGAACTGGGCGAAGCTGCCCGAGGGTTGGGAATTCAAGGACGTCGCAGCGGTCGCCGTCGACAGCAAGGACCGGGTCTACGCGTTCAACCGCGGCGAGCACCCGATGATCGTGTTCGATCGCGAAGGCAATTTCCTGCGCTCGTGGGGCGAGGGCGCTTTCCCGCGGGCGCACGGCATCCACATCGACGCCGACGACACGCTCTACCTCACCGACGACGCGGGCCACTTCGTGCGCAAGTGCACGACCGACGGCAAGGTGCTGATGGAGTTGGGCGTGCCCGGGACGCCTGCGCCCTACATGAGCGGCACACCGTTCCACCGCTGCACCCACACGGCGCTCTCGCCCAAGGGCGAGATCTACGTAAGCGACGGCTATGGCAACGCGCGGATCCACAAGTACTCGCCCGACGGGAAGCTTCTGAGTTCGTGGGGCGAGCCCGGGACCGATCCCGGGCAGTTCAATGTCCCGCACAACATCGCGACCGACGCCGAGGGCTGGGTCTACGTTGCCGACCGCGAGAACCATCGCGTGCAGGTGTTCGACGGCAACGGCAAATACGAGACGCAGTGGGTGAATATGCATCGACCGTGCGGGCTGTATTGCTGCCGCGGCAAGCAGCCCCGATTCCTGATCGGCGAGCTCGGCCCTGGAATGACCGTCAACCGCAATCACCCCAATCTCGGGCCGCGCCTGTCGATCGTAGACGGCAAGGGGAAGACGATTGCGCGACTGGGCGGTGAAGCGGGGCCGGGATTGGAGACCGGAAAGTTCATCGCGCCGCACGGCCTGGCCGTCGATTCGCGCGGCGACATCTACGTCGGCGAGGTGAGCTACACCGAGTATCCGCGCCTGTTTCCGGACAGCGGCGCGATCCCGTTCCGGATGCGCTCGCTGCAAAAGCTCGAGAAGCTCGAGCCGTAGAAAATAGGGACGTACCCCTTTTCTAGCGGTAGCGCTTGCGCGCCAGCGCCGCGCCCGCGGCGAGCGCTTTCAGCTTGGCGAGCGCGATCTCGCGGTCCATCGGCGCCATGCCGCAGTTCGTGCAGGGAAAGAGCTTCGATTTCGGCACGAACTTCAGCGCGCGGCCGATCGTGTCGGCGACCTCGGCCGCCGTTTCCACCTTGTCGGAAGCGACGTCGATCACCCCGACCAGCACCTCCTTGCCCTTGAGCAGCGCAAGCAGGTCGACCGGCACCTTCGAGTGGATGCATTCGAGCGAGACCTGCTTTACCTTGCTTTTCGCCAGTGCAGGAAAGATCTCTTCGTACTGGCGCCACTGCGAGCCGAGCGTTTCCTTCCAATCCAGGTTTGCCTTGATGCCGTAGCCGTAGCAGATGTGCACGCAAGTCGTGCAGCGAAGGCCCTGGATCGCCCGGTGCAGCGCGGCAATTCCCCACTTCTTCACGTCCTCCATGTAGACGTTGAACGCCGGCTCGTCGAACTGGATCACGTCGACGCCGTCCTTCTCCAGCGCGCGCGCTTCCTGGTTGAGCAGCGCGGCGAACGCCATCGCGAGCTTCACCTTGTCGCCATAGTGCCGGTCGGCGATCGTGTCGACGATCGTCATCGGCCCCGGCATCGTGATCTTCAGCTTTTTCTTGGTGTGCGCGCGGGCCAGCCGCGCCTCGGTCTGGTGCACCCGCCCCTTGAGGCGCAACGGCCCGACCACCAGCGGAACCATCGCCTCGTAGCGATTGTTGCGGATCCCCATCTTCACCTTGTGCTCGAAGTCGATCCCCTCGACGAACTCGAGGAACCCGTGCACGAAATGCTGCCGCGACTGCTCGCCGTCCGAGACGATGTCGATCCCGGCGTCCTCCTGCTCCTTGAGCCAGAGCAGCGTCGCGTCGCGCTTGGCCTGCGCGAGGGCGTCGCCCTCGGCGCGCCACGCGGGCCAGAGCTTCCCGGTTTCCGCGAGCCAGGCCGGCTTCGGCAGGCTGCCCGCGGTCGTCGTTTCGAACATCAGTGGAATCCTCCTGGGCGAATACTTTACACCGCGTATCATGGCGAAGCTCCGTTGATCTGCGAACTCATGACCTCTGCGCGTCCGAAGGCCACCTCGAAGCAATTGCAGGAAACCGAGCGCGCGATCGTCACCGAGTGGCGCTTCGCGCCCGGCGCCGAGACCGGCTGGCACCGGCACGGGTTCGGCTATGTCGTCGTGCCGGTGACGGACGGGACGCTGCTGCTGGAGATGCCCGGCGGCGAGACGGCCAACGCGACGCTCACCGCCGGCGCCAGCTACGCCCGCGATGCCGGGGTGGAGCACAATGTCGTCAATGCGGGCCCGGCGCCGCTGGCCTTCGTCGAGATCGAGATGAAGCACCTGCCGGGCTGATACCAGCGGTCGATTTCATCGACCGCTGGTTTGTCTGTTGCGTGCCTTCAGCCGCCGGGCGCGGCGCAGCCGGCGTATGGCGGCTGGCGCCGCCAACTCTGGCGTCGGTTCGCTTCGCGACCCGAGCCGGCGTAGCGCGCCTGGCGGCGCGCACTTTGGCGTCGGTCCGCGTTGCGGCCCGACCCGGCTGCTTGGCTTCGCGCCATTCGGCGCGGGCCGCGTTCGCGGCCTCGGCATCGGTCACGGACCGATGCCGCAAGTATGAGCCGCCCGGTCGGCGCGCCGCCGTCAGCGAATGGCGCCCCCGGCCCTCCCGCCGCTCGGACCGGGAGTGCCGTCGGGCGGCGCCAGCGGGACGTTGTCGGTGCGCCGCTCTGGCCCGGTGCCGGGTAGCGGCGTCTCCAGTCCACCCCCGCCGCCGCCCGAATCGGGCCTCGGTTCGGCGGGAGGGCCGGTCAGCGGCGGCGGCTTGCCCGGAAGGGGGGCACCGCCCACGCCGCCCGGCAGCC
>Ga0075421_100000567_pt1 | contig 39199 bp, 34 predicted proteins | sample SoiMetdeltSBSDD5_FD_75292 | JGI IMG/M metagenome (GOLD analysis project Ga0075421, IMG submission 75292) | Bulk soil microbial communities from a Populus tree surrounding site in Tennessee, USA - Soil MetaG P. deltoides SBSDD5 | ecosystem: Environmental > Terrestrial > Soil > Tree plantation... | reverse complement strand
CGGGTGGGGCGCAGCTGGCCCTTCTCGATCTGGCCCAGCGCCACGAGGTTGCCCTTGCAGGTGGCGTAGGCGGGGCCGGGCGCCAGCAGCTCCTGCCCGCGCACGAGAACCGACTGCCCGCGCAGGAGGCGGACCGTGTCCTCGCGGCTCACCCGCAGGACAGCCAGCTCGGCCAGCGCCGTCTCGACAGGGCGCAGCAGGGCCTGCAGCGCGTCCTCGTCCACCTCGGCGGTTGCGGTGAGGTCTGCCATGGCGACGGCCTGGGCCTCCTCGAAGGCGCCGACGCGCGTACGGCGCAGGGCAATGACGTGGCCGCGGCAGCCTAGCGCCCGTCCCATGTCGCGGGCCAGCGAGCGCACGTAGGTGCCCTTGCCGCACTGGGCGGCGAAGACCGCCGTGTCCCGGTCGGGCGCATCGACGAGCACGAGCGAATCGATCTGCACCGGGCGCGCCTCCAGCTCCACGGTCTCGCCGGCGCGCGCCAGATCGTAGGCCCGCTCGCCGTCGATCTTGACGGCGGAGTAGGCGGGCGGGGTCTGCAGGATCTCGCCGGTGAGGCCAGGCAGCAGCGCCTCGATGGCGGTACGCTCGGGGCGGGTGTCGCCGGTTGCCACAGGACGCCCTTCCGCGTCGTCGGTGTCGGTCTCCACGCCCCAGCGCACGCTGAACCGGTACTCCTTCTGGCCATCCACGGCGTAGGGCACGGTCTTGGTCGCCTCGCCCAGCGCGATCGGCAGGATGCCGGTGGCCAGCGGATCGAGCGTGCCGGCGTGCCCGGCCTTCTGCGCACCGAAGGCGCGCCGCACGGCGCCCACGGCCTGCGTGGAGGTCATGCCGGCGGGCTTGTCCAGCACCAGCCAGCCGTGCACGGGCTTGCCCTTCTTGCGGCGTGTCATGGGCGTTCTTTGGGGGCTTTGCTTGTCGCTTCGTCGATTTGCGTCGGGCGCTGCCCGGGGCGGACCCGAGGGCTTCAGGGCTTCTTGAGGTCCTGGGCCACCTTGGGGGAGCGCAGTATCTCGTCGATTCGCCGCGCCTCGTCGAATGTCTCGTCGGGGAGGAAGCGGATCTCGGGGGCGAACTTGAGATTGACGGCGTGGGCGACCTCGCCGCGGATATACTTGCGGTTGCGCCCCAGGGCCTCGAGCACCGGCGCCAGGTCCTTGCCCCCCAGCGGCATGATGTAGATGGTGGCGAGCCGCAGGTCGGGCGTCATGCGCACCTCCGAGACGGTCACGACGTGGGAGGCGAGCACGTCGTCGTGGATCTCGCCGCGCGACAGCATCTCGGCGAGGGCGTGCCGCACCAGCTCGCCCACGCGCAGCTGGCGTTGCGAGGGGCCGGACTTGCGGTGGTTCTGCCGGTTGGCCATGAGAACTCTCCACCCGTCATCCCGGCCGGAGCGATGCGAGCCGAAGGCGAGTAGCGCTCCGAGCCGGGACCTGGTGAGGCTCGACTCGCTCCGGGAGGTCCCGGATAGCCTCGCCTTCGGCTCGGCTTCCGGGATGACGGGTGCTTGCTACAGCGTCCGCTTGATGGTCTCGACGTTGAAGCACTCGATCACGTCGCCCTCGCGGATGTCCTGGTAGTTGGCGAAGGCCATGCCGCACTCCTGGCCGGCCGGCACCTCCTTCACCTCGTCCTTGAACCGCTTGAGCGTGGACAGCGTGCCCTCGTGGATCACCACGTTGTCACGGATGAGGCGGACCTTGGCGCCGCGCTCCACCCGGCCCTCGGTGACCCGGCAGCCGGCGACCTTGCCGATCTTGGAGATGTTGAACACCTCCATGATGCGGGCGTTGCCGAGGAAGATCTCGCGGATGGTCGGGGACAGCAGCCCGGACATGGCCGCCTTCACGTCATCCACGAGGTCGTAGATGATGTTGTAGTAGCGGATCTCGACGCCGGCCTGGTCGGCGGCGGCCTTCGCCTGCACGTTGGCACGCACGTTGAAGCCCAGCACGACGGCCTTGGAGGCTCCGCCGAGCACGATGTCGGACTCGGTGATGCCCCCGACGCCCGAGTGGATGATGCGCGCCTCCACCTCGTCGGTGCCGAGCTTGCGCAGTGCGCCGACGATGGCCTCCACCGAGCCCTGCACGTCGCCCTTCACGACCAGCGGGAATTCCTTGGTACCGGCCTCCTTCAACTGCTGCATCATCTGCTCGAGCGTGCGGGAGGTGCCGGCCGAGCCCAGCGTCTGGCGGCGCTTGCGCATGCGGTAGTCGGTGATCTCGCGGGCGCGCCCCTCGTTCTCCACCACCGCAAACGGATCGCCGGCCTCGGGCGCGGAGTCGAAGCCCAGGATCTCGACGGGCACTGACGGTCCGGCCGAGTCGACCGGCTCGCCGCGGTCGTCGATCAGCGCACGCACGCGGCCCCAGGCGGTGCCGGCGACGATGATGTCGCCGATCTTAAGGCTGCCGCGCTGCACCAGGACGGTCCCCACCGGGCCGCGACCGCGCTCCAGCTTGGCCTCGATGATGACGCCCTCGGCCGAACGGTTCGGGTTGGCCCTGAGGTCGAGCAGCTCGGCCTGCAGCAGGATCTGGTCCAGCAGCTTATCGATGCCGGTCCGCTTCAGCGCCGACACCGGAACCTCCAGCGTCTCGCCCGACATGCTCTCCACGATCACCTCATGCTGGAGCAGGTCTGTGCGCACGCGCTGCGGGTCGGCGCCGGGCTTGTCCATCTTGTTGATGGCGACGATCAGGGGCACCTCGGCGGCCTTGGCGTGATTGATGGCCTCCACCGTCTGCGGCATCACGCCGTCGTCGGCGGCCACCACCAGCACGACGATGTCCGTCACCTTGGCGCCGCGGGCGCGCATGGCGGTGAACGCCTCGTGTCCCGGCGTGTCGATGAAGGTGATCTGCTGACCGCTTGGCGCCATCACCTGATAAGCGCCGATATGCTGTGTGATGCCGCCGGCCTCGCCCTCGGCAACGTTGGTGGAGCGGATGGCGTCGAGCAGCGAGGTCTTGCCGTGGTCGACGTGGCCCATGATGGTGACCACCGGCGCCCGCGGCAGCTGATCTTCGTCGGCGTCCGCCGTGCCAGTAAAGCCCTCCTCGACATCGGACTCGGCCACGCGCTTGGGCGTGTGGCCGAACTCGCGCACGATCAGCTCGGCGGTGTCGGCGTCGATCACGTCGTTGATCTTGTGCATCGCGCCCTGGCCCATCAGGAGCCGGATCACGTCGACGGCGCGCTCCGTCATGCGGTTGGCGAGGTCCTGGATGGTGATCACCTCGGGGATAATCACCTCGCGCATGACCTTGTCTCTCGGCTGCTGGACGCCGGCCTGCCTCAGCTTCTCACGCTCGCGCCGGCGGCGCAGCGAGGCCAGCGAGCGCTGGCGCTGCGCTTCGTCGAAGGCGTTGTTGATCGTGAGCTTGCCGCGCGCGCGCTCCTCGCCCACGCGCACAGGGGCTTTGGTGACCTTGGCGCCCTTGCCCTTCTTGACGCCGCCGCGAGCCTCCTCCTCCTCCGCGGCGGGCTCGACGTCGAGCTTGCGCTTGCCAACGGTCTCGGTGCGCCGCACGTCGGTGCGCGGCTTGTCGGCCGACGGAACGACGACGATGGGCCCTCTGAGCGGCTCGGGCTTGGCAACCACCGGCGGCGGCTCCGGCGCCGTCGCGGGCTGACCCGGAGCCGGGACCTCACCGGCGGGTGCAGCCGCAGCCGGCGTCTCGGCCGGCGCCGGGGTCTCGACCTGCGCCGGCTCGGCGGCCTTCCTGGCCGCGTCCTCGCGGGCGCGCTTGGCCTCAAGCTCGGCGCGCTCGGCGGCCTCGCGTGCCTCGGCCTCGGCGCGATCTCTCGCGCTCTCCAGGGCGCGACGGCGCGCGTCGAGCTCGCCCGACGAGAGCCCGCCGGCGCCCTTGCGGGAATCCGCGTCTTGCGCGTCGTCGCCGGGACCGGAGATGGTGCGCTTCTTCTTTTTCTCGACGACAACCGACTTGGAGCGGCCGTGGCTGAAGCTCTGCTTGACGTGGCCGGACTCCACCGTCCGCTTCAAGCTCAAGGGCTTGCGCGGCGCCACGTTCAGGGTCTTGTCGTTCGTTTCCTTCGTCTCGCTCATACACGTCCCGCGTTAGGAATCCGCATTAGCCCCTGGTCAGCTGCGGGGCTCTCCAGACCGGTATCGCCTCAGGCGACCGGCCTCCTGAACAATCCGTTGTGCCGCCCCGCCACCAGACGCCGCAGCATGTACCACATTTGACCGGCCAATGGCCAAATCCAATTGCAGGCCAGTCAATTCCGTGACGATGGCGTGCTCTGCCCGCTTCGCATCCCCCTCTGCGGCCATGTGGGCCCGGAGCTTGCGGGAGAGCTTCTCCACCCCGTCCGGCGCCCCGTCGGCGGCGTGGATCAGGACGGCGGCACGCCCCTCGCCGATCAGCACCTGGACCTTGGCAAAGCCTGTCACCAGCAACCCGGCCTTGTTGGCAAGGCTGACGGCCTCCGCCAGCCGCCGGGTCATCAGGCGCTCCACCTGGTCCGGCAGGTCGTCCGGGACGGCAACCTGCCGTTGCAGGCTCCGCGCGAAGGCCTTGCGGCGCACCGCGGCGGTCACCGCGTCTCGCCGGGCCTCCACCCAGACGCCGCGGCCCGGCAGCCGGCGAGCCAGATCCGGCACCATGGTACCGTCCGGCCCCAGGACGAAACGGAGCAAGTCCTCCACAGGATGGTGGATGCGCGTTACGGCGCAGAGGCGGACCGGCGCGGTCCTGTCGTCCCGCCCCCGGTCCTCGTCGTTGGTTGCCGCCTTCGCGCCCATCACCGCTGTTTTCAAAGGGGTCAGACCCCTCGCCTCCAAGATCGAGTATGAACTCTGAGTCCGAGGCGAGGGGTCTGACCCCTGTTCATCTGACCTTACAGCTTCGCCGCAGCCGGCGAGGCCTGGCCGGCCTGCGCCGCTTCCGCCGACTTCGCCGCCTCGGCGGCCGCAGCCGCCTCGGCCTGCGCGGCACGGGCCTTCTCCAGCTCCTCCTCGGTCACCCAGCCGGCGGCGACGCGGGCGGCCATGATCAACTCCTCAGCCTCCTTGCGGCCCACCTCGAAGCCCTCCAGCACGCCCTTGTGGCGGATCGGCTCGGCGTCGCGCTCCTTGGCGCGCTCGGTCCAACCCACCAAGTCGTCCGGCACGGCGCCGGCCAGGTCTTCCACCGTCTTGATGTCGTTCTCGCCGAACGCCACCAGCATGGCCGTGGTGACGCCCTGCACCTCCTTCAGCTCATCGGCCACACCCAGCTCCTTGCGGCGGGCGTCGCGCTCGGCCTCCTGCTTCTCCAGGAACTCGCGGGCGCGCGTCTGGATCTCGCTGGCGGTGTCCTCGTCGAAGCCCTCGATGTGGGCGATCTCGCTGGGCTCGACGAAAGCCACCTCCTGCACCGTCTCGAAGCCCTCGGTGGCCAGCAGCTGGGCGATCACCTCGTCAACGTCCAGCGCCTCCATGAACAGCTGCGAGCGCTCGGTGAACTCCTTCTGGCGCCGCTCCGACTCCTCCTGCTCGGTGAGGATGTCGATGTCCCATCCGGTCAACTGCGAGGCCAGCCGCACGTTCTGGCCGCGCCGGCCGATAGCCAGCGAGAGCTGGCTCTCGGGCACCACCACCTCGATGCGGTTGGACTCCTCGTCCAGCACCACCTTGGTCACCTCGGCCGGGGCCAGCGCGTTGACAATGAAGGTGGCCGCATCCTCGTTCCACTGGATGATGTCCACCTTCTCGCCCTGCAGCTCGCCTACCACCGCCTGCACGCGCGCACCGCGCATGCCGACACAGGCGCCGACGGGATCGATCGAGGAATCCTTGGAAATGACTGCGATCTTCGCCCTGGAGCCCGGATCGCGCGCCACCGACTTGATCTGCACGATGCCGTCGTAGATTTCCGGCACCTCCTGGCGGAACAGCAGCGACATGAACTCCGGTCGGGCGCGGGAGAGGAAGATCTGCGGGCCTCGCTGCTCGCGCCGCACGTCGTAGATGTAGGCACGGATGCGATCGCCGAGCCGCACGTTCTCGCGCGGGATCATCTCGTCGCGGCGGATGATGCCCTCGGCCCGCCCCAGGTCCACGATGACGTTGCCGTACTCAACACGCTTGACCGTGCCGTTGACGATCTCGCCCACACGGTCCTTGTACTCGTTGTGGTGGCGCTCGCGCTCGGCCTCGCGCACCTTCTGCACAATCACCTGCTTGGCGTTCTGAGCGGCGACGCGGCCGAAATCGAGCGGCGGCAGAGCCTCCACGATGGTGTCTCCCACCTCCGCGTCACGCTTGCGGCGCCTGGCGTCGGCCAGGGTGAGCTGGGTGGAGTCGTTCTCCACGTTCTCCACCACCGTGAGGACGCGCGTGAGCTTGGTCTCGCCGTTCTTGGGGTTGATCTCGCAGCGGATGTCGTTCTCCGCACCGTAGCGCGACTTGGCCGCCTTGGTGATGGCGTCCTCCATCGCCTCGATGACGATCTTGCGGTCGATCGACTTCTCGCGCGCCACCGCATCCGCGATCTGCAACAGCTCGAGCCGGTTTGCGCTTACGCCTACCTGCGCCATAGCTTCTGCATCCTCCTTCTTCCAGTCTCGGTCGCCCAGATCATTGACCAGGTCGGCAGGTCATTGTTCCAGGTCCTCGCCGGCGTCGTCCTGCGGCGGCGGATTGCCGGCCGCCTTCTTGGCGCGCCTCAGCGTGTCGCGAATAAGCTCGTCCGTCAGCACCAGCCGCGCCTCGGCGATCAAGCCGATGGGCACGGTAACCTCCGGCCCGCCCTGGTCGGCCGGCACCTCAATCTGCACATCGTTACCGGCGAGCCCCTTGAGCATGCCGCGGAACCGGCGGCGGCCGCTCATCAGCTCCTTGGTCTCGATCCTGGCCTCGTGCCCTGCCCATGCCACGAAATCCGAGGGCCTAGCCAGCGGCCGGTCGATTCCCGGTGAGGAAATCTCCAACGTGTAGTGGCCCGCGATCGGATCATGGGCATCAAGCAGCGGCGAGAGCTGGCGCGAGACGTCGGCGCAGTCCTCCACCGTCATGGTGCCGTCCGGACGCTCGGCCATGATCTGGACCGTCGTCCCGTTGCGGCCGGAGATGGTGACGCGAACGACGCGAAAACCGAGGTCGTGAAGCGTCGGCTCAACCAAGGCCGCGATCTCGCCTGCAACTCCGGTCTCGCTGAAAAAGCGCGCCTCGGACACCGCGCCGCTCACGTCCGTCACCTTCCGAGCATCGATGGAAATGGCCCCGCGGCTCAATGGCCCTGCCGGCTCATGAGGTCAACCCAAAACAAAAAGAGCGGACCCAGAGGGCCCACTCTCAGAGTTGAGATGATCATGAGCATGCAAACACTAGGCGCAAAATGCGCGTTTGACAAGCACCAAGTGTAAAAAATGCCGCACTAGTGTTGCACCGCAGCAAACCTGACCCCATCCCGGCATTGTTGCCGCCGGGCCGCAGGATCACGTGGCGGGTGGCACCTATTCGGCGGCGATGCGGCGCGCGCTGCCGTCGGCCGCCACTTCCTGGATGGCCTGGAAGCCTTCGAATTCAGGGTGGCCGAGGGTGGTGGGCTTGTTGTCGCCGGCACGAGCGTGGGCCTTGCGGAAGGCCTCCGACCGGGTCCAGCCCTCGAAGGCGGCGTAGGACTCCCACACCGTGTGGGAGGCGTAGAGCACATGGTCCTCGCGCTCCGGCCCCCTGAGCAGATGGAAGGCCTTGAAACCCGGAAGCTCATGCAGGTAGCTCTGCCGGCTGAACCAGACGCTCTCGAAGTCCTGTGTGCGGTCCTTCAGAACCTTGAAACGGTTCATAGCGATGAACATCGGGTGTGCTCCTGGGGTGAGATGGTGAGTGGTGAGATGGTGAGTGGTTTGTATCGCCGGAGTTTGTGGCGCCTTGGGCTCCGCCGCCCGGCCGCACAACGACAGCCTGGACCATCGCAGTGCCCGAAACCCCGCCATAGCATCTACGGCTCATGCTACCGGGTGCCTAACCTCCGGCAAGCGTGAACCACGGCCTGCAATCGCGCTGCCCGAAACCTCACCACCTCACCACTCACCATCTCACCGAACGTCAGGCTTGCAAACATCGCAATTCTTGACATAAGTCGTCAAGAATATGCTGCGCCGCGCGTTGTGGCAGCGGCAGCGGGCTGCGGCGACGGACGCACGAGGGGCGCCCACCTTGACCACCAGACCAGACGATGGAGAGGAGGCGCGCCCGCCCTCACCGCGCCCGGCCGCCAGGACGCGCCGCGTCAAGGTGACCGAGCTGCTGGCCGGCGAGCGGGAGGCGATCCTCGAGCACGACGGGCAGGACTACCGCCTGCGCATCACGGCAAGCGGCAAGCTGATCCTGACCAAGTGAGACCGCATCGACCCGCGACCGGCGGGGGCTCGCTCCGGCCGACAGCCCGCTCCGGCCGACTTGTGACCATCGCGCGCCACCGGTAGGTTCCAGCCGCGGGCACACGAGTCCGCGCGACGCAATCGGCGGACAAGCCGGGGCATGATGGACGACCTTGCTTTCAATCTGGCGATGGGCATCGCAGCCGTCTGCGGCGCGCTCACGGGGCGCATTTTCGCCCTGGAGGCGCAGGACCGGCGCACCGCCGTTCTCGCCGCCGCCTACTGCGGGGCGGGAGGCGGCTTGCTGGGCGGGCCGGTGCTCGCCTTCGTGCTGGGGCTGATCGCCAGGCTCGTCTTCGCCGAGACGGGCGTCCTGGCCGCGCTGGGCGATGCCGCGGAGGCGACCGGTCCGGCCCTGTTGTGGGGACCGGCGGCCGGCGCCACGGGAGGCCTCGCCGTCGGCGTTCTTGTGGCGCTCTGCAAGAGGCACGCCCCGCGTTAGAGGGACCGCTGGTCCCTGGGCGCGCGCCGGACTACGGGTGCCACCCGCTCCAACACGGCGATTCTCTGTATCGCGACGGGCGTATGTTCGTGCGCGATCTCGGGATTCACCCTGAGTGCTTCCTGCCACGCCGGCTGGCATTGCTATCCGTTCTGGAAAGCGACTGGAAGGAGGCTCGAATGCGCAGACTGCTTCTCGCGCTGGCGGCGACGGCGCCGCTGCTTGCACTCGACAGTGCGCCTGCAGCGGCCTGGGGCTGGGGCAGGGGCTACGGCTACTCAGCGTACGCCTACGCGCCCTACTACTGTCCGCCCGCTCGCTCGTACTACTACAGCTACCGGCCCTCCTACGGGTATGCGCCCTACTACGGTGCCTATTGGCGGCCGCGGTTCTATTCGGGTGGCTATTTCGCCCGCCCGTATCGCCCGTGGGGCTATCGCCCCTGGGGCTACCGCAGCTGGGGCTACCGCGGCGTAGGCTTCCGAGGCTGGGGCTACCGCGGCTGGGGCGTTCGCGGATGGGGCTATCGCGGCGGATGGGGCCATCGCGGCTGGGGCGGGCGGCGCTGGTAGCCCGGCCGGTCGCCCGCTGACCCTCGACATTCCAGGACGTGCCCCCGCATGACACAACCTGACAAGGAGAACCCCATGATCACGCGCTCCCTGGCGCTCCTCGGCTGTGCCCTGGCTCTGGCGCTCGCCGTGCCGCTGGGCAACGAGGCCGACGCCCACTCCTACTACCGGTTCAAGCGGTGCATCGCGCCGGCCACGTATGGCACGCCGACGACATGGGTGTGCAAGGCGAGCGAAATCTGCTGCTACGACTGGCTGCTGCGCAGAGGCTCCTGCCCGACCAGGCGTTGCTTCTGAGAGGAGCCTACGTCCGCCGCGTCCGCCCCCTGGGCGCGGCGCGGGCGCGGCCGAGGCGCACGCCGATGGCCGGGCCGACCTGCAAGAGCAGGGTGGCGCCGAGAATGAGCCCGGCGCCGAGCCAGCCGATGGCTGGGAGGCGCTCGCCCAACACCAGGCAGGCGGCGAGCGCGGCGAACACCGTCTCCATGCTCACGATCACCGCCGCCTCCGACGGCGGCGTGCGCTGCAGGGCCACCGTGAGGATGGTGAACGTGAGCGCGCTGGAGAGCAGGCCGACGTAGAGGATGTCGGGCGCGGCGCCTGCAAGACCGGTGAGCGTCGTGGTCTCCAGAAGCGCACTGCCGAGTGCGGCCAGCACCGCCACCACGGCGAACTGGACGGCGGTGAAGCCAATGGGCCGGCCGAATGGCGCCGCCCGCCCGGTGATGACGACGTGGATCGCCCAGAACAGCGCGCACAGCGCCACCAGCCAGTCGCCATAGCCCAGCCCGCTCAGCGTGCCGCCGCCGCCGAGCAGCCAGGTGCCGAGCGTCGACAGGGCCACGGCGGGCCACACCGCCGGGCTCGGGCGCTTGCCGCTCCAGGTCCAGGCGACGAACGGCGTCAGTACCACATAGAGGGCGGTGAGGAAGCCGGTGTTGGTGACGGTGGCCGTCCGGATGCCCGACTGCTGCAGCCAGGCCGCCACGAAAAACGCCGCGCCACCCCAGACGGCAATGCTCCAGAACCCCGGACCGGCCGTCCCCGCAGCCTGGGCGCGCCGGTGCTCCCGCCAGGCCAGCGGCGCTAGAGTCAGGGCCGCCAAGCCGCCGCGTGCCGCGATGAACGCGAGCGGCCCCACGTGGTCCATGGCCGACTTCTGGAACAGGAACGCCACGCCCCACACCGAGGCGGCGAAGAGCAGGGCGATGTCGGCGTTGAGACGGGACATGGACGTTCTTGGGTGTCCTTGGGGGATGGGAGGACCGCGGCACCAGCTCGGCCGCCAGCTCATGCGCTGCCCACATGACACGCGTTTGTTGCCGAGCCAAGTGGGAGGGCAACGGGTGTCAGACCCGGGGTTCTGACACCTGCTGCCAAGCCTCTTCCTCGACAAGCGCTTGCGTGCCTATCATCCCCGGCCTAGTCGTCGGATGGAGCGGGGTCAGACCTAACCCCAGCGTTGGCAGTTCTGCTAAAGCGTTGAGGTTAGGGGTCTGATCCCGTCACCGTCGAGGTTAGGGTCTGCCCCCATCACTGACCGGACTCACCCCGCATGTTCAAGAAAATCCTGATCGCCAACCGCGGCGAGATCGCCTGCCGCATCATCAGAAGCGCGCGCAAGCTCGGCATCCGCACGGTGGCGGTCTACTCCGAGGCCGACCGCGACGCGCTGCATGTGGAGACGGCGGACGAGGCGGTGGCGATCGGGCCGGCGCCGGCGGCGCAATCGTATCTCGTCATCGACAAGATCGTAGAGGCCTGCCGGCAGACCGGCGCCGAGGCCGTGCATCCGGGCTATGGCTTCCTGTCCGAGCGCGAGGCATTCCCAGTCGCACTCGCCAAGGCCGGCATCGTGTTCATCGGGCCCAACCCGAAGGCCATCGCCGCGATGGGCGACAAGATCGAGAGCAAGAAGGCGGCAGCAAAGGCCAAGGTCTCCACCGTACCGGGGTTCCTGGGCGAGATCTCCGACGCCCGGCACGCGGTCAAGATCGCCGCCGAGATCGGCTACCCGGTCATGATCAAGGCCTCGGCCGGCGGCGGCGGCAAGGGCATGCGCATCGCCTTCAGCGCGAAGGAGGCCGAGGAGGGCTTCGCGCTCGCTCGCTCGGAGGCCAAGTCGAGCTTCGGCGACGACCGGGTGTTCATCGAGAAGTTCATCGAGAACCCGCGCCATGTCGAGATCCAGGTGCTGGGCGACAAGCACGGGCACGTCATCCACCTGGGCGAACGCGAATGCTCCATCCAACGCCGCAACCAGAAGGTCGTGGAGGAGGCACCCTCGCCGCTGCTCGACGCCAGGACGCGGCATGCGATGGGCGAGCAGGCGGTCGCGCTGGCCAGGGCCGTCGGCTATGACAGCGCCGGCACGGTGGAGTTCGTGGCCGGGCAGGACAAGAGCTTCTACTTCCTGGAGATGAACACGCGGCTGCAGGTGGAGCATCCCGTCACCGAGCTGGTGACAGGCATCGACCTGGTCGAGCAGATGATCCGGGTCGCGGCCGGCGAGAAGCTCAAGATCAGGCAGGAGGACGTGAAGCTGAACGGGTGGGCGGTAGAGACCCGCATCTACGCCGAGGACCCACTCCGCAATTTCCTGCCCTCCATCGGCCGCCTCACGCGCTACCGGCCGCCCCAGGACGGGGTGGAGGACGGCGGCACGGTGCGCACCGATACCGGCGTGTTCGAGGGCGCCGAGATCTCCATGTTCTATGATCCGATGATCGCCAAGCTGGTCACCCACGGAGCCACGCGCGAGGCGGCCATCGACCTGCAGGCGGAGGCGCTGGATGCCTTCGTCATCGACGGGGTGGAGCACAACATCCCGTTCCTGGCCGCGCTGATGCAGCATCAGCGCTGGCGCACCGGGGCGCTCTCCACCGGGTTCATCGCCGAGGAGTACACGGGCGGGTTCAAGCTGGGAGCGCCCGACGGGGAGGATCTGGACGTGCTGGCGGCGGTGGCGGTAGCCGTCGACCACCTGAGCAACAACCGCCGACGCGCCATCACGCATCAGATGGCGGGGCCGGCGGTCCGCTTCTCCGACCGCCGCTACGCCGACGTGGGCGGCACGCTGGTGGCGGCGCGGGTGGAGGGGACCCTCGGCAGGCCCACCAGGGTGACGCTGGTTGACGCCAAGAGCATCCGCCGCGCCGCCCTCGACGTGGACGCCGACTGGTGGCCGGGCAACCCGGTGTGGCGCGGCAAGGTGGGCGACCGGCGTGTGACGGTGCAGGTGCGCCCGATCCTCAACGGCTACGACCTCTCCTACCGCGGCGCCCGCGCCAAGACCCGCGTCTACACCGAGCGCGAGGCCCAGCTCGCCGCGCTCATGCCGGAGAAGACCCCGCCCGACACCTCCAGGCTGCTCCTGTGCCCCATGCCGGGCCTGGTCAAGGCGATCCACGTCGCCGAGGGCCAGGAGGTGAAAACGGGCGAGGCGCTGTGCGTGGTGGAGGCCATGAAGATGGAGAACATCCTCCGCGCCGAGCGCGACGGCGTGGTGAAGGCGGTGCGCGCCAAGCCGGGCGACAGCCTGGCGGTTGATGCGGTGATCCTGGAGTTCGGGTGAGCGTTCCGTAGGTTGGGTCGAGCGAAGCGAAGACCCAACACAGGCCAGCGATCACCCGCGATCAGCTCATGACATGTTGGGTCTGTGGCTTCGCCTTGACCCAACCTACGCGTGACCTACATCGCCAAATGCCGGAACGCGGGCGCGTCGGGCCAGAAGATGCGGGCGGCGGTGCTGACGCGGGACGGATCGCCCGTGGTCAGCAGAAGGGGCGGCGCGGCACTGCCCGCTGCGGCGCCGTCCACGTAGTGCGCGTGGCGCTGCAGGTAGTCCTCTAGGCTGTCGGCCACAACCTGGGGCTGGGAGATCAGGCGCGTGAAGGCCGGCAGGTGGCGGCGGAACAGGTGCTCCACCAGCGGATAGTGGGTACAGCCCAGGATCGCCCGGTGCGGCGGCGCGCCGGCGGTCTGGGCCAGCAGGGCCGCCACGCCCCGGCGCACCAGGTCCTCGAGCGCCGGCTCCGGCGCGCCCTGCTCGATGGCCGGGACGAGTTCCGGGCAGGTCTGCTGCACGACGGTCACCTTGGGGCAGCGCTTGCGGATCTCCTCGGGGTAGGCGTGCGAGGCGATGGTGCGGGTGGTGCCGAACACCGCCACGGTGTCGGTGTTGTACCTCTGGGGATATTGCGGGGCCGTCACCGCCCAGGGGGTTTGGGTGGCCGCCTCCACCGTGGGCGCCACGATGCCGAGCACGTTGCGGCCGGGCCAGCCGCTGACGCTGAGCCAGCTCTGCTGCAAGGTACGGGCGGCGACGCAGGTGGCGGTATTGCAGCCGAGAAGCACGAGCCTGCATCCGCGGCGGAACAGGGCCTCCACGCCGCCGCGCGTCAGGGCCACGATCTCGTCCGAGGGGCGGTCGCCGTAGGGCACGTTGGCGTGGTCGCCGAGGTAGACGAACGGCAGCTGCGGGAAGCGCGCAATAAGCGCGCGGAAGACGGTCAGGCCCCCATGCCCCGAGTCGAAGACGCCGATCATCGCCTGGCCGGTTGTCCCTCTTGAGAGCGGCCGCTTCCCGGCATGCACTGGTGATGCCGCGGAAAAAGGGGCCGCAGTGCCCTTAGCCCGGCCTCATTAGCACACAAGCTGCGTCGGAAAATGGTTCACGCCGCGCCGTTAACGCTGGCTCAACCGACCTTCTCCGGTCCCTTGGCATCGCTGCGCGCCCAGTAGTCCGGTTCGGCCTTGGCACGGCGCAGCGCCTCCTCCGACTCGAAGCCGGGTGCCATGGACGCATCGGTGCCCGGAAGGATCTGGTGGTGCTCGATGTCGAGCGTCCTGAGCCAGCGCTGCTGACCCATGGTGAGCGCGATGAAGTAGCCGATTTCAACCAGCTCCGGTTCCGTGAAGTGCGCCCGCAGCCGCCCCCACAGCTTGTCGTCCGTCGGCAGGTCCCAGGTGATGGCCTCGGCCCAGGCCAGCGCCGCCTTCTGCCGGTCGCTGTAGCGGGTGGACTTCTCGAAGTTGAGCAGGTCCAGATAATCCTCCTCCACCGCGCCCAGCCTGGCAGCCTTCATGGAGCGCTGGTTGCCGCAGTACTCGCACTTCACCGAGCGCGACACGTAAAGCCGGCACAGCTCCTTGATGGCGTGGTCGGCCACGCCGTTCTTGAACACATCGCGCCAGCTGTTGGCGAACGACCAGAACACCGCCGGCACATGCGCCCGGACCGCCTGGCTTTCCGGCCGCGGCGTGCCCTCGCGGCGGCACCGCTCCAGCTCGGCGAGCATGGCGGGGTCGTCGATGCCTGCCGGATCGACGTACTTGATGCGCGGGCCCGCCATGGCGGTTCCTCCCCAGGTTCGCTGTTGGGCTTTGACAAACTGCAGCTTCCGCCGTCATCCCGGACGGAGCGACGCGAGTCAGAGGCGAGCAGCGCTCAAATCCGGGATCTCGTGAGTAGGTCACAGACTTCCTTCACGAGGTCCCGGACAGCCTCGCTGCGCTCGGCTTCCGGGATGACCGGTGTAAGGATAGGACGAGAGATTGGCGGCATCCGGGCACATATGCGGCGCCGGCCAGAGCCCCGGTCAGATCCCGTCGAGGATGGCGGCACCGACGATCGGCCCGCCGTGCCCCTGCTGGAGGAATACGGCGCAACGGTCGGCGCTGCTGTGCATGAAGCTGCGGCGGTCGAGCTGGACCACCATCTCCTTGCCGCTCCAGGTGCCGACCGGCATCAGCGCGCGCACCACGTTGGAGTAGACGATGGTGCGGCCCTGGTTCTCTCCCCGCGTGATCGGCACCTTCACGCTGCCGGCGATGGCCGCCAGCCACACGGTGGCCTCCTTGGCCTCTACCCCGTCGGGGGTGGACGCCACATCGATGACAAGCCGGCCGTCGGCGGCCGACAGCGTTATGTGCACGCGCGAGGCGCTGAACAGCTTGGCCGTCTTGTCGATCGCCCGCTCGACCTTGTCAGCGCTGCTGCCGTTGACGTTGGTGATGCCGCTGATGACCGCCTGGGGCGTATAGACCATGCCGTCGCCCAGCACCTTGGCGTAGGCCTTCTGACGGGCGGTGAACTCGGGACGCGCCAGCGTATCGCGCCAGCCCAGGTAGTCCCAGTAGTCGACCGGAAGGGTGAGCGCGATCACGTCGTCGCGCTTGGCGAGGTGCCCAAGCACCTCATCGGCCGCAGGACATGTGGAGCAGCCCTGGCTGGTGAAGAGCTCGTAGACCGCCTTGACCTGAGCGGAAGTCGCCGAGGCTTGCGCACCCACTTCAGTGGAGCCAAGCAGGCCGGCAAGGCCGGCCAACGTCAGGGTCGCCCAAGACCGCATCTGAGTACGGCGTCCATCCTCGTTAGCACCCCGCGCAATGCGAATATCTGGGTTCGCCCGTTCAAGTGCGAGTCACGAATGGGTGAGTCGCGGCCGTCCCGATCTCACCGCATCGCACAATCCTTGTATTGTCAACGACCTCGCAGGGTATCAGACCTTGCGGGTCTGATACCTTACTTGGCCAGGAACGCAGCGATCTCCTTCTCGGCCTGCTTCATGCTGAGCACGCCGTCGAGGTGGCCGCGCTTGCCGTCCAGCGCCACCAGCTCCACCGGAGCGCCGTTGGCCTTGATGGCCTCGGCTGTGCGCTTCACGGACTCGGCCGGGAAGAGCGCGTCGGTGGGACTGTAGACGATGAGCGCGGGCGCCCTGATCGCCTTCAGCCGCTCGGCCGCATTCTCTGCAAACAGCTGGTTGGCCCTGACCAGATAGACGAAGCTGTTGGCATCGGAGCCCTTCGCACGACCGGCGCCGGCACCGTCAAGGGTCGCGTCCACGGCGTAGCGATTCGCGAAGGCCTTAGCCGGGCTGTCGCCCTCCTTGGCCCACTTGGTACCAAACGCCGTCGTGTACCAGGCGTGGGGCTGGGTATGCAGCGTGACGAGCTTCAACGAGAGGCTCAAGCCCGCGAGCGGAGGCTCCTTGCCGTAGTAGTCGCCGCCGTTCCACTTGGGGTCGAGCTTGATGGGAGCTGACCACATATCGGCCCAGGCGATCAGCCCGGCGTCGGCCTCGGCAGAGGCGATCACCGGCATGATCCTGCCCACCATGTCGGGATAGGCGCCGGCCCACTCGTAGGTCTGCAGCCCGCCCATCGAGGCGCCACCGACCATCACCAGCTTCCTGATGCCAAGGCTGTCGACGAGCTTCTTCTGCACCTCGATGAAGTCACGAATGCTGACGACCGGGAAGTTGAGCGCATAGGGCTTGCTGGTGTCGGGGTCGATCGAGGCCGGACCCGTGGTCGTCACATTCGAGTCGGGCGCATTGAGATTCACCAGCGTGTCGGACGACAGCACGAAGTACTTGCTCGTATCGATCGCCTTGCCGGGACCGATGATGGCGTCCCAGTAGCCCGGCACCTTCTCGGCCTCCGCGTATTTGCCCGCGGCGTGCGACGTGCCGGTGAAGAAATGACAGATCAGGATGGCGTTGGACTTGTCGGCATTGAGCGTGCCGTAGCTCTCCCATCCCACCTTCACGTTCTTCAGCGTGCGCCCGGACTGGGTCGTGAACGATCCCAGCTCGAACACCTGCTTCTTGGTGATGAGATCCTGAGCCTCTGCCGGCGCCAGAGCCAGCAGCAGCAAGGCCGTAAGCGCGATCAAGCGCGACATGCGTTTCCCCCTTGGTTGTCGGTTGCGCGCACTCTACCCGCCAACTGTGGCGGCCGGCCGCCCGGATGACTTTCCGGCAACAATCAACTGGGTCATCGACGTTCCCCACAGACTCTCCACAGTCTCGCCGCACTTTCCCAGAACGGCCCATTGACACCCATATAAACCCATGTCATCCCGCCAATGCCCAGCGTAACCATGCCGGATCGTCGAGTCGCTCGAGGGGGAGCGGACGGGACTTGGCGCGTCGGGTTGACGAAGCAAAGCGTGGGTTGGTCGGCGTCGGGGCGAGGCTCGAGCAACAGGGATGGACCGCTTTGTTTCCACATTCATCAACAAGATCGACGCCAAAGGGCGTGTGTCCGTCCCTGCGCCGTTCCGCGCCGTTCTCGAGCGCGACGGCTATGCCGGGGGCGGCATCTACTGCTACCCCTCGCTCGACGCTCCGGCCCTCGATGCTGGCGGCCAGAGGCTTGCGGACAATATCGACCGGCTTCTCGACGGCCTGCCGGACTATTCGGACGAGCGGGACGAGCTGTCTGTCGCGCTCTATGGTGACGTGCACACTCTCGCTATCGATCAGGACGGACGCATCGTGCTTCCTGAGACGCTTCGCGCGCACGCCGCTCTTTCGACTCACGTGGCTTTCGTGGGGCTCGGACAGAAGTTCCAGATGTGGGAGCCCGCGCGCTTCGAGGCCCGGCGCGCTGCCGCCCGCGAGAAGGTTCGAGACCACCGCCGGCTGTTCGATGCCGGGCGCCGGCAGTCTGGACCCGAACCCGGCGACGGCGGCGGGGGAGGGGCGCTGGAATGACGGCGCGCAGCCCGACAGCCGAGGGGAGCCGCGGCGAGACGAGGGCGCACGTTCCGGTGCTGCTGGCCGAGGTGCTGGCGGCGCTGGCGCCCCAGGCCAACCACCGCTGCATTGACGCCACCTTCGGTGCCGGCGGCTACAGCACGGCGCTGCTCGATGCGGGCGCGCGCGTGCTCGCCATCGACCGCGATCCGGCGGCCGTAGCTGCGGGTTGCTCCCTTGTGGAGGCGAGCGGCGGGCGGTTAACCCTTGTGCAAGGACGATTCGGCGAGCTGGAGCGGCTCGCCCAGGGAGCAGGCTTCGCACCCGCGGATGGCGTGGTCCTTGACATCGGCGTCTCCTCGATGCAGCTCGACGACCCGGAGCGCGGCTTCTCCTTCCAAGTCGACGGACCGCTCGACATGCGTATGTCGGGCCGGGGCGCCGGCCCTTCCGCCGCCGACATCGTCAACGAGGCCGAGGAAGCCGACGTCGCCGACATCCTTTACCAATTCGGGGAGGAGCGCCGCTCGCGCGCCATCGCCCGCGCCATCGTGGCCCGGCGGCGCGAGCGGCCGTTCGCGCGCACGCTGGAGCTGGCGCAGCTGGTGGAGCGGGTGTTGGGGCGCGGCAAGATCGGCGGCCGCCACCCGGCCACGCGGACGTTCCAGGCGCTGCGGATCTACGTCAACGACGAGCTCGGCGAGCTGGCGCAGGGTCTTGCCGCCGCGGAGCGCGTGCTGAAGCCCGGTGGGCGCCTCGCCGTCGTCACCTTCCACTCCCTGGAGGACGCCATGGTCAAGCGCTTCCTGCAGGCGCGGACGGGCAAGCGGGAGGGAGCCTCGCGCCACCTGCCGCCGGGTGCACCGCCCGAGCGGGAGTCCAGTTTCCGCTTCGTTAACCCAAAGCCGGTAAGCCCGGCCGAGACCGAGATCGCCGCCAACCCGCGCGCACGGTCGGCCCGGCTGCGCTGGGCGGTGCGGACCGCCGCTCCGCCCTGGCCGTACTAAAGGGGTCAGACCCTCGCTTCGAACAGCGAGGCCGGAACGAGAATGTTGAGGCGAGGGGTCTGACCCCTTACCGGATGGAGGCGAGGGGTCTGACCCCGTCGCGAACATGCATCGCACGCTCAACGTCATCCTGCTGCTCCTTGCCCTCGCCAGCGCCTTTGCCGTCTACGTCCTGAAGTACGATACCCGCCGCATGGAAGCGCGCGTGCAGGGTCTGGAGCGCACCGTGGACAAGCTGGAAGGCGAGATCGCACGGCTCAAGGGCGAGCACGCCCATCTCGCGCGCCCGGAACGCATCGAGCCCATGGCCCGCGCCCTCGGCCTCGCCTCCATCGGCCCGCGCCAGTATCTGCGCGTGGGCGCGAGCCCACCCGCCGTCGCGGAAGCTTCCGCACAGGCCGCCACTCAGCGGTAGCCGCCGATGGACCCTGCGGACGGCATCGCTCCCATCTCCAAAGCTATCGCGCGACCGGCCCGGCGTCCCGTGAGACCCGGCCTGGCGCTCGACCTGCGCGTGCGCGCGCTGCTGGCGCTGACGGTGCTGCTGCTCGCCTTCGGCGCGGTGGCCGCGCAGCTTGTCCGCCTCGCCCTGCAGGGCACACCGCGGCTGCGCGTGACGATGGCCGACGCATCGCCGACCGCGTGGGCAAGGCCCGACATCGTCGACCGCAACGGCCGCCTGATGGCCACCGACCGCGCCGTGAACTCGCTGTTCGCCGATCCCCAGATCCTGCTCGACCTTGACGAGGCGATCGAGAAGGTCACGGCCGTGCTGCCCGGCCTCAACGCCCAAGAGCTGCGCAAGACGCTGGCCGACCGCAGCCGGCGCTTCGTGTGGCTGGCGCGGGGCCTCGGCCCAAAGGAGGCGCAGACCGTGCACGAGCTGGGCCTGCCGGGCCTCGGCTTCCGCACCGAGCTGCGGCGCTTCTACCCGCTGGGGCCGCTTGCGGGCCACGTGTTGGGCGCAGTCAGCGTCGACAACCGCGGCCTGGCGGGGATCGAGCGCATGCTCGACGAGGAAGGCCTGGCCGAGCCCGCCCGCGGCGCCGATCGCAACACACGGCCGGCGGTGCGGCTGGCGCTCGACATCGGCGTGCAGCACGCCGTGGCCGAGGAGCTGCGGCGCGGCCTCAGGCAGTTCGGCGCGGTGGCGGCGGTCGGGCTGGTGCTCGATGCCCGGACCGGGGAGATCGTGGCGGCTGTGTCCCTGCCCGAGATCGATCCCAACCGGGCAGCCGACCTGCTCGACCCGGAGCTACTCGACCGGCTGACCGCCGGCACCTTCGAGCTGGGCTCGGTCTACAAGATCCTGGCCATCGCCCTGGCGCTGGAGCACGGCCTCGTCGATCTCGATACGGTGCTGGACGTGCGCCAGCCGCTGCGGGTGGGCAGCCATGTCATCAAGGATCACTATCCGCAGAGGCGCCCGCTGACCGTGCGGGAGGTGTTCCTCTATTCCTCCAACGTCGGCGCCGGCATGCTGGCGCTGCAGGCCGGCAGCGAGCGCCAACGCGCATTCCTGGACAAGCTCGGGCTGCTGGAGCCGATGCGCACCGAGGCGGGCGCCGTGGCGCCGCCCCAGCTGCCGCAGCAGTGGGGGCGGGCGGAAACCATCACCATCGCCTACGGCCACGGCCTGGCGGTTGCGCCGCTGCAGTTCGCGGCGGCGGCCGCCGCCGTGGTCAACGGCGGCGAGAAGCTGACGCCTACGCTGCTCCTGCGCGCCGATGCGCCTGCGAAGCACGATCGCGTCGTGACCGAGGCCACCAGCGCCAGCCTGCGCGAGCTGATGCGGCTCGGCGTGACGCACAAGGCGGGCACGGGCCGGCGGGCCGAGGCGGAGGGCTATGGCGTGGGCGGCAAGACCGGCACGGCCGAGATGCCGGGCCGCGGCGGCTATCGCGAGAAGTCGGTGATCTCCTCGTTCCTGGGTGCTTTCCCCATGGAGGCGCCGCGCTACGTGACCCTGGTGATGCTGTTCGAGCCGCAGGGCACCGGCGAGACTCAGGGCCGCATCACGGCCGGCGTCAACGCCGCCCCGGTGACGGCGCGCATCGTGGAGCGGATCGCGCCCCTTCTCGGCGTGCTGCCGCGCTCCATCGAGGCTCACGTGCAGGCCCAGGCCCCAGCGCCGGGAGCGCCCGCGTTTGACGCCCCGCAACAGGCGCAATAAGAAGCAGCCGCGCGGGCCGGCAGAGGCACTACCCTGCGAGGGAGCCGATCGAGGCGCAATGAACCTGGATAAGCTTGTCGGCGCGGAGACCGCTGCTCCCTTCGGCTCCCATCAGGTTGCCATCGCCGGGCTCACGGCCGACAGCCGCGAGGTACGGCCGGGATGGCTGTTCGCGGCGCTGCGCGGCTCCAAGGCGGACGGCAGCTGCTTCGTGGCCGATGCCGTGGCCCAGGGGGCGGCCGCCATCCTCGCCGAGGCGGGGACGGAGGTGGAGGTGCCCCCGCACGTTCCGCTGCTCCGATCGGCGGAGCCGCGCCGGGCGCTGGCGCTGATGGCGGCGCGCTTCTACGGCGCCCAGCCGGAGACCACGGTTGCCATCACGGGGACCAGCGGCAAGACCTCGGTGGCCGACTTCACGCGCCAGATTTTCGCCGCGCTGGGGCACAGGGCCGCTTCGCTCGGCACCATCGGGCTCATGACGGGGTCAGACCCCTCGCGTCGACCGATCCCCGGAGGCTCAACGTCGGATGCGAGGGGTCTGACCCCGTTGCGTTACGGCAGCCTCACCAGCCCCGATCCGGTCACGCTGCACAAGACCTTGAGCGAGCTGGCGCGGGACGGCATCACACATCTGGCGCTCGAGGCCTCCTCGCACGGCCTCGACCAGCACCGCCTCCACGGCCTCCGCCTGAAGGCCGCCGCCTTCACCAATCTCGGCCATGACCACCTCGACTATCACCCCAGCGTCGAGGCCTATCTCGCCGCCAAGCTGCGGCTGTTCTCGGAGGTGCTGCCGCCGGACGGGGTCGCAGTGGTCAACGCGGACGCCGAGCACGCGAGCGAGGTGATCGCTGTTGCGCGCAAGGCCAGCCGCAGCGTCCTGACCGTCGGCAAGACTGGCGAATGTCTTACGTTGGACGCTCTCGAACCGGAGCGGTTCGCTCAGCGCGTGCAGATACGGCATGCGGGAGGCGCTGCCGACATCAGGCTGCCGCTCCTCGGCGCCTATCAGGCCGGCAATGCGCTGCTCGCTGCCGGTCTGGCGATGGCCGTCGGCGAGACGCCCGAGCGGGTGCTGCCGGCGCTGGAGAAGCTGGAGGGCGTGAAGGGGCGGCTCGAGGTGATGGGCGTCGTGCGCGGCGGCCTGGTGGTGATCGACTACGCCCACAAGCCCGATGCGCTGGCGGCGGCGCTCCAGGCGCTGCGCCCGTTCGCGCCGGGCCGGCTGGTGTGCGTGTTCGGCTGCGGCGGCGACCGCGACAAGGCCAAGCGGCCGATCATGGGCGAGATCGCCTCCCGGCTGGCCGACAGCGTGATTGTCACCGACGACAACCCGCGCGGCGAGGACCCGGGCGCGATCCGCGCGCAGATCCTGGCCGGCGCCCGCAGTGCGCGCGAGATCGGCGACCGGGCCGAGGCGATCCGCGCGGGCTCGCGGCTGCTCGGGGCCGGCGACGTGCTGCTGGTGGCCGGCAAGGGCCACGAGACGGGCCAGATCGTGGGCGACAAGGTGATCCCGTTCTCCGACCACGATGTGGTGCGCACCCTGCTGACGGAGCCGAGAACCGCATGACGGAGCCGCTCTGGCAGTGGGACGAGCTGGTCGCCGCGGCACAAGGCCGCGTGGACGGCATTCCGTCTGCCGCCATCACCGGTTTCTCCATCGACACGCGCACGCTTGCACCGGGTGACGTGTTCGTCGCGCTGAGGGCCGCGCGCGACGGGCACGCGTTCGTCTCCGGCGCCTTCGCCGCGGGAGCCGCGGCCGCCCTCGTGTCGGACGACTACCCCCGCGGCAAGAGCGACGGCGCCCTGTTGCGGGTGCCCGATCCGCTGGCGGCGCTGGAAGCCATCGGCCGGGCGGCGCGCACGCGCAGCAACGCCCGGATCGTGGCGGTGACGGGCAGCGTCGGCAAGACCGGCACGAAGGAGATGCTGCGCCTCAGCCTCAGCGACGCCGGGCCCACGCACGCCTCCGAGAAATCGTACAACAACCATTGGGGCGTGCCGCTCACTCTGGCGCGCATGCCCGGGAGTGCCGCCTACGGCGTATTCGAGATCGGCATGAACCATGCGGGCGAGATCACGCCGCTGACGCGCCTCGTGCGCCCGCACGCCACCGTCATCACCGCCGTCGAGCCCGTGCATCTGGAGTATTTCCCCTCGGCCGAGGCCATCGCCGAGGCGAAGGCGGAGATCTTTGCGGGCCTGGTGCCAGGCGGGACCGCCGTGCTGCCACGCGACAACCCGCATTTTGCCCTGCTGAAGGAGCGGGCCGAGGCCGTCGGCGCCAGTATCGTCAGCTTCGGATATGCAGAAGACGCCGACGTGCGCGGCATCCAGGCCAACATGGATGCCAGAGGCTCGTCGGTTATCGCCGGCGTCGGCTCGCAGCGCTTCCCCTACCGCATCGGCGCTCCAGGCGAGCATTACGTGAAGAACTCGCTCGCCGTGCTGGCGGCACTGATGGCGCTGGGCGCCGATCCCATGCGCTGCCTCAGTGCGCTGGTCAAAGTGGCGGCGCCGGCGGGGCGTGGCGCGCGCACCACGCTCGAGGCGCGGGACGGTCGCATCCTGCTGATCGACGAGAGCTACAATGCCAACCCGGCCTCGGTGCGGGCAGCGCTTGCGGCGATGGGCACGGTGCCGCGGGCCGACTTTCCCCGCCGCGTCGCGGTGCTCGGCGACATGCTGGAGCTGGGCGACGCCTCGGCAGACCTGCATCGCGGCGTGAAAGAAGCGGTTGACGCAGCCGGTATCGATCTGGTCTTTGCCTGCGGACCGATGATGAAGCTGCTCTACGACCAGCTCAAGCCCGCGCTGCAGGGGGCGTGGACGCTCAACTCCGCCGAGCTGGCACCCCGCCTGCTCGACGCGGTCGAGGCGGGCGATGTGGTGATGATCAAGGGCTCGCTGGCATCCAGGATGGGGCCGGTGGCCGAGGCCATGCGGGCGCGCTTCCGGGTGGCCGGCGGCTGAGGCTGGAGGGCGGAGACTTCGCGATGCTTTACGCGCTGGCGACCCTGAGCGACCAGATCGCTCCCCTGAACGTGTTTCGCTACATCACGTTCCGCACGGGCGGCGCCATCATGACGGGGCTCCTGTTCGTGTTCCTGTTCGGCCCGGCCATGATCGACTTGCTTCGCGTCAAGCAGGGCAAGGGGCAGCCGATCCGCGAGGACGGGCCGCAGTCGCATTTCGCCAAGCGCGGCACGCCCACCATGGGCGGCATCATGATCATCGGCGGCGTCACGGTGGCCACGCTGCTGTGGGCCAACCTGTCGAACTGGTACGTCTGGATCGTGCTGCTGGTGACCCTGTGCTTCGGTGCCATCGGCTTCTACGACGACTACCTCAAGGTCACCAAGGCCAAGACGGCGGGCTTCTCCGGCAAGATGCGGCTTGCCGCCGAGGTGGCTGTGGCCGCCGTTGCCACCATCGCCGTCATGCGGCTCGGCAGCCCGGGGTTCTCCTCGTCGCTGACGGTGCCGCTGTTCAAGACGGTCATCATCCCGCTCGGCTTCCTGTTCGTCCTCGTCGGCGTCCTCGTGATCGTCGGGGCCGGCAACGCGGTCAACCTCACGGACGGCCTCGACGGCCTCGCCATCGTGCCGGTGATCATCGCCGCGGCCACCTTCGGCGTGTTCGCCTACACCACCGGTCACGCCGTGTTCGCCCGCTACCTCCAGATCCACTACGTCGCCGGCGTCGGGGAGCTCGCCATCATCTGCGGCGCACTCATAGGCGCCGGCCTCGGCTTCCTGTGGTTCAACGCGCCGCCGGCCATGATCTTCATGGGCGACACCGGCTCGCTGGCGCTGGGGGGCGCGCTGGGCGCCATCGCCGTGGCCAGCAAGCACGAGGTCGTGCTCGCCATTGTCGGCGGTCTGTTCGTGCTGGAGACGATGTCGGTCATCATCCAGGTGCTGTCGTTCAAGCTGACGGGCAAGCGTGTGTTCCGCATGGCGCCCCTGCACCATCACTTCGAGGAGAAGGGCTGGCGCGAGTCGACAGTGGTGGTGCGCTTCTGGATCATCTCGGTGGTGCTGGCGCTCGTCAGCCTCGCCACACTGAAGCTGAGATAGGGGTCTGACCTCCGGGGCTGATACCGTTTTCACCCGTCATCCCGCGCGGAGTGATGCGAGCCGAAGGCGAGCAGCGCTCCGATCCGGGATCTCGTGAGGCAAAGGTTCCTACTCATCGAACAAGGTCCCGGATAGCCTCGCCTGCGGCTTGGCTTCCGGGATGACAGGTGAAAGCGATGGCTCGCTGGTCTGACACCTTCGCGACACTGGCTGCCTTGGCGGTGGCCGGCACCTGTACCGTGTCGGCACAGGTGCTGGGCACGAAACCGAGCTACACCGAGCTTTCGCTCAGCGACGTGCCGAATGCGGCGGCGATGACCGACCGCATCTGGGTCCCCGGGCTGGACGAGGGCTATGTGCCGCAAGGCCTGACCTTCATCGATGGCGCCATCTACCTCGGCACCTACCGCAGCGAGGACCCCAAACAGGGCCGAGGGCCCTGCCGCGTCTACCGGGTCGACCCGCGCAGCGGCGGCGTCACCGGGGTGCTCGACCTGCCACCGCAATGCGGCCACGCCGGAGGTCTCGCCAGGGGCCGGCCGGGGCAGCTGTGGGTCGCCGACACGCGGGAAATTTTCGAGATCAGCCTCGATCAGCGCGGCGGCGGCACGATTGGCCACGTGGCCAGCTCCATTCGACTGACAGGCGAGCTCAAGGGCTCGTTCGCAGCTGGTACGGCCGACGCGCTGTGGCTGGGCACCTACAGCAAGGAGCCCGGCGCCCGCCTCTACAAGGTGCCGTTCGAGAAGCTTGCAGCCAGAACCGGCTCGCTCAGCGAGCAGGACGCCGCAGCCACGGTTGCGCTGCCGACCGAGGCTCAGGGTGGGGCGTTCGATATCGCGGGCCGCCTGTGGATCACGCGCAGCGGCTCCAGCTTCGGCGAGCTTCTCGCGTTGGACCCGGCGACCGGTGCCGTCCTGCAGCGGCTGAACATGCCGGCCGGCATCGAGGACATCAGCTTCGACCCGGAGGGCGGGCTGTGGGCCGTCGGCGAGGCCGGCAGCAAGCGATGGCTCGGCTGGAAGACCTATTTCCCCCTCATATTCCGGTTGCAGCCGGCCTTGCTGCGCTGAGCTTCCCGCCCAATTGCAACTCCAACGGACGTACAATCGCAGCCATGATTCGGGTCACGACATTCGCGGGCAAGGAGGTTGCCGTCTTCGGGCTCGGCAAGTCGGGGCTCGCGAGCTGCAGGGCGCTCGCGGCCGGCGACGCGCGCGTCGTGGCCGGCGATGACAGCGTCGCCGGGCGCGAGGCGGCGGCGCGGCTCGGAGTGGCCGTGGATGACCTGGCAGAGGCGGACTGGACTCGCTTCGCGGCCCTGGTGCTGGCGCCCGGCGTGCCGCTCACGCACCCCGAGCCGCACTGGGTGGTGCGCAAGGCCAAAGCCGCGGGCGTGGAGATCATCGGGGACGTGGAGCTGTTTGCGCGCGAGCGGGAGCGCAGCGCGCCGGAGGCGCCGTTCGTCGCCATCACGGGCACCAACGGCAAGTCCACCACCACGGCGCTGATGGCGCACATCCTGAAGTCGGCCGGACGCGACGTGCAGATGGGCGGCAACATCGGCACTGCCGTGCTGGACCTTGAGCCGCCGGCGCCCGGACGCTGCCACGTGATCGAGATGTCCTCGTTCCAGATCGAGCTCACCCCGACGCTGACGCCCACCGTCGGCATCCTGCTCAACGTCACGCCCGACCATCTCGACCGCCACGGCACCATGGAGACCTACGCGGGCCTCAAGGCGCGGCTGGTGCAGGACGCTCTGCACCCCGTCGTCGGCGACGACGACGACTGGTGCCGCGACATCGCCGAGCGCCTGCGGCTGGCCGACCGCACCTGGGTGGACATCCTCTCCGCGCGCTCGCGCGTGCGCCACGGCTGGTATGCGACCGACAGCACGCTCGTCAGCGGCGCGCCCTGGAGCGGGCCGGCGGGCGCCTTCGCCGATCTCGCCGGCATCGGCGCGCTGCGCGGCCGGCACAACATCCAGAACGCGCTGGCCGCCAGTGCGGCCGCCATGCACCTGGGCGTGCCGGCGGCGGAGGTGGCCGCGGCGCTCAAGACCTTTCCCGGCCTGCCGCACCGCCTGGAGGAGATCGGCCGGATCGGGCGCACCCTGTTCATCAACGACAGCAAGGCCACCAACGCCGACAGCGCCGCCACCGCGCTCGCCGCCTTCGAGCGCGACGTGCTCTGGATTCTCGGGGGCCGGCCCAAGCAGGGCGGCATCGTCTCGCTCGCCTCGTTCTTCCCGCGGGTCGCCAAGGCCTACCTGATCGGCGAGGCCACCGAGGCGTTCGCCGCCACCCTCGACGGCCACGTGCCCATCGCCCGCTGCGGCACGCTCGACGCCGCCGTGGCCGCGGCCGCGGCGGATGCGGCCGCAAGCGGCGCGCCGGAGCCCGTGGTGCTGCTCTCACCGGCCTGCGCCTCCTTCGACCACTACCGCAACTTCGAGGTTCGCGGCGACGCCTTCCGCGCCCTGGTCGCGGCCCTGCCGGGCATCGAGCTGCGAGGAGGAGCGACGTGACGGTCCCTCCCTCTCCCCGCGCAGTGCCGACGTCTCCACGCGCTCCATCGGCGCGGGGCGGGGAGAGGGGAGCCGTGTCATGACCCTCTCCCGCGCCGAGAAGAGCGTGCTGACCGACTGGTGGTTCACGGTCGATCGCATGCTGCTCGCATCGATCCTGGCGATCGCGGGTGCCGGCGTGGTGCTGTCGCTGGCAGCGAGCCCCGCCATCGCCATCAAGCGCGGGCTGCCCACCTACTACTTCGTGGAGCGCCAGCTCGTCTTCATAGCGGCCGGCATCGTTCTCATGCTTGCCGTGTCGCTGCTGTCGCCGATCCGCGTGCGCCGGCTGGCGCTCGGCGTGCTCGCCGTCTGCCTCGTCTCGCTGCTGCTCGTTCTCACCACCGGCACCGAGATCAACGGTGCGCGCCGCTGGCTGCACCTCGGCAGCTACTCGATCCAGCCGTCGGAATTCGCCAAGCCCGCGTTCGTCGTGGTCTCGGCCTGGCTGCTGGCGGAAGGACGGCGCCGGCCGGACATGCCGGCGCTGCCGCTGGCGCTCGGCCTCTATCTCCTGCTCGCCGGTCTGCTGGCGCTGCAGCCGGACGTGGGGCAGGCGCTGCTCGTCAGCCTCGTGTGGTGTGTGCTGTTCTTCCTCGCCGGCGGCCCGGTGGCGTGGTTCGCAGCCTTCCTGGCGATGCTGGCCACGGCCTTTGCCGCCGCCTACCACACCGTCGGCTACGTGCGCCTGCGCGTCGACCGCTTTCTCTCGGGCGCCGGCGAGAGCTACCAGACCGGTCGCGCGCGGCAATCCTTCATCGAGGGCGGCCTGCTCGGTCGCGGTCCGGGGGAGGGCACCATCAAGAGCGCGCTGCCCGATGCCCACAACGACTTCATCTTCGCCGTGATCGCCGAGGAGTACGGCGCGCTGGTCTGCCTGGTGCTGCTGGGGCTGTTCGCGCTGGTGGTGGTGCGCGTGTTCGCCCGGCAGATGCGCGAAGGCGACGACTTCCTGCGCCTCGGCGCCATGAGCCTGGTGCTGCTGCTCGGCCTGCAGGCCATCATCAACATGGCGGTCAACACCGGGCTGCTGCCGACCAAGGGCATGACGCTGCCCTTCATCTCCATCGGCGGCTCCTCGACGCTCGCCACCGGGCTGGGCCTGGGGCTCCTGCTGGCGCTGACGCGACGCAGGGCCGCGCCAGGGGCCGCGCCCGGCCACACGAAAAAGCCCGCATTCGTGCCTATGGCCGCACCCTCCGAATCAACCTGACCGACTCAATCCGACTGGCGATGCCCGACCGGCCCTCACCGATGCCCCATTCCGTCATGCTCGCAGCCGGCGGCACCGGCGGCCACCTGTTCCCGGCCTTCGCGCTGGCCGAGGAGCTGGGGCGGCGCGGCATCGCCGTCGATCTCGTCACCGACATCCGCGCCGACCGCTACGAGGCGGGCTTCCCCGCGCGCGCCGTCTACCGCGTCCCTTCGGCCAGCCCGACGGGCAAGTCTGTGGCCGGGCTCGGACGGGCGGCGTGGTCGCTTTCGCGCGGCGTTGCCGCCTCGCTCAAGCTTGTGCGCAAAGTCAGGCCCGGCGCCGTCGTCGGCTTCGGCGGCTACCCGGCGTTTCCGCCGCTGGTGGCCGCGCGGCTCGCCGGCGTGCCCACGGCCCTGCACGAGCAGAACGCCGTCCTGGGACGCGCCAACCGCGCGCTGGCGGCCTTCGTGACCGCCATCGCCACCTCGTTCGAGCAGACCAAGCTCCTCGACGGGCGCGCCCGGGCGAAGGCGCGGATGACGGGCAACCCGGTGCGCGACCTGGTGGTTGCCTGGGCCGCCCAGCCGTATCAGGCACCGGCCGAGGGTGGGCCCTGCAACCTGCTCGTGTTCGGCGGCAGCCAGGGCGCGCGTTTCTTCGCCGATGCCTTGCCCCAGTCGTTGGCCCTAATGCCGGAGGAGCTGCGGACCCGCCTCCTGGTCGTGCAGCAGTGCCGAGAGGAGGACCTGGGGCGGGTCAAGGAGGCCTACTGGCGGGCGGGGGTGCGGGCGCAACTCGCCACGTTCTTCCCCAACCTTCCGGAGCAGATGGCGCGGGCGCACCTGGTCATCGGTCGTGCCGGTGCCTCCACCGTGGCGGAGCTGACCGTCATGGGCCGCCCCGCCATTCTGGTGCCGCTCCCGCACGCCTTGGATAACGATCAGTTGCAGAACGCACTCAGGCTGTCCGACGCCGGCGCCGCCTGGTGCCTGGAGCAGAAGAACTACACGGCCGACTTCCTGGCCGAGGCGCTGACCGATCTGCTCGTGACTCCCGGCAAGCTGGAGGAGGCCGCTGCCGCCGCCAAGGCGCAGGGCCACCCGGACGCGGTAACCCGTCTGGCAGATCTTGTCGAGGAGCTGGTAGGCCGCCGGCGGCAAAGCGCGTAACATCCGCAACAAACAAAGAAGCGCGGCGCCCGCCGCCAGCGAGGGAAACCGGACCATCATGCAAATGCCCGCCGACATGGGCCCCGTACACATCCTCGGCATCGGAGGCATCGGCATGAGCGCGATCGCCGAGATCCTGCACTCCAGGGGCTACACCGTGCAGGGCAGCGACCAGAAGGACAGTGCCAACGTCAAGCGCCTGCGTGCCAAGGGCATCCGCGTGTTCGTCGGACACGATGCCGTCAACCTGGTGGGCGCGCGCTATGTCGTGATCTCCACCGCCGTCAAGCCCGGCAACTCGGAGCTGGAGGCGGCGCGCGCCAAGGGCGTGCCCATCATCCGCCGGGCCGAGATGCTGGCCGAGCTGATGCGACTGTATTCAACGGTGTCCGTCACCGGCACGCACGGCAAGACCACCACCACGTCGCTCATTGCGCACATCTTCAACGCGGCTGGCCTCGACCCCACGGTCATCACCGGCGGCATCATCAACGAGTGGGGCTCCAACGCGCGTCGCGGCGAGGGGCCCTGGATGATCGTGGAGGCCGACGAGTCCGACGGCACCTTCATCAAGATTCCGACCCAGATCGGCGTCATCACCAACATCGACCCCGAGCATCTCGACTACTTCGGGACGGTCGAGAACATGCACCGGGCCTACGAGACCTTCTTCCGCGGCATCCCGTTCTACGGCCTGGCCGTGGCCTGTATCGACCACCCGGTGGTGGGCCGGCTGATCGAGCGGTTGCAGCTGAGACGCGACGGCCGCCGGCTCTTGACCTACGGCACCACGCCCGGTGCGGATCTCCTGCTCAAGGGGGTGCATGCGGAGGGCGGCACCACCATCTTCGACGCCCAGCTCGGCCCCCGCGTGCGCGGCGGCCAGCGCCCGCTCAACGGCTGGAGCATCCCGCTGGCCGGAGACCACAACGCGCTCAACGCGCTCGCCGCCATCGCCGCGGCCAGCGAGGCCGGCATCCCCGATGCCGCGATCCGCGCCGCGCTCGCCGGCTTCTCCGGCGTCAAGCGCCGCTTCCAGCTCACCGGCACCTGGAACGGCGTGGAGATCTACGACGACTACGGCCATCATCCGGTGGAGATCGCTGCCGTGCTCAGGGCGGCCCGCGCCACGATAGCCAACAATGGCGCCCATGGGCGCGTGGTGGCTGTGGTGGAGCCGCACCGCTACACCCGGGTGCGCGACCTGTTCCACGAGTTCGCGGCGAGCTTCGCCGATGCCGACAGCGTCATCGTCGCGCCGCTCTATACCGCCGGTGAGCCGCCCATCGACGGCATCAGCCACGCCACCCTGGCCGAGGCCATCCGCTCCTGCGGGCACCAGGATGTGGCCGCCGTGGACAGCGAGCGCGAGATCGCCTCCATGCTGCGGCTCTCCGTGGCGCCGGGCGACATGGTGGTGTGTCTGGGCGCTGGCAACAGCACGGAATGGGCGCACGCGCTTCCCGAATGGCTGGCGACCGGGCCAATGTCTGCGTCTGCGCGAGGCGGGAGCGCGGCGTGAGCTTCCCCGATCTGCTCCCCGACCTCGCCCCCAGGCTGCCCGAGCTGCGCGGCCGGCTCGCCGCCAATCCATCGCTCGCGGACATCACCTGGTTCCGCGTGGGCGGCCCGGCGCAGGTGTTGTTCGTGCCCGCGGACGCACGGGACCTCGCCTATTTCCTCGCCAACATTCCCCCGGATCTGCCGATCACCGTGATCGGCCTCGGCTCCAACCTGCTGGTGCGCGACGGCGGCGTGCCGGGCATCACCATCCGTCTGGGGCGCGGCTTCGCGCAGATCACAGTCGAGCCCGGCCACCGCATCCGCGCCGGCGCGGCCGTCCCCGATGCGAAGCTTGCGCGCGCCGCTGCCGACGCCGGCATCGCCGGGCTCGCCTTCTACCGGGGCATCCCCGGCTCGATCGGCGGCGCTCTGCGCATGAACGCTGGCGCCCACGGCCAGGAGACCAGGGACGCGCTGGTCGAGGCGCTGGCGGTGGACCGCCGGGGCAACCTGCATACCGTGCCGCTTGCAGACATGGGGCTGACCTACCGTCACAACGGTGTGCCGGGCGACTGGATCTTCGCCGAGGCGCTGTACCAGGGCAGCGCCGGCGAGCAGGCGGCGATCCTGAAGGAGATGAACGAGGTGGCCGACTACCGCGAGGCCCACCAGCCCATCAAGGAGCGCACCGGCGGCTCCACCTTCAAGAACCCGCCGGGCCACAGCGCCTGGCGGCTCATCGATGCCGCCGGCTGCCGTGGCCTGCGCGTGGGCGGCGCCCAGGTCTCGCAGATGCACTGCAACTTCCTGATCAACGACCGCAACGCCTCGGCCGAGGACATCGAGCGCCTGGGCGAGACGGTGCGCGCCCGCGTCAAGGCGGCGAGCGGCCTCGAGTTGCAGTGGGAGATCATCCGCCTCGGCATACCGCGCGAAGGGCGGCCCACCGGCGAGGCACTGGTGCCGTGACTCAGCTGCTTGACCCCACCACCATTGAGCTCACACCCTGCTACCGGCCACCAAGTGAGGGGAAGCTAATGAGCGCGCGCTGTCCCCTCTCCCCTCGGGGGAGAGGACGTGAGGCCATGACTTACGGCCGCGCGCGCAACGCGGCCAACAGAGACAACTCTAAGGGACGCGGCCGAAAGTCATTTGGCCGAACTGGTGAGGGGCTACTTCCTTATCTGCGGGCGTCTCGAAGGCCCCCTCATCCGGCCCTTCGGGCCACCTTCTCCCCAAGGGGAGAAGGTGCGTCGCGGACCGCTTCGGAGCCCTATACCGACTGCTGGTGTGACGTCCGGTGCAAGCGTCGCACACCAGCCCTTGCAAGGGAGGCAGCCGCATCATGAGCGCACGTTCGGGCTCGCGCCGGTTCAACCACGTGGCCGTGCTGATGGGTGGCCTTTCCGCCGAGCGGGAGGTGAGCCTCAACTCGGGCAAGGCCTGCGCCGAGGCGCTCGCAAGCGCGGGCTACAAGGTAACGCCCATCGACGTGGGCCGCGACCTGCCGCAGCGGCTCGCCGAGACGAAGCCCGAGGTCTGCTTCAACGCGCTGCACGGTCGCTGGGGCGAGGACGGCTGCGTCCAGGGCCTGCTGGAGCTGCTCGGCATCCCCTACACCCACTCCGGTGTGCGCGCCTCCGCGATCGCCATGCACAAGGAGCAGACCAAGGCAATGCTGCGAGCTGTCGGCATCCCGGTGGCCGACGGCCGGGTGGTTTTCCGGGCTGAGGCGGCGCGGGGGCACGTGCTGCCCCGGCCCTACGTGCTGAAGCCGGTCTCGGAAGGGTCGAGCGTCGGCGTGTTCATCGTGCGCGCCGACCACGAGCATCCGCCCCAGCAGCTCAACGACCCCGGCTGGGCCTTCGGCGAGGAGCTGCTGGCGGAGCGGTTCGTCCCGGGCCGCGAGCTGACCTGCGCCGTCATGGGCGACCGCGCGCTGGGCGTGACCGAGATCATCCCCGACGAGTCGCTGGGCTTCTACAACTACGAGGCGAAATACGCCGACGGCGGATCGCGCCACGTGTTGCCTGCACCAGTTTCACCAATTGTTTACCAATTGGTGCAGAATCTGGCTCTGACTGCCCACAAAGCGTTGGGCTGTCGGGGCGTCTCGCGGGCGGACTTCCGCTTCGACGACACCCCGAGCGGATCGGGCGAGGTGCTCTGCCTGGAGGTCAATACCCAGCCGGGCATGACGGCAACGTCGCTGGTGCCCGAGCTGGCCGCGCATGCGGGCTTGTCGTTTGCGGAACTGGTGAGCTGGATGGTCGAGGACGCGAGTTGCAGCAGGTAGGACCCGGACCGGAAGTCTGGTGGCGGGCGGATCATCCGCCAGCGCCCCGACCGGTCCTGAAGGCTCCTACCAAGGCATCTCGCACAGAAGGCTCTCGCCGGCGCCGCCGGCTCGGCGCCTGGGTGCTGGGCGTCTCGGCTTTCCTCCTTCTCGGCAATCCCGAGCTGCGCGCCGCCGCCCTTGCGCCGGTGGAGCGCGCGGTGGAGCTGGCGGGCTTCGGCCTGAGCCAAGTCTCGGTCTCCGGCCATCGCTTTACCGCCGACGCCGATATCTACGCCGCCCTCGACCTCGACGGCGCGCGCACCCTCCTGACCTTCGATGCCGCCGCCGCGCGCAGCCGCATCGAGCAGCTGCCCTGGATCAGGCGCGCCAGCATCGAGCGGGTGGTTCCGGACCGCATCGAGGTGCGCGTCACCGAGCGCGTGCCGTTCGCCGTCTGGCGCTCCGGCGAGCGCAACTGGCTGATCGACCGCGCCGGGCGGAAGCTGCAGCTGGTGCCGACCGAGCTCATGCCGCAACTGTTGCGCGTGTCCGGTGCGGGCGCCCCCGAGGAGGCGGCGGCGCTCCTCGCCGTGCTCGTCGATTTCCCGCAGATCTCCGCCAAGCTCGACGTGGCCGAGCGAGTGGCGGCGCGGCGGTGGACGCTGCATCTGGAGGGCGGCATGCGCGTCGATCTGCCGGCCGCGGGCGAGGCCGAGGCGCTGGCCAGGCTTAGCCGTTTGATCGAGTCGGGTCTCGGCGGCGCCAGGCGCGTCGACCTCAGGGTCTCGACCCGGACCTTCGTGGGCGGCCTCGACGCCGGAGCCGACTCTGGCACCGCCGAGCATGCTCCGGCGGCGCGCGCCGGGCGCACCTGATGTCACCGAGAGGAGCCGTCAGGCCGTGCTGACACGATCCAGATCCTCGCCCAGGCCACCCGATGTGATCGGCGTGCTCGATATCGGCACCGACAAGACCGTGTGCCTGATCGTCGCCGCACCCAACTCGCGTGCCAACGGCCTCTGGCGCCGCGAAGGTGCCACCGTGCTGGGCTACGGGCTGAGGCGCTCGCGCGGCATCAAGGCCGGGGTGGTGATCGACCTGGATGGCGCCGAGCAGGCCCTGCGCGCGGCCGTGAGCCAGGCCGAGCAGGCCGCCGGACTGACGGTGGAGGAGGTGCTCGTCGCCGTCACCGGCGGGGGGCTCCACTCGCTCACCTTCGAGGCGGAGACCAGGATCGCGGGCAGCGTGGTGAGCGACGCTGACACCGGGCGCCTCGCCGCTGCCGGCCGCGACCACGCCCAGCGCGACGGGCACACGCTGCTGCACTTCGGTCAGATCGGCTATCGCCTGGACGGCGCCGGCGGCGTCTCCAACCCGCATGGCCTGGCCGGCAGCCTGCTGGCCGCTGATTTCCATGCCGTGACGGCAGAGGACGCGCCCCTGCGCAACCTGCTCAACGTCGTGGAGCGCACCTTCCTCACGCCCTTCGCCATCGTCCCCGCATCGCATGCCAGCGGGCTGGCCGCGACGACGGAGGAGGAGCGGCGGCTCGGCGTGACCTGCATCGACCTGGGCGCCGGCAGCACGACGCTGGCCATGTTCGCCGACGGTCATCTGATATCGGTCAATGCCGTGGCGGTCGGCGGCCATCACGTCACCTTCGACATCGCGCGCACCCTGTCCACGCCGTTCGTCGAGGCCGAGCGCATCAAGACGCTCCACGGCAGCCTCGAGGAAGGCGCCGATGAGGACGAGGAGCTGTTCTCCTACGCCGTGTCGGGCCGCGACGACGCCCCGCTGCACGAGACCACCCGGGCCGACCTCAACGGCATTGTCGCCACCCGCGTGTCGGACCTCCTGGCCCAGGCAGCGGCACGGATCGACGGCTCCGGCGTGGCGCACCTGGCGGGCCATCGCATCGTCCTCACCGGCGGCGGCAGCCAGCTCAAGGGGCTCGCCGGCTTCGCCGAGGAGGCGCTCGGCCGGCCCGTGCGCATCGGCCGGCCAGACGCGGCGGACGGGATGCCGGCCGCCTACTGCAACCCGATTTTCTCCACAGCCATGGGCCTCGTTCCCATCGCCCTCGATCCCGCCGCCGGACTGCGCGGGCATCGCGTCCGCGCCGAGGTGGCAGCGGGCGGCTATTTCAAGCGCGTTGGGCAATGGCTGCGGGATGGATTCTGAGGAACCCCTCATGAGCGACGAGAACGCGCCCCAACCCGCAGCCATGAAGCCGCGCATCGTCGTGATGGGCGTTGGCGGCGGCGGCGGCAACGCCGTCAACAACATGCTGGCGGCCGGCCTCACCGGCCCGAGGTTCATCGTCGCCAACACCGACGCGCAGGCGCTGGCCGTCTCCGGCGCCGAGCACCGTATCCAGCTGGGCGCCCGGCTCACCGAGGGCATCGGCGCCGGCGCCAGGCACGAGGTGGGCGAGGCCGCGGCCGAGGAGGCGCTCGACGACATCCGTACCGCCCTGACCGGTGCGCACATGGTGTTCATCGCCGCCGGCATGGGCGGCGGCACGGGCACGGGCGCCACCCCCGTGATCGCCCGCGTGGCCAAGGACCTCGGCATCCTGACGGTGGCCGTCGTCACCAAGCCGTTCCTGTTCGAGGGCAAGCGCCGCATGCGCGCGGCGGAGGCCGGCATCGCCGAGTTGAGGAGGCATGTCGATACGCTCATCGTCATCCCCAACCAGAACCTGTTCAAGATCGCCGACGAGCGCACGGCCTTCGCCGAGGCCTTCGTTCTCGCCGACCAGGTGCTCTATGCGGGCGTGGCCTGCATCGTCGACCTGGTGGTCCGGGACGCCCTCATCAATCTCGACCTTGCGGATGTCAGGACCGTCCTGACCGGCATGGGCACCGCCATGATGGGCACAGGCGAGGCCTCGGGCGACAGCCGCGCGCTCACCGCCGCCAGGGATGCGATTTTCAACCCGCTGCTCGACGATGTCTCCCTGCGGGGGGCCAAGAGCCTGCTGCTCTCCATCGCCGGCGGGCAGGACCTCACGCTGTTTGAGGTGCACGACGCGGTCGACCTGGTGCGCCAGGAGGTGGACCCCGAGGCCAACATCATCTTCGGCGCCACCCTGGACGATGCGCTGACGGGCAAGATCCGCGTCTCCGTGGTGGCCTCGGGCATGCACCGGGCCGAGCCCGCCGCCGAGCGGCCGGCCAGTCCCACGGCCCAACCGCACGGTCTTTCGGGGCTTCGCTCCAGGAGCCCACAGCCGCCGCGCGCAGAGGCTGGTGCAGCCCGCGCCGGCGGGCCGCAGCCCATCGCCGAGGCCGCACGCCGTGAGGAGCCGCGGCGCGCGCCGGGCGATGTTGTCATCCGGGAGAAGCCGCCGCAGCTGTCGGGCAGCACGGCCCAGGCGGCCCGCGCCAGGCGGGGCGGGCGCGACGACCGCGACGACAGTGCCGGGGCCGAGCAGCCGCCACCCCATCGCGACGGGCAGGGTGGACGCGCCCGCAGGCCCATGCCGTCTGTGGAGGATTTCCCGCTGGTCGGCCAGCGCGAGTACTGGGCCAAGACCGGTCGTGCAGGCCCGCGGCCCGAGTCGCAGCCGGAGCCGCCGCAGCGCAAAGCCGGCCTGTTTCAGCGGTTGACGGGAGGCGGGCGCGAGAGGCGTGCTGACTCACGTCAGTCAACCGAGCGCGGACCCGACGAACCACTTGATCTGCCCGTGTTTTTCAGGCGCGACCATGGCGCCTGATGGCGGCACGGTGGCACAACTGCGGCGGAACGGTAACAGAGTGTAAGAAAGCGTGACTTGTCCCCAGTCGCACCAGCGCAGTATCGTCCGATTCACGCACTCGCGGGGGAAGCGCGGCTGATAGCCGTTTCCCCAATAAAAACAATAACAAGCTAAGTGCCGCAAGACGGGGATTCTGGGGGTTTGGAATGCCCGGTGACGGGCCAGGCATTCCAACGACGGGGATCGAGGGACGTCGGAAAATGTCGAAGCGATTTGTCGGGTCGCGACAGACAACGCTTGGCCGCGAGATCGAGCTTAACGGGATCGGCGTCCACAGCGGTGCGCCTGTTTCGATGATACTGCACCCCGCCGAGCCTGATACCGGCTATCGGTTCCTGATCACGAAGCGCGGGCGGATCGTTGCGGATATCCCGGCCCACGTCGATCACGTCAAGAATCTCACGCTCTGCACGGTGCTCGGCGACGAGACCGGCGTCACCGTCGGCACGGTGGAGCATCTGCTGGCCGCGCTCCGCGGCCTGAGCATCGACAACTGCTACATCGAGCTGGACTCCCGCGAGGTGCCGATCATGGACGGCAGCGCGGCGGCCTTCGTCGGCGCCGTGGATGGCGTGGGCATCCGCGAGCTGCTCAAGCCGCGCAGGTTCATCAAGGTCCTGAAGACCGTCCGCGCCGAGGACGGCGCCAGCTGGGGTGAGCTGCGGCCGCATTCCGGCTACCGCCTCGACGTGGAGATCGATTTCGAGTCGTCGCTGATCGGCCGCCAGCGTTACGCCATGGAGATGAGCTCCGGCGCCTTCCGCAACGAGCTCTCCCGCGCCCGTACGTTCGGCTTCATGCGCGACGTGGAGTGCCTCTGGAAGGCGGGCCTCGCGCTGGGCGCCTCGCTCGAGAACACGGTGGCGCTGGCCGACGACCGCATCATGAACCCCGAAGGCCTGCGCTACCCGCAGGAGTTCGTGCGCCACAAGATGCTCGACGCCGTGGGCGATCTGGCTCTGGCGGGTGCGCCGATCCTGGGGGCCTACCGCTCCTGCCGCGGCGGCCACCGCCTCAACGCCAACGTTCTGAGGGCCCTGTTCGCCGACGCCGACGCCTGGACGATGGTCTCCGCTCCGCAGGTGCGGGACGGCATGCCACTGGACCTGGGCCTCAGTGTTGCATCGGTCAGCTACGCCGCCGAGCGCCCTTGAGCCGGCGGCCGTCTTCGGCGCCCGTGACACGGTCGCATCATAATTTCGCGCCAGATTGCGTGGAGCCTGTGGACGAGGCTGCGCCCCCGGCCCTGGATAGGGGCTGCCGACTCCTGTAAAGGAGTTTGAGAAGGCTGGCTCTGTGGGCACGCACTCGGGCCGCGCCGGCACGCAAACGATACCGAAGCCCGGAACCGCAACCGGGCGGAAGCAGGGATAGGCGCATGCTGCAGCAGACGACTGGGCGGCCCGAGGCACACCATGCGGCACACCGCGCGGCGCGTCGCACGGCAGGCCAATGGCTGGCGTTTGCGGCGGCGATGGCCATGCTCGGCCCGCTGATGGCCTGCTCCAGCACCGACACATCGAAGCTGTTGAACCCCGATCCGCCCGACAAGATGTA
>Ga0075421_100000566_pt1 | contig 39201 bp, 39 predicted proteins | sample SoiMetdeltSBSDD5_FD_75292 | JGI IMG/M metagenome (GOLD analysis project Ga0075421, IMG submission 75292) | Bulk soil microbial communities from a Populus tree surrounding site in Tennessee, USA - Soil MetaG P. deltoides SBSDD5 | ecosystem: Environmental > Terrestrial > Soil > Tree plantation... | reverse complement strand
ACGGGACCGAGCGTAGCCGCACTTGGAGGCGCCGTATTTGGAAGCGCCCTCCTTTTCGTCGCGATCGCTCGTTCCGGCACCCCCGCCGCACCGGCGACCATCCGGCCGCTCGCTGACGACACGTCCGGTTTCGCCGATGCGCAGCCGGTGGCCATCGTCGGCTACCTCGGCGATGCCATGGAGCCGTTCCTCGCGCCCGACGGACGCCACCTCCTCTTCAACGACTCCAATGCCCCGGGCCGGGATACCAACCTGCACGTCGCTCGTCGGGTCGACGGGCTCACCTTCGCGTACCGCGGCGCGCTCGCCGGCGCCAACTCGACGGCGCTCGACGGGGTGGCCAGCGTCGACCGCAAGGGCCGGCTCGTCTTCGTCTCCACGCGCAGCTACGGGACGACCCTGTCGACCCTCTACGAGGGGCGATTCGCCGCCGGCAGGGCGACGCGCATCAAGTTGCTCGGCGGGATCTCACGCCGCGAGCCGGGCTGGGTGAACTTCGACGCCGAGATCTCGGCGGACGGCGCGACTCTCTATTTCGTCGACGGGTTCTTCGGCGCGGGGGCGGTACCGGAGCGAGCCGACATCGTCGTCGCTCGCAAGGTGGGCAGTGGTTTCGCCAGGCTCGCCAACTCCGCCGAGTTGCTGGCGGAGGTCAACAGCGAGGCGCTCGAATACGCGCCCTGCACCTCGGCCGACCAGCGCGAGCTCTTCTTCACCCGGCTCGACGCCGGCGGCGTGCCGCGCATCCTTCGCGCGACGAGGCAATCGCGCGGGGAGCCGTTTGGCCCGCCGGAGCTGGTGGCGGCCGCCGAGGGCTTCGTCGAGGCACCGACCCTCTCTCCCGATGGAACCGCGCTTTACTTCCACCGCCTCGACGACGGCGTCTTCAGGATCTTTCGGGCGACTCGATAGAGCGGAGAATCAGACCGCTGCCCGTCGCGCCGCTCTCAGGCCGCGGTCGGCGCACTCCTTGATCTGCTGCTCGTTCTCGAAGTCGGTGAGCCGTGGCGAGGGGTGCGGGGCATAGAGCTGGGTCGCCGCGATCGGCGGGTAGCCGGTGCTCTCACGGCGGGTCCAGATGGCGAAGTCGATCCGCTCGCCGCGATCCGTCAGCTGCGAGGTGAAGTCGAAGCCGGCAGCCGTCACCTTCGTGCGGAGGACCCGCTCGACCACTTGGTAGTTCATCGTTCCATGTTACTCCGTGCTGCTCGGATCTCCGCGCTTTCGCTACGATGCCTGCGAATGCAGCCCGCACCGCGTCGCAGGGGCCGCAACCTCCCCGGACTCGGGGCCGCCCTGGGCGTCACCCTGGTCTTCTGGCTGATCTACGGGCTCGGCCGGCCCTCCCTGGTCTCGGTGCGCGGCCTGCTCATGATGCTGACCATCGGCTTCGCCATCTACGGCGGAGTGCGCCTGGCGATGGCGGCGCTGGACCACAGGCTCGCCCATCTGCCCCCGCAAGCGCAGCGTCTCGGGCACGCGCTCGCCTACCTTGCCGGCGGCGTGTCGGGCTTCCTCGCCGGCTCCGCGCTCGCGGCTCCCCTCTTCCACGTCAAGGTGCTCGCCTGGGATCGCAGCTCGCTGATCATCATCGTGGTGGTCGGCACGCTCGCCATGTTCGTGCCGCTCTCCCTCACCGTCTACGAGCGCCTGCGGCGGAGCGTCGAAGAGAGCGCCGTGCGCCTCAAGGAGGCCGAGTTCGCCCAGCGCGAGCTCGATCTCGCGCGCGCCATCCAGCACCGCCTGCTGCCGCCGGAGACGACGAGCGGCGCGGGCTTCGCCGTCGAAGCGCGCAACCTCGCCGCGCGCACGGTGGCGGGTGACTTCTACGACGTCTTCCGCCTCGCCGACGGTTCCCTCGGCCTCGTGGTCGCCGACGTCGCCGGCAAGGGCGTCGCGGCGAGCCTGATCATGGCCACCGTCAAGGCCCGCCTGCCGCTGCTTGCCGCCGAGCGCACGGTGGCGGCGACCCTCGATGCGCTGAACGACCGCCTCGTCGAGGAGCTCTCCTCCCGCGAGTTCGTGGCGATCGCCTACTGCCGCTTCGAGCCGGCGAGCGGCGCGCTCGAGCTGGCGGTGGCCGGCTTGCCCCAGCCCTACCTCGTCGGCAGCGAGGGAGCGATCGCCCTCGAGGTGCCGGGCCCCCGGTTCCCCCTCGGCCTTCGCGCCGGCCTGCGCTACGAGACCCTGCGCGCGACGCTCGCTCCCGGCGACCGCCTGCTCCTCTTCACCGACGGCCTCGCCGAGGCGCCGCTGCCGGGCGGCGAGCCGCTCGGCTACGAGACCCTCGTCGCCGTCATCGATTCCCTGCCGCCGAGCGCCGCTCCCGATGTCTGGCTGGAGGCGCTGCTCGCCGCGGTGCGCGAGCGCACGCGTCCGGAGCTCGAGGACGATTGGACCGCGCTGCTGCTCGTGCGCCCTCACCACTAGCGGCAAGACGATGAGGAATCGCAAGTCGGTTTCCGGAAAGAACCTGCACGTCGGCTGCGGTGACGCGCGACTGGAGGGCTGGATCAACGTCGACGTCACGCCCTACCCCGCCGTCGACGTGGTCCAGGACGTGACGCAGGCGCTGCCTTTCAGCGACTGTCCCTACATCTTCGCCGAGCACTTCGTCGAGCACTTGTCGCTCGACGATGCCGGTCGGTTTCTAGGCCTCTGCCGGAAGGCGCTCGCCGTCGACGGCGTGTTGCGCCTCACGACGCCGAACCTCGACTGGGTCTGGTCGACGCATTACCACCCGACGGCATGGGACAGCGAACGGCAGGCCGTGGATGACTGCGTTCGCCTGAACCGCTCCTTCTACGGCTGGGGCCACAAGTTCCTGTACAACTGGCAGGCCCTCGAGCTCGTCCTCCACGCCGCCGGCTTCGCCCGCGTCGTGCGCTGCGGACGCGGCGCCAGCGCTCACCCTTCTCTGCGAGATCTCGAACGGCACGAGACCTACCCCGATGAGCCCGCGCTCCCTCACGTGCTCGTCGCGGAGGCATCCGGCGTGGCTCCCGAGGCCGAGCGGCCTCGGCTCGATTCCTTCGGCGAGTACCGCCGGGACACGACGATGCCCTTCCACCAGCTTCAGTACGCGGCCCTCTCCGCCGTCCGTCTGCTCAGGCGGGCCCTCCTGCGGCGGCCTGGCGAGTGACGCAAAGGAATCGAGCGCCACGGAGCCGTACGAAGGCTGCGTGGCGCTCTTCCTGTCACCATCTCCGAGCTCCGGGGGCTGGCCGCGCGCGCCAGCTTCTGCGTGCGCGCCCGACGTGCTGCTCGTCTACCGGCGCGCACGCTTGACCTGGCTGCAGATCGAGCCGGTCAGCTCGTAGGAGCCCTTCTTTTCAGGTTCGAAGTTGCCGGAGAGCATGAGGTCGACCTTCGCGCCGGCGTAGGCACCGTCGCCCTCGGAGCCGATGGTGACGAGCTTGCGCGTCACGCTGCCGTCGTCGGCCACGATGTTCTCGCCAGCGAGCCAGAGGCGAAGGACGCCGTCTTCCCCCTTGATGACGAGGTTCGGGCCTGTCGATCCCGCCTCGGGCTGGTAGGTGAGGAGGAAGCTGCCATTGAGCAGCCCTTCGAACATGCCGAGCTCGGCGGCAGCCTCGGCGACCCAGACCGTTTCGGCCACGGACAGCACTTTGTTGCAGCTGATCGGAGCGGCGGCGGGCACCGGCTTGGCAGCGAGCGGGGCGGCGATGGCGGCGATCATCGAGGCGGCGGCGATGGCCTGGGTCAGTCGCATGTCGAATCCCTCCTGGTTGACGATTCGGTTCGGAGACCGCCTATCGCACGGCCCCTGCCAGTTGTCAGGGAGGGAAGGTCATGCCCGCGGGTTCATCTCTAAGCCGCTGTCAACGAAGACGTTGTGCGGAAGGTGCGCGGAGGGTGTGCGAGTCGATGTGCGGTGCCCGGGTCCAGGCACCGGACGGGGCCGTCCGGGTCCCGGCCGGTGAGCCGCGTCGATCAGCACACGGGGTCGCGGCGCTCGCAGCGTGCGCGGCACCGGGGATCAGACCGGCCGGATGGACAGCCGATGGCAGAACACGTCGCGCGGCCCCACCGCGTCTTGACCCGTTGCAGGCGCGGGTGGTTCCCAGCATCCGACTCGCAGGGACGTGCGCTAGGCTGCGCGCAACATCCCGCCGTCTAGAGGTGCCCATTCATGGCGAAGAGGTCCTTCGGGCTCGTGTCTCTGCTGGTCGCGGTGCTGGTCGTGGCCGGCTGTGCCCTGCCGGCTCCGCGCCCGGTGGTCTCGGGAGGCGCGACATCGGCGGCGGCGCCAGTGCGCACCGACGCGCCGGTCGTCATCGTCGGCGCCGGCCTCACCGGGCTGAGCGTGGCCTACGAGCTGAAGAAGGCCGGCATCGATGCCTTGCTCGTCGAGAGCTCGCCGCGCGTGGGCGGGCGCATCCAGACCGTCACCTTTCCCGACGGCGCCACCGCCGAAGGCCACATGGAGGAGTACTTCGAGCGCAGCCCGGCCTACACGCTGCTCAAGGAGCTCGGGCTGCCGTTGATCGAAGACGTCGCCCACTCGACGGTGCGCATCGACGGCAAGATCTACCCCTACCAGGGCGAGGGCGACCGCGACACCTACCTCGCCGGCATCTTCGACACGGAGGAACGCGCGGCCTTCCTGCGCTGGAACGACAAGGCGTGGAAGCTCTACTCCCAGCTTCACGCCAGCCACTACGAGGGCAAGCCGCTGCCTCCCGAGCTCGTCGAGCTCACGAAGATCAGCTTCAAGGACTTCGTCGAGGCCGACCGGCTGCCGCACAAGGTCAACGAGTGGATCCGCGTCACGGTGGAGCCCGAGATGGCGATCGAGTGGGACCAGATCTCGGCGCTCGACGGCATCGACGAGGTCCGCTTGTTCCTCGACACGCCGGACGGCTTCGGCGAGATGAACTACCACGTCGTCGGCGGCAACACGAACTTCACCAAGGCGCTGGCGTCGCGCCTCGCGCCGGACCAGATCCTCACCAATGCCCGCGTCACCGCCATCGAGCAGGACGCCTCCGGCGTCAAGCTGCGCGTGTTGCTGCAGGAGAGCCGGTTCGTCGAGATCACTGGCAGGATGGCGGTGGTCACGGCGCCGATCAGCCAGGTCGGCAGGATCCAGTTCAAGCCGGCGCTCAGTCCCGAGAAGCGGCGGGCGATCGACACCACCCGCATGGGCAGCTACATCAAGGTGCACTTCCGCCTGGCGCCGGGAGCATCGAAGCTCTGGACGGTCGACGGCGAGAACAGCCTGACCCTGCTCTCGGACAGCCACGCGGGCAGCATCTACGACGTCTCCGACCTGCAAGACCGCGAAGGCCCGGAGGGCGACGTCGTCCTGACCCTCCTGCTGCACGCGAGGTTCGCCCGCGACCTGATGAACAAGCCGGTCGACGAGATCCGCGAGCGCAGCGCCGAGGCCCTCGACGCGCTCTTCCCGGGGGTGCGCTCGTTCATCAAGTCGGCCGAGATCTTCGTCTACCCGCAGGCAGTGGCCTACTGGCCGCTCGAGCTCGGGCGCTCCCGCTTCGACGACCTCGCCAACGCGCTGCGCCGGCCCCAGGGCCGGCTCTACATCGGCGGCGACACGACCGAAGACAGCCACTCGGAAGGGGCCACCGTCGCCGCCATGCGGATCTCGAAGGACATCGTCAAGCGGCGCGCCGAGCTGCAATAGGCCGCGGCGAGAGAGGATCGCCCTGATCAGCCGCCCCTGGGGCCCGGAGCGGTAACTTTCGCCGCGCTGAGGGATCTCGTTCTCGGAGGTGAGAACGATGCATCCCGAATCCCCCGTCCGACCGCCCCCGGCGCTCCGCCTGCGGGGCGTCACCCGCCGCTTTGCCACCTTCGACTTCGGTCCCGTCGACCTCGAGATCGCCTGCGGCACGACCGTCGGCCTGCTCGGTGTGAACGGGGCCGGCAAGTCCACGCTGCTGCGGCTGCTGCTCGGTCTCCTGCACGCCGACGACGGTACGGTCGAGGTCCTCGGCCACCGGATGCCGGCCGACGCGGCGGCGGCCAAGCGCGACATCGCGTTCGTCTCCGAGGACATGGCGCCCTACGGCGCCGCCACCATCGGCTGGCACGTCGGATACGTCCGCGGTCTCGTGCCGGTCTTCGACGATGCCTGGGCGCGTGAGCTCCTGGGGCGGTTCGCGCTGCGCCCCGAGCAGCGGGTGCGCGGCCTGTCGCGCGGTCAGACCGTGCGCCTGCTGCTGCTGCTCGCCCTGGTGCGCCGCCCGCGCCTCCTGCTGCTCGACGAGCCGACGACCGGTCTCGACCCCCGGGTGCGCCGCGAGGTGCGCCTCGAGCTCGCCGCGCTGGCGCGCGAGGCGGGCACCACCATCCTGTTCTCGTCCCATCTCACCGAAGACGTCGAAGAGATCGCCTCGGAGGTGGTGATCCTGCACGAGGGGCGGATCGCGCGGCGCGCCTCGACGGCGCTGCTGCTCGCCGAGGGCCCGCTCGACTCGGTCTTCCTCGATACCATCGCCATGCCGAACCCTCCCATGACGATTCCCCGGAAGGCCTGCGCATGAACCCGACCACGGTGTTCCGTCTGGCAGGCAAGGACCTCTACCTGCTGCGCTTGCCGCTCGCCGTCTACGCCGGCGCCGGAGCGCTCGCCGTCGTCCTGGCCTCGATCCCCGACCGCTCGGCGCGCTCGCTCGGCGTCACCCTGGCGATGAACGTATTCATCGCCGCCTGCTTCCAGCTCGTGATCGGCAACGTGCTCGGCGAGCGCGAGCGGAAGACGCTCGCCTTCACGCTGTCGCTGCCGGTGTCGCCGCGCGAGCTCACCGCCGCCAAGCTGCTCTCCTCGGTCTCGTGTTACACGCTCTGCGGGGTCTTCGCGGCGGTTGCGCTGATGTCGCTCGCGCCGGCCGGCCTCGTCGCCGGCGCGGCGCACGGCGGCCGCGGCCTGCTCGCCCACCCGCTCGGCTGGATCCCCTTCCTGGCGCTCGTCCTCGGCGGCTTCCTGGTGCCATTCGCCATCGTTCTGGCGACCGCCGTGGTGTCGGAGTCGCTGGGCTGGACGATCGCGGTGTCGAGCAGCCTGATCTTCGTGCTCGGCAACGGCCTGATCATGTTCGGGCCTCGCCTGCGGTTCCTCGGCGCCTATGCCCGCAACCTCGGCCGCGGGGGGCCGGCGCTGCCGGCGACGCTGGTGGTCGAGGTGGCGCTCCTCGTCTGTATCCTCGCCGTCACCTTCTGGTTGCAGCAGCGCAAGCGGAGCTTCCTGTGACAAGCGACGCTTCGCGTGACGCGCGAAGCTTCGTGTGACGCGCCGATGCTCGATTTCGCGACGCTCTACGGCAGCCACGCGCGGGACGTCTACCGCTTCGCGCTCCTGCTCTGCGGTGATCCGGCTCTGGCCGACGACATCGCCGCCGAGACCTTCGTGCGGGCCTGGAGCGCGCGCGAACGCGTCGACCTCGGCAGCGTCAAGGCGTACCTGTTCGCCATCGCGCGCAATCTGTTCCTGCACGAGATCCGCCGGCCGGCGCGGCGCACGGCGCCGCTCGACGCCAATGTCTCCTCCACCGAGCCTTCGCCCGAGCGCCGGGCGGCCGCGCGCGACGACCTGCGGGCCGTGCTCGCGGAGCTGCAGCAGCTCCCCGAGGTCGACCGCGCGGCGCTGGCCATGCGGATCGAGGACCAGATGCCCTACGAGGAGATCGCGCGCATCCTCGAGCTGTCGGTGTCGGCCGCCAAGGTCAAAGTCCACCGCGCGCGCCTGCGCCTCGCGCAGGCCCGCGCCCGTCGTCCGGAGAACACCGAATGAAAGTGCATGGTGATGTGATCCGCGACCTGCTGCCCCTCTACGTCGCCGGTGAGGGCAGCCCTGCGACGCGAGCGCTGGTCGAGCAAGAGCTGGCGGACGATCCCGAGCTCGCCCGGCTGGTGCGCGAGATGACGGCCGGCGAACGGTCGCTCGCCGAGGTGGCGCGCGAGGTCGCGCCGTCCGCGGCGAACGAGCGCAGGGCGCTCCTTGCCACACGCCGCCAGCTCCGCCGGCGTTCGTGGCTCATGGGATTGGCGATCGCCGCCACACTCCTCCCGCTGTCGGTCCAAGGCGACTCCGAGGGCGTGCACTTTTTCGTGCTCGAAGGCGCACCGTGGGCCGCCTCGGTGCTGTGGTCAGCGGCCGTGGCGCTGTGGATCGCCTACTGGCACGTCGGCCGCCGGCTGAAGGTCACCGGGCTCTGACGTTGCGAGCACTAGAATCCGCGACCGTGAGACACACTCGCAGATCCCTGATCGTCTGCCTCCTGCTCGGCGCCGCGCTGCTGGTGGCGCGCGCTTCGGTCGCTGCCGGAGAGACCGCGGCGAGCGATCCCGTCCTCGACTGGACAGCGTCGCGCGTGCAGGTGCACGTCGACACCGTCGCCGAGACCGGAGTCCCCGTCTTCGAGGGTGCGCGCCGGCGCTGGTTGACGCGACTCAGGGGCGCGGGCGGAGCCTATCGCCCGGACGGCCGCCCCCTCTTCTTCTCGGGCCGGCGCTCCGGGGTGACGACCTACCTCACCTTCTACCCGTTCGCCACCTGGTCCGACCTCGACGCCAGGTCCGCGGCGACCAAGCGGACCGAAGCCGCCGTCGGCGGCGAAGCCGCGGTCCAGGACTACGACCTGGGCGACGCCGCCCTCGTCCCTCCTCACCACAGCCAGATCTGGTATCGGCTCCCGGACCTCGACTACGTTCCCCCGGGCTCGACGATCTCGCTGCCCGAGGCGCGCGAGCTACGGCTCGAGATGCGGGCCATGCCGGTGGGCTCGGCTCCCGGTCTCGACGACGTCTGGCCCGAGCTGCAGAAAGCGCTCGCCGAGGTCCGATATCCGGTCGCCTGCCGCGCCTACTGGAATCTCTTCGGCAACGGCGAGCTGGTGCTGGCGTGGATGACCTCGCAGGCCGGAGCGCCGGCGGCGCCGGCGTTCGACGCGGCCCTGGCCGGCCGCCCTGGAGCTGCGGCGCTACTCGCCAAGCTCGAGGCGAGAGCCCCCGTGCGAGAGATCGTCAGGCTCGAGCGCCGGGACGACCTGTCGAACCTGCCCGGCCCCGGCCGCTAGCCCGGTCGGGCTGGTTCGAGTGACGCGCCGGGCTGGTGTTCAGCCCACGGCGATGACCACCTTCCCTCGAGCGTGCCCTTCCTCCAAGTAGCGGATCGCGTGCGGGACCTCACTCAACCCGTAACGCCTGTCGATGACCGGCCTCACCGTTCGGGCCTCCACGAGCTGGCGCATGGTGGACAGATCTTCGGGGCTCTGCCGCGCGATCGCCACTACCAGTTTCTGGCTCACGAACGGGGACAGCAGGAGCATCTTGATGAGGCGAGCGAAGGGACCGATCCACCGGCCGTCCGGCCCACCGACCATGACGTAGGTTCCACCGCCACTCATGACGCGCCTGCAAGCCAGCAGCGAGTGGTTCCCGATGCAGTCGAGAATCACGTCGTAGCGCTGCCCGCCCTTGGTGAAATCCTCCCGGGTGTAGTCGACGACCCGATCGGCGCCGATCGATCGGACCATTTCCACGTTCCTCGTGCTGCACACCCCCGTCACGTCCGCGCCGAACGACTTGGCGATCTGCACGGCGAACGTACCGACGCCGCCCGCCGCACCGTTGATGAGGACCCTCTGCCCCCGCTGGACCCGACTCTTGCGCAGCGCCTGCAACGCGGTGGTCGCTGCCACGGGTACGGAGGCCGCTTCCTCGAAGCTTGCATTGTCCGGCTTGGCGACCAATGCCGCCTCGGAAGCGCACGCATATTCGGCGAAGGCCCCGCGACACACGCCGAAGACCTCGTCCCCCGGTTTGAACCGCGTCACGCCGGTGCCAACCGCTTCGACCCGGCCGGCCACGTCGACGCCGAGTCGCGGGTCTCTTGGCTTGCGCAGCCCGAACGCCATGCGAGCGATGCCCGGCGTGCCCCTCATGAAGTGCCAGTCAGCCGGGTTGACCGACGCGGCGCGAACCGCGATCAGCACGTCATCGTCTCCGACGGTCGGCTTGGGAAGTTCTTCGCACCTTAGAACGTCGGGCGAGCCGTAGCTGGAGTAGGTGATGGCCTTCATGGTCGGGTCGACCTCGCGCGCCTGTGCACCGGACGGGACTAGATGCCTTCCGCCTGTGCGCGTGACGGCTGGCCGGTCGGCGGCATGGCCACACCCTTGACGAGCAGCCAGATCGCGAACGCCACCTCGAACACCAGCATGGGCATCCAGATGGACCAGCCCGGCCTGGTGAATCCGGCGAGCTCCAGGGGAAGCGCCACGACGACCACGACGGACGCGACGACGCCCAGCCACGCCATCGGCAGGGGAATCATCCGGCCGCGGAGGAGGAGGTAGCAGAACAGCGTGCTGCCCACGGCGAAGAAGGTCGCGGCCATGCTCGCGCCTTCCCCCTTGAGCAGGAACGCGCCGAGGGTGTGCGCGCCCTGGGCGTCCGGTGCAATGGCTCCGGTGGCCGTCGCGAGCCACAGCAGTCCCAGCGAGGTCCTGATGGAGATCGCACCGCTCACGCCCTCGAGGGCGCGACAGGTGAGCCCCAGCATGGCGAGATCGGGGTCCTGCACGCGCGTGATCGCGTAGAGGGTCACGCCCAGCGTCAGGGCCGAGAGCGAGGTGAGGACGGTGAGCACCACGACGAGACGCAAGTCCGTAGCGTGCTGGGCGACGCTCGCGAGCTTCGCCGCGACCCCCGCTCCGCTCGTCGCCCGGCCGAACAGGACCATGCTGGCGATTCCCGCCGCGATGTAGAAGAGGAAGGTGAAGCCGGCGATCCTGGCGTTCATCGTGCGTGTCACGGGCGCTCCCTCGCTTGCAGTGCCTCGCCGAGGCGATTCGACATTCGCGGCTCGGGCGAGCCGACGTGGAGAGTCTTCCGATCGGTCCGTCGGCTGCGGACGCGCCACAGCCAGAAGAACATGACGAGCAGCGGCAGGAACGCCAGCAGCACGAGCAGCGGGGTGATGCGGAGCGGCTTCGGGATCCGGTCTGCCTGCCCGAGAAAGAACGAACCCGTCGCGATGTAGAGGGCGAAACACATGCGCCACAGGTGCCTTGCGAGCCGACGCGTGCCCTGCAGCGCCCCGGACCGGATCACGCGAACGTCGAATGCCGCAGCCAGCAACGCCACGGCGCCGAACTTGAAGAAGATGATCGCCGGGATCCCGTCCCTCGTGCCTGAGGGAGTGGCCAGCGTGTCGAAGCCCAACGCGACGCTGCCAAGGCCGAGGGCAAACGCCACGGCCGTCAGCCCGAGAGCCAGCCAGCGCGATCTCGGAGACGGAGGGCGCACGGTGGTCAGCGCGGTCGTCACCAGATAGGCGGCGAGAATCGCCCCGACTACCGAAGCCTCCCCGCCGCTCAGGAGGGCGATGCCTGCCCCACTGATCGACAGCGCCAGCATCGAGAACACGAACAGAATCCCGCTCTTGCGATGCAGCCATGCGCCCTTGGGGGCACAGAGCGCAACCGCGCCCGAAACGAGTCCCAGCAATCCAGCCGTGATGTGCAGCGGTAGTACCATCATCGACAAGCCTCCTCTTGCTCTCGAGCCTCTAGTCTTCGCGCTACGCGTTCACCACGCCGCCCGCCAGCACCGGGGCCGGCCGGATCCCGCCGATCAGGAGCCAGAGCGCGGTCGCGATCTCCGCGACCCCCATGGGACCCCAGCCGTACTGAAGGGTGCCGGCGTATTCGGGGAAGACCAGAAGGCCGACGTTCACGAGCGTGAACAGGACCGTCCCGAACACACCCAGCAGGGCAAGGGCTCTCGGGATGTACCGGGACTTGTAGAACAGATAGAAGAAGAGAAACGAGCCCGGGCTCAAGAGCATCATCGCGATCAGGAAGCCGCTGTCGTAGACACTGGCGGCGACCTTGGCCAGCTCGTGCACCTGCTCGTTCTGGAATGGCCCGACGCCCCCGGCAGCGGCGTACAGCCGTAGCACCGCGAAGCTCACGATGACGGTGACGGCGCCGACGAATGCCTCTCCCAGCCTGAAGAAGAGCGCGAGCTGGGCAAGCCGTCTGTTCACGGGTTCGAGGGCGACGAAGAGCGCAAAGCTCAGGAGAACGATGCTGGCCCAGGCGATCGTCATGCCCACGAGAGCACTCCGATAGAGGTGCTCGGAGGCAAGGGCCCGCTGTGCCCTCTCCGCAAAGTCACCCGAGCCCTTGATCATCGACGGCGTGAGCTGTCCGAAGACACAGGCGGCGTAGTTGAAGAGGAACAAGAAGCCGGCGGCCTTGGCGGCGGTCCGTTGTGCCGGCTCGACCGCGGCGAGTGACCGCGCGGGTGAGGTCGACCGGCTGGCCAGTGCGTCGGCGCTCATACGCTCTCGCCCGCTGCGCCGGCCTGTTCCTTCCATCGCTGGACGTTCACGCCGGCCACCAGGAGCCACAGGCTGAGCACGGCCTCGCCGACGAGGCCGGGCAGCATGATGTAGGGGTACAGGGAGCGCGCGATCGGCGGCGACAGGAGACTCGAAAGACTGAGGGTCAGCCAGCCCACACCGGCAAGCACCATCAGCACGCCGACCATTCGCGGCAGAAATGTCGACCTCAGGATGAGCCAGCCGACCAGAAGGCAGTGGAGGCCGAAGAAGAGGAAGGTGATGCTGGAGACCTGGGTGTTCACTCGGAGACACGTGTACGCCAGCGTCTGCAGCTGTTCCACCGTGAATCCGCTCGACGACTGCGCGCCCTTCAGGATGACCAGGGGAGCGAGCTGGAGCCCGCCGCTCAGGCCGCCCATGGCACATCCGATGAGGCTGAAGAACGCCGCCATCAACGAGACGCTCCGGCTCACCGGCTTGAGCAGCTCGTAAACGAGCAGCGTCGCCGCGACATAACACACGGAGGCGATCAGGTTTGCCGCGATGCCCAGCCGATACTGCGGCTCGTGCGCCAGCACGTTGGCCGCGGTGGCCGCCGCGTCGCCGGACACCACGAACCTGCCGCCGACGACCAGGGCGGATGCGCCCGTGACGAAAGTCATCAACCAGAAGAACCCAGCGCTCCTGGCTCTGGGGCCCGACCACCCGTCCGAGATCCGTTCCGTCATCACAGCCGTGCTCATGCTCGAATCTCCTCGATCCGAAGTTCGAAGGCATCGTCTCTGCGTGGTGCCGGTTTTCCCTCCCACGCACTGGTGAGCTGAACGCGAATCAGCCATAAGGCCGTCGACACGAGTGAGGTCAATTGAGGATCTCCCCGTAGAACATCGTGAGGCCGAAGATCCCGATGCTCATGAAGACGGTCAGCACGATGAGCCCGCCCGCCGTCGCGTACCGGGCACTGGAGCTGCCGCTCTCCCTGGCGCGGTTGTAGAGCTCGAGAACGGCGAGCGGCACGAGGTAGCAGCCGAAGTTCCAGAAGCGGTAGAAGCCGCGATCCTGCCCCTGATCGAGGACCATCCAGGCGATCATGCCGACGCGAAGGAACCACTGCCCATTCGCCACCATGTAGGTGCGCAGGGCCCAGCGACGATGGCCGGAGACATCGCGCGCGAGCGCCGCGCGCCAGGCCAGAGCGCCGAAGAGCAGAATGAGCACGGCGTCGAGGCTGATGCCGACCGACCCGCTCACGCTTCCCCTGGCGCCGCGCACCCACACCAGGTACAGGCCGGAGACGCTGACTGCGAACGCGGTGACCAGGAACAGGCGGCCGTTCCAGCGGTGAACCGAGATGGCTCGGGCCCGGATCTGCGGAACGAGCTGGATCGCGCCGCCGAAGGCGATGACCGCGGCGAGCAGCGCGTGCGCGGCGAAGGCGAGGTTCCCGGCGGTGTCTCCCGGGACGTACCCCTTCAACAGGTGCGGGTTCCGGGTCCAGGCCTGGAAGTTCCCCTGCAGCGACGAGTTGCCGTAGAAGGCCAGGATGTAATACAGGAACGCCCACTGGCCGATGACGGTCACCGCGAACCAGAACTGGGCCGCTCCTTTCAGGGCGGCGGTCCCGACCGCCGAGCTCACCGCCAGCCGATGGGTCAAGACATCCGTGCTCACCTTCGTTCCTCCTGGAATGTGGTGACCGACTCGTTGGCTCGGACTGAGGAGCTCCATGCCGATCACATCGGTTCCCGGTATCGACGGTCGTCCGGGGACGACTTGCCGGGTTCGAGCAGCTCTTCCGGTCTCAGGCCGAGCCTCTGAATGGTCGCGTAGACCCTCGGCCACTCCTCGACGAGGAACTTCTTGCGCTCGTCCTCGAGCAGCAGCGCGTGCGCGCCGGGTTTGATGAACATGCCGCGACCTCCCGTCGCCTCGACCAGCTCGTCGTCGACGAGCTGCTGGTAGCTCTTGAGGACCGTGAGCGGATTGACCCGGTATTCGGCCGCGACGTAGCGCACCGAAGGCAACGGATCGCCCTCGTGGAGCACCCCGTCGAGGATCGTCGCGACCACGAGGTCGCGGATCTGCCGGTAGATCGGCTGGTTGTCGTTCCACGCGCGTTCCATGGCTCCAGAGGTCTATACGCCGCTCTGGTGTTTTAGTTAACTACAACACTATAGCAAAACGCAACTCCCCGGCCCACCAAGCCCGCCCTCGCGACCGCAACTTGTGGACTTCCTGTGAGTTAGGATCGCCCGCAGACGATGATCGTCATCCTCATGGGCGTCTCGGGCGCCGGGAAAACCGCCGTCGGCGAGCGGCTCGCGGCCCGTCTCGGCTGGGCCTTCCACGACGGGGACGACTTCCACCCCGAGGCGAACGTGCGCAAGATGGCGGCCGGCGAGCCGCTCGACGACGAGGACCGCCGCCCCTGGCTCGCCGCGATCCGCGAGCTCCTCGCGGCGCACGAGCGGGAAGGTACGGACGCGGTCGTCGCCTGCTCGGCGCTCAAGGAGAGCTACCGCAGCTACCTGCTGTCGGGCGCCCCCTCGGCGCGCACCGTCTACCTGCGGGGCACGCCGGCGTTGATCGAGGAGCGCCTGAGCCGCCGCCGCGGCCATTTTTTCCGCGCCGATCTGCTCGCCAGCCAGTTCGCATCGCTGGAGGAGCCGAGCTCGGCGCTGGTGGTCGACGTGGACGCCGAGCTCGACGTGGTCGTGGCGCGTGTCCTCGCAGCGCTGGATTTGTCCGACCTGGGATCGAGGAGGAGCCGATGAGTCGATCGCTCGCTGGCGTTGGCCTGGTCCGAACCGCCGTCACCCTGCGATGCGTCGTCGGGGGATTGGTGGTCCTTGGCTTCGTCGCTCCTGGCCTGGCCGGCAGCCGGCTGGCCGCGCAGGAGATCCCGCCGCCATCCGACGCCGCCATCGCCGAGCTGGTGGGCAAGATGACGCTGGAGCAGAAGATCGGACAGCTCAACATGCGGGGGCCTGGAAGCAGCAAGTCGTACGACCCGATCGCGCCGGAGCTCGCCGAGGCGGTGCGAGCCGGCATGGTGGGCGCGCTCCTCAACGTGATGCGCCTGGACGACATCGACCGGCTGCAACGCATCGCCGTCACGGAGAGCCCGCACCACATCCCGCTGCTCTTCGGCCGCGACGTCATCCATGGGCTCCACGCGGTCGCGCCGATCCCCCTCGGCCAGGCGGCAACCTGGAATCCGCCGCTCGTCGAGGCCGGTGCCCGCGCCGCGGCGACCGACGCGACCGCCTATGGCATCCGCTGGACCTTCGCCCCGATGGTGGACGTCGCACGCGACCCACGCTGGGGGCGCATCGCCGAGTCGTTCGGCGAGGACCCTTTCCTCGGCTCGCAGATGGCCGCCGCCATGGTGCGCGGCTTCCAGGGCAGCTCGCTGGACGATCCCACGGCGGTGGCGGCCTGCGCCAAGCACTTCGCCGCCTACGGCGCGGCCGAGGGGGGCCGCGACTACAACACGGTGTCGATTTCGGAGACGGAGCTGCGCAACGTCTACTTGCCGTCGTTTCAGGCCGCGGCCCGGGCCGGTGTCGCGACGTTCATGACGTCGTTCAACGAGATCGACGGCGTGCCGGCGACGGCCAACCGCGCGCTCCTCACCGGCATCCTCAAGGGCGAGTGGGGATTCGACGGCTTCGTCGTCAGCGACTGGAACTCCGTCCTCGAGATGGTCGCCCACGGAACGAGCGAGGACCTGCGCGCGGCGGCGCGCCAGGCGGCGCTCGCCGGCCTCGACGTGGAGATGACGAGCGAGGGCTTCGCCCGGCACCTCGCCGAGCTGGTCCGCGCCGGCGAGGTTCCCGAGGCGGTGGTCGACGCGGCCGTGATGCGAGTCCTCCGCATCAAGCAGCGGCTGGGCCTCTTCGAGCGGCCGTATCGACGGGAGGTCGCGCAGCCGGAGCGGCTCGACGACGCGTCCCTCGAAGTGGCCCGGCGGCTGGCAGTGCAGAGCGCCGTGCTGTTACGCAATCAGGGCGGCGTCCTTCCGCTGGCGGCGACCGTCAGACGTGTCGCCGTCGTCGGCCCGCTGGCCGATGCCCCCCACGAGCAGCTCGGCACCTGGTCCTTCGACGGGCGCAGCGCGGACTCGGTGACGCCACTCGCGGCGCTTCGCGAGCGGCTGGGCCGAGAGCGGGTCGCCTTCGCGCCGGGTCTCTCCCACTCACGATCGACGTCGCGGGAGGGCTTCGGCGAAGCGCTCGCGGCTGCCGCCGCCGCCGACGTCATTCTCTTCTTCGGCGGCGAGGAGGCGATCCTCTCCGGCGAGGCCCGGAGCCGGGCGGATCTCGACCTGCCCGGGGCCCAGCCGGAGCTGATCCGCGCCCTCGCCGCGACCGGCAAGCCGGTCGTCCTCGTGATTCTCGCCGGAAGGCCGCAGACGCTGCGCGGGCTCCTCGACGACGTCGACGCCGTGCTGATGGCCTGGCACCCCGGCACCATGGGTGGACCGGCGATCGCCGATCTCCTGCTCGGCCGCGAGTCGCCGTCGGGTCGCTTGACGGTGACCTGGCCCAAGGCGGTCGGACAGATCCCCATCTACTACGCCCACAAGCGCACCGGCCGCCCGCCCTCTCCTGAAGCCATCGTCCCCTTCGACGAGATCCCCGTCGGCGCGTGGCAGAGCTCGCTCAGCAACAGGTCGTATTACCTCGACCTCGGCATGGATCCGCAGTTCCCGTTCGGCTTCGGCCTCACCTATTCGACCTTCCAATACGCCGACCTGACCGTGACCCCGCAGGTCGCCGTCGCAGGCGAGCCGATCCGCGTCTCGGCGAAGCTCAGCAACACGGGCACCCGCACGGCGACGGAAGTGGTCCAGCTCTACGTGCGCGACGTCGTGGGCAGCCGCACCCGCCCCGTGCGCGAGCTCGAGGGGTTCCGGCGCGTCGAGCTGCTGCCGGGAGCGTCGATCCGGGTCGAGTTCGAGCTCGCGCCAGAGGCCCTCGCCTTCTTCGACGGCGAGGCGTGGCGAACCGAGCCGGGCGAGTTCGAGGTCTGGGTGGCCCCGGATGCGGTCTCGGGGCTGCGCGGGACGTTTCGCATCCCGGCCGAGCGCTGATCGGCGCCGCGCTCGTCGTTCCAAAGGGAGTCGCTCCGCCCGGGAGCGTGGCCCCATCGGGAGCCTGGCCCACCGGGCGGAGCCTCCGTGCCGGGCTGGCTAGTGCTTGGCCGCCATCTCCGCGAAAAACTCGCTCTGGCGCGCCTCGATCTCCTCCTTCGTCAGATCCTCCTTGTGCGTGGCAACCGACCACGCGAGGCCGAAGGGATCGACGAACACGCCCCAGCGATCCCCCCAGAACTGGTCGCTCGGCGGGACCTTCCCCTCGGCGCCGGCGTCGACCGCCTTCTTGAAGACAGCGTCACAGTCCTTGACGTACAGGAAGAGCTCGACCGGCGATCCGCCGAAGGCACGAGGCGACTTGGAGCCCGCCATCTCGTCGTGGAGCATGACGTGCGAGTCGCCGATGCGGATCGCGGAGTGCATGACCTTCCCGTCGGGTCCCACGGAGGTGTGCTGCTCCTCCGCGCCCAGCGCCTTCTTGTACCAATCGATCGCCTTGCGCGTGTTCTCGAGAGTGACGACCGGCGTGACGGTGGTGTAGCCCTCGGGGACCGGGTTTGTTGCTCTTGTCATCTCTGGAGCTCCTTTCCATTGGTTGCGCGAACGCGCAGTGTGGATCGCCATTTCGTTGCACGATCGCCGCCAATCGTGCAGCCGATCTCGAACTACGGGCCGGGTTCCCGGGCCCGCGGGTCCGAATAGACTCACGGACGTCCGAACAGCGCGAAGGAGAGGTGCCGTGCGTCACAAACCGGCTCGTGCGATCCCCATCCTGGCTGGAGCGGTGGGCGTCCTCCTGTTCGCCGCCCCCCTTCCGGGGGCGGCCCGCGAGCCGGTCGGGATCGTCATCGAGTCCCTTGCGCCCGGATCCGTGCTTTCGCAGGCGGGGCTGGTCCCGGGCGACGTGTTGCTCGGGTGGGAGCGCGACGCGAGCGCGTCGAACCCGCAGCCGGCGCGCGGCGACTTCCGGTCCCCGTTCGACGTCTTCGAGGCGTCGATCGAGCAGTCCAGTCGCGGCCCGATGCGCATCGTCGCCGCTCGCGGCACGTTCGCCCTCCGCGTCGGTGACTGGAGGCTGAAGGCGGCCCCCGGCCCCGCCGCCGGCGGCAAGGTCAGCGCCGAGGTGGCGGCCTGGCTCCGGCTTCGCGAGACCGTGGCGCTCGTCGAGGCGGACCGCGGCACCGAGGCGCAGCTGGCGTTCGACGACCTCGTCTCGCGGGCGAAGGGCCTGCCGCGATCGGTCCTGCTGCAGATCCTCTGCACTCGAGCGCAGTCGCTCGCCGACGTGAACGAGCTGCTGCCGGCAGCGGAGGTCTTTCGCCAGGCGCTGGCGATCAGCGATGCGGCACAGCCGGACTCCCTCGCCGGCGCCTGGATCGCCACCCGCCTCGGCTACGTCATGCAGGACCACGGCGATCTCTCGGACGCGGAAGCGCTCTTCCGCCGCGCGCTCGAAGCGCGGGAGAAGGCGGTGCCCGAGAGCCTCGACGTCTCGGCGAGCCTCAACCATCTGGGAATCGTCGCGGACGATCGCGGCGACCCGGTGACCGCGGAGCGGTTCTATCGGCGCGCGCTGGCGATCCAGGAATCCCTCGCGCCCGGCAGCCTGACGGTGGCGAAGACCCTGGTGAACCTCGGCTTCGCCACCCGGACGCGCGGCGACCTCGCTGGCGCGGAGGACTGGCTGCTCCGGGCGCTCGCCATCCAGGAGAGCCACTCCCCCGGCGGACGCGAGACGGCGACGGCCCTCAACAACCTCGGCACCCTGGCAAATGACCGCGGAGATCTCGCGGCGGCGGAGCAGTACTACCGCCGCTCGCTCGCCATCGTCGACAAGCTGGCGCCGAACAGCCGCGACGTCACGCTCGCGCTCAACAACCTGGGCGTGCTGGCGATGGACCGCGGAGATCTCGTGGAGGCGGAGCAACTGCAGCTCCGCACGCTGGCCATCCGCGAAGCGACCGCACCGGACAGCCTCGACGTCGCTGCCAGCCTGAACAGCCTGGGACTCATAGCCGCCGCCCGCGCCGATCGCGCCTCGGCGGAGCAGCGGTTCCGCCGCGCGCTCGCCATCCGCGAGAGACTCGCGCCGGAGAGCCTCGCCGTCGCCGAGATCCTCAACGCCCTCGGCTCCGTGGCGGCCGATCGCGGCGACTTCGAGGCGGCCTGGGACCTCCACGGGCGCGCCGTGGCGATCCAGCAGCGGATCGCACCGGAGAGTCCCGAGAGCGCCATCGGTTACCTCCAGCTCGCCCGGGTCGCCCGCCAACGGAACGACTTCGCGGCCGCCAGGGAGGACTACGAGCGAGCGGCCTCGATCGAGGGCAAGCTGGCTCCGGACAGCCTGCCGATGGCGGCCATCGTCCAGGGCCACGGCGAGCTGCTCGCGCAGATGGCGGCTCACGACGAGGCACGCCGCCAGCTCACGCGCGCCCTCGAGCTGCACGATCGGCTGGCCCCCGGAAGCGCCGCCCAGGCTGCCACCCTGCGGGCGCTGGCGCGACTGGACCGCGACACGGGCGACCTGCAGAGCGCCGCGGATCGCTATCGGCAGTCCATCGGCGCGCTCGAGACCCAGACCTCGAGGCTCGGCGGATCGCAGGAAGCTCAGGCGGCCTTCGTCGCCGATCACGGCGACGACTACCGGGAGCTCATCGAGGTGCTTCTCCGGCTGGGCCGGCCCGACGAGGCCATCGGCCAGCTCGAGCGGTCCCGGGCGCGAGGTCTCCTGGCGATGCTGGCCGAACGCGACCTGGTCTTCGCCGGCGACATCCCCGCCGAGCTCGAGAGCGAGCGCCGGCTCGTCGAGCGCCAATACGAGGAGGTGCAGGCGGAGATCGGAACGCTGAGCGCGGTCGCCGACGCGGCGCGGATCGAAGAGCTCGACGCGCGACGGCGTTCGCTGCGAGACCGTCAGGCGAGGGTCGTCGAGCAGATCCGCAGCGCTTCGCCCCGCCGGGCCGCCCTGCAATACCCGCAACCCCTCGACCTCGAGGGCATCCGGCGCACGCTCGACCCCGGGACGCTCCTGCTCGCCTATTCGGTCGGCGGCGAGAAGAGCTTTGTCTTCGCCGTCTCGCCGAAGGACGGGTTGCGCGTCTTCCCCCTGCCGATGGGACGGGCGGCGCTTGCCGCCAAGGTCGATGCGTTCCGTACCATGATCGGGCGCCGGGCGACGGCGGACGACTCGATGGCGGAGCTGCGGGCGAAGGGTCGGGAGCTCTACGCGCTCCTCCTCGAGCCCGCGGATCGCCTTCTCGCCAGGGCCGAGCGGGTGGTGATCGTGCCGGACGGCCCGCTGAACCTGTTGCCGTTCGCCGCCGTCGTGCGACGAAGCGACTACCTCGCCGCGTGGAAGCCGATTCACGGGGTCGTCTCGATGACCGTCTACGCCGAGCTCAAGAACGCGACGCGGCGGCCCGGCGCGAGGCGCGAGCTGGTCGCGTTCGGGGACCCGATCTACCCGGCGGCGACGAAACAGGCGAGCGCGGTCGACCCGCGGGTCGCGTCGCTGGTGGAGCGCAACGGCGCGACGCTCGAACCGCTCCCCGCCACGCGCGCGGAGGTCGAACGGATTGCCGCGCTCTACGGCGACGGCGCAACGACCTACCTGGGCGCCGCCGCGACCGAGGAGCAGGCCAAGGCGATCGGCACGGACGCGCGCATGATCCACTTCGCGTGCCATGGCGTCATCGACGAGCGGTTCCCGCTCGACTCGGCGCTGGCGCTGACCATTCGCGACGGGCGATCGGGGGCGGCCGAGAACGGCATGCTCCAGGCCTGGGAGATCTTCGAGCGGGTCCGCATCGACGCCGACCTGGTGACCCTGTCGGCCTGCGACACGGCGCTCGGTCAGGACGCCGGGGGCGAGGGACTGATCGGCCTCACCCGCGCCTTTCAATACGCCGGCGCGCGGAGCATCCTGGCGTCGCTGTGGGGCGTCGGAGACGTCTCCACCACGGAGCTCATGACGCGCTTCTACGCTCACCTGAGCGGCGGGATGTCGAAAGACGCCGCGCTCCGCGAGGCACAGCGCGACCTGCTGCGCAATCGGGCGACGGCCCATCCGTTCCACTGGGCGGCATTCGAGCTGATCGGCGACTGGCGCTGAGGCTGGAGCTCGCGCCCACCCCGGCCTGGCGGCTCACGAAGGGCGCGCGCGCGGCCGCAGCAGGGCGACGAAACCGAAGACGGCCCAGGTGCCCTCGAGGATGACGAACGGGAGGAAGCCGATCATCCAGGCGGAGGCACAGGCGAGCGAGCCGCCCACGGCGTTGAGCGCGGCGTAGGTCCGCCCGTCGCGCGCCATCCGGCCGACGAGGTTGAGGAAGAAGGCCAGCAGCAGGATCGTGACGCCCACGGAACCGACCCACTCTGCAGTCGTTGGCATCGCAGGAGTGTAAGACTTCCCGGACTGAAGCGGCCCGAACCGGCCCGGGAGGGAACTCGGGGCGGCATTCTCGCGTAGTCGTGGCGTGGGCGCCTCGACGACCGCCTGCCGACGGGATCCGCTGGACGCACCGGCACTGAGGCAACGCGTCGTCACGCTGACCGAGGAGCACGCGTCGTGGTGGGCGGCGACTCCGGCGATCCTGCCCGCGCTCGGGCCGCGCTGTGGCCTCCGCCGCCACGTCGCGAACGCCCGCGCCGCCACGCGGCTGGTGGACGCGCTGGCCGGCGAGATGACCCGGGTTCCCGACGACGCCGCGGGGCGCGAGGCCTGGCGCCACAGCGTGCGCGAACGGCTGCAAGATTTCGGCGACCGGCGGCTGGGCTGGCCTTCCGGCTACAGGCGGCTGGTCTTCGCCGACGACTTCTTCGCCGTCTCCAGGGAGTTCGCCCGCGAGGCTCGTCGGTTCGACCCCGAGCTGCGGCTCTCGGACCTCTGGCAGGCGCTGCGCAACGTCTGGATCGGCAACAGCCTGCAGATGCTGCTCGATCGCCCGCTCGTCCTCGGTCAGGGCCTCTTCGCCTACAGCATGCTCTATCCGCTGACCGACAACCTGCTCGACGACCCCCAGCTCGACCGCCTCGCCAAGCGCGATTTTGGCCAACGTTTCGGTGACCGCCTGGCGGGGCGTCCGGCACGGCCGACGAGCGCCCGCGAGTCGGCCGTCTTCGCGCTCGTGCAGCGCGTCGAGGAGGAGTTCGCGCGAGCAACCTTCCCCGACGTGCACGAGAGCCTGCTGGCAATCCACGACGCACAGATGCGCAGCCTCCGCCAGCACCTCGGCCCCGCGCTCGGCGCGGACGAGCTGCTGGCGATCAGCTGCGAGAAGGGCGGCACCTCGGTGCTCGCCGACCTCTACCTGGTGGCCGGCGCCGCGACGCTCGACGAAGAGCGCTTCGGCTTCGGCTACGGCGTCTTCCTGCAGCTCCTCGACGACCTCCAGGACGTCGAGAGCGATCTCGCCGCCGGTCACCGCACGCTCTTCACCGTCGCCGCGGGCCGCGGCACCCTCGACGAGCCGACGGCGCGGCTCGCCCGGTTCATGAACGACGTGCTGGACACCTCGCCACTGCTGGGCAGGCCGGAGGCGGCGGACCGCAAGGACCTCATCCTGCGCAACTGCACCAGCCTCCTGATCGGTGCCATTGCCGAGCAGCCGCGCCGCTTCAGCCGCCGCTTCCGCCGCGCCATCGCCGGCCAGTGGCCCCTGTCGCTGCGCGCCACGAGACGACTGCGCAGGCGCGCCGAGCAGCGATTCGGCGCGGCGGCCCGGGCGCTCGAGGGACGGACCGGCTCCGGCTCGCTTCTCGACTGGGTGCTCTCTCAGGATCCCGCGCCGGGCGATCTCGAGTAGCTCGCCCGCGTGCCGTCGACGACCCTGCGGGGAGTCGCGGACGAAGAGCTCCTGGTCGAGGACGGCTGCGAGATGGGGTACGGCTGCGAGACGCCCGTCGGATTGGTGACGCCGGGGGGTCTGAGCAGTGCCGCCCCCGGCAGCGTCGCGATGTCGCGCGCACTCATCTGACGCCCGATCGGGAGCGTAGGGGACACAGCATCGACACCAAACAACATGAGGAGAAGGAAGACATGAAAATGCGCTCATTCGCTGCGATCGGCCTGGCGGCCGCCGGCCTGTCCCTGCTCGCGCTGCCCGCCGTCGCATCCAGCCACCGTGAGGCCCTCGCGGTCCTCAACGAGCCGTGCGCCGACAACACCGACACCTACGCCTGGGTGTCGAACGGCGCCCACGACAAGCTCTACCTGATCATGGACTTCAACCCGCTCCACGAGCCCGGTCAGGGCAATCAGGGCTTCCGGGCCTGCAACGGCTACCGCTACGAGTTCCACATCGCCAAGGGCACGAGCCTCAACGACCAGGCGGTCTACCGCGTCGAGTTCAAGAACACCCTGAGGCCGGAAGCGGCTCCCAGCGCGACCGACGGTCTCGGCGGCGGCAACGAGCTGCTCTGGCAGCTCACTGGCGGCACCGAGACGATGACGGTGACCCGCCTCTTCGCGCCGGGGAAGGGCAAGGCCGTGTTGGGGTCTGCGCTGCGCGTGCTGCCGAACAACCACGGCCCCCAGACCGATCGCCTCGTCTACGGCCTCGGCGCCTTCGCCGGCTACAACAGCGGCAGCCCGGACAGCCGCGAGATCGCGCTCTACGACCAGACCTTCGTCGACACCTTCATCCACACGCTCTCCAACGGCGCGCGGATCATCGCCGGCCAGTTCGACGACCCCTACCAGCTCGACGAAAAGGGCATCTTCGACCTCGTCAACCTGGCGAGCAGCGACCTCGGCGGCATCGCCGGCGCGCGCACGCCGCCGGCGGAGGACGTCTTCACCGGCTTCAACGTCTTCTCGATCGCCCTCGAGATTCCGACCAGCGAGCTCTTCCCGAGCGGCATCCCGCACAACGGCACGCTCGTGTCCACCAGCACGGACAGCCTCCTGCGCGTCTGGACCAACATCTCGCGCCAGGAGACCCAGACGGTCGACGCAAGCAACGTCATCACCGGCGTCAAGGGCTCGGGCAAGTGGGTGCAGGTCGGCCGCAATGCGCTGCCGCTGTTCAACGCCGGCCTCGTCGGCACGCAGCGCCACACCCGCTACCTCCGCAGCACCCCGATGACCGACGTCAGCAACTTCGGCGCGGACATTCTCTTCCCGGTGCTGGTCCGCGACGCCGAGGCCCTCGGCATCTACGCCGCCCTCGGCGTCCCGGCGAGCGCCGTCGCCACTCTCAAGGGCCCCCGGGTGGACATCATCAACGCCGTCAACCTGGGCCGTCCGATTCCGATCGCCAACGGCTCCACGGGTGACGTCATCACCCTCGACGCGGCGACCGACTCGAGCTTCCCGAACGGCCGGCGCCTCGGCGGAGGGCCGACGGCGAACTCGCATCAGGTCAACGTCAACACCGTCGTGCTCAGCCTGGTCGCCGCCGGCGACCCGGGCGCCGGGCTCTTCAAGGGCACGCAGGTGAACGACAAGGACTTCCTGCCGCGGTTCCCCTTCCTCGCCCCCGCGCACAACGGCCTCTTCCAGGGCCACGGCGGCGTCAACGACCCGCCGGTGCCGGACATCCCGGACGCTCCGTAACCTGGCGGCGATCGGTTTGCACGGGGCTCCCGCTTGCGGGAGCCCCGTCTTGTTTCGCTGCCCCACCGCAAGAGCCTGCCGACGCCACCCGGCGCTTCGCCGGACCTGCCGCGTAGCCACCGTCCTCGACGGTCTCGCCGACTCTGACGCCACATCCCTGCGGGGCTTGACTCGATCGTTCCAGGTCTGTATTCTCCCGCTTGGCTAATTAGCCTTCGGGGAGAATATGAGCACCGACCAGCTGAGCACCACGTTCGCCGCCCTGGCCGATCCCACCCGTCGGGCGATCCTCGCGCGGCTCGCCGAGCGGGAGGCGACGGTCAACGAGCTGGCAGAGCCGTTCGACCTCAAGCTGCCCACCGTCTCGAAGCACCTCAAGGTCCTCCAGCGCGCGGGGCTCGTCAAGCAGAGCCGCCAGGCGCAATGGCGGCACTGCAGTCTCGAGACCGCTCCGCTCAAGGAAGTGGCCGCGTGGGTCGAACGGTACTGCCGGATCTGGGAGGAACGATTCGGCCAGCTCGATGCTTACCTCACGGACCTGCAAGCCAAGGAGAAAGCAGATGGGGTCGACGAGTAGCGATTCGAACCTGACCCGGCGGATCGGCGCCATGACGCTGACGATCAAGTCCGACGTCGAGATCGAGCTCATGCGCGTCTTCGACGCACCGCGCCGGCTCGTCTTCGAAGCCTGCACGAAACCGGAGCACGTGCGGCAATGGTGGGGCCTCCGCGGCTCGACGATGGTGAGCTGCGAGATGGACTTCCGCCCCGGCGGCACCTGGCGGTTCGTCGTGCGCGAGGCCGACGGCAGCGAGAACGCCTTCCGGGGCGAATACCGCGAGATCGTCCCGCCGGAGCGCGTGGTGCAGACGTTCGAGCTCGAGGGGATGCCGGGCGCCGTGTCGGTCGAGACCATGACCCTCACCGAGGACGGCGGCAAGACGACGCTGCGCACCACGAGCAGGTTCGATTCGATCGAAGCCCGCGACGGCATGCTCCAGTCCGGGATGGAGCGCGGCGCTGCCGAGACTTACGACCGGCTCGAAGAGCTGCTGCGCACGATTCGGTAGTCCACGACCCGCGGCGGCGCTGCCGGCCTCGCTGTGCACCTCGAACGCCGAGGAGAGCTCCCTCGCGTCGGCGCCAGGTCTGAGGCCGGCTCGCCGCCGTGGACATCGCCACGCCCCCGCACGGGTAGAGTGCGCTCGTGGCACGTCAGCTCGTGCTCCTCGGAGCTCCCTCGAGCATCGGCATCCGCCCCTACGAAGACGGTCAGGCGCGGCGCCTCGACCTCGCCCCGGGTGCATTGCGCGAACAGGGGTTGGCCGCCCGACTCGGCGCCCGCGACCTCGGCGACGTCGTGCCGCCTCCCTACGTCGACTTCGTGCGGCCTGGCATGCAGCCGCGCAACGAGCGTGGCGTCGAGAGCTACTCGCGGGCGTTGGCGGCAAGGGTCGCGGCCGCCATCTCGGACGGCGCCTTCGTGCTCGTCCTCGGCGGCGATTGCAGCATCGTGCTCGGCTGCCTCCTCGGTCTGCGGTCGGGGCGGGACACCCGCGTCGGGCTCGCCTACGTCGACGCCCACGCCGACTTCGGTACGCCGCAGGAGTCGCATACGGGCTCGGCCGCCAGCATGTGCCTCGCTCTGGCGGTGGGGCGCGGGGACACCCCGCTGGCGCGCCTGCGGAGCGACGGGGAGCTGGTGCGCACCGCCGACGTCGCCCTGCTGGCTCGCCGCGACCACGACGAGCCGTGGTACGGGCACGACGCGCTGCACGCCTCGGCCATCCTCGACCTGCCCGACGCGACGGTGCGCGAGCGTGGGGTGACCGGTGTCGCCAGCGCCGCCCTCGAGCGGCTGGGCGCCATCGAAGGCGGCTTCTGGATCCACGTCGACACCGACGTCCTCGACCCCCGGGACGTGCCGGCGGTGGACTCGCCCGTTCCGCAAGGGTTGCGGCTCGCGGAGCTCGAGGAGCTGCTGGCGCCGCTCGTCAGCCACCCGCGCGCGCTGGGGATGGAGCTCACCATCTACGACCCTGCCCTCGATCCACAGCGAACGAGCGCCGCCGCCCTCGCGACCATGTTGGAACGTGTGCTCCGGGATCGCTTCTCGGCGCGGGGAGACGAGCTCGGGAGATGAACGCAGGACAGGCCTTGTTCGCCTTTACCGCCGCGGCGGGCGTGCTGACGATCACCCCCGGGCTCGACACGGCCCTGGTGCTGCGCACCGCCGCCGTCGAAGGCGCCCGTCGCGCGATGCTCGCCGGGCTCGGGATCTGCGTCGGCTGTCTGGTCTGGGGGCTCGGCGCGTCGGTGGGGCTGGGCGCGCTGCTCGCGACCTCGAAGCTCGCCTACGACGTGTTGCGCCTGGTCGCCGCGTGCTACCTGATCTTCCTCGGCGGCAAGCTCCTCCTGCGCCCGCGAGCCACCGCGTCGCATGCGGCGAGCTCGGGGACGGGAACGTCCGCGGCGGAGCTGCAGGCGCCGCCCGACACGCCCGCCTCGCGCTGGTTCGCGCGCGGGCTGTTCACCAACATCCTCAACCCCAAGGTGGGCGTCTTCTACGCCACCTTCCTTCCCCTCTTCATCCCCGCCGGCGTGAACGTCACGGCCTTCAGCATGCTGCTGGCGACGATCCACGCCGTCGAGGGCATCCTCTGGTTCGCGCTGCTGGCGAGCGCGACGCGACCGCTCGCCCGCTGGCTCGCCCGCCCCGGCGTGGTGGCGGCCCTCGACCGCGCCACCGGCGGGGTGCTCGTCGGCTTCGGCCTGCGGCTCGCCTTCGAGCGGAGCCGCTAGGGGCTCGCGCGCGGCGCAGAACCATGCTCGCGCGATCGATCGCCGACCGTCTCGCCGGGCAGCTCGACGGCCTGTCGACGATCCTCCGCGACAGCTCGCCGGACCTGCTCACCGCGCGCGCCGCCGACGGCAAGTGGTCGGCGCACGAGAACCTCGCGCACCTCCTGCGCCATCACGAGGTGATGATGGAGCGGATCGAGCGCATCCTGCGCGAGGACCGGCCGGCACTGCCCCGCTACCGCGCCGAGGACGATTCCGCCTGGCCGGCCGTCGCGGCGCAAGCACCCGACGAAGTGGTCCGCTTGCTCCGCGGCTCGCGCGAGCGACTCGCTGCGTTCGCCGGCGGCCTGTCGGACGCTCAGCTCCAGCGCACCGGCATCCACCCGGTCTTCGGGGAGCTGAACGTCCCCGAATGGCTGGAGTTCTTCCTCCTCCACGAGGCGCACCACCTCTACGTCGCCTTCGCGCGCCTCGGTGCGGCGCGCGCGGCCATACGTTCGGCCGGGCTGAGGATCCCGTTCAGCTGACCGACGGAAAGGTGCGGGAAGGGACAGGGGGAGAGAGGGGTGGCAGACCAACCCCAGGGGAGGGGGTCGGGTGGGGGGCGGCAGCGCGCTCCGCGCGCGGGGGGATCAGATCGCCGGGCAGGGCTGGAAGCCCAGCCAGTCCGTCGCGGCGATCACCGCCTCGTCGGGCGGGAAGGTCTGCTTGAAGGTGAAGGCGAACGGCGCGGGCCCGTGCTGCTCGAGGTGCGCCAGCCGCTTCTTCGCCTCGTCGATCGACGGCCGGTGCCCCGCCGGCACCCACCAGAGCGCCGTGTAGACGCCGCTGAACTTCTCGAACCAGTCCTTGCGCTGCCGCAGGAGCTGGGCGTGGTCGCTGCGATAGACGTACGCCTTGAGCGCCTCGACGCTCTCCCACACCGACATGTTGAGCAGGATCCTGTCGTCCTCGGGGTAGGGGCGAAAGTAGGTCGCGTTGCCCTCGTCGGACTGCAGCCGCCACACGAACCCCGGGCTGCGATCGGCGAGCGCGTTGATCTCGTCCAGGCGCGCCATGAATCCAGCCATCACCGGGCCGTCGGTGGGACCCTTGGCGCGTCCGATGTTCACTTGAGCGAGGTGGAAAGCGTGCGACATCGCGACCTCCTCCGACGAGACGCGAGTCTAGCCCAGGGATCGACGATCGCAGCGAGCGGCAGGCCGGCGGGCGACGCGAGGGCTCGCGCCGGCAGCGATCGGCGCGAGCCCTCGGCCCCGGGGCGCTAGTTCGTCGTGTTGAAGGCACCCTCGACGATCGTCTGGTTGTGGTTGTCCGCGATGGTGATGACCTCGAACTTGTGCTCCGTGCCCGCCTGGATGACCTCCGGTGGCACGGCGATGCTGGTCGTGCCGGCGGACACCTTCATCGACGAGCTGTCGACGATGACCTCGTAGCCGGCGATGACGACGCCGGCGGGCGTGGTCACCGGCTGCCAGCTCACCACCATGTGCGCGCGGTCGACCGGTGCCGCCGGGTTCGGCGAGGTCACGTGAGCCGCTCCCGGGATGAGGTGACTGAAGTGAACCTCGTTCCTGATCTTCGCCCCATCCGGATCCTTGCCGATGACCGTGTAGGTGCCTTCCGGGAAGAGCTCGAAGAACTCGTCGAGCGGCAGGTCGGCGAGCGACGGCTCTTCCCCCTCGACGAACAGCTCGCTCAGGCCGATGCCGCCGAGGTTGCCGGTGCCCTGGACGTTGAAGATCTGCCGGCCGCGGGGGTCGTAGATCTTGAGCAGCCGCCACTCGCCGTCGAGGAACGTGTGCACCCCGACGTCCTGGCCGGTGTCGTTGAACTCGATGAAGATCCGCAGCTCCTTGAGAGTGGCGGCTTCCAGGGACGACGCACCGAGCAGGAGTGAGGCGCCGACCGCCAACGTGCGCAACGTCGTGCAGCTCATACGGAGTCCTCCAACGCGCCAGGCTCGTGAAAGGCGAGATCCCGGTCCGGCCCGAGATCCGCGGCGCTGTCCCATTGGATGCGACCGCCCGCGCGATCCCTCGCCGGCAAGCGAGGGGCAGGAGGCGGCGTCGACCGCCGGCTGCGACGGCCGGACCAGCGATCAGCCGCGCGCCGCGGCGCCCGCGAGCTCGGACCGCCACGTCTGCAACGCCTTCTCCAGCGTCAGGCGTCGCCCCTCCAGTCCATGGAGGCAGGCGATCGCACGCTCGACCTCGTCGAGCTTTGCCAGCGCACCGGTGACGTCGCCCCGTGCGCCGAGGACTGCCGCCTCGGCGCGCCACCGCAGCCAGGGCGGCTGGATGGTCGCCGGCATGTCGGCGAGCCACTGCTCGGCCAGGTCGGCACGACCGCGCCGGCGGCCCTGGAAGGTGGCGGCGTCGCTCATCAGGGCGCCGCGCAAGTGGGGCGAGCTGTACCGCGAGTCGAGGAGACAGATCTCGAGCAACCGCGCTGCGTCCTCGTCGCGGCCCTGGTGGAACGCCCTGGCGTAGGCGATCGCGTGAGCGGTGACCGTCTCCACGGAGCGATCGCGCAGGGCCACGGCCTTGGCGACGGCATCCTCCGAGAGCGACTCCGGCGGCGTTCCAGCGCGGAGCTCCGCATCCAACCGGAGCAGCGCCAGGAACCGTTCGCCGCGCTGGCGGTTGGTGAACAACGCCCAGAGCCGGCGGCCGTCGGACTCGCCGACGCTGCTGCGGTACGGCACGAGGTCGCTGAGGGGCACGGCGATGGAGACGATTGCGAAGAAGCAGCAGAGCAACCTGGCCGGACCGGTGGTGGGGAGCGCCAGGGCCACCGCGGCCGTGGCGAAGTTGGCGAGCGGCCCGCCGAGCACGAAGATCGCGCCGCGGAGGCGACTGAGCTTTCCCCCCGGCGACATGCTGACCAAACCCCCGCTCCAGGAGCCGGGGCCGCGGTAGCGACCCAGCCGGAAGGGCCGCTGGATCTGCACAAAAGAGACCCGCATCATGTGGAAGCGAAAGCCGGCAGCGAGACCGGCCAGGGCGTGGCCGCCCTCGTGGATGGCGACCGTGGCGAACGTGACCGCCCAGGCCACGACGACCAGCCACACCATCCGGGCGAAGGTCACGGGGCCGGGGAACCAGAGCGGCACCTGAGCGAAGAGCCAGTGGCGGATTGACGGCGCGAAGCGGGAGATCATGACCACGGCCGCGATCGACATCGCCATCGAAATGGCGAGCCAGACGAAGGTCCGTTCGGCGAAAGGCCGATCGAGCGGTGGCAGCGGAGCCTCGCGGTCGAGGATGGGCGTCGGGCTGGCCATGGGGCGCGTGTTGGTGGTGGTGGCGACCCTATGACGCCACCCAGCATCGAGTCCATCGCCCAAGCCGCCATCGCGCATCCCTGAGCCGTCCATCATCCAATCCTCAAGCGCTGCCGGGCGCCGCTCCCCAGAATCCGCCTCAGCCGCCAGACCGCAACGCAGCGGCGGCGGATCCCGAGGAGACACGATGACCGCGAACGATGTCGGAACGAGCCATGGCCCGCGGACCAGCCGGCGGGCCCTCTCGTCGATGCTGCTGGTGTCGATCCTGCCGGCGATGGTGGCCGCCACGGGCTGCGCCTCGACGCGCGCGACCGTGAAGGCCTACGGGGAGGAGAGCACGCTGCGCCTCGGAGACCCGGCCGCATGGTCGCGGTTCGAGGTGGTGCGGACGAGCTTCAACAACCGGATCGCGTTCCGCGACCTCGGCAGCGGCGAAGGCTGGCACATGAAATACAAGGGGAAACCGATGGACTGGATGACTCCGGTCACCGTCTTCGTGCCGGAGAAGTACTACAAGCACCGCAATGTGCGCGTCAACTTCCGCCTCGAGCACCCGTTCAGCCACCGGCCGCTGGTGGTTCGCGGCCGCGCGGTGAGCCAGGGCGCGGGCGGCATCGACTTCCCCACCGACGCCGGGGCGCCGGTGGTCGAGATCCGCGACGGCGAGGGGGCGCCCGTGCGGGGGACTCTGACCTACGATGTCCACTCCATGGTCGTCTTCTCGGGCAAGATCGACGGACGCGAGGTGGAGATCGTGCAAGAGGATGGGTTCAAGCGGCCGGACAACCCGCTGGCGTATGCGGTGGCGCCGTTTCCGCTCGCCGGAGCGTTCGCCGTGCGCATCGACGGCGAGGTCGCCGCGCGCTTCGTGAAACGCGTGCCTTCGGGAACGTCGCACCCCTACGAGCTGGGTCTGCTCGCCGAGCTCCCGCCCGAGGAGACCGAACAGGCGGGCGTCGCCTTCATGGTCTTCGTGCTGATGGAAGAGTTCGTCGAGACCTGGGCGTGAGCTGAGGGACGCCGGAGACGCCGCTGGTGGAGGAGACCCCGCGCGAAGACGAGCCGAGCCGCCGTGGACGGAGGCGATGCCCGAGGGGGCTCGCAGCCGCGCTCGCGGTCCTCGCGCTGCTCGCCGGCGGCGGCCCTCTACTCGGCGACCCCTGGTACGCGCACTACGAGAACGCCGAGCGCGCCCTGCGCGACAAGCAGTGGCGCACGGCCGTGGAGCAGCTCCGCCAGGCGATCGAACGCAAGGGGGACTCCGGCGTGCGGGTCCGCTCGTACGGCATGAAGGTCGTCGACTACTTTCCCTACCTCCGACTCGGCATCGCCTACCACGAGCTCGGTCAATACGACGCCGCCCTCGAGGCGTTCGACACCGAGGAACGCCTTGGCGTCGTCCGCGGCTCGGGGCCGGCGGCGAACGAGCTGCAGCAGTACCGCCAGCTCGCTCTCGCCGCGAAGCGGGAGCAGGCCGGGGCCGCCGGGCGGCGCGCTGCCGACATCTTGGCGCAGAGCGTCGGCGAGGCGCGGGACCTCGCGCAGCGCGGGCAGCTCGACGAGGCGATGAACGCGCTCGGGCGCGGGCTCGCCGTCGTGCCCGAGGATGCCGACGCGCTGGCGCTGATGGCCGACCTGCGCTCTCGCGTGGTGGCCCGCGACCGAGCGCGCGACGAGGCCGCTGCCGCCGAGCGCAACCTCGAGACGGCTCGTCAGCACCTCGCGGCCGGGAGGCCGGAGCAGGCCGCAACCCTGCTGCGTCAGGTCCTCGCCGCCGGGGCCAACGCGGAGGCGAGCGCGCTCCTCACTCGCGCGCAGGAAGCGATCGCCGCCTCCGTCGCGAGCGGAGAGCGTGCCCAGCGCATTGCCGAGGCGCTCGCCGCCGCCCGCAGGCTGGCCGCAGCCGGCAAGACGCCCGAGGCGTTGCACCAGCTCGAGCTGGTGCTCGCCCTCGATCCGCAGCAGGCCGAGGCTGCGGCGCTGCGTACGCAGCTCGCCGCGGCGCAGAGCGAGGCGACGGAACAGACGCGCCTCGACGATCAGCTCGCGGCTGCGCAGGCCCATCTCGCGGCAGGACGCTTCGAGGCCGCGCTGTCGGCCGCCAACCTGGTGCTGGCCGTCGACCGCGGGCAGCCGCAGGCGCTCGCCCTCGTCGGCCGCGCCTACGGCGAGATCAGCCGCCGGCTGCTTGCCTCGCCCGCGGGCGGGGGCCTCGGCAACATCCCGCCGGCGATCCGCTTTGCCGACCAGCGCCAGGACGAGGGCGGCACCCTCGCCGAGCGCGTCACCGCCTCCGAGTTCAGGCTCACCGGCATGGCGATCGACAGCTCGCCGGTGACGATCTCGGCGCTCGGCCCCGGGGGCCGGCCGGTCCCGGCCGAGAGCCGGAGCCAGCAGGTCGGCGACTACCACGTCACCGAGTTCCGCGTGGAGTCGCGCCTGCCGGCGGGCGGCACCACCTTCCGCGTCGTCGCCACCGACACCGCCGGCCTCGCCTCGCGCAGCGAATACGCCGTCATCTACGAGCGGCCCTGGTTCCGCTCGCCGTGGCTGGGAGCGCTCGGCGCGAGCCTCGCGGGCGCGGCGATCGGCGGCGCGACGATCGGCCGCCGGCGCCGGCGGCGCAGCCGGCTCCGCCGCCGCTTCAACCCCTACATCGCCGGCGGGCCGGTCTTCGACGAAGGGCTGTTCTTCGGCCGTGAGGCTCTGTTGCAGCGCATCCTGCAGACGATCCACACCAACAGCCTGCTGCTGCACGGCGAGCGCCGCATCGGCAAGACGTCGATCCTGCACCAGCTCCGGCGGCGGCTGGAGACGATGGAGGACCCCGAATACCAGTTCCACCCCGTGTACGTCGACCTGCAGGGCACGCCGGAGGAGAAGTTCTTCGCCACCCTTGCCGACCAGGTCTTCGAGGCACTCTCCCCCACCCTCGCTTCAGCAGATGGGCGGCCGTTCGCGAGCCGGCAGCCGGCCCTCACGCGCGAGGCCGGCTACAGCCACCACGACCTCGTGCGCGAGCTGCACGAGCTGCTGCAGTCGCTGCAGGCGGGGAGCACGAAGCGCATCCGCCTGGTGCTGCTCATCGACGAGGTCGACGAGCTCAACCACTACGACCCGCGCGTCAACCAGAAGCTGCGCAGCCTGTTCATGAAGCGCTTCGCCGAGAGCCTCGTGGCGGTCGTCGCCGGGGTGCAGATCCGCAAGGAGTGGGAGAAGGAGACGAGCCCCTGGTACAACTTCTTCGAGGAGGTCGCGGTCGAGCCGATCGCCTCGGCGTCCGCGCGCGAGCTCGTGCTGCAACCGATCCGCGGCGTCTTCCGCGTCGAGCCCGGCGTCGCCGAGCGCATCGCCGTCCTCAGCGCCGGCCGGCCCTACCTGATCCAGCGCCACTGCCTCGCCCTCGTCAACCGCCTCCACGACGAGGGGCGGCGCACTTTGACCCTCGCCGACGTCGAGAGCCTCGAACAGCGGGCTGCAAGCCAGGAACGGGACGGCGGACATTGAGCCGCACCGTTCCGTTCGTGGTTGGCCAGTGGGTGCGGGGCGCGAGCTTCTACGGCCGCTCCCGGGAGCTCGACGGGCTGCTCGCTCGCGACCGCGGCTGCGCCTGGGTCTGCGGCCTGCGACGGGTCGGCAAGACCTCGCTGCTGCGCCAGCTCGAGCTGCTCGCCGGCGAGCGCGGCCGGCTGCCCCTCTTCTGGGACCTGCAGGGCGTCGACGACGGAGCGGAGCTCGCCCTCAGCTTCGCCGACGCGCTGCTCGACGCCGGAGAGGCGCTCGCCGCGCGCGGCATCGCGGTCGCCGACGTTCCGACGCGCGACCTCGCGACCGCCGTCGCGCACCTGCTGGCAGCGCTCGAAGCGCGCCGCGTGCCGTTGCTGCTGCTCTGCGACGAGGCCGACGAGCTGGTGAGCCTGGCGGAGTCGCACCCCGACCTGGCTTCCGCGCTCGGCAGGGCGCTGCTCGCCTCGACGGCGACAGTGGTGCTCGCCTGCTCGCCGCGTGGGGTCGCGCGCGCCCGCGACGTCGAGGCTGGGGGGCTCTTCACTCCCCTCACGGCGCCGCTGGCGCTCGGCGCGCTCACCGACGACGAGGCGCGACAGCTCGTCCGCCAGAGCCGGCTTCCCACCGGCTCGCGCCCCGGCTTCGACGAGCCCACGGTGGAAGCGATCCGCGCGCGATGTGGCAACCATCCGATGCTGCTGCAGCTCGTCGGCCGCCGCTGCCTGGAGATCGGCGACGTCGACGAGGCCTGCCGTCTGGTGACCGCCGACCGCACGCTCGAGCACCTCTTCGCCGTCGACCTCGGGCTGCTGGCGGCCGACGAGCGCGACCTGCTGATCTCGGCGGCGCGCGACGGCGGCGCGCGCCGCGACGACGCGGCGCTGCGTCGCCTCATCGACCTCGGGCTCCTGCGCTGCGACGGCGCCGGCCGCGTGGACGTCGGCAACAGCTTCCTCGCCGCCTGGCTGCGCAACCGTCACGCGAGCTGACCGCCCGCGCGCCACGCACCCGGCGCAACCCTCATCGAGACCTCGGGATTCCGTCGGGACTCGACCCCCTCGTCGTCGCTAGCTTGCCGTCACCGGTCGACGCATCCCGCGCTCGCCGGAAACCCTAGGAGCTGACGATGCGTCGCACGACAGTGCATTGCACGAGTCTTGGCACGATGGTGATGGCGGTTCTGGTGGCCTCGCTCGCGGGCGGCAGAAGCGCCGCGGCCGCAGACGATCCGTGGCGTCTGACGTTCGGTGCCGTGGCGGCGGAGTCGCTCCACGGCGGCGTCGACGGACCTTCCTACGGCGCCGGAGCCGGCCTCGAGTACCGCATCTCGCCTCGTGTCGGCTTCGAGATCGCCGCCATCACGGCAGAGGACGAGGATGAGATCGGCTTCTCGTTCTTCGACGAGCTCTCGCTGAGGATCGAGTCGCGGGTCCGCATGACGCCGGTGATGGCCAAGCTCGACCTCCACCTGACGCCAGACTCCAGGGTCGACTTCCACCTGGCGCCGGTGGCGGCCTACGTGAAGATGAGCGACCTCAGGCTGACCTTCCGCGCATCGGCCGGCGACGACGATGTCACCGAGGTGGAGCACATCGACGTCGAGGACAAGCTCGCCTGGGGAGCCTCGATCGGGATGGACGTCCCCATCGGCAGCGGGCGTTCCTTCTTCAACCTCGGCGCCACCTACCTGCGGCTTCCCCTGTCGGTGCGCGACGGCGACGACTTCTCCACCGCCGGCGACATCGATCCGATCTTCGTGCAAGTCGGCTACGGCCTGAGGTTCTGACCAGAGACGAGGCAGGTGCTCCGCTCGCGCGCGAGGAGGCGCGCGAGCGAGTCGGCCGTCATCGACACGAGTATCATCCGCCCCATGCCGCAACCCCTGGTGGAGCTGGGCTCCACCGAATTCGAGCTCGCGGGCTGGCGGGTCCAGCCCTCGCGAAACCGGCTCTGCCGCGGCGAGGTGAGCGTCCGCCTCGAGCCGAAGATGATGGACGTCCTGGTGACGCTCGCCAAGCGTCCGGGCCAGGTGCTCTCGAAGGACGAGATCGCCGACGCCGTCTGGCCGAACCTCTTCGTCACCGAGTCGGTGATCACCCGCGCCATCGCGGGGCTGCGGCGGGCGCTCGAGGACGACGCGCGCACGCCGCGCTTCATCGAGACGATCGCCAAGCGCGGCTACCGACTGGTGGCGATCCCGACCCCGCTCGCCGCGGCCGGCACGGTCGCCATGGAGCCGGCGCCGCGCCCGGTGGTGAGGCCGTCCTCCGACGCTGCGGCGCCCGCCGCGACGCCGCCCTACGCGGCGGGCCAGTGGGTGCGCGGAGATCGGTTCTACGGGCGCCGCGCCGTGATCGACGAGGTGCTCGAAGGACCCCGCAACGGCGTCTGGCTGCTCGGCTCGCGGGCGGTCGGCAAGACCTCCACGCTCAAGCAGCTCGCCCTCCTCGCCGCGAGCGATGGCGCCTCGCGCTGGCTGCCCCTCTTCTGGGACCTCCAGGGCTGCGAGCGCGCCGAGGAGCTCGACGCGGGGTTCCGCGAGGCAATCGCCGAAGGGGAACCGGCGATCGCCGCGGCCGGCGTGGCGCTCGCCGATCTCGAGGCGGGGGACTTCCTCGCCGGGCTCGCCAGGCTACGACGCGCCGCCAGGGCGCGGGGGCGGACGCTGCTCCTGCTGCTCGACGAGGCGGAGGAGCTTCTCGCGGTGCAGGCACGCTCCCCCTCGCTGCTCCGCAAGCTGCGCAGCGCCCTGCTGGCGCAGGAAGGTGTGCGCACAGTGCTGGCGGCGAGCAGCCGGCTCTGGCGGCTCGCCGAGATCGACGGCGACACCTCGCCCTTCCTGCACGGCTTCGCGCCGCCCGTCTACCTCGGACCGCTCGACGGCGAGGCGTCGCGCCGCCTCGTGCGCCAGGCGCAGGGACCGGAGGGCGAGCTCGACCTCGGCGCGGAGGCCGTCGACCGCATCGTCGAGGCGAGCGGCGGCCACCCGTACCTCTTGCAACTCCTCGGCACGCGCCACTGGCAGCTCGGCGACCTCGGCGCGGCGATCGACGCGGTGGCCGCCGATCCCGGCCTGCACCACCTCTTCGCCGTCGACCTCGGGCTGCTCTCCGAGACCGAGCGAAACGTGCTGCTGGGTCTCGTGGCCGAGCCGCCGTCGCCGTTCGCCTCCGACACGTCCCCCACCGCCGCCGACCTCGCCGCGGCCCTCCTGCACCTCGAACGCCTGGGAACGGTACGTCGCAGCGGAGCCGCGGCTACGATCGCGAGTGCCCTCCTCGCGCGCTGGCTACGAAGTCAGCGCGCAGCGCTCGGGCCGGCGAGCGATCGCGCATAGCTCGCCGGCGGGCTGCCGACGACCTTTCGGAAGTCGCGGATGAAGTGCGCCTGGTCCGCGTAGCCGAGGTCGAGCGCCAGCGCCGCGAAGTCGATGGCCGTGCCCGCGGCGATGCGCTCCGCGGCTTCGTGCAGGCGATAGCGCTGGATGACCCACTTCGGGCTGACGCCCACGTATTCGTCGAAGATGCGCTGGAGCTTGCGCAGCCCGATGCCGTGCTCGCGCACGAGCTGCTCCACCCTGGTGACCTCGCGGTCTGCGGCGATGCGGGCTGCGATCCCGGCGACGAGCTCGATGGTTGGATCGGGCTCCGGTCGCCGCGCACGCAGGAAGGACTGCACCAGCTCGATCGCCTCGCCGTGGTCGCGCCGGCCGAGCACCTGCCGCTCGAGCTCGAGGCCCTTGGCGCCGAAGGCCTCGTCGAGCGTCACCTTGCGACCGGTGAGCGCCGAGACCGGTCCGTCGAGGAACGGCCGGAACCCGCCCGGGCGGAACTTCGTGCCCAGCACGCGTCCGCTGCCCGACAGCACCGTCGTGAACTTCCCCGCCACCACCCCGCGCACTCCCGAATGGCCCGCCTCGATCGTGAGGTGAACCGAGGGGTGCGCGAGCACCTCGGCCAACTCGGGCTCGGCGACGTCCCACTCGACCACCCAGAAGTGCTCGACGAACGGCGCGAGGTCGGCGGCGGGCCAGTAGCGGGCGTGGCCGGGGCCCCCCGCACCGGCCTTGCGGTGCAGGATGCCGCGCGGGTCGTCGAGCTTCGGCCGGGCCATGTCGCGTTCGTTCAATCCAGGGTGCGACGCAGACGGTACCATCCGGTTCCATGAGCAACCACATCACCCACACGCAGCGTCGCGTCGGCACCCTGGCAGTGGCCCTCGTCGGGCTCACCCTCGGCCTCGGCACCGCGGCGCGATCCGAGGAGAGGGCAGCCACGATGACTCACGTCACCGGCAGTTTCGACGTCAAGGTCAGTCCCTTGACCGACGATGGGGGCAACGCGTTCGGCCGCATGGCCCTCGACAAGAAGTACCACGGCGAACTCGAGGCGGCTGCGGTTGGCCAGATGCTCTCGTCCCGCTCGGAAACCGGGGGCGCCTACGTCGCCCTCGAGCGGGTCACCGGCACGCTCCAGGGCAGGAGCGGCACCTTCGAGCTCGTGCACCGCGGCGAAATGACGAGCAGCTCGCAGACGATCGAGATCTGGGTGGTGACGGGATCGGGAACCGGGCAGCTGGCCGGCATTTCCGGTCGCATGGGCATCCGGATCGAG
>Ga0075421_100000561_pt1 | contig 39395 bp, 37 predicted proteins | sample SoiMetdeltSBSDD5_FD_75292 | JGI IMG/M metagenome (GOLD analysis project Ga0075421, IMG submission 75292) | Bulk soil microbial communities from a Populus tree surrounding site in Tennessee, USA - Soil MetaG P. deltoides SBSDD5 | ecosystem: Environmental > Terrestrial > Soil > Tree plantation... | reverse complement strand
GCGCCGTGATCAGATACGACTGCTTGAAGAAATCGAACAGGAAGTTCGAATCCCAGCTCTCGTCCTTGAAGCGCGCGTCGCCCTTCACAGGCGAGGCCGCGGGCGGCGTCTGCACGCCGACCATCTTCAGCCAGCTCGACTGCCACAGATGCATGTAGTCGAGCATCAGGTTGGCGGAGGCGCTGGCGAGCAGATACGGATTCGCCAGCATGCGGGAGTACAGGTCCATGTATGCCTTGGCGATGCCCAATTCATCGCTGACCGCCGCCGAGATACTGTTCGCCATGTGGCGCTGCGAGAACTCGCCGATGATCCTCGCCGAGCGCTCGGCGACCTCGCGAAAGACCTTCTGCGCATCTTCGGGCTTTACCGCGAGCTGCGATGCATCCATCGGTTCTCCTTGTGGGGTCAGGCGGCGCTGAAGCGCGCCACGCCGTAGGCGTCTACGCTGCGGTGGAGCCGCTTCGCGTAGAGCAGGTGATGCACATGAGCGATCGCTTCGCCCATGGCGAAAAAAATCTGGCTCGAATCGAGCTTGCGGCGAAACAGCACCTCGAGCAGGTCGGCGGCGCTCTTCGGCGCCGCGGCACACGCCTTGACCAGCGCGTCGAGCCGCTCCGCGTGGTGCGCTTCGAGCGCCGCGACGCGCACGTGCGCGCCGCGAAACGGGACGCCGTGCGACGGAAGCACGAGCACGTCCGCGGGCAGGTCGCGGTAGCGCCGGATCGAACCGAGAAACAGCCCGAGCGGATCGGCCATCGGGTCGATCGGCCGCACGGCGACGTTGGTCGAGATTTTCGGCAACAGCATGTCGCCCGAGATCAGCACATTGCGCCGCTCGCAATACAGCGACGCGTGCTCGGGCGCGTGGCCGTAGCCGATGATCACGCGCCAATCCTCGCCGCCGAGATTGACACTCGCGCCTTCCATCAGGCGGCGATGCTGCGGAGGGAAAGCCGGCACGAGCTTGCTGTAGAGGTCGCCGCGCGCAAGCAGCGCAGCCGCAGCCGCCGGCTCCATGCCGTTGGCGCGAAAGAGCGCCGACGAGGCGGCAGCCGAGAAGCTCGCCACCCCGTGCAGCACCGCGTGCACGGTAAGGAATTCGCCGCGCGTCATCCACAGCGGCGCGTTGAAGCGCTCGCCCAGCCACGCCGCGTTGCCCGCATGGTCAGGGTGGTAATGAGTGACGACGATCCGCTGAATCGGCCGCCCGGCGAGCGCGGTGTCGAAGCTCGACTTCCACAGGTCGCGCGTAGCGCGGTTGCCAAGCCCGGTATCGACGAGCGTCCAGCCCGCGCTCTCCTCGATCAGCCACAGGTTGATGTGATCGAGCGCGAACGGCAGCGGCATCCGCAACCAGTGAATCCCGGGCGCGAGCGGCAGCGCAGCACCGGGTTCGGGTGGCTGCGGATACGGAAATTCGAGCGAATCGGTGGGACTCATTACGCAGTGGGCTAAAATTCCGGCGGGTCGCCCTATGCGGGGCATTATCGCTGCATCGCAGCAACGAGGCAACCCGCACTCCATGACGAGCCCTTCCGCCACCGAGCGCGCCGAGTTCACGATCGGGGAGCTTGCGCGCGAGTTCGACGTCACGCCGCGGACGATCCGCTTCTACGAGGACCACGGCTTGCTCGCGCCGCGCCGTGACGGGCAGCGGCGCATCTATGGACAACGCGACCGCACGCGGCTGAAACTGACGTTGCGAGGCAAACGCCTCGGGCTGTCGCTGGCCGAGATTCGCGAGTTGATCGACATGTACGAGCCGGGGCGCGACGACCGGCCACAGCTGGAGCGCTTTCTCGCCTTGCTCGAGAGCCACAAGACCGCGCTCGAGCAGCAGCGCGCGGACCTCGAGTCGCAGCTCACCGAGATCGGCGTGTTCGAAAAGCGCATCCGCAAGCGCCTGGCGGAGCGCCGCCCGACGCGGCGCAACACCGCTGATTGACGTTTACGTTAACGTAACATAGGCTCCCGCTCTCCTCCGCCCCCATGGACCTCCCCTTCCTCAGGTTCGAGCACGGCGAGACGATCGCCATGCTGCGCGCGAGCGTGCAGGATTTCGCGCGCAAGGAAATCGCGCCGCGCGCGGCCGAAATCGACGCGACCAACCAGTTCCCCGCCGAGCTGTGGCGCAAGCTGGGCGATCTCGGATTGCTCGGCATCACGGTCGAAGAGGAGTACGGCGGCTCCGCGCTCGGCTATCTCGCGCACATCATCGCGGTGGAGGAGCTGAGCCGCGCGTCGGGCTCGATCGGCCTTTCGTACGGCGCGCACTCCAACCTGTGCGTCAACCAGATCCGCAGGAACGGCAGCCCGCAGCAGAAGAAGCGCTACCTGCCGCAGCTCGTCTCCGGCGAGCACGTCGGCGCGCTCGCGATGTCGGAGCCGGGCGCCGGATCCGACGTCGTCGGCATGCGCCTGCGCGCCGAGTTGCGCGGCGATCGCTACCTGCTGAACGGCAACAAGATGTGGATCACGAATGGCCCGGATGCGGACGTGCTCGTCGTCTACGCCAAGACCGACGCCAACGCCGGGCCCCGTGGCATCACCGCGTTCCTGATCGAGAAGGGAATGAAGGGCTTCTCGACCGCGCAGAAGCTCGACAAGCTGGGCATGCGGGGCTCGAACACCTGCGAGCTGGTGTTCCGCGACTGCGAGGTGCCGGCGCAGAACATCCTCGGCGGCGAGGGCCGCGGCGCGAACGTGCTGATGAGCGGCCTCGATTATGAGCGCGCGGTGCTCGCCGGCGGGCCGCTCGGGATCATGGCCGCGTGCCTCGACGTGGTCGTGCCGTACGTGCACGAGCGCAAGCAGTTCGGCCAGCCGATCGGCGAATTCCAGCTGATGCAGGGAAAGCTGGCCGACATGTACACCACGTTTTCCGCGTGCCGCGCATACGTCTACGCCGTCGGGCAGGCGCTGGACCGCGGCGAGACGACCCGCAAGGACGCTGCGGGCGCAATCCTCTACGCCGCCGAAAAGGCCACCTGGATGGCGGGCGAAGCGATTCAGGCGCTCGGCGGCATGGGCTACATCAACGAATCGCCCACCGGACGACTCTGGCGCGACGCGAAGCTGTACGAGATCGGCGCCGGCACGTCCGAGATCCGCCGCTGGCTGATCGGGCGCGAGCTTTTCTCGGAGACTGCGTGATGGCAAGTCTTTGGACGCCGTTTTGCGAACGTCTCGGCATCCGGCTGCCGATCATTCAGGCGCCGATGGCGGGAGGGCCGACCACGCCCGACCTGGTGGCGGCTTCGTCTGCAGCCGGTGCGCTCGGCTCCTTCGGGCATGCGTACACCGCGCCTGAGGAGATGAAGCGGCAAGCCGCCGCCGTTCGCGCAAAGACCGAGTGCCCGTTCGGCATCAATCTGTTCGTCGCCCCGCAGCCGGCGCCGATCGACATCGTGCACCAGGGCGCTGCGCTCGCGGCGCTCGGACCGTGGTACGCCGAGATGGGATTGGCGGCTCCGCAAGCGGCGAAAGCGCCGTACGCGCCCGATCTCGAAGCGCAGCTTGCGGTGGTCGCCGAAATCCGGCCCGCGGTCTTTACCGCGCACCTCGGTGAAATGAGCGAGAAGTGGGTTTCGAAATTCAAGTCGCTCGGCATCCGGCTCGGATCGAGCGCGACCTGCATCGCCGAAGCGCAGCGGGTCGAAGCGCTCGGCTTCGATTTCGTCGTCGCGCAGGGCGGCGAGGCCGGTGGCCACCGCGGCACGTACTTGCGCGATCCGCGCGAAGCGCTCACCGGAACGCTTGCGCTGACGCGCGTCATTGCGCGCGCGGTGAAGATCCCCGTCGTCGCCGCGGGCGGCATCATGGATGGCGCCGGAATCGCCGCGGTACTTTCGCTCGGTGCGCAGGCGGCGCAGCTCGGCACCGCGTTCATTCCCTGCCCCGAGAGCGGCGCGCCGGAGATCCACAAGCGGGCGGTCCTGGCTGCGCGCGAGGATGACACGCGCATCACGGAGAAATTCTCCGGCAAGCCGGCGCGCGGCATCGCCAACCGGTTCCTGCGCGAAGCCGAGGCAAAGCACTTCCCGCAGATCGCTTTTCCCGCACAGAACGCGCTCACCGGAAAATTGCGCGCTGCATCCGTCAAGGCGGGCACCGCCGATTTCTACGCGCTGTGGGCCGGACAGGCGGTCGGCCTTGCCCGCTCGCTTCCCGCAGCGCAATTGATCACCCAGCTCGAGCAGGAAACCATCGCCGCGATCCGCACGCTCGCGGCATTCGTGAAGGAGTAGCTGATGCCAACCGATCCGATCGTCATCGTGTCCGCCGCCCGTACGCCGATGGGTGCCTTCCAGGGAGAGCTGAAAGGCTTCTCCGCACCCGAGCTCGGCGCTGCAGCGATCCGCGCGGCGCTCGAGCGCGCCGGCCTCAAGCCTGACGAGGTGCAGGAAGTGATCATGGGCTGCGTGCTTCCCGCAGGCCAGGGGCAGGCGCCGGCGCGCCAGGCCGCGCTCGGCGCCGGGCTTTCGCTCGCGACCGGCTGCACGACGATCAACAAGATGTGCGGCTCGGGAATGAAAGCCGCGATGTTCGCGAACGACCTGTTGGTGGCGGGAAGCGCCGACATCATCGTTGCCGGAGGCATGGAATCGATGACGAACGCGCCGTACCTGCTGCCGAAGGCGCGCGCAGGATTCCGCATGGGCCACCAGCAGGCGATCGATCACATGTTCTACGACGGCCTGGAGGACGCGTACGAAAAGGGCCGCTTGATGGGCACCTTTGCCGAGGATTGCGCGCAGGAGTACCAGTTCTCGCGCGAAGAGCAGGACCGCTTCGCGATTGCGTCGCTCGAGCGGGCGCAGAAGGCGAACACCCAGGGCTGGTTTGCATGGGAGCTCACCCCGCTCGCGATCAAGGCCGGGAAGGACCAAAAGTTCGTCGAGATGGACGAGCAGCCGTTCCAGGCGAAAATTGAAAAAATCCCGACACTGCGACCCGCGTTCCGCAAGGACGGCACGGTCACCGCGGCCAATTCTTCGTCGATCTCGGACGGCGCCGCCGCGCTGATCCTGATGCGCCGCTCGAGCGCGGAGAAACGCGGCCTCGCCCCGCTCGCCACGGTGATCGGCCACTCGACCCATGCCCAGGAGCCCGGCAAGTTCACCACCGCCCCGGTCGGCGCGATCCGCAAGCTCTTCGAGCGCACCGGCTGGCGCGCTGCCGACGTCGATCTCTACGAGATCAACGAGGCGTTCGCCGTCGTGACGCTGGCGGCGATGAAGGAACACGGCCTGCCGCACGAGAAGGTCAACGTCCACGGGGGCGCCTGTGCGCTCGGCCACCCGATCGGCGCTTCCGGCGCGCGGATCCTTGTCACGCTGCTCGGCGCGCTGCGCAAGAACGGCGGCAAGCGCGGCGTAGCATCGCTTTGCATCGGCGGCGGCGAAGCGACCGCGATGGCGATCGAGCTCGCATGAGTCGTGCCGGTGCAAGCCGGCGCGCGCTGCAGGCGCTGATCGACCGCGCGCGCTTTCTGCGCACCTATCGGTTCCGGGTCGTCTCCGCGGGCGATGGCGATTGCACGCTCGAGCTTCCGCACCGCAAGACCCTCGAGCGCCCGGGCGGGATCGTCAATGGGCCGTCGCTGATGGCGGCTGCCGACTGCGCGATGTGGCTCGCGATCAAAGGACGGTTCGGCATCGACTACGATGCACTCACGTCCGAGCTGAACACGGCGTTTCTCGCGCCGGCGAAGGCCGAGCACGTGTATTGCACCGCGCGCATACTGAAGGCCGGACGGCGACGCATCTATGGCACCGCGGAATGCCATAACCGCGCCGGCAGGCTCTTTACGCACCACACCGTGACCTACATGAAGTCGGACTGAAGATGGCGCTCGGCGAACCGCACGGGCTGCTGCGCGAAAGCGTGGGCAAGTTCGCGCGCGAGAAGCTCGCGCCGAACGCCGCCCGATGGGACCGCGAGAAGCACTTCCCTCGGGCAGAGCTCGATGCGATCGCGGCGATGGGGCTGTGCGGGGTCGCCATTCCCGAGGACTGGGGCGGCGCGGGGATGGATTACTGCGCGCTGGCGATCGCATGCGAGGAGATTTCGGCGGGCGACGGCTCGACCTGCACGATCGTGATGGTGACGAATCTCGTCGCGAATATTCTGCTCGGCTACGGCAACGATGCGCAGAAAAAGGAGTTCCTCCGGCCGATCGCGCAAGGCAGGGCGCTCGGTGCGTTCTGCCTCAGCGAGCCGCACGCCGGATCGGATGCGGCGGCCATCACCACGCGTGCGGAGAAGAGCGGCAACCAGTACGTGCTCAACGGGGTCAAGCAGTTCATCACCTCGGGAAAGAACGCCACACTCGCGATCGTGTTCGCAGTCACCGACAAGGGCGCGGGAAAGAAAGGCATCAGCGCGTTCGTCGTCCCGACCTCGACGCCGGGCTACCAGGTCGCACGCATCGAAGACAAGACCGGGCAGCGCGCTTCGGATACCGCGCAGATCGTGCTCGAGGACTGCAAGGTGCCGGCGGCAAACCTGCTCGCGCAGGAAGGCACCGGATACCGCATCGCACTCGCGAACCTGGAATCCGGGCGGATCAACGTCGCCGCGCAGGCGACCGGGATGGCCCGTACCGCGCTCGAGGCCGCACTCGCCTACGCACGCGAGCGAAAGAGCATGGGAAAGACGCTGCTCGAGCATCAGGCGGTGAACTTCCGGCTCGCCGACATGGCGACCGGGGTCGAAGCCGCGCGCCAGCTCTATCTGCACGCCGCGCAGCTGCGCGACGCGGGCGTGCCGTGCCTCAAGGAGGCGTCCATGGCCAAGCTCTTCGCCTCCGAGACGGCGGAGAAAGTCTGCTCGGATGCGATCCAGATCCACGGCGGGTACGGCTACGTATCGGATTTTCCCGTCGAGCGCATCTGGCGTGACGTGCGCGTCACGCAGATCTATGAGGGCGCGAGCGACATCCAGCGGCTCGTGATCGGCCGCGCGCTCGCAACCTGATCCGGAGGCCGAATGCCTGCACCGATCGACTTCTATTTCGACTTTTCCTCGCCCTACGGCTATCTCGCCTCGCGCAAGATCGATGCGATCGCCGCCGCGCACGGCCGCAAGGTCGCCTGGCGCCCGATCCTGCTCGGCGTTGCGTTCAAGGCCACCGGCGGGGCGCCGTTGCCGAGCATCCCGATCAAGGGCGTGTACGCGATGCGCGACTTCCTGCGCTCGGCGCGGTTTCACGGCATCCCGTACCGCCAGCCGACGACGTTTCCCGTCTCGACGATCTCCGCGGTGCGCGCCTTCTATTGGCTGCAGGACCGCGATCCGGCGAAGGCCGTCGAGCTTGCAAAGGCGCTCTACAACGCCTACTTCACCGAAGACCTCGACATCTCCAAGCCGGAGAACGTCGCGCAGGTAGCGGCTCGTTTCGGCGTGAACGCGCAGGAGCTCGCCGCAGCGCTCGGCGATGCCGCGGTGAAGGAAAGGACGAAGACTGAGGTCGACGCAGCGGTCACCAAGGGCGTCTTCGGCTCGCCGTACATCGTCGTCGATGGAGAACCGTTCTGGGGCATGGACCGGCTCGAGCAGGTCGAGCGCTGGCTCGCGAAAGGACCGTTCTAGTGCCGGTGATCCGCAGCCAGCTCAACCCGCGCGCGGAGGAGTTCCGCGCCAATGCGGCGCGCATGCGCACGCTCGTCGAAGACCTGCGCGACAAGGTGGCGAAGGTTGCGCTCGGCGGAGACGAAGCCGCGCGCGCGAAGCACACGGCGCGCGGCAAGCTTCTGCCGCGCGAACGCGTCCGCACGTTGCTCGACCCGGGCTCGCCGTTCCTCGAGATTGGCCAGCTCGCCGCATGGGGCATGTATGGGGGCGAAGTGCCCTCGGCCTCGATCATCACCGGCATCGGTCTCGTCTCCGGGCGCGAATGCGTAGTGGTGGCGAACGATGCCACCGTGAAGGGCGGCACCTATTACCCGGTGACGGTGAAAAAGCACCTGCGCGCGCAGGAAATCGCGATGCAGAACCGGCTGCCGTGCCTGTACCTCGTCGATTCGGGCGGAGCGTTCCTGCCCGAGCAGGATTCGGTGTTCCCCGATCGCGAGCACTTCGGGCGCATCTTCTACAACATCGCGAACATGACCGCCGCCGGCATCCCGCAGATTTCATGCGTGATGGGCTCGTGCACCGCCGGCGGCGCGTACGTGCCGGCGATGTCGGAGGAGTCGATCATCGTCAAGGGCCAGGGGACGATCTTTCTCGGCGGTCCGCCGCTCGTCAAGGCGGCGATCGGCGAGATCGTCACGCCGGAAGAGCTCGGCGGCGCAGAAGTGCATACGCGCATCTCGGGCGTCGTCGATCACTACGCGCTCAACGACGCGCACGCGCTGGCGATCCTGCGGCGCATCGTCGCCGGCCTGAACCGGCGCAAGACGATCTCGCTCGAGCTGCGCGAGCCGCGCGATCCGCTCTATCCCGCGGAGGAAATCTACGGCGTGATTCCGGCGGATCCGAGAAAGCCGTACGACGTGCGCGAGATCCTCGCGCGCCTGCTGGACGGCTCCGAGCTCGACGAATTCAAGGCGAACTACGGCACTACGCTGATCACGGGCTTTGCGCACCTGCACGGCTACCCGGTCGCGGTGCTCGCGAACAACGGCATACTGTTTTCCGAGTCCTCGCTCAAAGCGACCCACTTCATCGAGCTCGCGTGCCAGCGCAGGATTCCGCTGCTCTTCCTGCAGAACATCACCGGCTACATGGTCGGCAAGAAATACGAGGCGGGCGGCATCGCCAAGGACGGAGCGAAGATGGTGACGGCGGTCGCCACCGCGCGCGTGCCGAAGTTCACGGCGATCATCGGCGGCTCTTTCGGCGCCGGCAACTATGGCATGTGCGGCCGCGCCTACAGCCCGCGCTTCCTCTGGATGTGGCCGAATGCGCGCATCTCCGTGATGGGCGGAGAGCAGGCGGCGAGCGTGCTCGCCACCGTGAAGCGCGACGGGATCGAGGCCAAGGGCGGGGCGTGGTCCGACGACGAGGAAGCGCGTTTCAAGCAGCCGATCCGCGACCAATACGAGAGTCAGGGGCACCCGTACTACGCGAGTGCGCGCCTGTGGGACGACGGCGTCGTCGACCCGGCCGACATGCGCAGGCTGCTCGGCCTCGCGATCTCCGCCTCGCTCAACGCGCCGATCGAAGACACGAAGTTCGGCATCTTCCGGATGTGAGCCATGTCTGAGCATCGCGCGACGATCGACTGGCAGCTTGAGACCGCAGAGTTCACATACGGGAGCTATAACCGCAGCCATGCGTTGACGTTCGACCACGGCGTGCGAGTCCCCGGAGCCGCCGCGCCGGCGAACATCCCCGCAACCGCAGCTGGGGCACCGGGCGTCGATCCGGAGCAGGCATTCGTCGCCGCGCTTTCTTCGTGCCACATGCTGTGGTTCCTGCACCTCGCCTGCAATCGCAAATTCAAGGTCACGCGCTACCGCGACGAAGCGGTCGGCGTGCTGGAGAAGCGCGCCGACGGCAAGGAAGCGATCACCCGGGTGATCCTGCGGCCGGTCGTGTCGTTCAGTGACACCGGGCCGACGCCCGAGCAGCACGCGCAGCTTCACGAGAAAGCGCACGAGCGCTGCTTCATCGCGAACTCGGTCAATAGCGAAGTGCGGGTCGAGCCGTCGATCGCCCCATGACCGAGAACCTGCTCATCGAGAAGCGCAACCAGATCGCGTTCGTCACGCTGAACCGGCCGGAGATCCGCAACGCGTTCGACGACACGCTCATCGCCAGCCTCCAACGCGCGCTGCGCGAGCTGGATGCCGATGCAGGCGTGCGCGCGGTCGTGCTCGCGGGCACCGGACCCGCATTCTGTGCCGGGGCAGATCTGAACTGGATGAAGCGGATGGCGGGCTATGGCTACGACCAGAACCTGGACGACGCGCGCGCACTCGCGAAGATGCTGAAGACGCTCGACCGGATGGCGAAGCCGACGATCGCGCGCGTACACGGCCCGGCGTTCGCGGGCGGCGTAGGCCTCGTCGCTGCGTGCGACATCGCGATCGGCACGCCGGATGCGAAGTTCTGCCTGTCGGAAGCGAAGCTCGGGCTCTCGCCGGCGACGATCAGTCCGTATGTGGTGAGGGCGATGGGGGAGAGGCCCGCCAGGAGATATTTCTTAACAGCCGAGGTTTTCGACGCGAGTGAGGCCTACCGTATTGGTTTGCTCTCTAGTGTGTCGGCGTCGGAAAGGCTCGACGCCGACATCGGGGAAATTCTGAAACACCTGACCAGCGGTGGGCCGCAGGCGCTGGCAAAGATCAAGGACCTGATTCGCGTCGTATCGTCCGGGAGCGTGAATGACGCGATGATCGACGACACCGCGAAGCGCATCGCCGAGATCCGCGTCACTGCCGAGGGCAAGGAAGGAATCGCGTCGTTCCTCGAGAAGCGCAAGCCCTCCTGGAACCCGGGGAAGCCGTAGCGTGTTCCGCAAGATCCTGATCGCGAACCGCGGCGAGATTGCCTGCCGCGTGGCGAAGACCGCGCGCCGCATGGGAATCGCCGTCGCCGCGGTGTACTCGGAAGCGGACGCAAGCGCGCGCCACGTCGCCTTCGCCGACGAAGCGTTTTGCATCGGCCCGGCCGCGGCGCGCGAAAGCTATCTGCGGGGCGATGCGATCATCGAGGCCGCCCGGCGCTGCGGCGCCGAGGCGATTCACCCCGGCTACGGATTTCTGTCCGAGAACGAGGCGTTCGCCGCGGCCTGCGCGAAAGCGGGGATCGTGTTCATCGGCCCGCCGCCGCAGGCGATCGCAGCGATGGGCGACAAGGCGCGCGCGAAGGCGCTGATGGCGAAGGCGAAGGTTCCGGTGGTGCCCGGGTATCACGGCGAACGCCAGGACGCGGCGCATCTGGCCGGCGAGGCGCGCAAGATCGGCTTTCCCGTGCTGATCAAGGCCAGCGCCGGAGGCGGCGGCAAGGGAATGCGCATCGTGCGCGCCGCAGCCGAGTTCGAGTCCGCGCTCGAAGGCGCAAAGCGCGAGGCGCAGGCGGGCTTCGGCGATGATCGTGTGCTGCTGGAGAAGTATCTCGAGCGGCCGCGGCATATCGAAGTGCAGGTGTTCGGCGACACGCACGGCAACGTGACGTACCTGTTCGAGCGGGATTGCTCGGTGCAGCGCCGGCACCAGAAAGTGCTCGAGGAAGCGCCCGCCCCCGGCATCAGCGAGAAGCGCCGCGCGGAAATCGGCTCGGCTGCCGTCACCGCTGCGAAAGCGGTCGGCTACGTAGGCGCAGGCACGGTCGAATTCATCGTCTCCGCCGAGGGCGAGTTCTTCTTCATGGAGATGAACACCCGGCTGCAGGTCGAGCATCCGGTCACCGAGATGGTGACCGGGCTCGATCTCGTCGAGTGGCAGCTGCGAGTCGCAGCGGGCGAGCCGCTGCCGGCGCGGCAGGAACAACTCGCGCTGCACGGGCACGCGATCGAAGCGCGCATCTACGCCGAGAGCCCGGACAAGGGATTTCTGCCGTCGACCGGCGTGCTCAGGCATCTTCGAACGCCGGCCGCGATCGAGTTCGAGGCGCTCGCCGCGCCGGTCCGCGTGGACTCGGGCGTGCTCGAAGGCGATGCGATCACGCCGTACTACGACCCTATGATCGCCAAGCTCGTCTGCTGGGGCGAATCGCGCGAGATCGCGCTCGGGCGCTTGAGTGCAGCGCTCGCAGCGTTCGAAGTCGTGGGCCCGGCGACCAATATCGAGTTCCTCGGCCGCGTCGTGCGCAGCCGCGCATTCGCGAGCCGCGATCTCGACACCGGGCTGATCGAGCGCGAGCGCAGCTCGCTGTTCCCGGAAAAACGCCCGCCGTCCGACGAGGTCGTCGCGGCGGCCGCCTGCGCCGAGCTCTTTGCCGAGCAGGACGCGGCGGGTACGCACGCGCGCGCCTCGGGCGACCCCTATTCCCCGTGGCACCGCGTCGACGGCTGGCGGCTGAACCAGGGCTCGCACCATCGTTTCGTCTTTGGCGACGGCGAGACGAAGTGCGAAGCGGAGGTCGAGTTCCGGCCGCAGGGCTACGGATTGCGAATTGCCGGGCGGGAATATGCGCTGTGCGCGGACCGCATCGGCGATGGCCGGATGCAACTGCAGCTCGACGGGCGCACGTACACCGCGCGCGCGGTGCGCGACGGCGAGGACTGGCACGTGTTCTCGGGTGGAACCTGCTTCCGGCTGCGAATCGAGGACGAGCTGCACGGCCTCGACATCGAAGCCGGAGGCGCGTCGCTCGCCGCGCCGATGCCGGGCAAGGTGATCCGCCTGCTCGCCGCGGCAGGCACAAGAGTCTCCAAAGGAGATGCGCTGATGATTCTCGAAGCGATGAAGATGGAGCACACCATCACCGCGCCGCGCGACGGCGTCGTGGCGGAAGTGTTTTTCGGCGCGGGAGAGCAGGTGAGCGAGGGAGCCGAGCTCCTCAAGCTGGAGGAATCATGAGCCTTCCCGACAAGGTACGCATCGTGGAAGTCGGAGCGCGCGACGGCTTGCAGAACGAAAAGCAGGAAGTCCCGACTGCAGTGAAGCTCGAGCTGATCGAGCGCCTTGCGGACGCGGGCCTGCCTGCAGTGGAGGCGACCGCGTTCGTCTCGCCGAAGTGGATCCCGCAGATGGCCGATCACACCGAGGTGCTCGAGCGCATCCGCCGCAAGGCGGGCGTCGACTACCCTGTGCTGACGCCGAACCTGAAGGGATTCGAGGCGGCGCGCGCAGCCGGTGCGACCGAGGTCGCGATCTTCGGCGCCGCATCGGAAGCGTTCTCGAAGAAGAACATCAACTGCTCGATCGCCGAGTCGCTCGAGCGCTTCAGGCCGGTCACCGATGCGGCACGCGAGGCGAACATCAAGGTGCGCGGCTACATCTCCTGCGTCGTCGGCTGCCCGTACGAAGGCGAGATCGAACCCGACAAGGTGGCGGACGTCGCCGAGGCGCTTTTCCACATGGGCTGCTACGAGATCTCCCTTGGCGACACGATCGGCGTCGGCACGCCGGCAAAGATACAACGCATGATCAAGGCCTGTGCGCACCGCGTTCCGATCGAGCAGCTCGCCGGGCACTATCACGATACCTATGGCCAGGCGCTCGCGAACATCTACGCCTCGCTCGAGCTCGGCGTTGCAACCTTCGATTCCTCCATCGCCGGTCTCGGCGGCTGTCCCTATGCAGCGGGCGCCTCGGGCAACGTCGCTACCGAGGACGTGGTGTACATGCTGAACGGTCTTGGCATCGAGACCGGCGTCGATCTCGATCGGATCGTCGAGATCGGCCAGTGGATCTGCGGCGTGCTCGGCAAGGAGCCTGCGACGAAGGCTGGACGCGCGATCGCGGCGAAGAAGAAAGCGGCGTGATCGAATCGCCGTGCAACAAGGTCTGCGTGATCAACGAGGCGACCGGTTTGTGCCGCGGCTGCTACCGCACGCTCGACGAGATCGCGCGCTGGGGAACGATGAGCGATGAGGAGCGGGAGGAAGTGATCGCGAAGCTCGCGGAACGAGCGGCCCGATCAAGCGCGGCAGAAGTGCGCGATCCGTAAGCGGTCCAGCGCGGAGATCTACTTCGCCGTCGGTCTGTTCGCGACGATCTGGACGTCGGTCCCTTTCGCGCCCTTCATCACGTTGACTTGCACCGAGGTCTTCTCCTTGTCGTCAGCAAGCATCAGGTTGGCGCTGCCATCGCCGCCGCTCATGTCCATCATCTGCTTGCCTGCGGACATCGCTTTCAGCCGCTCGCGATAGAACGCGGCGACCTTGTCCGGCGAATCGGTGCTCTGCAGCAGTACCGAATACATGCTGCCGTCCGGCGTGCTGACCTTGGACGATCCGCCTTCGGCAGGGCTCGCACCCGGGTAGAACGGCACGCCGAGCTCCGCTTCGCCGACCTTGGCGGCGCCCATTTCGATCTGGCTGGTCTTGCCCGAGGCGTCGGTCGTCGTGATCTTGGCGGAGCCGGCGGAAAGATCGACTTTTGCCTTGCTGCCGTCTTTCTGGATCGCCGCCTCGATCATTTTTTCCGCGGCCTTCTCCGGCGCCTTGCTGCACGCAGCCAGCGCCGCCGCCACCGCAAGGCTCAGGATGATCCGGCAATTCGTCATGGCGTACGCCCTCGCGACGTTATCAGGCGCTCATTGTCGAGCAATCCCGCGGTCCGCGGTAGCTGGCGGCTGCAGCCTGAAGAAAGGCGGTAGCGGCGGCGCAGGCGCTGCGCGCCGCGGAGCCGCCTTGCGCAGCCAGGGCCGCACGCGCCGCCAGAACTCCCTTCCATCCCATGCACGCCTGCCGTAGAGGGCCGCGTCCAGCGCCGCGAGTTGAGCTCGAGCATCAGCACCCCATCCGGCGCCGACGCCTTGCACCAGCGACGGCGCTGCGTCCCGCGATACCACGCGCTGCCAATGGAGCAGCGCATCGCGCGCGGCGCGCGCATCGTTTCGGCGGCACGCGGCGCGCAATTGCCTGTACGCCTCGCTCCACTCATAGGTGAGCGCGTGCCACCACAGCCAGGCCGCGAGTACCACTGCGAGCGCCGCCGCAGCGGTTCGCAACAGGTTCTGCGGAGAGACCTCCTCCGCCACTGCGGGCGGCGCTGCCGCCGGCGCCCGCCGCAGCACCAGCGGTCTCGCCGGTAGCGTCGCGATCCGTGCCGCATCGGCCTGGACATCCCACCAGCTCACGCTGAACGCGGGCAGCGCGACCTCGCCCTCATCGAGCGGCACCAGCACGATGCGTTGCACGACCCGGCCGGTCGTGCCGTCGGCAGAATATTCGGTCGCAAGCTCCGGCCGATCGTGATGCACCCGCAGCGCGGGGTATGCCGGCATCTCGAGCTGCGGCAGGCGCTGGGCCGGGATCCCGTGGACCAGCAACACAATCGTGCGCGTCACAGGCGTGCCCACCGCAAGCGCGGCGGGATCGCGCGACCATGATTCTTCGAGCAGCACGCGTCGCGCCGGCAGCCACGGCTCGCTTGCATCAGGCGGGCGCTCCCGCACTTCGAGCGTAAGCCGCGGCCCACGCGTCGCGCCGAGCGCAAGCCCCGCGGCGTGGGCCCGGCGCAGCGGACCTTCGAGCTCGGCACCCGGCACGACGAGTCGCCCGGAGCGGCGCGGCACGACGACGTAGGCGCGCTCGTGCACCTGCCAGAGCGAATCGTCGCGGCGCGCTTCGGACCAGCGAACCTGCTCGACCGGCCAGACCTCCGCGACCTCCCTGAGATCCGGCGCCCGGAGCACGCCGAGTGCCGCGGACGGGGGAACCCGCAACAATCGCTGCCGCAGCACCGCTTCTGCGCCTACATAGACGGACTTCGGCGCAATTTCGGCCTCGATCACGAACTTCACCGGCGCAGCGCCAGCGACGAGCGCATACGCGCCCAGCACCGCGAGGAGCGCCGCTCTCACCAGCGCGCTCCCGTATCGGGATGCGGTACGCCGCGCATTCTCAGGTGCCGCGCAAACCGGTTCGCCAGCAACGAGCCGGGATCGTCGGCAACCTGTCCGAGCAGTTCTTCAAGCCGCGCGCGCTCGACCGTCGCGCCGCCGGGCAGCGACTGCGCTTCGTCGCGGTCGTTGCGTCGTGCCTGGGCCGGGTCGTGCTTTCGTCTGGCGGGTGCGCGGTCTTCCTCGGTCGAGCTAGATTCGCGCGCCTCGCGCGAGGCAACGCTCCGGCCGCCCTGCGCATTGGGCGAGCGTGCCGGTCGCGTTCGCTGGCGCAGGGCCTCCCGGTCGCCGTCCTGCGGCTGCTGCGCTCGCCTGGTCAGCGCCTCGCGCACGATGGCCCGATTGAACAGTGCGTCCTGCATGCCGGGATCGCGCTGCAGCGCGGCGTCGTACGCCGCGAGCGCCAGTTCCAGCTCGCCGTCGCGCGCGAGCGCGTTGCCGCGGTTGTAGTGCGCAGCGGCGGTGTCGTGCGCGGCGAACGCCGTTGCTGCCTCGCCGAATTGGCCGCTGCGGTACAGCAGCACTGCGTGCCAGGACGAATCCTCCCCGACCTTCGCGGCGAGCCTTGCATTCTCGGCCGGCTCGCCGCGCGCAAAGGCCTTGGCCGCCTGCTGATCGACGCGACGCCACAGGTCCGACCAGTCGTATGCTTCGGCCGGCGGCACCGGAAACGCGAGCACGAGCAGGATGCACCACGCGAGCCAGCCACGCCGGAACAACAGCGCCGCAAAGGGCAGCGAGATCAGCACCAGCCATACGCCGAGATCACGCGGCACGCTTGGGGCCGGCGACGCGGTGCGAAGCTCGCGCGAGCCTTTGCGTCCGAATCGCGGCGTCCCGCCGTCCTGCGAAATCAGCTCAAAGCGGCCGCCGCCCGAGCGGGCCACGCGCTCGAGCGCCGCCAGGTCGGGCCTTGCGATCACGATCTCTTCCGATCGGGTCTTTGCGAATGCACCGCCTTTCACCGGCACCGGCCCGCCCTGCGCCGTGCCGACGGCAAGCACCGATAGCGGGAACCCGGCGTCCGCCAGCGCGCGAGCCGCTTCCAGCGTGCGCGCATCGCCGGCACTATCGCCGACGAGGATCACCTCGCCCGACGCAACGCCGGCCTGACGCAACAAGTCGTGCGCCATCTGGAGCGCGAGGTCGGGGCGCTCTCCGGCGCGCGGCACCGTCGTGGTCGTCAGGCCCTCGAGCAAATGGGCCAGCGGGGCGGCATCCCGGGTGAGCGGCGCGACGCTGAATGCGTCGGCGCCGAAAACGACGACCCCGAGCCGCGCGCCGGCAGCCTCGTTCAGCAGCGCAACCGCGGCCTCGCGCGCGCGCTGCAGCCGGCTTGGGGCCACATCGATTGAGTCCATCGACGGCGAAAGGTCCAGCACGACGATGCGCGCACCGGAATCGCTGGACGGAGTCTCGTGCGGCACTCGCCAGACGGGTCCGGCCAGCGCGGTACAAACGAGCGCGAGCACGATCATTGCGACCCAGAGTGGGCCGCGCGCACCCGCGGCGGGTTTCTCGCCTGCCAGATGACGAAGCAGTTCGGCGTCTACGATCGGCCACCACAAGCGCGCGCCGGAGTGCGCGCGCCACCAAGTCCACAGCAGCGCGGCGCCGACCGGCAATCCAAGCAGCCACTCCGGCCGCGTCCAGTACAGAGTCTCAGTCATCTGCGTCGAGCGAGCGTCATCCATGCACTTGCGGCAAGCGCCGCGAGCGCAAGCGCAAACGCGAGACTGAGCGGCCAGACGTACAGCTCGGCGCGCCGCTGATAGCGCCGCAGCTCGCCCGCTACCGGCTCGTGGCGTGCGAGCGCTTCGTAGACGCGCTCGAGCCCGGCGCTCGTGTCCGCGCGAAAGTACAACCCGCCGGTCCGCGCTGCGACGAGCTTCAGCGCCGCCTCGTCGAGTCCATCGCCGGTGCGCTGCGCCGTATCGGGCAGCGGCGCGCCGATCCCGATCGCGTGCACGCGCACGCCGTACTGGCGGGCGAGAAGTGCGGCGTCGGGGACCGCCATGCCGTCCGTGCTCGAGCCGTCCGTGATCAGGATCAGGACCCGTTCCGCGTCCGGCTGGATGCGCAAGCGCGAGACGCCGAGCGCGATCGCGTCGCCGAGCGCAGTGCTCTCGCCGGCGAGTCCGATGAACGCCTCGTCCACCATCTCGCCGAGCGCCTGCAGGTCGAACGTCGGCGGCGATTGCACATACGCCTTCGTCCCGAATACGACCAGGCCGACGCGATCGCCTGCGCGGCCGGCGATGAACGCGCGCGCGGTGCGGCGCAGCACGTCGAGCCCGCTGACGCCGCTCATCACGACATCGCGGATGCTGCCGGACAGGTCGATCGCGAGCAGCATGCTGCGACCGCTCGCCGGGACACCGGCCGGCGCGTCGACCCACTGCGGCCGGCAGGCCGCGGCGACGAGCGCGAGCCACGCAACGATCGCGAGCGCATGGCGCAGGCGCGAGCCTCCCATGCCAGCCGACTGCTGCCATTTGCGCGCCTCGCGCAGAAACGGCACGCGCAGCGGCGCAGCGAGCGGCGGCGCCGGCGGTACCAGGCGCGCGACGAGCCACGGCAGGACCCCTGCGAGCGCGGCGAGCGGCCAGGCGAATTCGAGCATCGGCTCAGATCACCGCGCGCAACCACCCTCGCGCCGCCCGCAACAGCGGCATCGCATCGCCGCCGGCACCCGGCGGGCGATACGGCATCGCGGTAAGCGCATCGCGCACCGCATCGAAGCGGCCCGGTGCGGGTTCGCAGGCCTCGAGGAACGCGATCCAGTCGCCTCCATGCAGGCTTGCGGCGCGGTGATCCGGAAAGCGCTCGAGCGCGGCGATCCGCAGCAGCTGGGAGACATCGGCCGCGATGGCCGTCGCATCAGAGCCCGCGCGATGGCGAAGCGCGATCGCATCGAGCTCGTTCAGCAATCGCCGGCGCGTGCGCCAGCGTCGGATCCGGGGGATCGCGTAGCGCGTCGCGATCATTGCGAGCACCAGCGCCGCCAGCAGCACGAGCCACCATCCCGGCGCGGGCGGCCACCAGGCCGGCTCCGCCGGTGGATGGACGTCGCGCAGCCTGGAGAGCAACGCCTCCTCGCTGCTCACCCGATCTCCCTGAGGGCGAAACGGCGCCCGAGCGACGAGAACAGGTCTTCGCCGGTTCGCACCAGCATGCAGCGCGTACCGGGCAGCGCGGCGCAGCGCGCCAGACGTTCCCGGCGCGCGGCGAATTCGCGCGCGTGCGCGGCTCGCACGCCCGGCGCCGCCGCGTCGAGCACGATTTGGTCGCGGCCATCGGTCAGCGGGTAGCGGCCCGACGGAAAGAGGCGCTCTTCGACAGGGTCAAGGACCCACAGCAATACGAGTGCGCCGCGCGCGCGGAGCAACTGGGTGGCGCGCAAGAACGTGGCGTCGTCATCGGCAAAATCGGAGATGACGATGAAACGCGTGCCGGTGGCCGTTTCCTCGGTTGCGCGCGCGGCGAGCGCATCCAACGACCGCTCGTCCTTCGGCACCGCGTCGCCCGCGCCTGCGGCAAGTGCCGCGCAGAGCGCCGCCGCGGAGCGCTCGGCGGGGCCGCTGCGCACCTCGCCGTCGGAGCCGATGATCCGCGCGCCGAACCGATCGCCCCCGGCGGCCGCGGCCCAGCCGGTCAGCGCCGCGAGCTCTGCCGCGACGACGGATTTGAATGCCGCGCGCGTGCCGAAGCGCATCGGCCCGCGCTGATCGACGAGGCAGCAGAGATCCTCGCTGCGCTGGACCCGATAGAGCTTGGTGTGTCCGCGGCCGGTGCGCGCGGTAACCCGCCAATCGATGCGCCGCACATCGTCGCCGGGCGAATAGGGGCGCGACTCGGCGTAGTCCATGCCCTGGCTGCGCGACTGCGCGCGCTCGCCTTCGCGCGCCTCGTGGTCGAGCGCGAGCGCTCTGCGCATCGCGCTGCCATAGCGCCGCAATTCGAGCAGCGCGCCGAGCGCAGGCTGAACGCCGCGTGGGATGTGCCGCGGTAACGGTGCGTGCACGCCACGCATTTGCATTACGGCACCGGCACGCGTCCGATGAGCCGCGCAATGATCTCGTCGGCGCCGGCGCTGTCGGCGCGCGCCTGGTAGGAAAGCAGCAAGCGGTGGCGCAGCACGTCCGGGGCGATCGCCTGGATATCCTCCGGCGAGACGTAGTCGCGTCCCGCGAGCCAGGCATGCGCTCGCGCCGCGCGGTCCAGGCCGATGCTCGCGCGCGGGCTTGCCCCGAGCCGGATCAGCGGCGCGAGCTCGGCGTCGTATGCGCCAGGATTGCGCGTCGCCAGCACCAGCTCGAGAAGGTAGCGCTCGAGCGCGGCTGCCATGTGCAGCGCGAGCACCTCGCGCCGTGCGGCGAAGACCTGCTTCATCGACGCGATCGCAGCGACCGAGCCGCGCTCGTTCGCGCCCTCGCCGGCGGCGGCGCGCGCGGCGTCTTCACGCGCGAGCTGCAGGATCGCGTGCTCGGCATCCGGCGCCGGGTAGCCGACCTGGATATGCAGCAGGAACCGGTCGAGCTGCGACTCCGGCAGCGGGTACGTGCCGTCCTGCTCGAGCGGATTCTGCGTCGCCATGACCATGAAGAGCGCCGGCAGCGCAAACGTCGCGCGCCCGACGCTCACCTGCCGTTCCTCCATCGCCTCGAGCAGCGCCGACTGGACCTTGGCGGGCGCGCGGTTGATCTCGTCCGCCAGCACGAGGCTGCGGAAAAGCGGTCCGGGACGGAACTCGAACGTCCCGCTCTCGGCGCGGAACACCTCGGTCCCGGTGATGTCTGCCGGCAGCAGGTCCGGCGTGAACTGGATGCGATGGAAGTCCGCCTCGACCAGCTGCGCGAGCGTCTTCACCACGGTGGTCTTGGCGATTCCCGGTACGCCTTCCACGAGCACATGCCCGTCGCACAGCAGCGCGATCAGCAGGCGCTGCTTCAGCGCGAACTGGCCGACGATTCGCGCATCGAGTGCCGCTGCGATCGCGTCGAAGACCTCGCGCGGCGGTGCCTGCGCGAGGTGCGCCGACGAAGTCGTATCCCGCAGCATGCCGCAGAGCGCTCCCGCCGATCCGGACACCCGGAACGGTGACACATCCCGGTGGGGCGAACAAGAGCCCGATCCGCGCTACGCAGCGCGGGGCGCGGGCTCGACGTAGGCGTTGCGACAGCGCGTTTCCCGGATCAGAAACGCCGCGATTACGCCTGAGAGCGCGAGCCCGGCAAGCACGGCCGCGGCGACCCGGTAGTCGTCCAGCGAGATGCGTGCGCCGGCGCGGTCGAGCACCCATCCGATCATCGGCTGGAACAGCGCAGTACCGAGAAAACCCGCGGTATTGACGAGGCTCGTCGCGGTGCCGGCGAGCGCAGGCGGGTTGAGCTCCTTCGCGAGCGCCCACGCGAGGCTCGCCCCGGAGATCCCGATGCCCATCAGCGCAGCGCTCGCGAGCGAAGCAGCAAGCGGAAGCTGCCAGCCCAGGATCCACGGCAGCCAGCTAAGAAGGTACAAGAGCGCTAACGCGCGCAACAGCGGCAGGCGCCGTCCCATCCGATCCGAAAGCGTCCCGACCGCGAACGATCCGAACGCGAGGCCGAGGATCATCATCGTGACGTGCAGCGTAGCGGCCGCCCGGCTGAGTCCGAGGCCGTCGGTCAGATACGGCACCGCCCACAAGCCTGCAAACGTCAGGTACGAGCCGATCATGCCGAGGTGCATCACGAAGCCGGGCCAGGTATCGCGGTTGGTCGCCACGCGAACGACGCCGTCCCACCATCCCGCGTGCGTCGGCACCGCAGCGCTTGCGCCCGACGGCAGGCCCGCGTCGCGCGGATCGTCGCGTACCCAGAGCCAGATGCAGAGCGCGAGCACGAGCGAGAGCCCGCCGGCGACGGCAAAGACCTCGCGCCACGAGACGTATTGCGTGATCCACGCCAGCGGAACGGTCGCCAGCACTCCGCCCAGGTTTCCGAGCAGCATCAGCACGCCGACCCAGGTACCGAACTCCCGCTCGCTGTACCACGAAGCGATCAGCTTCAGCACCGAGACGAACGCCACCGCCACGCCGAGGCCGACGAGCGCTCGCGCTGCCAGCAGCCAGCCGACGCTCGGTGCGAACGCGAACAGGATCGATCCGACACCGGCGACGATCGAGCCGGCGGTGAACAGCCGCCGCGGGCCGATCGAATCGGCGAGCACGCCGGAAGGCAGCTGCATCGCGGCGTACGGATAGAAATAGAACGCCGCAATAAAGCCGAGCGCAGTCGCGCTCGCACCGAACGTCGCGCGCAGGTCGGTGACGATGGCGCCGGGCGCAAGGCGATGAAAGAACGCGAGGACGAATGCCGTCGCCCCGAGGCCGAACGCGAGCCAGCGCAGCCGGCGGTAGCGCCTGCTATCCACCGCGCAGCGCCGCCTGGTGCACCATCTGCGCGGCAGTCAGATCCTCGAGCGCAGTGCCAACAGACTTGAACAGGGTGATCTCCGCCGCACCGGTGCGCCCTTTCTTCTCGCCGCGGCACAACTCGGCCAGTTCCGCCCGGACATCGGCTCGTTTCAGCACACCCGAGCGGATCGGCTCTACGACGTCACCGCCTTCGGCCAGAGCGCCCGTATAAGTGTCTACGAACACCGAAGCCTTCGCGACGAGCTCGTCGTCGGCCTCGCGCATCGTCGGCGTAAAGCCGCCCACCAGATCGACATGCGTGCCGGGTCGCACGGCCACGCCGTGCACGATCGGCAGCGCGGCCGTAGTCGCGCAGGTCACGACGTCGGCCTCCGCAAGTGCCTTGGGCAGGTCAGTCGCCGTGATCGCTTTGTGCCCCCGCGCGGCAAGCGATTCGGCAAGCGCGCGCGCCTTGTCCGCAGCGCGTCCCCAAACCAGAACGCGCTCAAACCGCCGCACGGCGGCATGGGCAGCTGCCATGTAGGGCGCAAGCTTCCCTGTGCCGATCACGAGCAGCGTGGCGCTCTCCGGTCGCGAGAGATAGCTCGAAGCGAGCGCCGATGCGGCCGCCGTGCGGCGCAACGTCAGCGCTTCGCCATCGATGAGCGCGAGTGGATGGCCGGTCGAGCCGTCGAGCAGCACGTACGTCGCGGCTACCGTCGCAGCGCCGCGCGCGGCATTTCCGGGGAATGCGGTGACGATCTTGACGCCGAGCGCTTCGCCCTCGCGCCACGCGGGCATCAGCAGCAGCCGCGCGTTCTCGTGCTCGTTCACCTTGTGCGCGTGGCGCAGCGGCACGCTCGCGCCCTGCGCGAACGCCTGCCTCAGGCGCTCGATCAGGATCGGATACTCGAGTGCGGCGTGGACCTGCTCCGCCGAATAGTGCGGGATCAACGCGCTCACTAGATGTCGCGAAAATCCCCGTGGCGTCCCTTGCCCTGGGCGAAGCGCTTTGCGCCTTCGGCACCTTCCGCGACAAACGCGGGGATGCCGTTGTACCACTCGCGTCGCATGCCTTCGCGGATCGACAGGCCTTGCTGCGCATAGACCGAACGCCGATCGGCGCGCGTGCAGGCCTGAGGGAAGCGCGCGATCTCGTGCGCCATCGCCTCGGCAAACTCGCGCGAGCTGCCATCGGGAACGATGTGCTCGCATGCGCCGATCCGCAGCGCTTCCTCCGCGGGCACTTTGCGCCCGGTGAGGATGATCTCGAGCGCACGTCCCGTGCCGACGAGGCGCGGCAGGCGCACGGTGCCGCCATCGATCAGCGGCACGCCCCAGCGCCGGCAATAGACGCCGAAATACGCCGATTGCTCCATCACGCGCAGGTCGCACCAGAGCGCAAGCTCGAATCCACCGGCGACCGCAGGACCTGCCACCGCCGCGATCACCGGCTTATCGAGCTCGAGCCGCGTCGGACCGAGCGGCCCGCGCGGCAACTGTCCATTCTCGCGCACCCGCTCGTCGAGCGGATAGGCAATCTCGTCGAGCGGGCTGGCGTCCTCGACGAGCGAGGCGCCGTACTTCAGGTCCCAGCCGGCGCAGAACGCGCCGCCCTCGCCCCATAGCACCGCCACCGCTGCGTCGCGATCGCGATCGAACGCGACGAAGGCGTCCATCAGCGCGTTCGCGCTTGCAGGGTCCATCGCGTTGCGCGCCTCGCGGCGCGAATGGATCACCGTCCACACCTTCCCCTTCTTTTCGATCCGCACTGCCATGTCAATCTCCTTTTTGCGAGGCGCGCTTGCGCCGGGCGTCACCCGGCTCGGGAATCGGCCGGCCGCTGTCGCGCCACTTCACCGCTTCGTGAAAACCTTTTTGCTCCGCGTACCCCTTGAACCACAGCCCCTCGGGCGAGTGCCGCGTGATGCCGTCGAACAGCGTCGCGATCATCTGCGTGCTCGCAAGCCCCATGTTCTCGTAAGCCTGGTTGATCATCAGCTTTTGCATCATCAGCTGGGTCTTCGGCACGCCCGCCATCCGCTTGGCGAGCGCGTTCACCGCCGCGTCGAGCTTCGCGGCCGGAACCGAGTCGTAGACGAGCCCCCACGCCTTGGCGGTCTTGCCGTCGATCGTGTCGCCAGTCAACAACATTCGCTTGGCTTTCTCCGCACCCAGCCGGTACACCCACATCGCGGTGGTCGGGCAGCCCCAGACGCGCGCCGGCATGTAGCCGATCCGCGCGTCGTCCGCCATCACGACGAGATCCGCGCAGAGCGCGATGTCGCTGCCGCCGGCGACCGCGTAGCCGTGAACCTTGCAGATCACCGGCTTGTAGCTGCGCCAGATGGAGAAGAAATCCTCGGTGTTGGCCCTCATGGCCCGATAGTCCCGCATCGGATCCCACGGCATCGGCTGCGTCCAGCGGTTCTCGGGGTCACCTTCGGCGAACTTCTTCAGGTCGTAGCCTGCGCAGAATGCGCGGCCCGCGCCCGCGAGCACGATCACGTGCACGCGATCGTCTGCGTTCGCGGCCTCGATCGCGCGGCGGATTTCCCGCGGCATCTTCTCGTTGATCGCATTCAGCCGCTCAGGGCGGTCGAGCGTGATGCGCGCGATCCGGCCGTCGAGCGCGTAGCGTAGCGTGCTGAACCGCATGACTCGTCCTTTCACCGGTCCTCCCGTAGCAGCAGCCCGGCCATGTTGAACCCGCCGTCCACATTGAGCGCCTGGCCGGTCACGTAGGAAGCTTCGTCGCTCGCGAGGAAGAGCGCCACGCGTGCGATTTCCTCCTCGCTGCCGTAGCGCGCGAACGGGATCCGCGCCTTGTACTCGGCAACCGTACGCGCATCATGCATGCGGCCCGCGAGCTCGGTCGCGACCGGTCCGGGCTGGATCGCGTTCACCCGCACGCCGAACGGCGCAAGCTCCACCGCCAGCACCCGGGTCAGTGCATTGACCCCGCTCTTCGACGCACCGTACGCGCCGCGACCCACGCCGCCGGTCTCGGCGGTAATCGAAGAGAGATTGACGATCGACCCGCCGCGCTGCGCACTCATGATTCCCGCAGCCTCGCGGCAGCACAGGAACGTGCCGGTGAGATTCACGCCGATGACGCGGTTCCATTCCTCGAGCGTGGTCTCGGCCACCGGGCGGGCGAGCCCCACGCCGGCGTTATTGACGAGCACGTCGAGCCTGCCGCAGCGCTGCCGGAGCGCAGCAAAGAGCGCGCGCACGTCGTCCTCGCGCGAGATGTCCGCGCGCCAGCCAAGCTCGCCCTGCGCGTCGAGGTCGCAAATCGCTACCGTGGCGCCTTCGTCCCGAAACACCTGCGCGATCGCGCGCCCGATGCCGCGGGCGGCGCCCGTGACGAGCGCAACCTTGTTTGCGAGCCTCATCTGGATTCCCTCCGGCGGAGCGCGCTAGCATAGCAACTCATGCGTACCGCGCTCTGGTATTTCGATTTCGTCTCGCCGTTCGCCTACCTCTGCCTGCACCGGCTGAAGGAGTTGCCGCAGGACGTGAAGATCGAATACCGGCCGGTCCTGTTTGCGGGGCTTCTCGGCCACTGGGGGCAGAAAGGTCCCGCGGAGATCGCGAGCAAGCGCCGCTATACCTATCGCTGGTGCAACTGGTCGGCGAAGCGCCTCGGAATTCCATTTCGCTTCCCGGCCGGGCATCCGTTCAACCCGCTGCAGCACCTGCGTCTTTCAATCGCGTGCGGCTCGACGCCCGAGGCAGTGCGGAAGATTTTCGATTCGCTCTGGACCGGCGGCGACGACGCGGCGAGTCCGCTTGCGTTCGCTGCGCTTGCGCGAGCGCTGGGCGTCGATCCGATGCAGCTCGGCGCGGAGGAAATCAAGGACGCGCTGCGCAGCAACACCGAGCAGGCCGCCGCGCGCGGCGTCTTCGGCGTACCGACGTTCGAAGTCGACGGCGAGCTTTTCTGGGGCGCCGACTCGGTCGAGTTCCTGAACGCATTCCTGACGGACCCCTCGATCCTGCGGAACGACGAGGTGCGGCGGCTGGACGGATTGCCCGTCGCAGCCGCGCGCAAGACGTAGATGACGCAGAGGCCTTTCCGCATTCTCGGCCTGCAGCAGATCGCGCTCGGCGCGCCGGACAAGTCACGCCTCGCGCGCTTGTGGGTCGATCTGCTGGGCCTGGAGATCGTTGGGACCTACCGTTCGGAAAGGGAAAACGTCGACGAGGACATCGGCGTGCTCGGACGCGGGCTCGCACGCTGCGAAGTCGATCTGATGCAGCCGCTCGATCCGGCGAAGAAGCCCGCAGTGCATGAGCCTCCGCTCAACCATGTCGGCCTATGGGTGGACGATCTTCCCGCCGCTGTGCAATGGCTCTCAGCGCAAGGCGTGCGATTCGCGCCCGGCGGCATCCGCAAGGGCGCGAGCGGCCACGACATCTGCTTCATCCATCCCCGCGGCAGTGACGATCATCCGGTGGGCGGCGAAGGAGTGCTGATCGAGCTCGTCCAGGCGCCGCCTGGAGTGATCGCGCAGTACGAGCGCCCCTCTACCTGAAGCGCAGGATCGGCTGGTCGACCGCGACGCTGTCGCCGGCAGCGGCGAGCACCGCGTCGACGACTCCGTCGGTGTCGGCCTTGAGGATGTTCTCCATCTTCATCGCCTCGATCACCGCCAGCTTTTCTCCGGTCTTCACTTGCTGGCCCGGCGCGACCGCGATCTCGCGCAGCAGCCCGGGCATCGGCGAGAGGAGAAAGCGGGACGAATCCGCAGCCGCCTTCTCCGGCATCCGCGCGAGGAGCGCCGCCGCTTCTGCCGTCATCACCACGGCGTCCACCTCGGCGCCGTCGTGCACGACCCGATAGCGCATCCCGCGCCGCTCGATCTGCAGCGTGACCGCGTCGCCGTCCCAGGTCCCGGACAGCAGCGGCTCGCCGAGCTTCCAGCCGGACTTCAGCGCGTGTCGCTCGCCGCCGCAATCTACGCTGCAGCCGCCTTCGAGCGGCCCCAGCTGCAACTCATGGCGTTGGCCCCCGATCAATACGACCCAGGCTTTCCCGACGCGCCGCTCGTGACCGGCGAGCCGCCCGGTCGTACGCACGGCACGCTCGATGTATCGCAAGCGCGCGAATGCGGCGGCCGCGGCAAGGAGCAACGAGTGGCCGCGCGCTGCGGGCTGCGCGCGGAAGCCGTCCGGATACTCCTCGGTGATGAACCCCGTATCGAAGCGGCCCGAGACGAAGCGCGGGTTGCGCATCAGCGCGGCCTGGAACGCGATGTTGGACGAGATGCCGCGGATCACGAAGGCGTTCAGCGCTTCGCGCATGCGGCGGATCGCCTCGTTGCGGTCCGCGCCGTGCGTGATCAGCTTTGCGACCAGCGAATCGTAGTGCAGCGGGATTTCTCCGCCTTCGTAGACGCCGGTGTCTACGCGGACCGCGCCGGGCGCTTCCGGCGGAGGCAGATAGCGCACGAGGCGGCCGATCGAAGGAAGAAAGCCGCGCAACGGGTCTTCGGCATTGATCCGGCATTCGAGCGCCCAGCCGTTGCGCTGCACGTCTTTCTGCGCGAACGACAAGCGCTCGCCCGCAGCGACGCGAATCATCAGCTCGACCAGGTCGAGACCGGTCACCATCTCCGTCACCGGGTGCTCGACCTGCAGCCGCGTGTTCATTTCGAGGAAATAGAAGTTGCGCTGGCCATCGACGACGAACTCGACCGTGCCCGCGGACTGGTAGCCGACGGCGCGCGCGAGCGCCACCGCCTGCTCGCCCATTGCGCGGCGCGTCTTGTCGTCGAGGAACGGCGAAGGCGCCTCCTCGATGACCTTCTGGTGGCGGCGCTGGATCGAGCACTCGCGCTCCCCGAGGTGGACGCAGTTGCCGTGCGCGTCGGCGAGCACCTGGATCTCGATGTGGCGCGGCTCGCCGATCAGCTTCTCGATGAAGACGCGATCGTCGCCGAACGCGTTGCGCGCCTCGCTGCGGCACGATTCGAACCCCTCGCGGCACTCGGCGTCGTTGCGCGCGACACGCAGACCCTTCCCGCCTCCGCCCGCGCTTGCCTTGATCATCACCGGGTAGCCGATCGACTTCGCAATCCGCACCGCCTGCTCCGCATCCGCAATCGCATCGCCGTGACCCGGAATCGTGTTGACCTTCGCAGCCTGCGCGAGCTTCTTGGATTCGATCTTGTCGCCCATCGCACGGATCGCGTCCGCCTTGGGACCGATGAATACGAACCCCGCGGCTTCGAGCCGCGCGCAGAACTCGGCGTTCTCCGCGAGAAATCCATAGCCCGGATGCAGGGCTTGCGCGCCGCTCTTGCGGCACGCTTCGATGATCCGGTCGATCACCAGGTAGGACTCGCGCGCGGGCGACGCACCGATCGCAATTGCTTCGTCGGCGAGCTCGACGTGACGCGCGCTGCGGTCGGCGTCGGAATAGACCGCGACCGTGGCGATGCCCATGCGGCGCGCGGTCTTGATGATGCGGCAGGCGATCTCGCCGCGGTTCGCGATCAGGATCTTCTTGAACACTCGGCGTACTCGCTCTTTCCGACGTTCGCGCTGCGCGTGCGGCACGCTGGTGACGCTCCGCAGCGCATCCAGGTTTTCACAGCGGGATGTTGCCGTGCTTGCGCCAGGGGTTCTCGAGCTTCTTGCCGCGCAGCATCGCGAGCGAGCGCAGGATCCGCCCGCGCGTCTCGTGCGGCATGATCACGTCGTCGATGTAGCCGCGGTGCCCGGCCACGAACGGGTTGGCGAACTTCTCCCGGTATTCCGCCTCGCGCGCTGCGAGCTTCGCCGCGTCGCCCTTCTCCTCGCGGAAGATGATCTCGACTGCGCCTTTCGGCCCCATCACCGCGATCTCGGCCGACGGCCAGGCGAAGTTGACATCGCCGCGCAGGTGCTTGGAGCTCATGACGTCGTACGCACCGCCATACGCCTTGCGCGTGATCACGGTGACTTTCGGGACGGTGCACTCGGCGTACGCGTAGAGCAGCTTGGCGCCGTGCTTGATGATGCCGCCGTATTCCTGCGCGGTGCCGGGCATGAAGCCGGGGACGTCGACGAACGTGACGATCGGGATGTTGAACGCGTCGCAAAAGCGCACGAAGCGCGCGCCCTTGATCGCCGACTTGATGTCGAGGCACCCGGCAAGCACCATCGGCTGGTTGGCGACGATGCCCACGGTCTTCCCGCCCATGCGCCCGAAGCCGATGACGATGTTCTTCGCCGAATCGCGCTGCAGCTCGAAGAAATCCGACTCGTCGACGACCTTGATGATCAGCTCCTTGATGTCGTACGGCTGGTTCGGGCTGTCGGGCACCAGCGTGTCGAGCGACAGCTCGGTGCGCTCCGCGGGGTCTTCGGTCGGTACCACGGGCGGCGGCTCGCGGTTGTTCGCCGGCAGGAAGCTGATCAGGCGCCGCGTCATCAACAGCGCCTCGACGTCATTCTCGAAGGCGAGATCGGCGACACCCGATTTGGTGCTATGCGTCACCGCGCCGCCGAGCTCCTCCGCGCTCACCTCCTCGTGGGTCACGGTCTTCACCACCTCCGGGCCGGTGACGAACATGTACGAAGAGTCCTTCACCATGAAGATGAAGTCGGTCATCGCGGGCGAGTAGACGGCGCCGCCGGCGCACGGGCCCATGATCAGCGAGATCTGCGGGATCACGCCCGAGGCGAGCACATTCCTCTGGAACACTTCGGCATAGCCGCCGAGCGACGCGATGCCCTCCTGGATGCGCGCGCCGCCCGAGTCGTTCAGGCCGATGACCGGCGCGCCGACCCGCATGGCATGGTCCATGATCTTGCAGATCTTCTCCGCGTGCGGCTCGGAGAGCGCGCCGCCGAACACGGTGAAGTCCTGGCTGAAGACGAATACCAGGCGGCCGTTCACCGTGCCGTAGCCGGTCACCACGCCGTCTCCCGGAATCCGGTTCTGCGCCATGCCGAAATCGGCGCAGCGGTGCTCGACGAACATGTCCCATTCCTCGAAGCTGTGCGGATCGAGCAGCACTTCGAGACGCTCGCGCGCGGTGAGCTTGCCCTTCGCGTGCTGGGCGTCGATGCGCTTCTGCCCGCCGCCGAGCCGCGCCGCGGCCCGCTTTTCTTCGAGCTGTCGAATGATCTCCTTCATCGTCTCCCTTTACTTTCCGTGCGCAAGCTGAAGCAGCTCTGCGGCGGCGCCGGATGGCGTGGCGCGCCCGTGCGCAACGTCTTCGGTAAACCGCGCCAGCTGCGAGCGCACCTCGGGGTGCTCGCTGAACCGCTCGTGCAGGCCGGCGTCGATCAGGCTCCACATCCAGTCCACCGCCTGGCGCCTGCGTTTGTCCGCCCATTCGCCGCTTTGCGTCATCGCGTGCCGGTACGACTCGACCTGGCGCCAGAAGGCGTCGATCCCGGTCGCCTGCGCTGCGCTGACCTCGAGCACCGGCGTGCGCCAGCCGGGAGAGGAAGAGTGCAGCATGCCGAGCGCATTCTCCCATTGACGCCGCGCGGCGGCGGCCGCCGATGGATCGAGATCGCACTTGTTGATCACCACGAGGTGCGCAAGCTCGACGATGCCCTTCTTGATCGCCTGCAGGTCGTCGCCCGCGTGCGGCATCTGCAGCAGCGCAAAAACGTCGACCATCTCCGCGACCGCGGTCTCCGACTGCCCGACGCCGACCGTCTCGACCAGGATCACGTCGTACCCCGCCGCCTCGCAAACCGAAATCACCTCGCGCGTTTTCGCCGCCACACCGCCGAGCGACCCGGCGGTCGGAGACGGCCGGATGAACGCGTTCTCGGCAGTCGAGAGCCGCTCCATGCGCGTCTTGTCACCGAGGATCGAGCCGCCGGAAAGGCTCGACGACGGATCGACCGCGAGCACCGCCACGCGCCGTCCCTGCTCGAGCAGGTAGATCCCGAGCGCTTCGATGAAGGTCGACTTGCCGACGCCGGGCGCGCCGCTGATGCCGACCCGCAGCGACTCGCCGCTTCTCGGCAGCAGCGCTTCGAGCAGCGCTGCGGCCCCGCGCCGGTGCTCAGGCAAGGTCGACTCGACGAGCGTGATCGCTTTTGCCAGCGCCCTGCGATCTCCCGCGAGCACGCCGCGTACGAGCGCGGCCTGCTCGCCGGCCTGCGGCGCGGCGGGCGGATCGCTCGGCATGCTCAACGCATTACGCGGCGCGAACGCGCTTGCCGCCGCGCGCGGCGCGGATCTCGCGCAGCACCTTCTTCGCGCAATCGGCGATCGCCGTGCCGGGACCGAAGATGCCGCCGACGCCGGCCTGCTCCAGGAATGCGTAATCCTGCGCCGGGATGACGCCGCCGACGAACACCACGATGTCGCCGGCGCCCTGCTTGCGCAGCTCGGCGATCAGCGCGGGCACGAGCGTCTTGTGGCCGGCGGCGAGCGTCGAGACGCCGACCGCGTGCACGTCGTTCTCGATCGCCTGGCGCGCGCATTCCTCCGGTGTCTGGAAGAGCGGGCCGATGTCGACATCGAATCCCAGGTCCGCAAACGCGGTCGCGACCACTTTCGCGCCGCGATCATGGCCGTCCTGCCCGAGCTTGGCGACGAGAATGCGCGGACGGCGGCCCTCTTCGGCTGCGAAGCGCTCGATCTCGCGCTGCAATTCGTTCCAGGTCTCGTCTTTTTCGAACGCGGCGCCATAGACCCCGGAGACGCGCTGCGTGTTCGCCCGGTAGCGGCCCCAGACCTTCTCCATTGCCATGCTCACCTCCCCGACGGTCGCGCGCGCGCGGACGGCCCGGATCGCGAGATCGAGCAGATTCCCGGTGCCGGAGGTCGCAGCCGCGGTGATCGCACCCAGCGCCGTGTCTACCGCTTGCGCGTCGCGCTTCGCACGCACTTCCCTGAGCCTCTTCAGCTGCGCTTCGCGCACCACGGTATTGTCGACCTCGCGCGTCTGGATCGGCGCTTCGGCTCCAAGGCGGTACTTGTTGACACCGACGATCACGTCCTCGCCGCGATCGATGCGCGCCTGCTTTTCCGCAGCGCTCGCCTCGATCTTGAGCTTGGCCCATCCCGACTCGACCGCTTTCGTCATTCCGCCCATCGCGTCCACTTCCTCGATCAGCGTCCACGCCGCGTCGGCCATCTGCTGGGTCAGGTTCTCCATCAGGTACGAGCCGGCCCACGGATCGACGACGGCCGGGATGTGCGTTTCTTCCTGCAAGATCAGCTGGGTGTTGCGCGCGATGCGCGCCGAAAAATCCGACGGCAGCGCGATCGCCTCGTCGAACGAGTTGGTGTGCAGCGACTGGGTGCCGCCGAACACCGCGGCCATCGCCTCGATCGCGGTGCGCACGACGTTGTTGTACGGGTCCTGCTCGGTAAGCGACCACCCGGAAGTCTGCACGTGCATGCGCAGCATCATCGAGCGCGGAGTTTTCGCGCCGAACCCCTTCATGATGCGCCACCAGAGCAGCCGCGCCGCCCTCAGCTTCGCGATCTCCAGGTAGAAGTTCATGCCGACGCAGAAGAAGAACGACAGGCGCCCGGCGAAATCGTCGACGTCCATCCCCCGGCCGAGCGCCGCCTTCACGTACTCCTTGCCATCCGCGAGCGTAAGCGCAAGCTCGAGCGCCTGGGTCGCGCCGGCCTCCTGCATGTGGTAGCCGGAGATCGAGATCGAGTTGAACTTCGGCATCGCGCGCGCGGTGTACTCGATGATGTCGCCGACGATGCGCATCGAGGGCGCAGGCGGATAGATGTAGGTGTTGCGAACCATGAACTCCTTGAGGATGTCGTTCTGGATCGTCCCCGTGAGCTGGTCCTGCGCGACGCCCTGCTCCTCTGCGGCGACGATGTAGCCGGCGAGCACCGGCAGCACCGCGCCGTTCATCGTCATCGAGACCGAGACCTTGTCGAGCGGGATCCGGTCGAAGAGCACCTTCATGTCCTCGACCGAATCGATCGCCACGCCTGCCTTGCCGACGTCGCCGACGACGCGCGGGTGATCCGAGTCGTAGCCGCGGTGCGTGGCGAGATCGAACGCAACCGAGACGCCCTGCCCGCCGCCCGCGAGCGACTCGCGGAAGAACGCGTTCGATTCCTCGGCGGTCGAGAAGCCGGCGTACTGCCGGATCGTCCATGGCCGCACCGCGTACATCGTCGGCTGCGGGCCGCGGACGAAAGGCTCGATTCCCGGCAGCGTATCGCTGTAGGGCAGGCCTTCGAGATCCGCCGCCGTATAGAGCGGCTTCAGCGTCAGGCCTTCCGGGGTGCGCCAGGCGAGCGAATCGGGCGACTCGCCCCGCAGCGACTTCGCTGCCGCCTTCTCCCACAGGCGCCGGTCCTTGCTCGTCGGAGTGCCATCGGCCATGGTCGCTCGCATTCTACCGCCGGGGGAGCGGCGGCGCCCCTTCGCTCAGGTCGGCGAGAGGATGTGAATCGTGCGGCTCGCGAGCATGTCCTTCGTCTTTGCGGCGTACGCCGCCATATGGGGCGCGGCCGCGTGCGCCTTCAGCGCGTCGAGGCTCTCCCACTTCTCCACCACGACGAACGCATCCGGGCCGAAAGCCGTCTGGAACTTGAGCGCCGGCTCGGCATCGACCGCGGCGCCATACTCGATGCAGCCCTGCTCGGCGCGCACGTTCGGGACGTTGGCGCGGAACGCCTCCAGGACCGAATCGCGCATGCCGGGTTTTGCGGTAATGAAGGCGAGAACATGAATCATCTGGGTCTCCTGTCGAAAAAGGGGTACGTCCCTATTTTTTTACGCGGCTTCGGAGCGCGGCACCGAGGCTGCGGCGCCGGCGGCGTCGGCCGGAAGCGGCCCCGCTCCGGCGGACTGCACGGTGATCGTGCTCGAAGCGAATTCGATGCCCTTCTCGCCGAACACCTTGTAGACGCGCTTCAGCGCCTCGCGCTGCACCCAGCTCGGCTTCGTCGGCCGAGCGGTGAACTTCATCCGCACGATCAGCGCATTGTCGGCGATGTCGGCGACGCCCTGCAATTTCAGCGGCTGCAACAATTCCTTGCCGAGCTCGGGGTGCTGCATCATCTCCATGCCGATCTTCTTCACGGTCTTGCGCACCACCTCGACGTCGGTGTCGCGCGCCAGCCGCACGTTGAACTTCACGGTCTGCCAGTCGCGGCTGAAGTTGCTGATCGACGTGAGCTGGCCGAACGGAATCGTGTGGACCTGGCCGTTGTGATGACGCAGCCGCACCGAGCGCAGCGTGATCTTCTCGACGGTGCCCTTGAGCTTGCCGGTATCGATGTACTCGCCGACGCGGAACGCATCGTCGGTCATGAAGAAGATCCCCGAGACGATGTCGCGCACCAGCGCCTGCGAACCGAAGCTGATCGCGAGCCCGACGACGCCTGCGCCGGCGAGCAGCGGCCCGATGTTGACGCCCAGCTGCGACAGCGCGACCAGCACCGCCATCACGACGATCGTGATGCCGAGCAGGATGCGCAGCACCGGAAGCACCGTGGTCAGGCGCGAGGCCGGCCGTGCCTGGCCGTCGTCCTCGTCGCCGAGCATCGGCACCGCCGCGCGCAGCCGTGCTTCGGTCCAGTCGTGCAGGTAGCGCCACGCGACGTAGCCGGACACGAGCGTCAGCGCCGCGGTGATCAGCGAACGCCGCACCGGCTCCCAGGCCTGGCGCTCGAGAACCGCGAATTCCTCGACCAGCCACAATTCAGTGAGCACGATCCCGATCGCGAGGATCGCGGCCACCCGGATCGAGCGCTGCGCGAGAGGAATCCACATGGCGATCGGCGCCGCCTTGCCGATCGCAGCGTCCGGTGCCGTACGCGCCGACAGGCCGAGCACTGAGTCGACGATAAAGGCGAACGCCGCGATGCGCAGCGACCAGACGAGCGAGTGATAGGCCGAGAACTTGAGCAACAGCACGCCGATCGTCCAGGACACCCACAGCAGCAGCAGCAGGAGCGCCGCCACCCAGAACCAGAAGCGCCGGCCGAACACTCGCGCCGCTGCCGGATCCGCCGGACGCACGCCTTCCAGCCGCCGATAGATCAACAGGCCGAGCACCCCGCCCGCAGCCACGACGACGCCTTGCACCAGCGCGATGAATTGGCCGGTAGGGATCGGCAGCTGGGCACGCAGCAAGACCGGCATGACGGAAATCCCGGCAAAGCCGATGAAAAGGAAAACCGCGGCCGTGCGAGCGAGCGCCCGCGCACTCGCGTCCCCCATGTGCAGCAGGCGCAGGTCGGACCGGTCCGGGCGCAGCAACGCTTCCACGACCCACATCGCAATCCACCAGCGCACCGCTGCCCAGACCAGCGCCACGGCAAGGTAGTCCTGCGTGGTGCCGAAATCGCACCACAACTCGAACAGGACATAGGCAAGGCCTGCGACCACGAGCCGGTCGGCGCCATCGAGCGCGAGGACTGCCGCGGCGCCCCGCGAGGACAGCGCATCGGCGCTGAATTGCTCGCGCCAGCGCCGCGTCGCGCGGCGCAAGCCGTACACCGCCAGCGCGAAGATCGCGAACGATGCGAAGATGAAGCCGACTTCCGGCCAGAAGCCGCGCGTGCTCGGCGCTTCCGCGATCCGTTGCCACGCCAAAGCGAATTCCGCTGGCGCGTCGCGGGCCGCCTTGAACACCGTCTTGTTCGCGTCGCGCAGGGTCGCCAGCTTCTCGCCGTACTCGCTGAAGTCGCCGCCGACACGGGTCGCCTGCTCCGGCGTCAGCTCGCCCTCGGCCGCGCGCGTCGGCAGCGCAGTCGCTGCAAAAGCAAGCCCGAGCACTGCCCACACGATCCACCGTCTCGCCATTGGCGTCACCTGTCCCGATCCCCTATACGAGTCACAACCGCATCCGGACGCAGCACCCGGATTATGTGCCAGTATGTCGCGCCAAGGAGGCCAGCCATGACACCGCCCGTAGACCCGAACGAAGTGCTGATGACCGGAGAAAACTCGTTCATTCGACTCAGCCCGGACGGGGGAAAGACGCAGTCGGATCGTGTCAGCCACTGGCGGGTCCTGTGGTGTCCCGCCGGTGCCGGGCATACGCTCTTCCTGCAGAGCGAGCTGACCGCGGGGAAGGTAAAGATCTATACCGACAACGAGAAAGTCGCCCGCTGGCTGCAGGTGACGATCGAGTCGCTGCTCTATCCCGCGTTCGCAGATGCTGCGCTCCCGGTCGAACTCGGGGATTTCAGCCGCTCCGGGGGTGTCGGCGCGGGCGCAAGCGAGCATGCGGGCGCTAGCGAGCACATGCTGACGCGCGACACGGAGATCGTGCTGTCCTGGAGCGATTTCCTGCCGCCGTTCGTTCTCACACTGCCGCCGGGATTCAACAACCGTCCGATCGGCGTCTTCAGCACGTTCTTTCCGGCGCGCACCGCACAGATCCTGGTGAACGGCGAGGCCGCTTCGGGCAAGGCGTGGCTCGAAAAGCGCGGCGATCGCGAAGCGTCGAGCGCGTGTCTCGCGTGGTCCGAGACCTGGGTGAAGCCGCGCTGAAGAGCGCTACAGCGGCGGTGTAATCGTCGGATTACGCCGCAGCCGGATGTCCTCGAGGCGCAACGCGACCGCATCCTCGATGTTGGGCTGCGCCGGCACGACATAGAACGTATCGCTGCGGATCGCGTCGCACACCATTCCGGCAATCGCTTCCGGCTTGAAGCCGTTCTTCAGGAACGCGCGCACTGCCTGAAGCCGCACCTGCATCTGCGGCGTCATCACGACATCCGCAACGGGTTTCAGCTCCGGGGGTCGATTGCGCGCCGAATCGATGATCCTCGTGTCGACCCAGCCGGGGCACAACACCGACGCGGAAAGCTTAGCGTTGCGAGCCTTGAAGTCCTTGTAGAGGAGTTCGCTCAGCGCTACGACGCCATGCTTGGAGATCGTGTAAGGCGCACCGGTTCCGCCGGCTACCAGGCCAGCGACCGAGGCGGTATTGACGATGTGACCCGCCTCGCCCTTTTCGAGCATTCGGGGCACGAAGTGGCGAATTCCGTGCAACACGCCGGAGAAATTGACTCCAAGTACCCACGCCCAGTCCTCGTCGGGTACGTTCCACAGGCCATCGGCACCCGCGCCGCCGCCCACGCCGGCGTTGTTGCACAAGACGTGCACGTTGCCCCAGGTATCGAACGCGGTATCGGCGAGGCGTTTCACCTCCGCCTCGTGCATCACGTCCGTGCGTACGGCGATCGTCGTCGCACCCTTTGCCCCGATCGCAGCCTGCGCCGCCTCCAGCGGTTCGGCCTCGATATCGGCGAGCACGACCTTCATGCCCTCTTCGGCAAAGCGCCGCGCCAACGCGAGCCCGATGCCGCTCGCCGCCCCAGTGACCACCGCAACCTTGCCCGTGAATTCGTTCATGCGTTCAATAGTCCGCTGCGACGACGCTCGGCTGCTCCTGCACGCCGAACGCGTCGATCCGGTCGGAAGTCGTTGCGCGCTGCATATCGCGTACCCACCGCGTGTCCTCGTAGTCCGTTCCGCGATGCATCGTGCAGCGGTTGTCCCACATGACCAGGTCCCCGACCCGCCAGCGATGGGTGTAGACGAACTGGCGCTGCGTCGCATGCGCAATCAGCTCGGCAAGCAGGGCAAGCGTTTGCGCGTCCTCCATTCCGCCGATCCGGCCAATGTGCGAGGCGATGTAGAGCGAGTCGCGCCCGGATTCCGGGATCCGCCGCACGAGCGGCCGCAACACCGGCGTAAACGCGACTTTCTCCTCCGGCGTGAAGTCGGTGAAGCCGAGTTTGCCGCGCGAATAGATCAGTGAATGCTCCGCAATCAGGCCGCGCAGGCGATTCTTCATCGCCGCTGGGAGCGCATCGTACGCCGCACGCAGATCGGCGAATTCGGTGTGCCCGCCGATCGGCGCTACCGAGCGTGCGTACAGCAGCGATGCGTAGCCGCTCGGCGCCTTGAACGAGCTGTCGGTGTGCCACAGCCGGTTGCCCATCTGGAACAACCGGATGCGCGAATCCTTGCGCCACACCCTGCCGTACGCGTCGAGGTTCGCGATGTCCGCGATCTCCTCGCGCACGCGCAGCTTCTTATGTCGCATGTTGAGCTGCACGGTAGTCTCGAGCGGGCCGAAATGCGACGCAAACGCGAGGTGCTGCTCGGTGGTGAGGTTTTGCGAGGGGAACGCGAGCACCGCGTACGCCGCGAATGCCTCGCGGACCGACTGCAGGGTTTCGGCATCGAGCGGCTGGCTGAGGTCGATGTCGCCGACCTCCGCGGCAAAGCCCGGCGTCACCGGAAAGAGCGAGATCGGCATGCTCACGTGTACTTGCGCAGGTCCTCGATCACCTTGCCGTCGTTCGGCAGGCTTCCCGGCGCGACGAGCTCGACCTCGCCGCGCAACTTCGTGACGTCGCGGATCGAAGCGACGAGCGCCTCCGCGAGTCCGCCCGGGCGGTCTTTCACCTCGCACTTGAGCGTCATGCGGTCGTTGCCGGTCTCGCCCTCGACCACGAGGCGCGCTTTCGACACCTCGGGGTGCCGGCGCACGACTTCGTTCACCTGCTTCGGCGTCACGAACATCGCGCGCACCTTGGTCGTCTGATCGGCGCGGCCCATCCAGCCCTTGATGCGCACGTTGGTGCGACCGCACGGGCTTGTGCCCGCCAGCACGGCGGAGAGATCGCCGGTGCCGAAGCGGATCAGCGGATAGTCCTTGTTGAACGTCGTGATGACGACTTCGCCGACTTCGCCCGGCCCGACCGGGTCGCCGGTGCCCGGCCGCACGAGCTCGAGGATCAGCTTTTCCTCCAGGATCATGCCGGGCGTCACGGACCCGTCGGCGAGCGCGCTTTCGTAGGCAATCAGCCCGAGGTCGGCTGTGCCGTAGCTCTGAGTCACGCAGATGCCGCGGGCGCGCATCGCATCGCACAGCGCCGGCGGCAGGTATTCCGCGCCAACCGAGGCCTTCTTCAGCGACGAGAGGTCTGCTTTCAGCTCGTCGGCTTTCTCGCAGACCAGCTTGAGGAACGAGGGGGTGCCGACGAACCCGACCGCGCGCAGCTGTGCGATCGTCGCGACCTGCATCTCGGTCTGGCCGGTGCCGGTCGGCACCACGGTGCAACCGACCGCGCGCGCGCCCGATTCGAGCATCGAGCCGGCGGGGGTGAAGTGGTACGAAAAGGTGTTGACGATCAGGTCGCCGGCGCGAAATCCGCCCGCGTACAGCGCGCGCGCGCTGCGCCACCAATCCGGACCGTGCCCCTCGGGCTCATAGATCGGACCCGGCGAGACGAACAGGCGGATCAGCTTCTCCACCGGCGTTGCGTTGAGGCCGCCGAACGGCGGCGCCGCCTTCTGCAGATCGCCAAGGTCGGACTTGCGCGTGACCGGCAGCCTGGCGAGCGCCTTGCGGGAGGCGACCCCCGCAGGGTCTACGTCCGCGAGGATCCGGGCAAAGCCCGGCGCGTTCTGCTTCGCGTGGGCAACCTGCGCCGGCAACGCTGCCAGCAGCGCCCCTTCGCGCGCCTCGGGGTCGCGCGTCTCCAGATCGTCGAAGTGTTGCATGGTGCAAATTGTATCGGCATCATGGGCACGTTCCCGGGGGAGGGATGGAATTG
>Ga0075421_100000560_pt1 | contig 39416 bp, 30 predicted proteins | sample SoiMetdeltSBSDD5_FD_75292 | JGI IMG/M metagenome (GOLD analysis project Ga0075421, IMG submission 75292) | Bulk soil microbial communities from a Populus tree surrounding site in Tennessee, USA - Soil MetaG P. deltoides SBSDD5 | ecosystem: Environmental > Terrestrial > Soil > Tree plantation... | reverse complement strand
CGTATTCGCTTACGGCGACAAGCTCTACATGGGCACGCTCGACGCCAAGCTCCTCGCGCTGGACGCGAAGACGGGCAAGCAGGTGTGGGAGCAGCAGATTGCAGACCCGGAACTGGGCTATAGCGAAACCATGGCGCCCACCGTCGTCGACGGCAAGGTGCTGATCGGCACGAACGGCGGCGAGTACGGAATTCGTGGTTTCGTGAAAGCGTACGACGCCAATTCCGGCCAGCTGTTGTGGACGTTCAACACGATCCCGGAGAACTCAGTGGGCGTGTGGGCCACCAAGGACGCCACCGGACTCGATATGAAGCGCGATATCAAGGCGGAGAAAGCGGAGCTCAAGAAGTCCGGGGATCCGTACAAAACGCTGGGCGGCGGCGTGTGGCAGAACATGGCGGTGGATCGTGAAACCGGCATCGTGTACTTCGTCGTCGGCAATCCCTCGCCCGACCTGTACGGCGCGATCCGGCCGGGCGACAACCTCTACACCAACTCGCTGGTCGCCGTTGACCTGCAAACCGGCAAGTACAAGTGCCACTTCCAGTACATCGCGCACGATGTCTGGGATCTCGATGCGGTCAGTCCGCCCATCATCACGCGCGTCAACGACAAGAACGGTAAGCCGGTCAAGGGACTGCTCCACGGCGGGAAGACCGGCTACGTCTACGTGCATCGCGCGGACGATTGCAGCTTGATCCGCTTCTCCGAGCCAATGGTGTCACAGGAGGGACGCTGGGTGCTGCCTACCAAGGAAGGCGCGCGCATGCTGCCGGGCGCGAACGGCGGCGTCGAGTGGTCGCCGATGGCGATCGATCCGACGCAAAACACGGCGTACGCCATCAACTTGCACCAGCCGATGACCTACCACGTCGAAGAGTCCCCGTATCCGGGTGGTAACAAGCTCTGGCTCGGCGGCGCGTTCAAGGTCATTCCGGGCGAGGAGCAGTCCGGCAACGTCACGGCGGTCGACTACAACACCGGCAAGATTCGCTGGCAGGTCAAGACTCCGCAGCCGATGATCGGCGGAATTCTTGCGACCGCGGGCGGTGTCGTGTTCACCGGCGAGGCCAACGGCTGGTTCAAGGCGTACGATTCGGCGAATGGCAGTGAGCTGTGGCGTTTCCAGTGCGGCGCGGGTGTCAACGCCCCGCCCGCTTCCTATACGGTCGGCGGCAAGCAGTACATCGTGGTCGCCGCCGGCGGCAACGTGCAAATCGATGCCAAGCGTGGCAACAGCATCCTTGCTTTCACGTTGTCAGACTAGTTGTCGGTCTGGGGGGATGCGGATCGCACTTGCGGTGGCGACGCTGCTGCTGGCGTCGCCTGCACCGGCGCAGGACGAATTCGCTTCGGTCCGCGAGATGATTCAGACCTGCGCTGCCTGTCACGGCGAAAACGGCGCGTCGAAGGTGCCGGAGAACCCGATCCTTGCCGGGCAGCAGTACTACTACCTCTACCTGCAGCTCAAGGACTTCAAGAGCGGCGCGCGGCACAGCGACATCATGGGACCCCTCGTCCAGCCTCTGCAGCCCGAGCAGATGAAGTTGCTCGCCCAGTTCTTTTCGAAGCAGACGTGGCCAGCGATCGGCCACGCGGCCGAGAACGCCAACGTAGAGATCGCGCGGCGCGCCGAGGATTCCGGCGAGTGCATCGCGTGCCACCTGGGCGATTTTCGAGGCAACAGCGCCGTGCCACGTCTGGCAGGACAACACCCCGAGTACCTGCAGCGTACGATGCTCGATTTCAAGAACAAGGCGCGTACCAACGCACCGGCCATGGTCGCGCTGTTCGCCACCTTCAGTGAGCAGGAGATCGCGGGCCTCGCGGATTATCTCGCTTCGCTCACGGTGTACCAGACCTCGCAGGGCGCGGAGATCCAGTAGGCGACAGGGCATTGACGATCTCCGTATGGCCGCCGGCCGCCGCGTGATCGCGTGCAGTCTTCCCGCTTCGATCCTCGAGTGATTTGTCGGCTCCGGATTCGAGCAGCTTCCGTACGGCCGCAAGATGCCCTTGCGCGCTCGCCATCATGAGGGCGGTCATTCCCCGATTGTCCCGCAAGTCCGCACGCGCGCCGCGTGCGAGCAGTGCTTCCATGGCATCCACGTGGCCGTAGCCGGCCGCCCACATGAGTGCGGTCAGCTCGTTCTCGAATCTCTCGTTGGGGTCGACCTTGCGATCCAGAATGAGCGCGAGAATCTCCACGTTGCCGGAGCCTGCCGCGTAGATCAGTGCGGACTTGCCGGTACGGTCGACGAGATCCACCTTCGCGCCGTTCTCGATCAACAGGCTCACCATCTGCGTGTGTCCGCCATACACGGCGTGCATGAGCGGCGAGAGCAGTTGCAGATCCACGCGATTCACCTCCGCACCGCTTTGGATCAACACCCTGGCCGTCTCCAGGTGGCCGTTGCGAGCGGTTTCCAGCAGAGGAGTGGCTTGCTCCAGATTCGCCTGGTTGACGTCCGCGTCCGCCGCGAGCAGCGTGCGCACGACGGCGGTGTGGCCACCGCGGGCCGCCTCCAGCAAGGGCGTGGCGCCGAAGCGATTGCGCGTCCTGACCGATGCCCCGGCATGCACCAAGCGCTCGGCCGCGGCAGCATCGCCCGCGCGCGCCGCAGCGAGCAGCTGGAAATTGAGCTGGCGGGAGTCGGTCGACTCTTGCGCCGTCGCACAGGAGCAGCACACCAGCGCGAGCAGCAACGTGCCCGAGACGATTTTAGAAGCGGTCCGCATGGCTCATGTCAGCGATCGAAGATCGCAGTGTCGCGGCCCTCGGTCGTTTCCAGTCCTCGCAACGTTGCCAAGCCGACTGCGCCCGTGAAAATTGCTTGGTGAATTTCCGCTCCGTCGAGCGTGGCGTTGGTGAGTATTGCGCCGGTGAAGTCCGCACCTACCAGTTTCGCCCGAGTGAAGTCGACTCTGCTCAAGTCGGCTTCGCGCAGATCCGCGTAGCTGAGATCGGCGCGCGCGAGATTGGCTTCGGCCAGTCTTGCGCCCCTGAGACGCGCGCTTGCCAGCACGAGGCGGACCAGACCCATCGGCTGATTGCGCATATCGGCGCCGCCTTGCACGCGCTCCAGGTTGGCGCCTTCGAGCTTGGCGCGCTCGAAATTGCCCATCAGCTGCGCGCCTCGCAGATCAGCCTTGCTCAGGTCTGCATTCGCCAGGACGCTGGAAAACAATTTCGCCTCGCGCAGATCGGCATTGACGAGCACGGCATCGCGCAGAATCGCGACGTTGAGATTGCAGCGCGCGAGGTTCGAGTCCGACAGATTGGCGCCCTTGAGATTCGCACCGAACAAGGTGGCGCCGGCGAAGTTCAGACCCGCGAGGTTCGCGCCGGGAGCTTCGAGGTTCGTCAGATCTGCCGGCGGGCTTGCGAGACGGTGCGCGATCTGCTCGCGCGTCAGACTCTCGGCGCAAGTAGCGCTGCTCAGCAATGCAGCTGCCAGCGCGAGGCAGGCTGTGCTCTTCATCGAGCTGACTTTGGCTTCGCCGCCTCGAAGACATCCTCGCACCAGCTGAGTGCAGCGGTGACGTTGGGAAATCCGATCGTGCTGGTCAGAGAAATCACTGCATGACGGATTTCATCCGGCGCGACTCCTTCTTCGAGGGCGCGCCGCACATGGCTGTGCACCGCACCTTCCGAGCGGATCGCAGCAGCGGCAGCCAGCTGCACGAGATGCAGCATTTTGGAATCGAGCGGCCCACTCTCACGAACAGCATTTCCCAGCGCTTCCACCGCTGCGATGTACTGAGGATGCTTCTTCGTCAGGCTGAGATAGAACCCCGGTTTGTTGCCCATGTGCACACCCTATGCAGAGGGCTCGATAGTACTCTCAACCGGAGCCCGCGCCGACGCCCGTGGCCCACGCGCATTGCCGTGCCATCGCCAGCTCGACGAGCCGCTGGCCGCGCATCAGCTTCGGCATGAAAGCCATCATCTGCTGTCCCTCAGCCATCCTCGCCTGCACCCGCGCTGCACCTTGAGCAACCTTCGCCTGGTTCTCCGCCACACTGGCCGTCATGTGGCCCATAGCAGCACCCGGCACCGTAGACGCGATGATCGTCGCAGCGGACTTTGCTGCTAGCTCGCTCTTCGAAATCTGCATTTGTGCCATGTCCTGCTCGGCTGCAATCCCGGCAGCCTTCACGTGCGCCACGAATGCCGGATCCTGCGCGATGCCGACGAGCTGCTGTTGCAGCTGGTCGCAGGTCAGTTGCTGGTCGCCGGGCTGATTGGCCTCGGCTTGCGCCTTCTCCATCGCTTGCATCATCGCTTGGTATTCCTGCGGAGTACCTGGCGTCACAACCTGGCCATAGCTCGGCGCGCAGGCGGTGAGCAGGGCGATCGCCAAGACGATTGACTGCGGCTTCATGGTTCTCCCCTGTAGCTATGGTGCAGGCTGCCGAACGGCACGCTCAGAAGAGTACTGCGAGCAAACTTTGCCGTTGCCCCTTCAACTGGGGTTGCGCGCGCCAGCGCGCAGCGCTATACACCGCCGCCGCTGCGCTCCTTCCTCCAGCTCCCAATGATATTCATGCATGCTTGAATTAATATTGACGTGTGTAGCTAAAGAGCAGAATATCGAGCCGCGCCGCAGAGCGCGGGGCCGACAACACAGGGGGAACCATGAGAACGCACGCAATGTTGCTGAGCGCGTCCGTGCTGGCTGTACACGGCGGCGGTGTAGCCGTGGCGCAGACATCCACCGCGCCGAACGCACAAACCCTCGAAGAAGTTATTGTGACCGCCGAGCGCCGCTCGACGCGGCTCGATCGCACGCCGATCGCTGCCACGGTGCTGAGCGGCGAAGACCTCGCCAACAATGGCGTGAGTGCAGTCGACCAACTGCAGTTCGTCACCCCGGCCATGACCGTCAACAATTTCGGTCAAGGCACCAACTTCAACATTCGCGGCATCGGTAAGGCCGAGACCAATTCACAGACGACCACGGGCGTCATCACGTACCGCGACAGCGTGCCCAGCAATCCAGGCTGGTTCACTGCAGAGCCCTACTACGACATCCGCAGCATCGAAGTCCTGCGGGGTCCGCAGGGCACGTTCGTCGGCGCGAACGCGACGGGCGGAGCCGTGTTCATCACCACGAACGATCCGGTCATCAACGGACCATTGCAGGGCTACGTGCAGGGCCAGGTCGGCAACTACAACAGCTTCGGCGGTCAGGGCGCGATCAACATTCCCATCAGCGAGACGTTGGCGGCCCGCGTCTCGCTCTACGCCGACACCCGCGACAGCTTCTTCGACATTACCGGTCCGTACACGGGCGACGATGGCGTGGGTATCTACAGCGGTCGCTTCAGCCTTCTTTGGCAGCCGAGCGAGAATCTCACGGTCGCGTGGAAAACCGATCTGAACTACCTGGACTTGAGCGCCTACCCCGCCAGTCCGGCGACCGCGACGACCGACTTGTTCGAGGTGTCGTCGAACGCGCGGCTGACCGCGCTCGACCGGTTCGGGCGAACCGGGTTGCGCGTCGACTATGAGTTTGCGAACGGCCTGACGTTGCGGTCGGTGAGCAGCTATTCGGACGGCAACACGGCCGTGAGCACGGATCCCGACGGCACGAGCATCGGCACTGCGACCTTCCGCGACTCCGTCGACGACGCCATCTGGTCGCAGGAGCTCAACCTGATTTCCCCGGACGACGGTCGGTTCTCATGGGTCCTGGGCGCCTACTACCAGGACGAGGATCTGTTTTTCCCGCCCGGCGAATTCGTCATCGGCAATCCGGCGCCGACTTTCATTCTGCAGGGCCACAACTACCGCGAGAACAGTGCCTTGTTCGGCCAGGCGAGCATCAACCTGTCGGCTGGCTGGCAATTGCAGCTGGGCGCGCGCTACTCGGAGTCCAGCACCATCAATGACGGCTCGACCAACCTGATCGGCGCCTACTGGCAGCGCGAGGAATTCTCGAATCTCTCCGGCAAAGTGACGCTCAACTGGACCGTCAACGACGCTCACTTCCTCTATGCGTTTGCGGCAAGCGGCTTCCGTCCGGGCGGCTTGAACGTGCCGGTCGTCGCCGGCGCGACTCTGGAGCCTTTCGACGAAGAGGAAGTCAGGTCGTACGAGCTCGGCTGGAAGGCCGGCTTCTTCGACGGTCACTTGCGAACTCAGCTCAACGCCTTCTACACCGAATACGACAACTTCCAGGTCACCGTCCGCTTCCCGCAGATTCCGGTCTTCAACATCGAGCTCAACAATCCGAATACCACGACGATGCACGGGTTCGAGGCCCAGGCGCAAGCCGTGTTCGGCGGCTTCTCGCTCACTGCCGGGCTGGGAGTGCTGAGCTCCGAGCTCGGTCGATTCTTCGCGACCGATCGGCGCATCTTCGGCACCGCGCCCTGCGATCCACAGAACGGGCCTGCGAGCGCGACCTGCGTCGATCTGACTGGCCACGATCAAACCTATGCGCCGGAGCTCACGTACAACCTCAGCGCTCAGTACGATTTCAACATCGGTAACGGCGATCGAGTCACGCCGCGCCTCGGTTTCGGTCACGTGTCGGAGCAATGGGCCACGTTGTTCGCGAACCCGGCGCTCGGCGATCGTCTCGAAGCACGCAATATCTGGAACGCGCAGCTCGCTTGGGAGCACGGCAGCCTGACTACGACCTTGTACGGCACGAACCTGTCCGATCAGCACTACGTCGCCGCGCTGAACAGCGGCTTGCGTCTGGCGGGCTTTCCCCGTCAGTACGGGTTGCGGCTGATGAAGACATTCTGACGGGCATGCAGCATTACGCGCTGACGGTCGACAAATTTCTCGAGCACGCCGCGAAGTGGTCGCCGGATCGGGAAGTCGCGACCGCTGATGCAGGCAAGGTCGTCAGTCGCATCGGCTACAACGCGTTGCGTGAGCGGAGCAACCGCGCCTCCGGCGCTTTGCTCTCGCTCGGGCTGACTTGCGGCGAGCGCGTCGGCACGCTCGCGTGGAATACGCAGCACCACTTCGAGATCTACTATGCGGCGATGGGTGCCGGCCTGGTTTGTCACACGCTGAACCCCCGCATCGCCGTCGCGCATCTGGCGGCCGCAATCAACGAAGCTGGCGAGCGCCTGGTCGCTGTCGCCGCGAACCTGACGCCTTTGCTCGCGGAGGTCGCTCCGCTTTGTCCCCGGCTGGAGCACATCGTCATTCTGGACGGCTCAGCCCCGGGACCGTCGCCACACTTTCGTGCAACGGTCTGGGACTACGAGTCGCTGCTCCAGGCGCGTGGCGCGCCGGCAGCCTGGGGAGAGTTCGACGAGGAATCGCCCGCCGGTCTTTGCTACACGTCCGGCACGACCGGCGAGCCGAAGGGCGTCGTCTATACGCATCGCTCGAATTACCTGCACACGCTGCGTCAGCTGCAAGCCGATGCTGCGGCTTTGACCGCAAGCGACGTGATCCTGGTCGCCGTGCCGATGTTTCACGCGAACGGTTGGGGCTTGCCGTTCGCCGCACCGGCGGTCGGCGCGAAACTGGTTCTGCCCGGACGTCACCAGGACGGCAAGAGCCTGGCGAATCTCATGCGCGACGAGGGCGTGACCGTTGCAATCGGTGTGCAGACAGTCTGGCTCGGTGTCGTGGATCACCTCGACGTCACCGGCGAAGATCTGCCCGATCTGCAACGCGTGCTTATTGGCGGCTCGCATTGTCCGGACGCACTGCTGCAGCGTATGGAAGCGCGGCTCAACGTGCGCGTGCAAACCAGCTGGGGCATGACAGAGCTGTCGCCGCTCGGAACGGTTGCGCCGCTCGATGCGCCGGCCGGCGAGGCGCGCGGTGCAGGTCGTCCGGTCATGGGGCTCGACCTGAAACTCACTGACGCCGAGGGTGCGACATTGCCGAAGCAGCGCGGGAGCGTCGGGCGCCTGAGAGTGAAAGGACACAGCGTCGTCGCTCGCTACTTCAACGCCGATGTCGATGCCCTCGACGCCGAGGGTTACTTCGACACCGGCGATCTCGCCCGCATCGATGCAGCGGGCGTCCTCACGATCTGCGGCAGGGCGAAGGACCTCATCAAGTCCGGCGGCGAGTGGATCAATCCGGTTGAAATCGAGGAGATCGTCAGCCACCATCCCGGCGTAGGTCTGGCGGCAGTCATCGGCCGTTTCGACGAAAAATGGGGCGAACGTCCGGTGCTGGTGGTCGAGCCGCGCCGGGGTCAGAAGGTCGACGTGCAAGCACTGCTCGACGCACTGCGCGGCACAGTGGCGGACTGGGCCATCCCCGACGAGGTGGTGCAGGTCGAGGCGATGCCGATCGCCGCGACCGGGAAGATCGACAAGAACCGTTTACGAGTCGACTACGCGGAGCGGGAGCCTGGGTGAGCACGATGCCGGAAAGCACAACCGCGAAGGTCCGACGACCTGCCAGGGCGAAACGCCCCGCGCGGCGGCGCGCGCGCACTAAGGCGGAACAGCGTGCGGAGACTTCGGAGCAGATCCTCGACGCTGCGGAATACCTGTTCTCGAAGCGAGGTCTCTATGGCGTCTCGCTGCGCGACGTGGCCAAGCGCGTGAACATCCACGAGTCGCTGGTGAAGTATTACTTCAAGGACAAGACCAACCTTTTCGAGGCCGTCACCGCGCGGCGCGCGGGCATCACCAGCGGACGGCGGATGCGCGCACTCGAAGAGTACGAGCACAAGGCCGGCGACAAGCCGACCGTCGAAGGCGCACTACGCGCGTTCCTGGATACCGACCTCGATCTCTACTACGAGGGCGGCGAGGGCTGGATGAACTACGCAGCGTTCGGCGCACAGGTCAGCAACACCCCCGAAGGTGCCGCGCTGATGGATCTGCATTTCGATCCCGTGGTCCTGAAGCTCCTCAGCATCCTGAAGCGCGCGCTGCCGAACCACGCCGAGGAGGACATCTTCTGGGGCTATCACTTCGTGACGGGCGCGCTGATGAACACCTTGGGACGCACCGGCCGGATCGATCGTTTGTCCGCCGGCCTGTGTCACTCGGATGACTTTCCGGCGATCAAGAAGCGCATGGCGAAGTTCATGGCGGCGGGCTTCAAGGCGATCAAGAACACGTAGGCTACTTCCCGAACGAATCGCGCAGGCCGATCGTGCGATTGAACACCAGCTTGCCCGGCTGCGACTCGACGCTGTCGGCGCAGAAGTAGCCTTCGCGCTCGAACTGATAGCGCGTGTCGGATGTCGCGGCCGCCAGTGACGGCTCCGCTTTGCAACCCTCGAGTATCGTCAACGACCGCGGATTGATGAAGTCGAGAAACGTTTTCGACTTGTCCTCTTCGGGAAACTCGGCGGTGAACAACCGATCGTACAAGCGCACTTCGACGTCCACGCAGTGCGCGGCCGAGACCCAATGGATGACGCCCTTCACTTTGCGTCCGTCGCTCGGGTTCTTGCCGCGCGTGTCCGGGTCGTAGGTGCACTTGAGCTCGACGATCTGTCCAGCGGCGTTGCGAACGACCTCGTTGGCGCGAATGACATAGGCGTTGCGCAGTCGCACTTCCTGACCCAACACGAGCCGCTTGAAGTCCTTCTCCGCCGTTTCGCGGAAGTCGTTGCGATCGATGTACAGCTCCCGCGTGAAAGGCAGCTCGCGCGTTCCCATTTCCGGCTTCTGCGGATGAAGCTGTGCGGTGAAGTGCTCGAGCACGTTCGCATCGAAGTTCGTGATCGTCACTTTCAGCGGCGCCAGCACGCACATTGCGCGCGGCGCCTGCTTGTCGAGGTCATCGCGGATCGCGAATTCCAGCAGGCCGACATCGACGACACCTTCGCTGCGCGTGACGCCGACGAGGTCGCAGAAGGTGCGAATCGCTGCCGGCGTATAGCCGCGGCGACGCAGGCCCGAGAGCGTCGGCATCCGCGGGTCGTCCCAACCCGACACGTGCTTCTCGTCGACGAGCTGCTTGAGCTTGCGCTTGCTCACCACCGTGTAGTTGAGATTGAGCCGCGCGAACTCGTACTGCCGCGGCGTCATGGGTACCGGCAGATTGCTCAGATACCACTCGTACAACGGACGATGATCTTCGAACTCGAGCGTGCAGAGGGAATGAGTGATGCCTTCGATGGCATCGGACTGGCCGTGCGCAAAGTCGTACGTCGGATAGATCTTCCACTTGTCGCCCGTCTGGTGATGATGCGCATGCCGGATGCGATACATCGTGGGGTCGCGCAGATTGATGTTCGGCGCGGCCATGTCGATCTTCGCACGCAACACGCACGTCCCTTCCGGCAGCTCGCCGCGACGCATCTGCTCGAACAGCGCCAGGTTCTCCTCGACCGAACGATTGCGATACGGGCTGTCCTTGCCCGGCTCCGTCAAGGTGCCGCGATACGCGCGCGTCTCCTCGGCCGTGAGATGGCAGACGTATGCCTTGCCCTGCTTGATCAGATGAACCGCCCATTCATGGAGCTGATCGAAATAGCCGGAAGCGTAGCGAACAGCCCCATCCCACTCGAACCCGAGCCAGCGCACATCCCGCTGGATCGACTCGACGAACACCCCTTCTTCTTTTTCCGGGTTGGTGTCGTCGAAGCGCAGATTGCACGCCCCGCCGAACTCCTGTGCCATCGCGAAATTCAGGCAAATCGACTTGGCATGACCGATGTGCAAATAGCCGTTCGGCTCGGGCGGAAAGCGCGTGCGGACCGAGGCATGTCCCGCGGCGACGTCGTCGGCGATGATCTTGCGGATGAAATGGACGGGTTTGCCCGTTGGTTCAATTGCATTTGGCTTCATGTCAGGTCGCTTGGTTGTGCTCCCTAAAGCGTAACATGTCACTCGTAAGCGATTCGTAAGTCGGCAAGTGAAATGCTGCAGCCGTCAAGATTTTAGCGCTACGGAGTCGACATGGAGGAGGAGCGTCTTGCGGCCCTGCTCGCCGAGCTGACGGGGCTGCTATCTGCCGCGGAAGGCACGCCTGCAGACGCGCTCGATCGCTTGCGTCGTCTGCTGGCCGATGCGTTGCTCTCCGGCCAGACCGAAGCTGCCGCCGATTCCAGCGGTCCGAGCGTCCCCGTCACACTCCAGGATCTGTCGGCGAAAGAGCTCGAAGAGCTTCAGCGCGTCATCCACGACGTCTCTGCCGCGCCGCGAGACCCATCGCTGCGCGTCTACCGGCGAACCTGGCCGATCGTCAGCGATCACGTAGCGCAGTCGGTGCCCACGTGGGCTCGCAGCTGGCAGCCACGCGAAACCTTCGGTCCATTCGAATCCATCGACGGACAGCGGGTCTGGTTCGACGTGCGCCGCACCGACGACGCCTTGTCAGTCCTCGACCTGCACAGTGGCCAGCTGCTCTTCACGCTGCCGCGAACCACGTTCGCCGCGGGCCCGCCCCCCGCCGGCACCACCACGATCGAGATCCCTCGCGGCAGCATCTGGCTCGCGGCAAGAGCGTTCGTCACAAACGCACCTGCCGCTTCATTGGCCGGACTGCGGATTCGAGGCGGAGTACTGTCACTCAGCCATCCAGCGATCTTTCACGGCAATGTCATCGCAGTCGCGCCGGGCGTCGTCGTCACGCTCGATCTGAAGCTGGATCCTGGTGAGCAACCGCCGCGCTCCCGTCACGGCGGCGATGCCCGCTCGCTCGATGTCGATCCGGTAGCGGAGGCGCTCTTCGAGTTCAATGTCGGCGGCGGTGCCCGGTTGATCGGAACCAATACCGCGCATCTCGACGCATACGGCAACCGTGTCCGGCTGCGTCTGCGGGAAGGAGTTGCCCCTCGCTACAACACCAGGCTTGCGACTCTATGGTTCTCCATGAAGCCCGACCGGGATTCGCTCTCGATCGCAGAATCGCACTCGCAGCTGCTCACGCTCGACGGCACCGCGCCGATCCGCGATGCCGCGTGGGCATTGCCGGTCACGACACCGATCGCACAACCGGTCGGCGCACCTCCGTGGGTTCCGGGGGAAGCCAGCGGCGCTGGCAAGCTGGGGTTGTTGCTGCTGAACGGCTTCAAGGCGGCACTGCAGCCAGCGCAGGCCGGACAACCGTTGCCGCTGGATTCCGCCGCGCTGCTTGCAGCTCCTGGACTGCTCAGCGTCATCGGCTCGTCCACCTCTGCACGAATCCGGCGAACTGTAGAGCTGTGGCAACGAGCCGGCGGTCGTTTCTCCAGCATCGAACTGCGCTCCACCGAGGCGCTGGTGGTGCAACTCGATGCGACCACGCGGGTCACTGGTGCCGAAGCACTGAAGCTTGCGCCCGTCGAGTGCCGCACGGATCTCGATCGCCCGCTGGCCGCAGCCGCGAAGCCGGTGCCGTTCTTCTCACGGCGCGCGACTGTCGATCTGTTCCATCTCGACGACGGCCTGCGCCTGTATCTGCTGGCCGCAGTCGATCCGATGCCCGATCCCGTCAGCGGCCAACCCGTCGCTCCCCAACCGCTTTCGATAGCGCTGTCGAACGCTCTCGTCGGCACATCCGCTGCACGCATACTCCAAACCGGTGGAGCACTCGTCGCTCCGCTACGCCTCGAGCGCGGTGTGCTGAGGTTCGACTTCGCTCCGCGCTTCGTGATGCCGACTCTGCCCGATCCCTACGCGGCGAACATCACGCGACAAGCGCCGAGGCAGCTCCTCCAGACCGGGGAGACGTTGCCTGGCCGGCTGCTGGCGCGCGTTCGCTGGGCGGACAGTACGCACGCAGCGCTTTCGTTTGCGCTCACAGACACCAATGACCTCGGACTGGGCTACACGCTCATTGGGCTCGACGAGGCTCCGATCCAGAGCGATGTCCGACGTGAGCGTGACTATCTGCCGGAAGTCGAAGGGCTGTTTCCCCGCGGCAGCGGGCAGGCACGCGAGTTCATGCGGCTGCTGGATGTTTCCTCCAACGCCGACCTGTTCGGGGTTGGGATCAGCGCTTCGACCGAGTTCCGTCAGATCCGCAACGCGTCGGTGCAACTGCGGCTGCAAGGGCTCGACCTCATCGCGTCGATGCGCAACGTCTCTGCCTTCACCCTGCCCGCGTTTCAGTGGGAACCCGTCTACAACATTCCCAACGAGGCCGACCCGCTCTTCCCGCACAAGCTGTCCTCGGCGACGGATGGCGGACCCACGCGCTTCGCGACGCCGGCGGCGACCCTCGTTCCGGTCGCACCCCTGCCGGTCGTCGATCGGCTGCTCGACGAGTACAACCTGAACCAGATCGCGCTCACTGCGCGATTCACTCTGCCCTTCGGCATGGTCGCAGTCGCACAGATGCGGCGACGGGACGACAGGTTCGATCTCGGCGTCGCGTCGCCACGCTTCGGCACGGTGCGGCCAGAGTTCGCGTCCAGGGATTTGAGCGGTGGCCTGCAGCTCGCGCTCCAGGCGGGCCCGCAGCAGCTCATCGCGCAACTCGGCGCGCCGTCGCCGGGACTCCCCGGTGCGACGGTGCAGACCGACAACAGTACCGACGGCAAGAACGTTCTCAAGAGCGGCTTCGTCGACGAGATCTTCAACGGGACATTCGCCGACAAGATGAAGATGGTGCCGGTGCAGCGGATCGACTTCACCGGCTATGGCGCATCGACGTTCAGCGACTGGCGGCATGAGAAAGTCCAGGGTGCCGGCGTCACGCAAGTGAAGTTCCAGGCCATGGTCGGCCGCACTGCGCGCGAAGTCGTGCAGGTGCGCTCGAAGCTCTACCCGTGGGGCGCGATCGTCGTGCGCATCATCACAATGGAGCGTTCGGGCAGCGCCGGCGTGTTTCGCCGCGATAGCGGCTGGCAAGCGGCGAGCGACGCCCGCTATGACCTGCCGGGATGCGTCGTGCACCCCGGTGTCATTCCGCGGCTGACCAACATCCGCCGCATCCGCGACACAGCGAACTTCTTCGAGCGCTCCTATCCCGGCGGGAAGATGAAGGTTGCACAGGTCGTCTTCGATGCGGACGTGCAGATCGAAGGCGTGACGCTGGGCGCGAACGACTCGAGATTGGTCCCCGCGCGGGACATCGTCGGTTACGTGCAGATTCTTCCGATCGGTGCGGATCTGACCGCCCAGCAGCTGAACGACCTGCTGATCGCGACTGGCGCAATCGGCGGTCCGATCGACTGCGAGCTGAATGTCGCGCAATCCGGCCTGCACATGCGTCTGTCGCGCGTCGAAGTCGATCGGACGCTGACCCTTGCCAACAACCCGCAGTTCGTCGCCGTCGCTCGCGGCACGGCGGATCTCGCCCGCGCCGGGGAATGGACGTTCGTGCGGCGAGGCGCGGGCGAGCAGGAGCTGCACCGCCTGGAGACGAATCAACCTGTTCCGCTGATCCGCGCCAATCCGGCCGGCGGTGTCGATGCGCCCTATCGGATCGCGGACGCGCTCGAGCTGCATCGTCCGGCCAATCCGTCCTCCGAGTACGGCTTGCTGCATTCGAGTGGCGCGCAGCGCCTGCTGATCCCCCAGCCGCAAATGCTGTGGGGCGACGCGACGATCCATAGCGGCGCGCCGATGCTGTTCGCGGACATGTATTCGCTGGCCGGCGGTATCGCTCTCTTCCCTCGCCCGGATCGCTGTCATCCACTGCCCGCGGGCTCGGCACTGCGCATCACCGGTCGCAGCAAGGTCCGGCTGGATGTCGCCGCGCAACCGGGATTGGGCGCGGGTGAATTCAAGGTCAGCGTGCCCGAATGCACCCTGTCGCAGAGCGCGACGATGCGCATGCGCTCGCGCTTCGCTCCGAACGCGAGCATCCGGCTCGCGATCGACTCGGACAGCAGCCCCGACTGGTCCTGCGACTACGGTCCGGTCGCGACGCTCGCCGATATCGGCGACCTCGAAGAGCTGACCCAGGTCGTCGGCACGATGACGAGCAGCGCGCACGCCGCACCGAAGCTGCGCGATCCGCAGATGGTCTTCGGCGGCCCGCTCGCCCCGGTGCAGACGATCATCTCGTTCCTGACCGCGTTCGGCCTGCCGTTCCCGTTCGACATACAGGTGACGAACCAGAAATACGCGTTCAAGAGCGGCTGGAAGTTCGTCTTCCCGAAATACGGCTTCGGCTTCATCAACAAGGCGCTGAAGTCCGGGCCCGGGCTGATGCTCGAAGTGGAGCTGCAGGGACGCTGGGGCAAGGAGAGCGAAGACGCGAAGCTCATCGGCAAGACCATTTCCGAGCACTCGCTGGTCTCGACCAAGGGCGTGCCCAAGGGTCCGGACGCGCACAACTGGCACTTCTACTTCGAAGCCGATGCGAAGCTGCTGTCGCGCGTGTTCTCGCTCGGCGCCGAGGCATTCATCGGCGGCCAGCTCAAGGTCGAGATCGGCGGCGAGGAAGAAGGCAAGACGAAGATGAGCATGTTCTGCGGCATCGCCGGCGCGGTCGAGCTGGACATCGTCGCGCTCGATGTCGGCGGCGGCCGCAGCTACCTGCTCGGATTCGAGCACCTCATCGGCCAGAAGCAGGTCGCTGTGGGCGGCTGCAGCGAGTGGGAGGTCGAAGGATCGTTCCTCGACGGACTCGCTGCAGTGAAGGTCTCGTTCGAGCTCAAGACGATGATCAAGCCTGCGGACGACTTCCACTTCGAAGGCAAAGGGACGATCGCGATCGACGTGACCCTGGCCTGGGCCTTGAGCAAGACGTTCGAAGTCGAGATCGACGTCGACGAGCGTGTCGCGGCAGCGATATTCGTCGCAGGCATGATCCTCCGCTAGGAAATCTCCATGTCGGCCAACACCCGCCTGCAGATCTTCGCGTTCCCACAGGGCTGGAACGGCAGCGAGCTGGCGCTGCGCGTGCTCGTTGCGCCCTTCGGCAATCCGTTGCAGCCGCTCGATCCCGGACTGAAGCCTTTCGCACAGGCACAGCTCGCGCTCAGGGCGCAGCTGATCCCGAATCTCGACCGGCTGCCCAATCCGGCCGATGTCGCGGCAACTCAGCTGCTGGCGGATGCACAGACGCCGCCCGACATCGAGCAGCTCTACAACGAGATGGCTACGGCCTTCAACGTCGATCCGACCGCTCCGGCCGCGTATGTGGCACCGACCAAGACGCGCTTCCTCAAGATGCTGATGCCGAGCTATCGCGAGGCGACCGGCTACGCTCAACCTCGCACCGAGTATGCCGTCACCGACAATCGTTACATCTGTGCGCTGGTCGACGGTGATGCGCCTACGCGCCCGCCCATACCGCGAGTGCCACCGAAGTGGGACGCAGTGCTGGCGATGGCGCTGCGCCAACCAGTGCTCGCTGAGCGGCTCGGACTGATCTACGTCACGTCGATCGAACCGCCCGATGCGTCGTTCTTCGAGAACGGCGGCTGGTTGTACGTGACACTCGACGCTTCGAGCGAGTACTTCGCAGCGGCAGCGACTCCAGACTTTCTCAAGCTCTACGCCGCGCGCGTACCGCCGCTGCGCGCCAACGATCCGGCTCCGACCTTCGCGCCCGTTCTGTTTCCTGTCCGTGCCGTGCCGCCAGCGGGCTCGTTCGATGAGCTGCTGCGCGAAGCGGATTTCTACTCGGACGGCTACGCGCGCCTGGTGCATACGTTCCAGGCCGATCGCGCCGACTATCTGAACCTGTCGCGCCAGGACGATCGCCGGCCGCGGCCGTTCGAAGAAACGGGGTTGCGACTCGGCTGGGACGACGAGCAGGTCGTGATCTGGCTCAATCGCCAGCTCACCGACGATCCCCGTAACGGCTCGCTGCTGGCGCGCGACACCCCGATGGGAGTGCGCGGCTTCCGCGTCGACGTGCGCGCTGCCGACGGTGCCGGTGACTGGAGCTCCCTCGTGCGCATGCAGGGCCCGATTCAGGTCGGCGACATGAACCTGGGCCAATTCCAGGGTGAAATGGCTGTCGAGCTCGCGCCGTCGCAACTGCAAGGAAAACGCGACGGCGAATACTGGCTGCCGCCGTACTTCACGCGCTGGACCGGCGCGTCCGTCATCGGCCCGGATGCGAATGCGTACAAAGTCGTCCATGCCACGATGGCGCCGCGCGTACTACAACCGGTCGGCGAACGCGACGTGCCGCTCGAGTACGGCAAGCGCTATCAGTTTCGCGTGCGGCTGACTGATCTGACCGGCGGCGGCCCGCCTGCAGACGATCCCACCGAGCCGGCAAGCAGCATCGCGACCTGCCGGTTCCGCAGATTCATTTCGCCGGGTCCGGTGATCGTCGCAGACCCGCCGGACGAGGACGTCGTGCCGGCGAGTTACTCGATCGGCCGGCCGCTGCTCGGCTATCCGGCACTGCTCTACACGTCGCTTGCCAACGCCGAGGCGCGGCTGCTCGCCGATATCCCGATTGCGAAGGCAGCAGGTCGGCCGGTCGGCTGCCCCGATCCCGACGTAACGCGGTTGCGCATCGACGTCACGGTTGCCAGCCTCGAATTCGATCCTCGCAATCTCGACGGCCCGGTGCCGCGACAGCGCCTGTACTCATGCTTCCGCGACTTCCACGACGATCCGGACGAGCCTCTGGAGCTGCCGCTCGAGTTCGAGGACGTCGCTGACCTGGCCGACTTCCCGGCGCCGGCAGGCAACGGTCCGATCAAGTTGCCGACGGCACGCACGGTCGAGATCAACCTGACGCCGATCGCCCGCCGGGATCCAGGCATGCCCGCCGGTCTCGCCGATCCCATGGCGGCCGACGTCGTCGATCTTGGCGAGCTCGATGTGGAGCAGCCGAAGTTCACTTATTTCGGCAAGCACGTCGCACGCGTCGGCAAGCAGCACGTGCAGACGGTGCGACAGGAAGCCGGCACGGAGACGGATCTCTTCGACGAGGTCCCGAACGTGCCGTTCCAGGGAATCTTCCTGCAGCCCGACCCGCCGTACGATGCCCATCTGAAGGATGTGAATGCTGCCTCCGGCAACCAGGAGCAGACGCCGCAGAACGCGATGCAGAGACTCGCGCGGCAGTTGCGGCTGGTGAGCCGCAATCTGACGCTGAGCGAGGAAGCCGGCACTCGGGTCGTCTTCGGAGCATCGGCGGCGCTACGTCATGTGTTGTCGCCGGACCATTCGACGATCACTTTCGCCGACCTGACCGAGATCACTTCGCGTTGGCTCATGGTCGTACCGCTGGTGCTCGCGCGCGATTGGACCTGGGACGGTTTGACCGACGAAGGGTTGCAGGTCTTTCGCAGCATCGACGGCGGCCCGCTGTCGCAGGTCGGCGTGATCTCGCCGCGACGCGCATTGAGTGAATCCACGCTGCGCCGGGGCGCGACGTTCGACCGATCGCACACCGAGATCTTCTTTTTCGACGCGATCGATCCCAAGCCGGCCCCGGGCGAGTTTCCGCGGGAGCTCAACGTCAGCTACCACGTGGTACCCCAGTGGCGCACGCCACCGCAGGCTCCAGCCCCCAAGTGGAGCAGCAGCATCGAGCTGCCGATGGCGGTGCGCCCGGCACAAGTGCCGCGAATCGTTTCCGCCGGCATCGCGTTGTCGCCGTACGAGAGAGATTCGAGCTACTCGCAGACCGGGCAGCGACGGCGGATGTTGTGGGTCGAGCTCGCCGAACCGGTAGCCAATCCGCGCGACGCCTACTTCGCGCGCGTAACAATGCATGCCGCCGATCCGATGCTGACCCAACAGGAACCGACGCCGCCGCCGGGACCGCTCGAGCCCCCGATCAACATCGATCCCGAGCCGATCCGCTCGATCATTTCCGACCAGCCGCACGACTCATCCGGCCTCGAAGGCATGCAGCAGCTGATTCCCGCCGACGGCGCGGGACCGAGCCGGCATTTCCTCGTGCCGCTGCCCGACGCGATGTCCGAGGTCTCGCCGGAGCTGTTCGGCTTCTTCGTCTATGAGTTCGCCGTCGGTCACGCGCAGGGGTGGTCGACAGCGCAGGGACGCTACGGCCTCGTGCAACGAGTTACGGGAGTTCAGCATCCCGCACCGGGCCTGACGTGCAGCATCGCGCGCACACCGGACCACATTCGCGTCAGCGCTCCGTATGCCACCGCCACAGCGGGTGGACAGATCGTGCGTGCCGAACCTCCGCGGTCGGACTTGTGGGGACTGCTGTACGTCCAGGTTCGGCTGGCCGATGGCGCAGACTGGCGCAACATCCTCATCGGCCGGACGCAACTGCGCTTCACCGACGAGCACTTCAGAGGACGCGCAGGAATGGAACCGCAGGGTCTCGGCTATTGGGACCAGGATCAGATCGAGCTCTGGCTCGACGTGCTTGGCCTGCCGCGCAACTCGCCGCTGAGCGTGGTTACCGCGGAAATGTTGCCGGAGCTCGCTTCGCCCTTCGGCGATCCGCTCGGCAAGGATCTCGGCCAGGTCCGCGTGCTCCGCGTCTCTCCGCTGACGCCCGTGCCGGCGATCTGCCTGGATGCCTGACCACCCCTTGACCGGACTGACTAGTCAGCGCGGCAACCTGTACACCTGTCCGGCTTTCATTACGAACGCGACGCGGCTCAGGCTCGCGATGTCGTCGAGCGGATTGCCTTCGACGGCGATCACGTCCGCGAACTTGCCCGGCGCGATCGTGCCGATGTCGCGCTCCAGTCGCAGCAGCTCCGAGCTGCGAACGGTTGCGGACCGGATTGCATCGAGCGGTTTCATGCCGTACTCGACCATGCGAACGAACTCGCGCGCGGAGGTGCCGTGCTCGAAGGCGCCGACATCCGTGCCGAAGACGATTTTCACGCCCAGCTTCATCGCCTTCTGAAACACATTCTTGTGACTGGCGACGATCCTGCGACGCACCTCGGTGTCGTCCTCGGCGTGCTCCGGGAAATAGACCGATAACGTCGGGCACCAGTAGGTGCCCTGCTCGACCATGAGCTTGAGCGCCTCGTCGTCCAGCATCATGCCGTGCTCGATCGAGCGCACGCCGCCGCGAATGGCATTCTTCGCACCTTCGCCGCCGTACGCGTGTGCCGCAACGTCGCGACGCCACCGCTTCGCCTCCGCCACGATCGCTTTCACGTCTTCGAGCGAGACCTGGCCCAGCGGCTCGAGACTGGCGGTGTCCACGTGACGCAGAGTCCCGGTGGCATAGAGCTTGATCCAGTCGGCTCCGTACTTCACCTGTCGGCGCACCTCGGCAACCATCGCCTCGCGCGAGTCGGTGAGCGACGCGGGCTCGGGAATGAAGATGTCGGGATTCAGGCCGGCGTTGTTCATGTGGCCGCCGGTGATCGTGAGCGAGAGCGTCGAAACGAGCAGCCGCGGGCCCGGAATGATTCCGCCGTTGATCGCATCGCGGATCGCAACGTCTGCAAAACCCGCCCCTTCGCTGTCGACATCACGCAGCGTCGTAAAGCCGGCTTCGAGATCCTTTCTCGCGGCGGCGACACCCTGCACCGTGCGAAACGCTTGCGATTTCGTGATGACCGGCGGCGCGCCGCGCTCATCCTCAGGCTGCAACAGGATATGCGTGTGGCTATCGATCAGGCCTGGCAAGACCGTATAGGCCGACAGGTCAATCACGCGCGCGCCCTGCGGGATCTGCGCGTTTGCTCCGACCTGTTCGATGCGCTCACCGCTGACGACGATGACGGCATTGCGGGTCAAGGAGCCGTCCACCGGGTTGAGGAGCTGGCCGCAACGAATCGCCGTAACGCCGTCAGCTCGCGCCGACGCACCCGACAGGGCGAGGAGACAAGCGAGTGCTGCCGGCGCCAGGAGTTGCAGAATTCTCGAGTTGTTCATTTCGGGATCATCCACGGGAAAACGTACTGTTGCAGCAACACGAGCAAGCCCAACAAGAACGTCAGGATGAGGCTGTGCTTGAAGGTGCGCGCGAACACGTCACCCTCCCTCCCCTTCAGTTCGGTCGTCGACGTGCCGGTGCTGATGTTCTGCGGCGAGATCATCTTGCCGAAGACGCCGCCGGAAGAGTTGGTGGCAGCCATCAACACCGGATCGAGGTCCAGCTGACGCGCAGCCACGACTTGCAGATTGCCGAACAACGCGTTGCCGGAGGTGTCGCTGCCCGATAGCGAGACTGCGAGCCAGCCCAGAAATGCCGACAGCAGCGGAAACAACACGCCCGCAGATGCCGCGCCGATACCGAGCGTGTAGGTCATGCCGGAGTAGTTCATCAGGTATGCAAGCCCGATGATCAGCATCGTCGTCAGAGCAGGCAGGCGAATCTGCGCAAGGGACGTGAGCAGAACGACCGGGATCTGGCGAGCCTTGAGTCCCACGACAAATGCAGCAAGGACCGTTGCGAACAGGATGGCCGTACCGGTTCCGAGCGGTTGAAAGGTCCAGATGGCCGCGTACGGTTTGTCGTAGATGGTGATGAACACCTGCTCGTGCAGCCGCGGCCACTGCACGGCCACCTGCCCCACGAGATTGATGTGGAGATGAATCCATACCACGACCGTCGCCGCCAGAATGATCCACGGCATCCAGCCCGCGACCGGCGCGGCCGACTGCGCTGTCGTCGCAACCGGGTTTGCATCCAGCGAGAATTGCGCGTCCGGCCCGGTCCGCCAGACTTTCAGGAATCCGATCGTGACGATCAATGAAATTGCCGAGGAGATGACGTCGGTGAGGGCGAATCCGAGATAGTTGGAAGCAATGAACTGGCCGCTCGCGAACGACCCGCCTGCTATCAACAGCACCGGCCACACGCCCCTGATAGCGCGGACTCCGCCATAGAGTCCGACAGCATAGAACGGCAGCAGCAATGCGATGAAGGGCAGCTGCCGGCCGATCATCGCGCCCAGCGTCGTATCGGAAAGCTGGGTTACCGTGCCCAGTGTCGTCACTGGAGCACCCAGCGCCCCGAACGCCACCGGAGCCGTGTTGAAGATCAAGGTGAAGACCAGAGCGTCGAGCGCCGGAAACCCCAGCGCGATCAGCAGAGCGCTGGTGATCGCAACCGGCGTGCCAAAACCCGCGATTCCCTCCAGCAGGCAGCCGAAGCAGAAGCCGATCACGACGAGCACGATGCGGCGGTCGTTCGGCAGATGCGCGAGCATCCAGTCGCGAAAATCCTGAAAGCGGCCGGAGACGACGGTGACGTTGTACAAGACCAGCGCGTTGAACACGATCCACATGACCGGAACGAGCGCGAACGTCGCACCGGCGAACACGCTGCTGACGGCATTGTCCGCCGGCAAGTCCCAAACAAAGATGGCCAAGACCAGCGCCGCCGCGAGACCGGCCGACGAAGCCTGCCAGGCTGGCCGCCGGAACACGCCAAGCAGAATGAGGACCGCCAGGATGGGAATCGACGCGACCAGGCAAGACCCGATCAGACTGCCGCCGACCGGCGTGACGAGTTGATGAAACATTGTCAGACCGACCTCGCAGGCAGTCGCGCAGCGACCCATTCGATCCAGTGGCGCACGGGGATCTCCGATGCACCGGCGAGATGAACTATGCAGCCGACGTTGGCAGAGAGAATCACATCCGGCCGCGGCACGTGCAGCGCTTGGAGCTTTCGCTCGCGGAGTTGCTCGGCCAGCGCCGGCTGCAGGATCGAGTACGTTCCCGCCGACCCGCAGCACAGATGGCTGTCGGCGAACGGCAGGACGACGGCACCAAGCGATTCGAGAATCTTCTCGACTGCGCCGCGAACCCTCTGTCCATGTTGCAACGTGCAGGGCGGATGAAACACGACTCGCTCTGCGTGCCGCCCGACTTGCTGCGCCAGTTGTTCGACATGCTCCGGCAACAGTTCCGCCAGATCTCGCGTCAGCTCAACGATGCGGGCTGCCTTTGACGCATAAACTGTGTCGTGACGCAAAAGGTATGCGTACTCCTTCACCATGACAGCACACCCCGAAGCGTTCATCACGATCGCTTCCACGCCGCTCTCGACATGTGGCCACCAGGAATCGATGGTGCGACGTATTTCATCGAGCGCATCGTCACCCAGGTGATGGCGAAGCGCGCCACAACATGCCGCCTTCGGTGTCACTGCTTCGATCTGCAGCGCGTCCAGTACGTGTGCCGTCGCGGCGTCGATCTCCGGCGCAAGAGAAGGTTGAACGCATCCCTGCGGCAGCAACATGCGCCGAGCGTGTGAGCGACTGCCCGCCCACTGCGTATCACCTCGCCGAACCGGGACCTTGCGACGCAAGGCGTGCGGCAGCAGCGGGCGGACCGCTCGCCCGAAGCTGAGCGTTGGACCGAACAGTCTTCCCGTGAGTCCCTGCTTCAGCACTGCCCGCTTGACTCGGGATAGCCATGAACGATCGACCTTTTCCTCGACGATGTGGCGGCCGATATCGAGCAGGCGTCCGTACTGCACGCCCGACGGACAAGTCGTCTCGCAGGCTCGGCAGGTGAGACAGCGGTCCAGATGCAATTGGGTTCGTTCGCTGGGCTGTACTCCCTCCAGCACTTCCTTGATCAGATAGATCCGTCCCCGCGGGCTGTCCAGCTCATCACCCAGCACCTGATACGTTGGACAAGTTGCCGTACAGAATCCGCAGTGCACGCAGCTACGGACGATGTCAGCTGCAACACTGGCATCGGGATTTTCCTGCAGATCTTTCGACAGCTGTACTTTCACTGCCCGCTCGCTAGAGATCCCGATAGAGACGTCCGGGATTGAAGATGCCCGCTGGATCGAAGTGAGCCTTCAGGCGCTGGTGGATTGCCAGCAACGGCGCCGGCAACGGCGTGAACACATCGCCGGCGGGCGCGCCCCGGAACAGCGTCGCGTGCCCTCCTCCCTGCTGCGCGATGGCTCGGACTTCTTGCGCCGCCTGAGCCGTTCGCAACCATCTGAGTGAACCACCCCACTCGATCAGCTGTCTTGCGTGCAACTCCAGGGGTGGCAGGGTCGAGGGCACACAGACGCGCCATAGCGCTTCCTCGCCTGCGAAGAACGGATGTGTTTGCTCCCGGATCTGCGCCCAGAACGCGTCCGCACTCGCGGCCTGCATCATTTCTCCGCCCAGGCGGCCACGCGCATCCTCGACGGCGGCGCGACTACCCGACAATCGCACGCTCAACACACCTTCGTGCCACAGCGACGCTGACAACGGCAAGGGTTGCCCGGCCCACGCATTGAGCCGATCCAGGGATTCCTGTTGTTCCAACTCGAAACTCAGCGTGAGCTGTGCGCGGGGCTGCGGTAGAACCTTCACCGAGACCTCGAGGATGACGCCGAGGACACCGAGCGAACCGACGAGCAGACGCGCGACGTCGTAGCCCGCTACGTTCTTCATGACGGTGCCGCCAAAGGTCAGCACCTCACCGCGCCCATCCAGCATGCGCGCCCCGAGCACGAAATCGCGCACGCCGCCGTAGCAAGGACCGTATGCCGTGCGGCGCGGACCAGCGAGCCCGGCAGCCATGCATCCACCAAGAGTCGCAGTGCTGCCGAAATGCGGCGGCTCGAATGCCAGCATCTGGCCGTGCTCGGCCAGCGTGTTCTCCACTTCCGTCAAAGGTGTTCCGGCGCAGGCAGTGACGACGAGCTCACTGGGCTCGTAGGCGACGACGCCCGAGTAAGAGCGGGGATCGAGAACGGAGCCGGCCGTGGCGTTGCCGTAGAAGTCCTTGGTCCCGCCGGCGCGGATTCGCAACGGGGTTCGCGTCGCCGCAGCCTCGCACACGGCCTCGCGCAAGGCGGTCACAGCTTCCTGACTGCTCGCGTTGGTGACCATCAGTATCGGGGCAGCTCCGCGAACGCGAGCTTTCCCGAGCTCACACGCATACGGCCGTACTCCGCGCAGCGGTGCAGCGTCGGAATCACCTTGCCCGGATTCAACAGCTGAGCTGGATCGAATGCACGCTTGACTGCGACGAACGCATCCCGCGTGCTGCGGTCGAACTGCGAGCACATCTGGTCGAGCTTCTCGACGCCCACACCATGCTCGCCGGTGATGGTGCCGCCCATCTCGATGCAGCGCTCCAGGATCTCGGCGCCAAACGCTTCGGCACGAGCGACCGACTCCGGGTCGCCATCGTCGAACAGGATCAGCGGATGTAGGTTGCCGTCGCCAGCGTGAAAGACATTCGGGCAACGCAGCGCGTACTTGGTTTCGAGCGCTTGAATGGCCCGGAGCATTTCGCCGAGTCGCTTGCGCGGAATCGTGCCATCCATGCAGTAATACGCGGGCGAAGCGCGACCTGCCGCGGGGAAGGCGTTCTTGCGGCCGGCCCAGAAACGCAAGCGCTCGGCTTCATCGCTGGATACCTGGATGCGAGTGGCACGTGCTGCACGCAGCACAGTGCACATGTGCTCGATCTCTGCGTCGACTTCCTCCGGCGTGCCATCGGACTCGCACAACAGAACCGCAGCAGCCTCGAGGTCGTAGCCTGCATTCGCGAACGGCTCGACCAGGCGGCTCGCGGCCTGATCCAGCATTTCGAGGCCAGCGGGAATGATCCCGGCCGCTATCAATGCAGCAACGGCATCGCCGGCATCTCCGACGTCCGCGAAGCTTGCCATGATGCATCTCGCGAGGCGCGGGCGCGGCACGAGCCGCACGGTCACCTCAGTCGTCACTGCCAGCATGCCTTCGGAGCCGATGATCGCTGCGAGCAGATCCAGACCGGGCGAATCAGGCGCTCGGCTTCCGAACTCCACCGACTCGCCTTGCACCGTCACACCGCGCACCCGCAGTACGTTATGCAGAGTGAGTCCATACTTCAGGCAATGCACGCCGCCAGAATTCTCGGCAACGTTGCCGCCGATCGTGCATGCAATCTGACTCGAGGGATCGGGCGCGTAATAGAGCCCATGCGGCGCGGCCGCTTCGCTGATTGCGAGATTGCGAACGCCGGGCTGGACAGTGGCAGTGCGAGCCCGCGGATCAACCTCTATGATCCGGTTGAGCTTCGCCAAGGACAGCAGCACACCCTCGCCAAGCGGTAACGCGCCGCCCGACAGGCCAGTGCCAGCACCGCGTGGTACCACGGGCACACCGCGCGCGTGGCAGAGCTGCAGCACCTGCACGACTTCGACCTCGGTCTCAGGGAGGACGACGACCATCGGCAGCTGACGATGCAACATGAGTCCGTCGCACTCGTACGGCCTCGTATCCTCCGTACGCCACAAGATGGAATGCGGCGGGAGCAGCTCGCTCAGTGCCGAAACCAGTTCCAGCTGCCGATGCATAGGGTGCGCAAGATCGCACCATGCCGGCGCCGTGTCACCTGGGGATGCGCTGGGCGTGCGCCAAGTGGCCTGTCTTGATCCAGATTCGGCAGCCTTGGGGACCCGCCTGGGCATGCACCCATGACCCCGGCGGGAGCCGCAACCAGGATTGATAACGGAAGGACTCACTCGCGTCCGAGAACTCGCCGTCCAAAACGAGGAGCTCGAGGCCGGCCGGCGATCGAAGAGAGACTCTGGTGCCCGCTTGCCAACGCTCGAGCGCGACCACCTCATGCCGGTCCCGATAGAGCGGCATGACTTCCACGCCTGCCCGCAAAGGATCGCTTTGGTAGGCGCACTGGGTAGTGTCGATGCGGACCTGGGCGCGATCGGCCGCATCGAATTGCCACAGCTTCACGAGAAGCGTACAGCCCGGCTCCGAGCCCGGCGTGTGCGCGGAGGTCGGTGGATTGCGAACGTAAGAGCCGGCGGGATAGTCGCCATGCTCGTCCTGGAATACACCCTCGAGCACGAAGAACTCTTCCCCACCGTCATGCGTATGGCGAGAAAAATGCGAATGGGGGGCGTAGCGGACGATGGACGTGGCCCGCGCCACCTCGTCACCGATCCGATCCAGCATGCGACGCTCGACACCAGCGATGGGCGACTGCGTCCATTCGAGCGTCGCTGCATGAACCAGCGCGCGTTCCGTGAAATCTGCGTTGAGCTGCATGATGCTGTGATCGTCAAGGGCCGCCGTGAGCTGGGCGACATCGGCGGCGTGAAAGCGACGTGAAGGACTAGCTACCCTCTCGGCTCACTCCGCCAGCTTTGTGAGCGGCGGCGGGAAATAGCTCCGTTCAGCAACGGCGCCCTTGGGACGATAGAAACGGAACGTCAGGCTGTAGCCCAAACCCTTCGGCGTCGGCAACCAGTTGCCTTGCGGAGCCTCTGCGGGCTTCGTGTCGCTGAAGTAAAGAGTCAGCGAACCATCGGACCCGTACTTCAGTTTCGATTCCTTGTTCAGAAGGTAGCGCTTCAGCGGATTGGGCAGGACGCGATGCTCGACTGAATCGACGGCGATCACCGACCAGAAGTGCGTCGCGTACTGGGCTGGCAGCTGGTCCTTGGTGAAGTGCATCGAGTAGGAGTGGTCACCCGACAGCGGTTTTCCTTCTGGATCCACCAGGCCCTTGTAGTAAATGACCTCGTCTTGAACGTTTGCCCAGATGCCGCCGTAGTTGATGATCGTGCGCACGAGCCAATTGTCCCCGTACGCTCCCGCGGTCGGCGCAAGCGCCCAGCCATTCTTGGCAGTGCCGCCGCCGAGCGTCGACATCGCCGCTTCCAAATCCGCGAACGCCTTCGTGCGTACCGCTTGATCCACCCGCTGCCGCTCACTCGCATCCTTGACGGTGTTGCCGATCACTCGCGTGCTCGCCTGCAGTTTCTCCATGCCGGGATTGATATCGACTTCACTGTCGAGTGCAGCGTCGGCCGAGTCGAACGCTTCAACGCCCGGCAGCGCATTGATCTCGAACATCACCGTCTGAGGAATCGTCGGCAAGACCGGCTCGCCGGTCGCGCGGATGTTGAATTGCTTTTGCAACGCGACCGCCTGGTTCCAGTCGGCGCCAAGCTCTACGCGCGAAAGCACGCGCAGGTACTTCACGGGGACATCGACGCGCTCAGCCGCCGCGGGCAGCTGCACATCGGCGCCTTTCAGACAGACACCGAACTCGCCGCTCGGGTGCTGCGGAAAGACCCGAGCATTGATGTTGGCCACCGTCTCTCCCCAGCCGTTGAGAAACTGCACCGTGTAATACCTGCCCGTGATCTTGGGCACCGTGACCAGCGCGCAGCTCTTGTCATCAACCGCGACCCAGGCTTCCGAGTACGCGACATCGAGGTTGGGATTGGGCCATGTCACCTCGCCGGGCTTGCGATGAACGAGCTGGTTCCACTGGAAGCCTTCCTTGAAATCGAGTTGCTGCTGCCGCAACACCAGCAGCCGGCTGAGCAGATAGATGTAGCTGTCGCTGATCTCCTGTTCGCTTGGCCCCGCAGCAGGCGGCGGAGTTGACGCCGTCGGTTCCGATTCACGACGTTGTCCGCAGGCCGCAACGACGCAGAGCGCGAACGACACAGAGATCAGAGCAATCAGCTTTGTTGCAGGCATGGAGGGGCCCGTCGAGCAGTAGCGACTGTGTGCCGCAAGACCTACCGGCGTCGTGACGGGGGCTCAATCCGTACTAGGGGTACGCGCAGCTCAATCCGTCGAGTCGTCTGGTGGCGCGCGATTGGTGAAGTGCGCGTTGCCCAGGCCGGTGCCGATCGTCATCACGGCCCAGTGCCGCACGTCCTGCATCCACGGCAGCTCGCTCAGCCCTTGGACCACGGCATCGTTGTGCATGACGACCACAGTCTCGTGATCGTCGATCGTGGGCAGCGCCTCGCGCAGTCGTTGCGGCAGATTGAAACCTTTCGCCTCCCAGTTCCCGGGCAGATTCTGGCCGCCGCGCTCGATCGAGCCGTCCGCGCGAATCACGCCGGGACAGCCGATGCCGATGAATGGCGCCAGCGTCAATCCATCCTTCGCGGCGCGTTTGACGAGCTCGAGCAGGAACTCGACCAGCTGCCCGACTGCGTCCTCGCGCTTGGGCGCGTCGTCGCGATGACGCCAGAGCTCCATGCGATGCACGCTGGCATCGGAGAGGTCGCGCTTCTTCTTCGTATGAAACTCGACGATGCCGGCGCGAATGTTGCTGCCGCCGATGTCGACCGCCAGGATGCTGTCGTGCCCGGCGAGTATCCACGACGGCACCAGATGGACGCAGCCGATGAGGCCCGCGTGATCGGGAGCGTGACGGATCGGGTGCAGCTCGACTGCGTGACCTCGCCCTTTCAAGGCGACGCCGGTGCGGCCGATCGCCAGCTCGCCGATGCGGCTCTGACGCAAGCCGCCGCCGACGACGATGCGCTGCACGTCCTTCCATTCCTTCAAACGCAGGAACCTGCGGATCACCGCAGCGAATTCCTGCGCGAACTCTTCGATGGCGCTGTGAACCATGCCGGCCGCTTCGGCGTCGCCTTCCAACAGCACCTTGTCGAGCTGCTTCTTGCTGATCTCCTCGCTCGGTTGTTCCCCAAACGGGTCTTCGCCCATCTTGCGGACCCGCTCGCGCCAATCGTCGAGGATCGCCTGAAACGCCCGCTTGCTCGCCCGATCGCCCACGAAGCCATCCGCGTGGCGCAACTCGGCGTTGTACGCGTCGACCGTAACGCGGCTCAGCGTCGCGGCACCGTGGACGAGCAGGTCAGGGCTTGGTGATGCAGGTGTGTCGTCTGCCATGAGGGCCGCAATGTTCTAAGGCACAACACACAAACACCCAGGGAGGCAAGGCCGTTCCCTGCAGATGCCTCGGTGAGCCGCGGCGACGACCGATATCAAGGCCGGTGGCGAGTTCGTAACGGAATGAGCCGCCGGACGTCGGCGTCACGAAGATACAGCCCGGCCCACATCAGCGCGCCAACATACACACCGAAGAGGATGTGCGAAAAGAGAGGACTGCCAACCCGCACGTGCGTCGCGACCGCGCCACCGAGGTAACCCGTCGCCAGGATGGCGCCGAGCACGCTCGTTCGAGGCACGGCGTAGAGGACGGTACATATCAACAGCAGGATCCCGAGCCCGTGCGCCATTGCTGCGCCTGGCAGTCCGAGCGCACTGCCCGCCTCGAGCACGACGGGTAGCGCGAGCAGTTTCATCAGCGCGTCCATCAACATGAACGCGATGACGAGTCCGCTCATCACCCATCCAGTGATGCGTAGCTTCCGATCTTCGACTTGCATGCAAGCACTCCGCGTAGCAGAGCGCTGAAGATAGAGTCACCGCGCAGGCGACGTATTGTACAGAAACGACAACTGGCGCTCGTCGCCCGCGACCTTCGCCGGAGTCAGTCCGATGAGCTTGCGCAGCGAACGAGTGAGATGCGCCTGATCGAAGTAGCCGGCCTCGTGAACGACGTCGGCGATCGTGAAGCCTTGTCGCAGCAGGCGCGTCGCGTACCGCGCCCGTTCGATCTGCCGCATCGAGCCGTAGGTCATCCCAGTTGCCCGCAGAAAGTGGCGTTGCGCCGAGCGCGTCGATAGCGCGCGCTCCTCACCACGCAATGCTGCCGTCACGGCCGGATCGCGGACGATCAATCCCGCGTTCGCCAGCCGGATGACGAAGTCTTCAGCGTTCTCGAAATTCGGATACTCCCACTTCGCGCCATTCAGCCAGAAGCGGCGGCGATTCGCCTGGGGCAAGTTGACGTCGTTGCCGTTCAGCAGCCGGCCGACCGGCAGCTGCGGCATGAACGTGCCGGCGGCGAAGCGAATCGCGAACCACTCGCCGTCAGCGGGACAACGCATTTCAGTCGCTCTCGTTTCCGGACCGCGCACGGTGAACGTGCACTCGCCCTGCAGCCGCGTGACGACCATCTCCCAGTGACTCGATGCGACCGAGATGAATGTGCCTGCCGCAGTGCTATGGCAGGACCACACGCGTTCGATCAGCGGTGAGTCTGACGAGCGGTCCTGGTCGAAGACGATGAACATGGGCGGAATCTTACCAGCGGATTTTTGCCCAGGCGCGGCCGTCCCACAGCCAGTATCCTGATGAAATGAACTGGCTGGCGCATGTGTTCTTGTCCGAGCCGAACGTGGAGTTCCAGCTGGGCAACCTGCTGGCAGACGTCGTAAGAGGTCCGCAGCGCGACTCGATGCACGCAGACTTCGTGCGCGGCGCGGCTTGTCACAAGGCGATCGACGCGTTTACCGACGCTCATCCAGTCGTGAGGCGCAGCCGCGCCCGCCTCAGCAGCGAACATCGCCGCTTCGGCGGTGTGATCATCGACGTGTTCTACGATTACTGCCTCGCGCGCAACTGGGAGCGTTACTCGCCCATCACACTCGCAGCGTACACCTCAGCCTTCTACGCCAGCGTCCAGGCTCATCCCATCGAGCTGCCATCGGACGCGCAAACCATGCTCGATCGCATCATCCGTCATGATCTGCTGGGCTCTTACGCACGGGTGGACGGCGTAGAGCACGCGCTGCGCAGGATTTCGGACTATCTCAACTCACGCTGGCGCAAACAGCTCGCCCTGCATCACAGCGCTCGCGACCTGCTCGCCCACGAAGCCGCATTCACGGCCGACTTTCACGAGTTCTTCCCGACATTGCAGGCTCACGTTGCGCTGACTTAGTGCGATAGGAATCCGCCATCACCCAACCGGCGGCTGTCAGCGCCACAGATACGACTATCTCGCCCCATTGGAACTCAGTGGGTTGGCCGGCCACCATCATGGGTACCCACACCAGCAGCGTGATCAGGCCTGTCTCCAACGCCGCGAGTGTGGCTGCAAGCTGTGCATACACACCAATGAGTATCGCGACACCCGCCGCGATGTAGGCACCACCGGTGAAATACGCCCAGGCAACTGGCGATCCCAGCCAACCAGGCACCAGCACGGCGGTCTCTTTGAGATAAAGGAAATGCGCAATCCCGAACGGGATCAAGGCCAGGCCGTAGAGCGCCCTGGCGATGCGCAGACCCTGCTCGCCAGCGACGAACCCGAGTCGCTGTTTGTCCCAATCAGCAGCGAGCCAGACATATAGTACCCAGGCGCCAGCCACCATGACCGCGGTCTTGCAGGCTGACCACCAGAATCCAACTGTGAACGACAGCAAGACGCCTGGCACTCTCAGCAGCAGCAACCAAAGCAACGAATAGGCGAGCAGCACGCGAGCAGCGAGGGCGGCTGCCCGCTGCCAGAGGAGGCCGATGCCGCACGCGACGTAGATGAACGCGCATAGGTAGGCCAGCGCGTCCCGTGCGGGCATGCCCTTGGGCACCGGGTCCCACATCGCTGTGAAATCGCCTCGGATCAGGCCCAGGATTCCGAGGCCGATCAGGGTCGCCGCAAAGACTGCATGACCCACGCTTACGATGCGCATCGCCCCTCCACTTTCTCCAGGCGATCGCGATGCTGGTGGAAAACATCGTTGGTGCGTTCGCATCGCGCGCAGTGAGTATACCCGACGTACCTATTCTCGCCCGTGACGAGAAGCGGGACGCTGCCGAGGCATGAGCATCCTGCATGTCTCCATCGAAGGGCTGGACCGCCGCAGCCTCACTGCCCTCGGAACGAAGCATCGCATCGTCGTTGTCGGTCACCGCGAGAACGCGAAGACCGGCAAGGTCACGGTCGATGCCTACATCACGCCGCGCCAGGAGCAGTGGCTCCGCAAGCACGGTTACAGCGTCACCCAACTCGAGCAGATCGATGCCCACGCACGGCAACGTCAGCAAGAAGGTCGTCGCAGCACCGCGCAGCGACTCGCCCGAGGTCGCTACGGTGACGTCATCTGGGGTGGCGGCTATCTGAACGTGGACGAGATCGAGCGGGCGATGGTGCTCGGCGAGCACACTCACGGCAGCTATCTCGAACGCATCGCCTTGCCGAACAAGACCTGGGAGCAGCGTCGGTGCCACGCGGTTCGCATCGGCAAGGGGCGCGACGCCAAGCGCGTCGGCATCTGCTTCATCAGCGGCGTGCACGGACGCGAATGGGGCGGCCCGGATATTCTCGTGTACTTCGCCATGCGGCTGCTGCGCGCGTATCGCGATCGCCGCGCGATCCGCCTCGGCAGGAAGTCGTTCACGCGCGAGCAGGTGCGACGCATCGTCGAGACCACTGACATCATCATCTTTCCGCAGGTCAATCCCGACGGACGCCACTTCAGCATGGCGCGGCACCCGATGTGGCGGAAGAATCGGCGACCGGCGCCGCCGGGGCGTGGCCACAAGTGCGTCGGCGTCGACATCAATCGTAATTTCCCGATCCTGTGGCGATTCGATCGCCACTTCGCGCCCGGCACGGTTGGCAGCACTCACAAGCCCGGCGACTACGAAACCTACGTCGGCCCGCGCGCGGGCTCCGAGCCCGAGACGAAGAATGTCATGTGGCTGCTGAACCGGTTTCCGCAGATCCGCTACTTCATCGATCTGCACAGCTATGGCGAAACGCTGCTGCACAGCTGGGGAAGCGATCAGAATCAATCGAACGACCCGACCATGTGTTTCACCAACAAGGCCTACGATGGCAAGCGCGGCCTCATTCACGACGACGTTTACCGCGAATACATTCCAGAGGCCGATCAGCAGCTGGCGGTACGACTCGGCCGCAAACTGGTGAGCGCCATCCGACAGGTGCGCGGCAGAAGTTATCGCGTCGAGCAGTCGGTGGGACTCTATCCCACGGCGGGTTCGACCGACGACTACGCCTACAGCCGTCACTTCCTCGATCCCTCCAAAGCAAAGGTCATCGCGTACACGATGGAATGGGGCCGCACGCGCGTCTCGACGCCGTTTCATCCACCGTATCCGGAAATGCGCAAAGTCATGCGCGAGGTGACGGCGGGTCTGCTGGAGTTCTGCCTGCAGGCGACGAACACGGGCAACAAGCGGGGCTAGGCGTTACTGCGCAGTGTCCGTTCCTTCCGCCAACCGGCCGTCCCGTTTCCCCGCCCACTGAATGTACATCACGCATCGATCAGTCAGACAAGCGTCCTGGTGCGCGGTATTGCCCGGCTGAAACCAAAAGGAGCCGGTTCGCAGGAGCTTCGCGCTGTCTTGCGACTGCCCCTGTTCCCAGTGCTGCATGGTCCCTTCGAGCACCACGCAATGGTAGTCGGCGGAGTGAACATGCATGGCGCTGACGCCTTTGTTCAGGCGCAGAAACATCGCTGACGGTCCCGCATTCGGATCGCCCCACAGCACTGCCATCTGCGCCCCCTGCGGTCGCTGCGGATCCAACGGTACGAAGCGCGCGTCTTCGATCGGCGTGACAATCATCTGGCTGGCGACGCAGACCCCGAGCAGGCCGCGGCGCCGACTGCGCGATCCGAACGAGATGTTCATGGCTTCTCCTCCGCCGGAAATCTGCGGCAAATCTACGGCGCCATCTCGCACGATCGACAACGATTGGTCGCGCGGCCAGAACGTCCCGCCGCACGAGCATCGAAGGGCCATCCTTGGCCGTCCCACGGGGACGCAACGAACACTCGGTTGCTATTTCTTGCGAACTGCTTTGACAGCAGCCTCGGCATTGATGAAGCCGGCCGTGACGAGGACGTGCTTCTTGACGGCTTGCGGTTCATGCAAAGTTAAGCTGGCGGCCTGGACAATGTCGCGACGGATCGCGCAAGGAGAGCCCTATGAGGCGGCCTGCTGTTCTTGCTTTGGTGCTCATGGGCGGTTGTGTAGCAACCCCCCTGGAACCTGGCGCCGAGCTGGTGCGCGTCACGCACATAGAACCCGACCGCGGCGAATGTAAGTGGCTCGGTGATGTTACTGGAAGCCAAGGCAATTCCTTCACCGGCGAATACACGACCAACGCCAATCTCGAGACGGGCGCACGCAACGATCTCAAGAACCAGGCTGCCAAGCTTGGCGGCAATCTGGTCGTGCTGATCACGCAGCGCACCGGCAAGACCGGTGACTTTGGACTCGAAGGCGGCCCAATCCACCAGACGAGTGTCGTACTGACCGGCAGCGTATATCGCTGCCCAGGTGCAGACAGTTAGTCTGCGGTCTTCCGCGCAAACAGCGACTCGCGCACCAGCGCAGGTGGAATCGAGCCGACACTCAGCAGGCGATCGTAGAACTCGCTCGGCGGCGACGGCTCGCCATACTTCGCGACGTAGTCCTTGCGGATGCCTTGGATCTCCTGCATCCCGATGAGGTAGCCGAGCACGTAGGTAGGCCGCACGGTGTACATGTCGACGTCGAGCGCGGCTGCGTAACGATCGAAGCGCACCCTCTCGGCCAGGAAGGTCACCGCGTCGTCGTACGTCATCTTGCCGGTGTGCAGGCTGACATCGATGATCACGCGCGCCGCGCGCCACAGACGGTTGCGTAGCTGGGTCAGCCGCACGTCGTCGCCTTGCAGGAAGCCCTGCTCGTACATCATCTCTTCGGTGAACAGCCCCCAGCCCTCGGACATGATCGACTCGTTCACGACCTTGCGCAGCAGCCGCGGGTTCGCCTGACGAATCAGTCCGTCCACGTGATGACCGGGATAGGCCTCGTGCACGGCGATGATCGGGATCCAGGCATTGTGGTGCGAGCGCAGCCGGTCCTCGCGCTGCGCCGGAGTCATCCATTCCTCGATCGGCGTCAGCACCAGCTTGCCCTCGAGGCCGTCGCCGAACGCGTCGACCGATTGGAACGTGCCGAACGGCGAGGAGCGGCGCATCGCCGGCGGAGTGTCGATCGTGATGACGCGCTCACCCGGCGGCAGCGTCACGATCTTGCGCTTGATGACGAACACCTTCGCCGCGTCGATCTTCGCCTGATACGCCCGCTTGATACCGTCAGCACTCGGGTGATCGTCTTTGAGCTTTTCGTAAACTTCCGTCCAGTGCCGCGCGCCGGGCTGGATGCGTTGTGCGACCTGCTGCGCGAGCGCCTCCGTTTCCGCAAAGGCCTGCTTGCCGCGCAGGAGGATCGCATCGGCATCGACGTCGAGGAACCAACGATGCTTCAGCACGTAGTCATAGTTCTCTTTGCCGAACACCCACGTGCCGGTCGAGCGAGGCAGCAAGTCTTCACGCAGGAACTTGCGGTAGCCGTCCAGTGCAGCAAGCGCAGTGTCCGCGGCAGCGCTCAGCGCTTTGCCCTGCTCGCCCGCTTGCTTGGCGAGACCTGGCGCGCCCGCGCGCAACAGCTTGATCGTGCCTTCGGTCTTGAAGATTGCAGATTCAGTGTAGCTGCGCGGCGGCTTGACGAGATTCTTGCGGCCGTTCTCGATGCGCGCCGGCACCTGCTCCAGTAGCTTGGTCAGCGCTGTCGCGCGCTCTCGTGGCGTGCCCGGTGCAGTCGGTTCGAGCGCGCGACCAATTTCACCGGCGGGCACATATAGCGAGGCATCGTTCTCCCACATTCGGCGCGCCTCCGCCGTGTGGATCGTCGATTCGAGCAAGCCGATCATCAGGCGTCGATCGATGTCCTCTTCATGGGACAGGCCGCCGGCATCGATCTGCCGGACCTTCTCCAGCAACTGACGTCGAGTGTCGATTTCCTTCTTGAAACTCTCCAACGAAACGTCGCGCAGGCTGAGCGGGCCGTCCGATTCGTCCTCCTCGGCCCTGCGTTCGAGATCGGCGTACTGCTGGATGAGAGGATCGAGCGCCGGCGATGCCGTCGGTACGATGATTTGCTCCAGTTTGAATTCGCTGGCGCCGGGTGGAAGGTGATCGGTGTACATCCATGCCCACGGGTCCATGGCGAGCAGGATGAACCACGGGACGTACCTGACGCTCGTGTACTCGGCGATCACCTCGTCCGTCTGATTGTCGATGACCCGGCGCGAGTCCAGATCCACGTCGCGAAGCCATGAGTATCGATCACTGCGTTGCCAGCTGTGCGACTCGACGCGATAGCGACTGACGGGCTTCTCGGTCCTGCTGCTGATCACGCACACGTCGCCCAAGCCGAACTTGCTCGGCGGAACGTAGCGCAACGTACCCGGGGCCAGCTCTGCCTCTCGGCATTGCGGGCTGTCGCCTGCATACAGCCTCAGCTGGTAGTAGCCAGGCACAGGCATTGGCGAGGGCTTGGTGAGGCTGCGGTCCCGGATCTGAACCTCGAGGTAGTCGTACTTCGACCCCCCAAGCAGCACGTACTCTTCGCGGCACAGAGCGCACGAAGCGTCGAGATATCCGGCCGCCTGCACGGTGCGCGATATTCTCAGTCCGCCGGCGTCGCGAATCGCTTTGTTGAAGTAGTACAGGCCGGGCAGTACATCCCAGAACGGCAAGCACAACACGAGCAGCGTGACGACGACCTGCACCCAGCGCTTGCCCGTCCCACGATAGGCCAGGTGGCCCACCCAGATTGGAACGATCAGCGTTACCGCGATGATGATGAGGAAGTACAGCCCTATCATGCGTCACTCGTTCTCGCGTTGCCCGGACGTCCAACCCTGACTTTCGAGCCACTGGGCGCAGCGGTCGATCCAACGGTCGCGCGTCGTGGCGTTGTTCAGTCCGAAGCCGTGGCCGCCGGATGGATACACGATCAATTCCACAGCGACTTGGTGCGCGTGCAGCGCCTCAGCGAAGCGCATGCTGTTGCCGACAGGGACGGAGGTGTCATCCGCTGCATGCACGAGAAACGTCGGCGGCGTGCGCGCCGTGACATTCAATTCATTCGAGTAGCGCTTGATGAGGCCCGGTGCCGGCGCCGCGCCGAGCAACTGCTCGCGCGAGCTTTTGTTCGCCAGCTCGTCGCTGAAGCTGATGACGGGATAGACGAGGATCAGAAAGTCCGGACGCAGATTGGCGGATCGCCATTCGGGCAGCGCTGGCTGGTCGAACTGCGTTGCTGCCGTTGCAGCGAGATGTCCGCCAGCTGAAAAGCCCACTACGCCGATGCGGTTGGGATCGATGTGCCACTCGGCGGCGCGATCACGCACGACGCGGATTGCCTGCTGCGCGTCCTGGAGCGGCCCGCGCGTCTTGTCGAGCATGTGCCGCTCGCTCGGCGTGCGATATTTCAGAACGAACGCAGTGACACCGAGATCATTGAACGCACGAGCGACGTCGTGGCCCTCCTTGACGATCGAAACACCGCGGTAAGTGCCGCCGGGCAGGATGATGACCGCCGCCCGTTTCGTATCGCGCGAGTGCGGCTCAAAGAGAGTGATCGTCGGCCTCGAGACGTTCAGGCGGAACAGGTACGGCTCATTCGGATCGCGGGTGGCCTCTTCATCCGGCGCCGTGATCGAGTTTGGAATCTCACCCGCGTAGAGTGGCATCTCCTGCTGTGCGTGCGCGAGCAGCGGCGCAAGCAGCACGCCAGGTAGAATCGCCGCTCCGCTTCTCCCGGTCACCATCCGGAGAACCGCTCCCAGCGATCCAGCACTTCGGGCCCAGTCCCGTCGACGATGTGATAGCACGCGTGCTCGGATGCCGTCGCGCACGCGTGATTGGGCAGCACACGCAACAACGTGCCGACCGGAAACCGCTGCGGATCGATCGACCCTGCGTCGCGCCGTGCGACGATGCCGTGCTCCTGATTCGTCGACACGACGATGAGATCGTCTGCGAGCGCCTGCCCTCCTACATCGCACACGAGGCCGAAGCCCTGATCCACGCTGTGATCCGCGGTACCGCGATCACGCGACAGGGCCGTCCAACCGCCATCGGTGATGATCCAACCGCGCTCGCTCTGATGACCGATGACCGAGACGAGCACTGAAAGCGCGATGTCCTCGACACTGCAGACACCGATTCCCGCCATCACCAGGTCCTGAAACATGTAGACGCCGACGCGCACCTCGGTCACGCCGCTCAGGTCTTGCGTGAACGTTCCAGTCGGCGTCGAACCTACGGACACGGTCGGAAATTCATGGCCCGCTGCACGCAGGCGCTGCGCGGCGCCGACCGCACCGGCACGTTCGCGCTCGGCAAAGCGCGCGAGCGCTTCGGCACCTCGGCAGTTGTACGAGTCTCCTGCGTGCGTCAACACGCCCTCCAGCATGACGCCGGTCGTAGTCGTCAATGCCTGCCCAAGATCCAGCAATAGCTGCGAATCAGGGCTCACACCGGAGCGATGGCCATCGACATCGAGCTCGATGAGCACTGGCACGCGCACATCGGCCGCGGACGCTGCCTGAGCAAGTTGCTTGACGGCATCGACGCTGTCCGCAATCACCTGGAGGCGGGCTCCGCTGCGCAGGAGCGAGAACACGTGAGCGAACTTCGTCGGCGCGATACCCACGGCATAGATGATGTCCCGGATGCCATGAGCGAAGAAATACTCGGCCTCTTTGAGAGTCGAGACGGTGATGCCGCCGGGCGTGTCGCGCAGCGCGCGGCGCACGACATCGATCGACTTTGCGGTCTTCACATGGGGACGCAGCACGCAGCCGAGCCCGCGGATGTGTGCGTTCATGCGCTCGAGGTTGCGATCCAGCTTGCCGCGATCGAGAACGAGGGCGGGCGTTTCGAGTTCGGTCAACTGCATGAGGCGCTAGCGTACAATTGCTGGCGCATGGTGTGAACAACAACAACCTTCAGGGGCGGGCTCGTGAAGCGTCGTACATTCGTCACCTTGGCCACTGCGGCCTTCGCTGCGACCGGCTTGCCGAACGCGGCATGCGCTCAGGCGGCCAGAACCACTTTCCTGGTCGCGCATGGAGCGTGGTCGGCAGGCTCGCCACACGTAACGGCTCCCGAATCGCTGATAGCACTCCTCCGGAAGGAGGCACCGTGAGCTTCGGCGAACGATGGAGAGAAATCCGGACCGGTTTCGAGCGGTCGTTCTGGGTTGCCAACTTCACGGAGCTGTTCGAGCGGCTGGCCTACTACGGCCTGCAGG